>CEPB01024105.1_pt1 | contig 25899 bp, 21 predicted proteins | sample 530611 | NCBI WGS metagenome assembly CEPB01 (sample SAMEA2620672, study PRJEB7988) | marine metagenome | isolation source: saline water (ENVO:00002010), including
TGCAGAGCAAGCCAATCTGGTAACTTTGATTCCTTGGGATCCACGCGTCATCAACAAGCCGGTCGAATATGGATTCTCATTTGGATACGGTTGGAGACGAATTAAGAAGGCATTTTCCGATTCAGGTTGGGACATCCAATCGACGGTCCCTATTCGAGTACATGGTAGTTTAGCTCGACTTCTGATTCACGCAGAGAAGAAGTGAGCGGTGCAGGATTCGAACCCGCGTCGACGGGTCCGAAGCCCATCAGGATATCCAGACTACCCTAACCGCCCATTTGACTCGGGGAGTCCGTACTTCTTCAATTCAGCGGAAGCGATTTGAGCCAACAAATGGATGATTACGGCCACAAATCTGCAGGCCAAGTCAACTCAGATCGGCTCCAAAATTGGACTGAATCCTCTCCCCATTGGGTTTGTTCAACCAGTGCCAAACCCGCCTCACTCAATTTTGAATCACTGATTCCACTCAGAGGCCCTTCTCCCAATGTATTCGGAGATTGAATGATAATCGCTCGATCCACCAATCCTTCTTCTATGAATTGAGCCCAAACGATAGGCCCACCTTCAACCAGCAATTCCTGAATCCCCTTATCACCCAAGTGTTCTAGCAAGGCGGACAGATCCACACCACCCGTTCCGGAAGGCAATATCACTCCTTGATTGCTTTGTTGAGTATGTACAACAATGGTCTCACCTCCATCATTGAGTACGGTTGCATCAGCCGGAATTCGTAGGGTTCGATCCAGTACAACACGAAGTGGTTGCCCACTCTTTTCTAGAGGAATTCTACGAATGTTCAGGGATGGATTGTCACGAATGATGGTGTTCACACCTACCAATATTGCATCACAGTGTCGTCTCAAACGGTGTGCAGCATCCAGACTTTCTTCCGATGTAAATCGGCCAGGATTTTCTCCATCAACAACACCATTGACATCCATTGCGGCCTTCAGAGTGACCAGCGGTTGTTTGCACTCACACCAATGCATGAATGGTTGCATTTGGCGTTGCGCTTCAGATTCAAGCAATCCTTCTCGGACTTTGATTCCAGCGTCCAATAGCACTTGAATGCCCTTGCCTCGAACGGTTGGGTTCGGGTCTCTAGCTGCGACCACAACCTCCTCGACACCAGCCCAAAGCAATGCTTGGGTACAAGGTGGTGTTCGTCCAAAGTGATTGCAAGGCTCCAGAGTCACATAAGCAACACAACCTTCTGTTGCAACACTCTTTGCTTCCGCATCAGCAATCGCCGCTTGTTCCGCATGCAAATCACCTAGGTGATCATGCCAACCTTCAGAGAGAATGACACCGTCATTTGCAAGTACACAACCCACGGGAGGATTCGGAGAAACTTGTCCGCGTCCTCGCTCAGCCAATTCCAACGCCCGTCGCATGCAAGCGACATCGAAGTCGGTCCAATCTTCGGCCATGGTTTCCGGAAGACGCGTAGATACCCGTTATTTACGGTTGTTTATTTTCGGAATTGTTGTCGGAAAAACCTCTTCATTGAAAGCCTCTCTGCGTCAATTATGGTTCGCATTGTATGTATCGTCAATCCCGCTGGCCGTGATGGAACTGTGAAAAAGCGCTGGCCAAAAGTCGCTGCTCAAATCGAGGAACTGGATTTGGACTGTGAAGTGATGTGGACCGAACGGACCGGCCACGCATCAGAGATTGCGTATAGTCTTCGAAATCGTGATGATTTGGATTTAGTCGTCGCCGTCGGTGGCGATGGAACCATGAATGAGGTTGCCAGCGGTTTGCGAGGGTCCTCAATGACGCTGGGGATTATTCCCATGGGCAGTGGTAACGATTACGCTCGGGCGCATGGGATTCCTCTTCGCAATACGAAAGCGGCAGTGAGCCTCCTCAAATCTGGAATCGACCGTAGGATTGGTGCAATGCGCATTGATGCTGCACCCGCACCAGGATTGCCACATTACCCTTCACCCGTCAGCACGGAATGGGATGGTGAAGCCGAAGAGGATTGCATGATTCGTCGATGGGCCTTCCTAGAATCAGATGGGGGTACAACCAGTGATGTTTCTCGCCGCAAAACCATGGGCCAAGGGAAATTTTTCCGGGGCATTGCAAAATACACCTACTTGGGTGTCAAGAGTATCCTTGGTTGGAAAAAGCAGGATGGTTGGCTCAAAGTTGAGGATCAAGTCGTCGGCAGAATCGACATGAGTGGTTTGACTTTACTGTCGATGACCGAAACGTTTGCTGGTGGTTATCGAGTTGCTCCTGGAATGTGTGTGACCAATGATTCAATGTCGATTGTTCTTGCCAATGGTCTCTCGAAAAGCCGGATGCTGAGATTCATCGGGCCGATGAAAAAAGGCTCACATATCGGTAAATGGGGAATGGTCAGCCAACAGGATGGACATCGTTTGGAACTGCGAAATATCGACGAAAATGGCCAACCGACCAACGAACCCCATGACCCTCCCATGTGGATTCAAGTCGATGGAGAACCCTGTTTGATGACGCCTGCCATCATTCAGTTCGTTTCAGATCAATTGACGGTTCGTGGCGGACCCTCAATACCCAATGAATCACAGTGAGAAATCGCTGAAGTCCCCATCATCATTGACTCTTGAATCGACACTGCGCTGTGGTGTCTCAATTTCGTCAGCAACTTGATCCACAACTTCGTCCTGCGATTTTGTTTTACGGGTTTTGCGCGATTTTGGCTTGGCCACTTCTTCCGGCTCGGAATTAGTGGGCTTTGGCCGGGACGGGGGTGCTGTTGTTCTCCTCCCACCTCGGGGAAGCCCTTGGATGATATTTCGCAGCCCTTTTTCTTGCAACTCTTGCTCAAAGGCCTGTTCTTTTTGCATGTCTGAAATCATGTCATCCATGGCTTCAGCCTCATCAGTGACGGTCACTGAACTTCCCGCAACATAGTGTGATGTACTGGCACCAGGTCCTTGTTCAGCCAAGGCCGCATTGACATCAAATTTTGCAACACCGGTGGATTTTTTCTTGGGTTTACCGCTAAAGTCTTCCACCTTGGCTTTAGCCACAGCCTCCATTCTTGCTTCGTGCCGTGCAGCTTCATGGCGGGCCGCCTTACCCGCTCGCATTTGTTGATCTGAGAGCATTGTTTGTGCTTGAGAATCTGCCCCAAGAATCAGTTGGTTTCGCGAAAAGATGTACAGTGCACCCGAGGCCACAATCGAAATGAGAAGTACAGTGGTATACAAGCCGCGACCAATGAAGGGAATATCACCGGCAATATACGCTTCAGTTGAACTCACAACCCTCTCATCACCATAGGTCATTGATGTCACGACAAAGTGCCCGGTCAATCCCTTGCTTGAGGCTTCTAGGGCACAATTTTGGATTTGGCCTTCAGTATAGTATTCGTCTTGCAGGATGTAACCATTCAGCGTGATTGCTTGATTTGAATCCATCTGGGTGACAGCGTCAAACACATTTTCATTGGCAGGAATGATGGCCATCAAGGCCCAACCATTGTGCGGGAATTCACTGGCTTTACCACTCGCGAGCACTCCATCAACCATTGGAACACCTTCGGCTTGATTTGGTGAAGGCCAATCATCTTCCTTGCTAACGATTTGAACAAATACTGAACCGGGCTTAACATCCTGAGCCTCATTGTATGGTTTCTCCAAAATCATCCACGAAGCAATGGCACTGGTTGCTGTTAGTGGTTGATCGAAAACCTTGGTTTGAGTCAGCCAACCAGAAATAGAGTAAGTTGAATTTTCACAATCCAACAATTCAATTTCTTCGCTGTCAAGGTGATTCGAACTGCTGGCAGCAAGTTTGTTTGTGACTTCTACATTCTGTTCGTCATTGGTAACAACTTCGTAATCCATGCCCCAACTGGCGTTAGAACCGCCGATACATCCCGAAAAAGCGGTGAACACGAAGAGAAGAACGAGCAGTGGGGCCAGTCGTCGCACAATTGTGTCAGAGGACTTCCTATTGAAGACTGTTCGCACCCGTAGGGTGCGTTTTCGCATCAATGGTGGTCATGATCAGAGTGGTCACTGTGGTCGGCACCCGAATCATGGTGCAGTAGATGATTCAAGTCATCCATGAAATCCGCAGTGGACCAGCTAGAACCGGTGAATACCACCCGCTTCTTGCCATCCTTGTCAACGATGAAAGTCACAGTATTGTGGCCGACTTCGTACAATTCATCTGCCATGTTATGATCATCATGATCATCGTGTTCGTCATCATGTTCATCCGCATGCTCCGTGGGTATAGGAAGCATTGACAGATTCGCATTTGAAGCCGCCCAAGCAATATGGTCGGTATCATGCATAATCATCACTTGATCGATTCCTACGCTGCTCTCTTCCCATGCTTCGCTGGATTCATTCCAAATGTGCAATGACCACCACCATGACCAGTCACTCGGCGCATCAATGCCATTGATGCCGTGAACCTGATTCCCGTATTCTTCATGGACAGAATAATTCAGCGAGATATTGTTCATTGACATCGTGGTCTCTGTCAAATTCCAGCCGGTTGCATTCTCTTCAGGAAGCATGTCATGATTTCCATCAAACAGAGCAGTAGTGTTGTCTGGATACAATACGGCAACCTGGTGAGACATCTCAGAGTGATTGCTGTGATCATCGTGACCGTCATGGTCAGAGTGATCATCGTGACTCGAGTGATCTCCATGGTCACCGTGATCGGAGTGGTCCGAATTGATGTGATCATTGTCAACCAATAGGCTGTAATCACTCCAAACTTGTTGCAGTTCACTGTGATTGTAACTGGTCAAGTGAGGCCAATCATATCCTCTGATATTGGTCCAACCCCACAGGTGTTCCGGTGTATCTCGTGCAGGGTCAATCGTGATGGACAGTATCACCAAATCTTCCTCATCAGCCATTTGTTCGTCGATGTAATCCAGATTGGCTTCGATGGCAAGACAAACATCCGGACAGATGGTGTATGTGAAAGCAATTACAACGACTTTGTCTTCAAAATCTGACAATGAAACCTGCTCACCATTTTGGTCTAGCAAAGTGAACCCCGGAGCCGGCGATGCCGGATCATATTCGATTCCATTGAAATCATATTCATCATGGTCTCCACCGATACATCCGGATAAAGCAGAACAAGTCAATAGCAGACTGAGTAGAATCGATACGTTACGCATGATTCAATGCGGTACCGTATCACGTATTATTGTTGGCGCGGACGGAGAGATTTGAACTCCCGAGGCGAATACCACCGGATTTCAAATCCGGCGCTCTACCAGGCTAAGCGACGTCCGCAGTAATGACTCCGAGACACTGCTCGGCTATGTGTTTCACCCCTATCAACTGTAGAAGCCGGGACGGCACCAATCCGGTAATGTGTCAGCAGCTCCGGGATGTGTCAAACCGATGAACAAGACCATCACCACGATGAAAAACACCGGGAATAATGCGGTTGCTGTCAACACTCGACTATCAGGGTCTCCTTGCAAATGCATGAAGATGGCAGCGATGCCCACTCCTTTGACGATACCAACCGACACTAGAATGAAGACGACGACGTCCATGCTCACTGTTCCTTTCATTGAGAACGTGAGAGCAACAGCGACCACTTCAATGGCGGTAAATATCATCAGCACCCAGAAATTGAATGCATATCGATCGAATCCTAGAATTGTATGATGTCCATGTTCACCCATTTTGATGCCTCCTTAATACAGATAGAATGCGGGGAAGACCAATACCCAAACCAAGTCCACAAAGTGCCAATACAGGCCGAAGTACTCAATGCTGACAGCATTCTGTGGTGTGTATCCACCACGGAATGCCTTGAGAACCATATAGGCCAGAGCCACCATTCCTCCGAACACGTGTACACCGTGTGTACCAGTGGTCACATAGAATGTAGAGGCCGACATACGGATATCGAAAATTGCGTCATAACCGGGTGTACAAGCATGTGCCGCCTCATCGTAGAGGTGGCAATAGGTATACTCCGAGGAGTGAATCGTGAATTTATCTTCCAACAGACTGGGCGCATAGAAAATCGGGTGGTCGTGGTCGCCAATCTCGAATCCGACAAACCACTCAATCATCTTGAAGCACAGGAACAGGGTTGCCAGTGTGAGTGTGGCCAAGAGGTACTTTCCAACCTTGCTGTTTCGCTCAGCATCGCTCAAGGTGGTATCCTTGGCGGTCTTGAGAGCGAGAACAATGGTGTACGATGAAATGATCAAGGCAAACGTGTTGATTGCACCGGGGATTAGCGTATCAGGCATGAATCCCAACAGAGCGTTCGCATTTGCTTGATGGTATCCACCTTCAGCAATGAAGTAAGATGCTGGCAACCAGCAAGCGGTTCCGGGTTCGATCGGTACACCTGCTGCATGACTGGTTTCAAACAGTTCTACACAGTTGTCGAATCCGGTTCGATAACGGATGTATGTGCTAAACAAACTGCTGAAGACCATCATTTCCGACATAAGGAACATCCAAATTGCAACTTTTCGAATGTCAATCGATTGGAAGGGTGTGCCCACAGCCTTCGGCTCATAGGCTCCATCAAAACTCCAATCCTGTCTCCACCAAACGAAGAACCCAGCAAACATCACAGCGAGTCCTACAATGAGCATCCCAATTTGGGAGGAGTGAATTGCGTAATCCCACACATCTCCAGCATCATTCCAAGATTGGGTGAATACCTTGGTAAATCCGAGCAAAAACAGGCTTGATCCCAATGCAATCATGATTGGTGCCCAAGAATTGTGGGGGGCGCCACCAACGACGCCATGACCATAGTCAAATTCCCAGTCGTGTGGACCCCAGTGGCTGTCTTGATGGTGGTGCCCATGGTCGTGATCATCGTGTCCGTAACTCATTCTTCTTCACCTCCATGATTCTCTTCAGGAATCATCATCCATTCGATCATCCGCCCGAACAATCCTGGTTCTCCATCATCATGCATCTCTTCAAATTGTTGTACGGGGAGGTCACTTGGGTTGTGTGAGGGTGTTGGTGGTGGGCTCGATACCATCCACTCCATCGACCATCCACCCCAGGGGTCACTCGGTGCTTTCTGGCCCCGAAGTCCACTGCTAATCATGTTGTAGACGAGAATTAGATTGCTGGCGAAGAACATGAAGGCTGCAATGGTGATCAGCATGTTCCAGTCAGCGGCTTCAGCGGGTAGTGCGAAGTACTCATCGGTTGTGATGAAGTAGGTGTGTTGCCTTCGTGGCATTCCCTGAATTCCGAGTCGGTGCATTGGCCAGAATACAAGGTTGTATGAGATGAATCCAGTGATGAAGTGAATCACTCCGACCTTTTCGTTCATCATTCGACCTGTAGCCTTGGGGAACCAATAGTAAATTCCAGCATACAATCCGAAGATGATTCCACCCACGAATACATAGTGGAAGTGAGCGACAACGAAGTATGTCTCATGCAAGTGCAAATCCATGGCAACTGCAGGGAAATACATTCCTGAAATGCCACCCAGTGTGAAGGTAACCAAGAAACCAAGCGCCCACAGTGTGTGTGTTCGGTAAACCAAACTTCCACCGTGCATGGTTTGGAGCCAATTGAAGACCTTGATACCGGTTGGTACTGCGACTAGCATCGTTGTCAGCATGGTTACGAATCGCAATACTGGACTCATACCCGATGTAAACATGTGGTGTCCGTAAACGATGAACCCGAGGATACCAATGCCTGCGAGAGCGAAGACCATCGATTTGTAACCAAAAATGGTTCGACGTGCACTTGTGGACAGTACCTCAGAAATCACTCCGAAGGCGGGTAGAACAACCACGTATACCTCAGGGTGTCCGAAGTACCAGAACAGGTGACTCCACAGTAGTGGATCACCACCGGCGGCCACCTCATAGAACACCGTCCCTATGGTCCGATCTAAGAGGACTTGAATCAATCCAATTCCGAACGCTGGGATGGAAATGAATAGCATCAGTGTTGCAATCAACATTGACCATGAGAATAGAGGCATTTGCATCCATCCCATGCCGGGAGCACGCATGGTGCAGAATGTGGTCATGAAGTTGATACCTGCAACGGTTGACGACGCCACAAGCAATATTTGTCCTGCGACCCATAAAGTCGCACCTGAGTGTGCTGTGTTCGATACCACATACGGTGCATAACCAGTCCATCCTGTATCCGCACCTTGTCCACTAAAGATTCCAGTGAAGATGAGCAGAGCAGCTGCTGGATTCAACCAGAATGCCAGAGCGTTAAGCCGAGGCAGGGCCAAATCAGGTGCACCGATTTGAAGCGGTACAATCCAGTTCGCAAATCCAGCAATCATCGGCATTGCGGCTAGGAAAATCATGGTTGTACCATGCATCGTGAAGAATTGGTTGTACTCATCTTGAGTGAGGAAATCATTTCCTGGCGAAGCCAGTTGCAATCTGAAAATCAGAGCAAAAATACCACCTACACCAAGGAAGAATAACCCGTTAATCATGTACAATGTTCCAACTTTCTTGTGGTCAGTACTGGTAAGATAATCGCTGAGGAATGGCCAGAATCGCTCCCATGCGAAGGCACCTGGGTCACGACGGTAGAATACCCATGCAACACAACCGAAGGTGATGATGGCCATGAGGAAAATGGCACTTGCTAGTACGGTCAAACCTCGAGCCTGTTCAACGGGTTGAGGACCAACTTCAGCGTTGAGTCGATTGTACATGTCTCCGCCACTGGTCCCATCGCCGTTCACGGAGTTGGTGTGCAGGATGAATTTGGCACCCCCGTCCATGGGAGCAGTCCACTCGACTTGCCACAGGGTCTGATCGTTGCCTTGCCCAGTGTCAGTGGCGTCAATACCGTTGTGAGTAGCACTTCCGTCTGGATTAATCTTGACCATCTCATCAACGTTCATCAGAGTCCCTGCACTGGCCCAAAGGTGGAATCCACCCAGTGCCAAGGCATTGGGGTCATCTCCAGAAGGTCCGCCGGTGAATGAAATGTTCAGCAGATAGGTACCACCCGCTTCAAGCTCCGTGGGCAAGCCCTCCAAAATGGGCACAACCTCGGCGCTCGTACTCTGTCCGTGACAGGTACATCCAGCATCTTGGACACCCGATACACCGTAAGGATAGGATTGGGCACTGGGCGCGACGACTAGAGCGAGTAGTAATACACCAAAAATGGCAATTGCGCGTTGATTCTTTGTAATTGACAACATGATATCACCTACTCAAAGACCTCAACAACAGCAGTCATGGTACTGTGCTGCTTTCCACAGTACTCTGTGCACATCAGCAACGATGAACCCACTTCATCCATGCTAGGTGTGTAGTAAAGACGTGTTTCCATACCGGGTTGGGTATCTTCTTTGATCCCCCAATCCAAGAAGAATGGGGCATGTGTGACATCGTTAGAGGTCATGATGAACGCATAAGATTGATCCGCTTTGACCCGGAGTAACGGTTTCGTTTCTCCCTCAACATCAATGGTGGAGATCTCACAAATGACTTCACCTTCTGCGTTGTAGGCTACATTTTGCTGCCCCAAGGTTGCATTATCGTCCTCGTCATCGGACATGCAATCGAAGTCCCAAAACCATTGATTTGCAGTGACACCAATTTCGTGAGCATCTGGGTCGGCGGACCACATCTCATCCAATGGGCCCCAAGCGATGTAAGTGAGATAGACAATGAGGATGAAAGGAACGATTGTCCAAGTCAATTCCATCTTGAGATTGTCATTCTCTTTTGGGAACACACCGGGGACAAAATCATCACAGGACTCAGCCTTAGATATTCCATCCTTTGATCGATATCTAAGTGAATGATGGAATAGCCATACTGACACGATAATCATGACAATAGCTGCCCATAGGTTCCACTCGTCAAACAGCATATGGAAAACGTCGCCGCCAGCCTCCACAGTTAAGCCTCATTCTGCCCGGAGAGAGTGCGCTATATGAGGCTTGTCTGCCCCCCCATAGGGGGGTCAGGAAATCGAGTTTAAAGGTAGACGATATCCGATGAAATCAAGAAGCAACCGACTGTATCGGTCTGTGATGGGAGATTGGTGGGATTGGACCAGCCTCAACGTGTGCTGTGACCCTGAGCAATAAACGACAATTTGGAATGGATTATGGAGGCGAAATCATGTCGAATAATCGAGATGCTAGATACAGTACCGCCGGCCGTGTTTTAGGCGAACTCCGCCATCGAAATCGATCGCCCGCCAATGGTGGTTGCGGATGTCCAATCATCATTGAGGGTCGGAGAGATGGAATTGCTCTGAGAAAATTGGGATTTACCGGACCCATCGAACAAGTCAATCGAGGCTGGGATCAGTCGAGATTTGTGACTCACATCTACGAGAAATATGGAATCTTAAACAATGTTGATCAAGGATGTTCCATCTGTTTGTTGATGGATTGGGATCGAACAGGTGGGCGACTCCAGAAGAAGCTTGGAGAGCGTTTTCTGGCCTTTGGAATGCTTGTCGACAATGCCACAAGAATGGAATTGGTTCGCTCAATGAAACCGGAAGGGCGTACTGTTGAGGGATTGGGTGCTCATGCAGACAAGTTGCTTCCATACATCGATATGTTCGATCCCGAAGGCATTGAAGAACAATAATCATTCAATTTGAATCGCAACTCTGAGGTTCAAACTTCCGTTCAGATTCTCGCGAATTCCTTCCAGTTCTCGCAACCGGTTGGCCAATTCATTTTGGAGTCGACTGATGAGTCCATTCTTCATTCGAACCCATCTTGGGTCAGGGGGCCTCCCTTCACTACGAGCGAGCCAATCTGCCTCGGAAAGTTGTGCCATCTCACGCATAATTCTTCGGTGCCATGCATCTTCTGCATTGTCTCTTAATTCATCTAGAAGTGGCAACAAACGTTGTCGCTCACTTTCCAGTAGAGCGTTTTCGATGGGTGACAATAAGTTGGTCAGATTAAACTCGCCCGTTGGCTGACCCTGTTGTAGCAATTCAAGAGGTTCAGTTCCATCATCTTGTAGGGGGTTCCCAAATGAGTCTAGATACAACCATCTGCGCGTGATTGTCTTGTTCAAACTCTCAACATTCCAGTCAATACAGACACACCAGTTGGCGTTGTCGGGTGTAGAATTGAGTCGATTCGAATGAAGGTAAATGGTTTCATCCCCTTCAGATTCGATGAGTAATCTCGCAATTGGGTGGTGGGGTGTGATGAAGATATGGTGTGGGTTCTCCCGTGCAACGTCACGATCAAAGATTACATGAAACCAGTAAGGTCCAGAACGATTTGCTGCCGTAGTAATCGTTTCTTGCCAATCCACAGTGTCCTGATCGATTCGCATTGGATCCATTGCTCGGCTCGCCAATTCTTGAACGATATCCCTTTCCAAACCTAGCATCCAAACACCATCCTCGCTTGTCGGATACAATTGTGCAGCGTCTCCAAGCTTGTGCTGTATCCAAGCGCGGAAATCACTCTCATTTACTCCCAATTTATGACGTTGAACAGAGTTCCGTAGAGACGAAATTCCGGGATCAGGCCCGACCCATTCCCGTTCTTCATTGGCTCTTTCTTCCAACCACATTTCTCTCTTGTCAAGAAGTGTCATTACTCCCTGTTGGTCTTCTTCATCTGCATCTTGAGCACTAATCATCTGGAGTCCAATCGGACGTTCAAGTTCAGCTCTTGCAACCATTCTCATGGCTTCACCTAGCAATGGATCCAGCATGCCCAAAGCATCTTCAAACAAACGAATTCGATGGTACAATCGATGTAAAATTGCGGCATCAATCGTCCCTTCAACAGCGAGGTTGAGGATGAGTATTTCATCAGCGGTTTGTCCAAAGCGGTCTAATCGGCCAATTCGTTGTTCAATGCGCATTGGATTCCATGGTAAATCATAGTTCACCAATCGATGACAATGCTGTTGATCCAAACCTTCGCTTCCAACTTCGCTTGAGAGTAAGACATCAAATTCTCCATTTCGAAATCTCTCGCGAATCAAATCCCGATCTTGCATACGAGTTCGTCCGGTAATCACTTCGCATCGAATACCATCCGCAGTCAGTCTCTCCTGCAAATGTTGTAGTGTCGCATGGAAGTGACTGAACAACAGGATTCCTCCCTCGTGATCTTCAACCAAACTTTGTTGAATCCACGCGAAAAACGCATCGTACTTTGAATCAATATCACCCAAGGATTCCGCAGCCTCAACCAGCTCATTCAAATTCCCAAGTCTCCTTAGCATTCTAATTTCCAATTCAGCCAAATCGACATCATCCTCAACATTGGTCGTATCGTCCATGGCCTCTCGCGCTTGAGAGTGCAGTTGACGCATGACGTGCCGCGCGAATGCGGGTAGACACGATGACGCCATTCTTTCTGGGACAATCAACGCCCAATCGAAGACCTGACCTTCGGGGTGCCTCATTTGGATTAGAGTCCGGGCCCAGGCGCGTGCAGCTTCGTACAATCGCCATTCTTCTGGAGTCAAGTTGACATCGAGTGTCACGGCTCTTCGGCTCGCCATATGCCAATCCAAATCTCGCCTTCTGGTACGGACCAACAAGTCATTCAATGGTCGAAGACGACGGATTAGATTCGCCAGTCTTCTCCTCGAATGTTCAATTCGAATTGAATCCCATGCTTCCTCATTTTGGACCAATTCAATCGCCTCATTGAGACGAGGGTCCCCGGCAAAACCGATGGTGTTCTCTAATGCTTGGAAATGATTGAGAGCACGAGGGAGGTTAGGGACTGTTCTAGAGATCCCATCGAGGATGTCATTGAGCATTCGAGTCGGACGCATGGTGCGATAAAACTGTTCGATAGACGGCCATCGATCGGGAGCCAATAGACTCAATTGAACCCACAATTCTTCTTCTCGAAGATTGACGGGAGTTGCTGTCATCAAGACACATTTTCGTGAATGCATTGTGAGCAGTTGGGCAGCATCATGGAGTCTATTTTTTGGATTTCGACAGTGGTGTGCTTCATCGATAATCGTCAACATCACCTCCGGCATAGATTCCATAATCTGTTCCAGTGTTGATGAACGGCGCAATATTCCGTGACTTACGATGATGATTCTGGGTTCACCCTCACTTAGATTTTGGAGAATACGTAGTAGGCGTCGTCCACTATCCGCGACAACCGATTTTAGATCTCCACGATGGTGTAGTTCCTGCTTCCATTTTGATCGAAGTGATCCCGGACAGGCGATGATTACCGGCCCTACATCACCAATTGCGTGGAGCCGACGAATGATTCGGATGGCAGAGATGGTTTTGCCTAAACCCACCTCATCAGCAATCAACAATCCCTGCCATGGAGATGCGGCAAGACGAGCAGCAGGTAGGTGCTGATGTGGCTGGTCCTCCCATCGACCAAATGCATGCATCGGGGCAGAATCACTGGTGGGGAAACGCAAGCTCAAATCGGTCCAACGTAATTCAGGGGGGAGACTTGAGATTCTTTCAGAATCGTGTTCATCTCTTGAACCTGAGACGACCATGCGGCAAACCGCGACTCGGGTGTTCTTGAACCCTCGGTTTCTGGTCCCGATGTTTAGGGCAATCCAACCCCGTTTTGTTTCACCGTGTTGAGGACAACATGTGTGACGGTTCGGATGATTCCTTCACTGGATAAAACCGTCTTTGAAAGGTCGTCTAATTGGGCGCGATCCAACACCCTGGCTAGGACCATCGAGTCAAATTCTCCGGTGACATCATAGATCCCAAAGACGCGAGGATCTTCGGCAATTCTTCGCTGAACTTCCATCAATCGGCCTTTTTCGATTCGAAGCCCACACAGTACGGTCATGGTCCAACCGACTTTTTCCGCGTCGAGGAGAATTCCATATCCTTGGATTACACCCATCTCTTCCATGCGTTTCACTCGATTGGAAACCGTTCCAAGTGCAACACCCACTTCCTCTGCGATTGAACGCAATGAGGTCCGAGCATCCTCCAATAATACTGACAAAATCCGTCGGTCGGTATCATCAATCATGAACTGGGGTAATCTCGGCGGACTTTGAAATTATGTTGGCGGCTCTTTGTATAGAGTAAGGTCAAGAACCCACGCTCCCATTTCCTCAACCTCAATACTCCATTCGGTTTGAACAAATGCTGTCAGTTCGCCTTCCTGTCCTCGATTGGGTTTCAAATGAACTTGCAATGTCTTTTCAGTACCCGCACGCAATTCAATGTCTCGAATCTGTTTGGCTAATTTCCAAGGCGGTAGCACGCGCACTTCTCTTAATTTGACATCTCCCAAACCTGCTTTCAGTTGTGCCACTGGAGTACCATTTTGTCCTAGATTCCCACGCAATCTTGGCAGAAAAACCTCACGCTTCCATTCAGCCCTAGCAATTGAAGCGAGAACAAAAATTCCTACACTTATGGCCAACCAACTAGCGACCCTTTGCCCGTTATCGATTGGACCATTTCCTTCCGAGGGCAATTCCAAGGCCATCATCGCGTAATTTTCCTCAGTCAGCATATCCGATAGTAGAATGATGACTTGTAGATTTTCAGCATCTCCTTCATTCAATCCATTTGGCATCTGTAAATTTCGTGAAATGGTCCCATTCCCATCGCCAATGGGTGTTGGATCATACAATCGAACAACCGCATGTTGAGGAGGTGCACGCCCAAACATCTTGACATCATCTTCAACCAATATGATTCTCAAAATTCCATTTTCAAGTTCTGAAGTTGAATTGACTTGTACAGTGACATTGAGACTGTCTTCATCAAACCAATTGACAACTGTGTGAAGAACAGCCTTGGCGGAAGTTGAAACATGTTCAACGACGATGTTTTCTCCCAACTCAAGATATCGATCTTCTGTTTTCAGAGACCCCAATTCACTGTTCACAGGGTGCCATGCTAAACGTAGCGAACCATCGTTTGGAATCACTTCGGTTTCGTCCTGAGGAAAATGCTCAATGAATCGTGGGATCATATTTCCAGATTCGCCCTCAGCCGTACTTTGTTGGGCAGGAAGGCTCCAAATGCCCCAACCAGCAACTGAGAGCAAAAGAAACGCGACCAAGAAAGGGGCCCAATTCCCAACCCGGTCTGCATCCATGGTTCCAGCGAATGAACGATGGCGCATGAATGTCTCTCACAGGAGTCCGAGTTTCAATCTCAGAATATGCTGTTCAGCATCTGTCATCATCAAACTCAATTTTCCCGCCAACCAAGCTGGAATGAATTCATCTTCACAACGGAGAAGCACACCTCCATCACGTTGTCCTTGGAATGCTTCGGTCAAGGTCGAACGCCCAGGTTCCTCGCCATCTAGCAATCGAATGGCCAAAGCCCGATCCACAGACAAGCAATGATTTGTGACTCGCTCGGCCAATCCATGAACACCGGTTGAGATGAATCGATTGCGCTCCTTTCGAATTTTCCAAACCGGTTGACCAGCCTGCAGGACACGCAAGGGTTGCCAATGGCCACCGGGATACAGTTGATGTTTTCCAGTCAATCGAGGTGAATCCCACAACCATTCCCGAATTGCATCTATACTTACATGCGCATACTGGCCGCGCCTCCAAAGTGTCAATCCATGTGTTTCCATTCCCCACTCACTGAACAATTGGAGGTCGATTGAATCACCCAATCGCAAATCCATCTTGCCCAATGGCTTGGCTGAAATCGGGGTTGGAACTTTGTCTAAATCGCGCGGGTGTGCCCGTGTGGCTCTGGCTGAAGTTTGCCCCTCCTCATCCTGAGTAAATACAGCGATGAAAAATCCAGAGCCATCATTTTCATCATTCCATACTCGAATGCAATCTTCGGTTGAATCGGTCCTCCCTGGGCGAGTATTGAGTCCAGGAAACAATTCGGCACGATTCACCTTTTTCAGAGAAAGCCATGGGTAGCGTTCCAAGACCTGCTCCACCACATGTTCGTTTTCCATTGGGTCGATTGAACAGGTAGAGTAGACCATTGTCCCCCCCGGTCGAAGCAACAATGCAGCTCGGGACAAGATTCCGACTTGCAAGCGAGACATATGCTCTCCATGGTGTGGTTTCCATGTGGCCCAAACATCGGTATTCTTCCGCGTCGTCCCCGTTCCAGTGCATGGTGCATCGACAAGGATTCGATCAAAACCAGGCTCAGCAACTCTGGGGAAATTTCGCCCATCTTGACGGACGACCACGACATTCAGATGTCCGGAACGTTGTACATTTGAAACCAAATTATTCGCTCTTCCAGGATTTGGTTCATTCGCCACCACGAGCCCAGAACCATCCAAGGCTTCAGCAATTTGCGTTGTCTTTGAACCCGGTGCGGCGCACATATCCAATACTCGATCTCCAGGTTGAACCTCCAACGCTTGCACAGGCATCATCGAAGCCGCTTCTTGTCTTGTTATTCGTCCAGATGTGTGCAATGCCCTGATATTTTCGATGAATCGATCATTTCCACATCGAGCCTTTTCCCAAGGCATGGTAAAAGCTCCACCTTTCGGCGTGAACCAATCGATTGGGGTAGCGCCCATTTGCAGCAACAAATCCAGTGTCCATTCTACATCCTTTCGACATGGATTGACGCGCACCGTTTCGGGCAATCGAGGTGTGGCGGAATCCAACCAAACATTCAGTTCGCCAGGTCGTAATTCTTCGACGAGTTTGGCCAATTCACTCTCGGCTGCGTGAGCTCGCCAATCGGAAACCATGCCCGCCATGATGTGGCGAAGTGATACCTCACTTCAGCGCATCGGAGACGCCCAACCTTCAATGTGTGTGCATGAGAGGCCGCCTCATGGCGAATCTCACAACGCTGCTCCTGACGGTGGCGTTGTTGGCCACTCCACTCGTCCTTTTCTTTGCAGATCGCTTGCCAAAGTGGTTGCATAATTTTCCGATTTGCATCGTCGGATTGGTTGTTATTCTCCGTCTGATTGCCTTTTGGAAGATTGACTTGACTGACGCTCATGTGGTCGGATACCTACCCAATGATGTCACCGGTCTTGCAACGTTGATGCACATTTTTACGGGTCCAGATGGTCTGATGTTGGGGCTATTGTTTGGATTTTCCGCAGGATTGACACTTCGAGCGAATCATCTGCTGGAATATCGCTGGGCTGCATTCATTTGGGTATTGATTTTGGGTTGGGAAATCAATCCCGATGGTTTCGCCACAATTGCTTCAACACCTCTTTCCTCGCAACCCTCTGTCTTGGACTGGCAATCACTCGCTTACCCAATCATCGGCCTCTTGTTATCGGGTCTAGTGGTTCCTTCGCTGACACGGCAGGAAACGACTCCTTCGATGCATACAATTGCCTTGTTCTGTGTTCTGATTGCATTCATCGATTTGACAAACAGCCCGATTGCGTGGATGCTACTGGGTCTAACCGCCCATCGCTTTTCGGCATCTAGGGCCGATTCGCTTCGAGGCATTGCTTCCCGTAGGCGTTGGGTAGGTCTGCTCTTCATTTTCGTGATCACACTCATTCTGTTGTTTTATTCTGTGATGCAATCAACTTCAACTGAAAGTGTAACTTGGGCAGCTCGCTATGCAATCGGCTGGATTCTCCTCTGTGGTATTCTAGGTGCTTTGACACCTTTGGCAGGCTTTGATGCCCATCCTCGTCCAGAAGCCTGGGGGTTCCTAACCGGCATGGTCGTCGCTCCTGCATTGCTCCCGAACATTGCCCATATCGGAAGCTTTCAGTTTCCATTGCTAATTATTGCAATCATTATGCCTTGGATTGGGACATTGCCGGAAGCGCGCCCCAAACTAAGTCCTAATCGGCGCTTACTGGAATTGATTGTATTCCTGTTGATTATGCCGTTGGCTCTCCATTTGAGTCTACACATCTCTACATCAATTTTGACGATGCTTCTTGTTGCTCCCATGTTTGTACGATTCTCAACTTCGGTTCAAGAAGAGGAGTAAAGAAACCGACATGTTGGATATCTTGACAGCCCTAACGGTTATACCTGAACCGTCTCGGATGAATGGAATGTAACCATTGGTTACAGGATGGGATTCAGATGACAACACAGCGAAAGCCGGCTCGTAGATACGCGTCTTCGAGCGAGACAAAGAGAACGAATGCAGTCGAAACTGCAGCCAAATTGACACAACTCACAGACCGTGCCCGTCGCATCGGTTCAGCACAGGGACCGCTGGTTCCTGTTGAAGCACTAATGACCATCGAATCGGATGCATGGGTTTGGCAAACAGTGGATCGAAAAGTGTTGGAGAAACTGAGCCACCGTTTGGTTCTACAGACCGAAGACGGTCGTCGCCGTGAATTGTTCATGACCAATGGTTTGGACTCTGCAATGGATGCTGCAAGCCGAATTGTAGAGTTCAACAACGGCGTTGTACTAATTGAAACACTCGACCCCTGAGGTTTTTCCACGGGTTTTTCAATTCGGCGTCTTGAAATACGAAAGGTGGGTCGGCGAATCGCATGGCTGTAAAGAAGTCGAAGAAGAAGGGTGGCCCGAACATCCAGCAGGCCGCAGGTCTGATTCGATATTTCGATGAAGAGAGCGACGATGCAATTCAAATTTCGAAGGGCACGATTTACTTCGCTTGTATTGCAGTCAGTATCGTCATTTATCTCTTGAATCACGGTGTTCTTCAGTGGGCTTGGGCCCAACTCACCGGATTCTGATTATTCTTCTTCGGCGAGATCGATGAAGGGGATTTCGTCCTCACTTAGTGCCGTTTGTGTTCTAATCGCCTCTTCGGGGAGTTCCTCAAATTCAAGCACTTGATCAGTGAGATCCAAATCATCGGCTTCGATGGCTGCCATTTCCTCTAATACATCTCCACCCTCAAACTGGGCAGCAACCTCAGTTCTAGGGTCGGCCTCGATGATGTGTGCTTCGGCTCTGGCTAGAGCACGTTCTACTCCGGTCGCAGAGCGGTCGTGCAAAGCATCCTTTGCAACCTCACATTCTGCATATGCAGCGCCAATTTCTTCGAGAGCCAAATCGCCATCCCAGCCATCGGGTGCATCATCAGCAAGTGAAGGCAATTCTTGTTCAAGCGATTCAGCCTTCGATCGAATTGAATCGATGGTGTTTGACAGGTCATCCCGCCCAAATTCAATGAGTGCTTCCCATTTTTCTTTCTCCTCAGTTGAAGTAACTCCTGTGTTCTTTGCGAACCGGTTCTTCCACTTCGCCTCCCATGGGTTCCTTCCCAAAGCAGCGGCCAAATCAAACACAATACGCGCACGTCTGTTCAAAGGTCCAACGATCTTGATGCTATTGAGGAAACATGTAGACAGTAATCCCATTCCCCAATAAGAGCGACTTTCGATGGTTATACTCACCTCGGGATCAGATACAACGAGAATCCATCGTTGTTGATCAAAACCTGGCAATTCAGTGACTCGAGGTGGTTCATGCGCTCCGAAGCAACGAAGCAAGGCATCCGTGACATCACCTAGGAACAAACTTCCTTCAGCGCCCGGAAAATTTGCATGACGCAGACGCGCCTCCTGATCAATTTTCATCTCGGGGTCGCCCGAATGGACTTGAGCAAATAGTTGCGACTCGAGTCCGTCTAGCAGAGATTCATTGGTGATGTTCATCCCCTCCTAGGGTCCCCTTCTGACCTTGCGACACAAAGAACAACTTCAATACGTTCCACGTTTTGTACGGTACGGAGCGGAAATCATGGCGAAGAAGAAGGCCTCCGGCGACGATAAAGCAATCGAGAACCTACAGAGCGTTCCCGGCGTAGGAAAATCAACGGCACAGAAGTTGGTTGCAGGCGGGATTCGAACTGCCAATCAATTGGCAAAAGCGAGTATGAAGAAACTCATCGCAGCAGGTCTTACTTCTGCTACAGCCAAGAAATTGATGGCAGCCGCAGCAAAGTCCACGGCCAAGAATGCGGTGAAAACAGCAAAGGCAGCGCCAAAGAAGGTAGCGGTGAAAGCCAAGACCATCGCGATGACGGCCAAAACCGCAGCCTCGAAAGGAACTGCAAAGGCCAAGAAAGCCGCGCCGGCGAAGAAAAAATCACCTGCCAAGAAGGCCATTGTCAAGAAAAAGGATGACAAGACGGTTGAGGTCAAGAGCAACATGATCCCTACACCCAACTGGAAGGATAAAATCAAGAAATGGAAAACAAAGGATTGATTCAGTCTTCTTTGGGAAGTTCCTGTATTCCTTCTTGTACCCGTTGTGCCATCTGTGCACGGTGGTAGATTTCACGTAGACTTTGGTCACTAATCTCCAAGTAGACTCGCGTCGTTGAGATGTTTGAGTGCCCCATCAATCGTTGGATACTAACCAAATCCACACCTCGCTCCAAAAGGCCCGTGGCAAAGTTGTGTCGAAGTGTATGTGGGCTGAGTTTTGATCGAGGAATATCTGCAGCATCAGCCATTGAATCCATCAATTTTTGAACCGCTCGAGGGGTCAAGCGCCGCCCTCTTCGATTTAGAATCAAGGCATCTCTGTGTTCGTCACCTGGTGGATGGCGTTGGATAATCATCGTCCGAATTTGGTTGTATGCCTCGATTGCACTTACGGTAGCATCAGTGAACAAAACCAATCGGTCTTTACCACCCTTACCTTCACGTACGGTGGCAGAAAAATCGTCGATATCAACCGCTGATCGATCCAAAGCGCACAACTCAGAAACTCTCATGCCAGTATCGAGAAACAATGTGATGACGAGATTTGCAAATGGATTTTCGCTAGTAGCTGCGGCTTCTTTCAGTCGCTCCATTTCTCGATAGGTCAGTGTCTTTGGTAGACTTCGCCCCTTTTGCGGCCTAGTCACCCAGTCTGGTACCCTGTGTCCAAGCCAATTCAATAGATGGCTAACCGATGCCAAACGCGCATTGATGGTTGCTGAGGCAAGATTTGAGATGGATTGAACCCACAAATCCAGACGTCCATTGTTGGGGTCCACCCATCGTGAAATTTCCTTGACACTGATGTTCTGTAATGCATCCCAAGAGGGTTTCAATTCACCTGGAATTTCGGTTAGCAGGAATTGTTTGGTTGCGGTCCGATAAGAACGAAGCGTGTGAGTACTTTTCTTTTCACTGGCCAACTGCATTTCATAGCAGCCATGCCATGGCAAATCTGCGAGTCGTACCAATCGACTAGGGAGTCCAAATGGTACACCAATGACCTCTTCTGAAAACGGGGTCGCCATTCGACCCCTCAAAGTTGGATCCAACCAACCATTTTCAGCCATTTCTCGCCTTTCTTCATCCTGCATGCGCTTCCGTCCTGAGGCCAAAGACCTCTGCAATCCCATCCCCGAAGGGATTCGCCAGTCAGGGTATGTGGGTATGAATGCTGCGATAGGGCTGGAAGATTATCCGCCCGGATGGAGAGTGTTTTTGAATTGCCGAGCGATTAGCGGCGCCGTGTTCTCCAGTGGAATTCTGGCGCCTTTGCAGCCCATGCAGCCTCATTTTCTTCGGGGCGCTCAACATTCCAAGGATGTACCTTTTCGGGGGAATTCATTCGTGCATCAATCGTTTGTTTAATTAGAGGCCGAATTCGTTGATGCAAGACATCCAGTTCTCCGTAGAAGATGATTTCATCCGCCTCTCGCAAGGTAATTTCCGGAGAAGGATTCCAAATGTGTGCCCCCGCTCTACCAATCGCTGCAACACTCCCATCGTCATCTTGAGTCATCAAGTCGCCCAATGCTCTTCCAATCAACTCTGGATATTTTCGAACTTTGAGTGAGAGTGTACCGTACCCTTCTTTGTTGGAAAGCAATTGGTTCAGATCAATCGGTGTAAATGCATGACTTTCGACAACATGAGACATGATGTGACCTGCAACATTGATTCCAGTGGCTTTCTCAATTCCCTCTAGACCGGGACTTGAATTGACTTCAAGCAAGAGGGGGCCTCTGGCTGATTCGAGTAAATCGACACCTGCAATATCTAGGCCCAATAGTCGTGCAGCCTTGCATGCGATTCGAGCATAGTCTGTAGGCAAGTCGACTTTTTCGACACTCCCACCTAGGTGAAAGTTGGATCGGAACTCACGCCCGTGTGCACGTCTTCGCATGGCAGCGACGACTTTACCACCCACTACGAGAACACGAATGTCACGCCCATGACTTTCCTTGATGTACTCTTGAACCAACACTCGATTCGATGTTTCCAGTACCTTCCAAGCAATTTCACTGGCTTCTCTCTCTGTGTGCGCAAGGAATACTCCGCTACCTTGAGTCCCCTCAGGGACCTTGATGACGCAAGGTACACCACCCACCTGACGAATCGCTCGTTCTACATCGCGCCAATCTCGAACCAGTGCTGTTGTAGGAACGGGTATGTGATTTGCAGAGAGGACCTGAGTTGCATGCAACTTGTCTCTACTGTTGTTGATTCCATCGCTGCTGTTTGCAACGTAAGTCCCCATTCGCTCAAACTGACGAGCAATGGCAACACCGTGTTCAGTAATTGAATATCCAATTCGAGGGACAACGGCATCGACTTCAACGTTCCAGCCCTCATGCAAGATTCGCCGTCCATCATTTCCGACGGTCACTGACAACTTCATCGGATCTAGAATATCGACCGAGCAACCAAGGGCATTTGCTTCGTCTGCAAGACGCCGAGTGGAATACAACCGGGGGCCCCGAGACAGGATGGCAACGCGGAGGGTCATCGCTCCGGGGCGCAATCACTTCCGTTTTGAGTCCTACGGCTGAAAAACGCGTGACCGCGCGCCCACCCGCCCGCTCGCACGCGCGCGTGCGAGGAGCGAGGCTTTCAAATGGCGTCGTCGCTTCGACAATTCATGCAGCCCGTCGCAGGCCCGAGTGGCCCCCCGGTCGCAGGCCCAACAGGAACCCCTCCTGTGACGGGCCCGAGTGCCCCTCCCGTTTCTGGCCCGAGTGGCCCCCCTTCTGATGTAAATCCGGCTCAATTTGACCCTCTCGCAGAGATCGAAGATGCTCGTGCTCGCCGTCAAGATCGAGAAGAGCGCCTTGAGTCGCTTGAGAAGAGGCGAAATAGTGCAAGAAACAACGTGTATTTTTTCCTCGCTCTAACCGTCATTCTCGGGATATTCTCGTTTTTCCCTGGCCCCGTAGCTGGCGATGTCTCTGACAATCCGCAGGAAGGCATGGGAAACAATCAGGCTGAGCAGTGGGTTGCACAAGGTGGAGACGCTGATTATCGAGACAAGATTTGGGATGGCTCAGGCAATGAAAGTTCGGCTTGTCACAACCTCTATGTTCCTCCCGTAAAGATGGACTTGGGTTCAATTTCGCAAGTTCGCGTCGATGTGACCTTTGTCTCATATCGGTACTCGGGTTCGACAGACTTTACTGTGGGTATCCATGAAGGTACTTGCGATGAATTCCATCCTCCTTCGTGGGAACTTCCTGATGGCAGTTGGTACAACAGTACGGAACCAGCCCAAGTCGGTGAAGAAGTTGAGTTTTCGCTCTACACTCAACCCGGTCAACGTTCAATCCGAATCGAATGGGCGGAACCTGTTGAAAATCCTGGAACATTGCTCACAATGGATGCTGAAGTGGCGATTTACTGGCCCCGTTTGTTCACAGTTCCGATCGGCTTGATTACGTTCATGATGGCTGGATTTGCGTTTGTCGGTGCCCAGAAAGCTGGAACGGCCTACAAGAATCTCAAGTATCCAGAAGGTAAGCCCGAGAAGAAGGTAGAGGAAGAGGTTCTGGAAGCGGCTGAAGCAGAGCACCGTGGCGAACAAATCGGTGTGCCAGAAGTCACAACTCCTGAAGATACGGATACACCTGAAGTTGCAGGCCCCACCCTTGCACAGGCTGCTTCCAGTCCGGAGCAAGATAGTACACCGGTGGAGGAACCCGCCTCTGAAGACAACCCTGCATCGGCATGGACTGATGAACAGCTGATTTCAGCCGGATGGACTCAGGACCAAATCGATGCGATGCGGAACGGATGAAATCATCCGAGAATCCCAACAAGGGCGATGCCTGAAGCGAAGAGGTTGAAAGCGGTCTGCATCGCCATCCTCTCTGAGGATGGCTATGAGTGAGGATGAACTCTCTGCAATGACCGTTGCAGAACTGAAGGTTCAACTCAAAGAGTTGGGACTCTCCACGAGTGGGAAAAAGTCTGAACTTATTGCCCGAATTATCGAATCAACAGAGGACGTAATGATTCTGGATGATGACGAAGATGATGGCGATGAACCGTTTGAATCAATCATTGATGATGACGATGAAATCCTTGAAGCAGAAGTCTTTGAAGCCGAAATACTCGATGAAGATCTGATTGAAGAAGTACAAGAATCATCGACATCTAGTACCATTAGATCGGATTCAGTTGCCTCTGAAAAAGGTCCAGTTTGGTACAAGGATGGTACGACGATTGCAACCATATTGGTCGTCATTCTACTCTCTGGTGTGGGTGGTTGGTGGTATCTCAGTAACGAGGCTTCAGTCTTCCAGACTGCCCCATCTCGCTATGGAGACAATTTGCGGTTTAATGTCAACAATGGAGTCATCCAAGTTGATGGAGATGAGATGGTCGCGCTATTGCGTGATGCGATTTCTCCAAGTGCATTGGATGATGTTTGTGAAAAACTTCGAGTCGAGTTTTCAGGTAGTGGCTCGGCATCCATCCGAGATGGGGCCCTCGCAGATTTGGTCGATCCAAGCGATACCAACTTGGAAGGAGCCGTCAAAGCGCTGGATGCTTATGGGCGAACTTGGAATGCTGTTGAATCAACGCTAGAGTACGATTTAGAGGCCGATTTGTCAGGTAATACATGGTCAGCAATCAATCAGGATAGTTGCAGTTCACTGGAATGGTTGAATCGTAACAACCAACTGAACATTGACATTAAACAATGGCACGAAATCACTGAAAGAGGATTGATGCGCTCCGAAACGGCTCTGAACTTCATCGATGCAGAGGGGCAGTCATATAGTGCCGATGCGACTACATTTGACGGCATCGTGGGTTCTGACTCAGCATCTGATTTGATTGAGGGCATTCTCTTGCCAATGCATCCTGTAAACTTGTACGATATCTTCGGACTGACCGTGATGGAAGAAGGACTGACCGGTGAGCACGAAGGTTGGGGTTGGCAGATTGGTTCACCGGATACCATCGGAGGAGAGGATGCAATCCAAATTCGGATGCATCACATCAAAATTGGCGATTGTCTAGGTCGCGCTGAGATGGTAATTTGGGCGATTCCAGACCAACCGCTTCCAGCCAAACAAATGGTGGACATTTCAATTGACAAGTCGCAAAAGCGCTCGGGGTGTTCATTGCTTGAATCAGAAGCCATCGATTTGACTTTCCCCGAAGGCACCTTTGTCACACAATATACATTGGAACAAATTGATTTCAAACGCGGCGATGACCTACTTGATTGGCAGCAATTCTATGCAACACGTCCAATGTCGAGCGATGGCAAACCCTCCACTTCAAGCATGGTTTCATGGGTGACACACCTACCGGATAATTCGACGGTTCGACCCTTTACTCTTGAGAAAGCAGTCTCATGTGTCATTTCTGATAGTGACGCCTTTGGAGCAGCACAAATCGCTCTAAACGGTGATGGTTATGTGTTTGCTGCGAAGGATGATCGTTCGGGTTTAGATCCAATTTGGAATCTCTCCTGGGTCAGTTCGGTTGAAGCGGGCTGGGTTCGAGTCACTTGGCCAGGCGGCGAGAATTGTCTTAATTCTGGAGATGGTCCACTGACGGGTGATGAAAAACCGGATCATGCCCGCAACCAGATCCCACAAACCTACACTCTAGCACTACTCGAAAATCGGATGTTGTCTTCAGATCGATATCCCGATTTGTATCCTCAAATCATCAGCAATGGTCAACTCCAAGAGGACGTTCAGATTGGTTATAGTTTGGTCGTTCCAGAAGAAAATGCGGTTTCCGATTGGCTTGATGATTTGGGATTCTTGCCAGATGGACAGGTTACAGTATATCTCGAGCGTA
>CEPB01070607.1_pt1 | contig 25723 bp, 10 predicted proteins | sample 530611 | NCBI WGS metagenome assembly CEPB01 (sample SAMEA2620672, study PRJEB7988) | marine metagenome | isolation source: saline water (ENVO:00002010), including
GCGTGTCTTGCTCGTGCAACTGCGTGCTAGGTTTATGTTGTGTCCTGATTAACATGCTTGTAGCGTCAGGTTTTCTCTCTCGTATGTCGTTTCTTTGTAACGCACGTCTTTCATCCGATCCAGCGTTACCACCGTCACCCGATAGTTCTTGCCTTTCTGGAGTTGTTGTAATTCCATAATACACAAGAAGAAACAAACGCAGCGCGTCTACCAACAGCGTGCGCACCAGCCACGCAGCAAACGCGCCGTTGACCAACGGTGCTCGACCCAAACGGACGCACATCTGCGTGCGCTCGGGCTCGTCGACCAGGCAGGCGTCATTGTTAACAATTTGTGCCTCGCAATAATTGCGCGGCACCATCCAGTACGTGGCGCCTCCCGTGCACGACATGGTGTTGTCCGAATTTGGACAGTCCAGGTCCATCGAGTCCCACGACGTCACGAGACTGATGACAAACAGACCTGCTGCAACTACGGCATAAAGTATAACAAAGCCACGACCAACATCAAGATTGGGCACAACGGACATCGTAAACGTTGCAAGCCAGCACATTCCGCGCAGCAACATGGTAGCCGCGTCCATGTTTTGCAAATGGTTGCCACCCAAGGCGTCCCAATAGTTGTGCAGCAATCCGCAGGGCGCCGACACCGAATCAATGGTTGACACAAACGCCGCTACCGCAACTGTTTCGCACGTCAGCATGCCAAGAATGCTTTGCTCGTTTAGACTCACGCTACTCATGAATGTCACGCATTGCTTGGCTCGTGACGGTTATACTTGTCGTTGCTGTTGTTGATACACCTATATGGGTGGCAAAGCCTCGTGTGTCGAGACATAACGATATAACAACAATAATGCCACCGCACATGTGTGCAAGATTGCGATCTCACATCAGCTTGCCCGAGCTATGGTCGGCTCTGTTGTTTTACTTTTCGCTGTCATTTTTGTTCCAGTTGCCGGAGCTGGCATTGCTGCAGCAGTCTCGCGACAACAACTACAGCGCAACCGAGTACGGAGTCGTCGGCGGTCTCAGTTCTCTGCCGTGGGTGTTGAAACCCGCGTGGGGTCACATTGTCGACAAGCACGCGCTGCCCTTGAGCGTGTGGTGCTTGGTTTGCTACGTCGTGTATGCTTCGGCGTTCTATGTGTTGACTCTTGACGTCGGCATAGAGATGTTTGCGCTGTGCGCAACGCTGGTGAGCTGGTCGTTGTGCTTTATGGACGTCATAGTTGACTGCGTCACGGTAACCTATGTCAGGGACCACGAAACCAAAGATGACTCCGGCACCTTTCAAACGCGCATATGGCAGCTGCGCGCCGTCGGCGGCCTGATAGCCGGCTTGCTGGGTGGCGTTCTCACGAGCGAGGTGGGAGCGGAAACGGTGCTGTGGCTGTGCATCGTGCTTTTTGTCTTTCCGTTGACAGCATTGTGCCGATCGGCGCCGTTTACAAATCTGTATGCGCAAAAGCAACGAATTTCAATCAACCAAAACCATGTAAAAAATGCAACGCGCGGCGGCAACGTGCGTTCAATGATGAGCGGCGTGTGCAAACCCGATCTTCGCGGCATGGTGCTGTTTTCGTTCCTGATTGCCGCCACACCCAGCATTGGCGGCTACTTGAGTTACTACGTCATGGAGCACGGAGTTACGGTTCTGCAACTGACCATTGTGGACATTGTTGATTACACGGCGCGGTTGATGGGTGCGACAATCTGGCACCGCTATCTGCGTGACGTCACGTACCGCAAGCTGTTCGCCGCGTGCACAATCGTCATTGTGGCGCTCAAGGCAGTTAACTTTATATTGGTTTCCGGATGGCTACAAGCAAACTGGGAGTACGCTTTGGTAGCCGGCGCAGACGGAGCGGCGCTGTGCCTGGCGGCCCAGGTGCTTGTGCTGCCAATAATGAACTACGTGGCAAAAAGCTGCGAAGCCGGGCACGAAGGTCGCACGTACGCGCTAGCCATCAGCATCTCGAATCTTGGCGGTGCACTAAGCGTGCTGATGGGCACGGCCATTGGAGGCAGCTTGCACGTCGGTGCCAACGGCGACTACAGCGCCATGGCTTCTTTGATTGCAATCACGGCGGCACTGGCTCTGGCGCCCTTGCTTGCATTGCAGCTCGTGCCAGCTGACATCAAGGGCTACACTCGAACGCGTTGCCAAACGGAACTAAGTGCGAGTCACGTGACGCCCTGCGCAGATTCAATTCATGACGGCGACAATGACAACAACGCAGAGCACGGAGAAAAGTACGGCATCGAGATGACAACAACTTCTGCAAACCCAGCTTCGGTGGTTATCACCGACGTGCACGAAGCCTATAAACATCAAGAGTACACGGCTTAGTTGACGCAAGATGCAAGGCAACGAACGAGACTTAGCCAACACACCAGTACCAGTGCAACGCACGCATTACGACAGCGAACACGGCATTCAAGAATTTCAATTGTTCCAAAATGTAGACGGCAACCTTGAGCCAGGTCTAAAGGTTGTAATAAAAAACGCACCGGACGACATCGAAGGCTCTGCTGCCTTTTTCAATCTTCTGGTTGATTGTGGCAGTCGCAACGAGAACTTGGATCAGCTTGGCGGTGCGCACCTGCTCGAGCACGCGTGTTTTTTGGGTCTAGGTGGCGACCCATCGGGAGACGTTCATACGTACTTTTGGACCAGGCAGGGCGCACGTGACAATAACAACGCTTTTACCACTGTCAATGCCATTAATTACAGCGCGGAAACCGAGCCCGAGCATTATGCACAATTGCTGGAAACGTTCAAAATGATGCTTGCAGGCGAAAATCTTCAACACTTGGATGAACAATATTTGAAACAAGAACAGCAAAATGTCGTCAGCGAACACCGTCGTGGTGACAACGCGTCCGAGAGCGCGCGCCGCGCAGTTGTCACCGCCACAGGCATGGTGAACAGGGCGCTTGGCCTTCACAACGCTGCACCAACAATCGGTCGAGAAGAAGTGTACACCGCAATGACTAAAGAAGACCTGATTGCTCTGCACAAACAATGCTTTTGTCCGTCCCGTGCGACATTGGTAGTATGTGGTTTGCAAGACGAACAAGGCGAGTTTTTGAATCTCGTGATGAACACCTTGGGCCAGGTGCCCATCAACACCGAAAAGTCGCCGTTGCAAGCACCCATGCCAACGATGCGCACAGACATGGACAAAGGTCAACGGATGCAGATCATTCAATCAGGTAACGCAGCTACGTACGTTGCATTAGCGACGGCGTACCCAGACATGGTGCAGGGTACCGATGCAGACCGTGCATTGTCCCATGCAAAACGCGTCACTCTTGACGTCCTCCACGAGCTGCTGCTGCCGTCCGGGGCCGGACATCAAAGCAGTGGGTTGCTGCAAGAACTGTTTAAAACTAATTTAGTCTATCAAGGTGTCATCATGCCGGCACAAAGCGGGTATGCTTCGCCCAGCGTGCTGTTGATGGCTGTGCCGTCTGACGTACAATCCGAGGCGCAGCGCGTTTTTGCCGTGCAATCCAAGGTAGGAGAAATATTTTCGTACGTCTTGCCAAAATTTTCACAATTCACCGACGCAGGTGAAAGACTCGAAGCCGCAAAGCAGCGTGTCAAAGACAATGATGCAAATTTGATTAATGGTGATTTGCGTGAAATTTCCGACGCGTTGTTGCAAGGCGTGCGCTACCGCAATTCCGACTACTTTTTTAATCGCCACAAGCATGTCGATAACGTTACAACAAAAATGATTGAAGATGTTGTCAAGACCGTGTGGTCGCCCGAACGCCAATCTATTGTAGTCCATTCGCAACACGGAATGACTTTTGACGACACAAAATCACAAACCGCATTCAATGAGAATGTTGTGTCACGATTCCAAATACCTAAAGAGACACCTTTAAACACGTACCACTATGAACCCAAACAATTGTATGCGCCATTCCTGCTGGCAAAAAGCATTCAAACAAGTGAAAATGGAATCAATTTTCAACACAAAGTCAAGCCCTATGACTTGGCAGAAGTGCGCATTACGTATGCAAAACTTGCGCAAACTATTGACAACTATGAAAAGTCAAAAATTATGGCCGAAGCCATCAATCGTTTGGTCAACAGAACCGTTGCGGCAAATTTGGCAGCAGATGCAAACGTCCAGATTACCGCAACGCCCAGCGTGCTTGGTTTTCATGTAGGCGTGCGCGCAAAAAAGGACCATATTTACTCGGCCGTGAAAAGCATGAAACAGTGTCTAAGCAATGTGTCCGAGCAAACAGTTCAGAAAGAAATTTCTAACCTTGTTTCTTCACACTTGGCCCTGTTGAATGGTTCCAGTGAAACGGATGCAGATGGCATTGCACGGCAACTGCTTGCATCTACGGTATTCACCAAAAGTGTTGTTGGCTACACCACACCCAGTTACGATGATCGCCGGAAGCAACTTCAGGAAATGCATTCACAAAGCCAAGTGCTCGATGTTATAAAAACAATACAAAGTCTTGCCCAGAAAAACGCGGCAACGTGTTATTCAACTTTGAACGCGCAGTCCATAAACGTGCAAAGTTTAAATCATGTTGATGCTCGCGTGCAGAATCACGATGACACAACGCAAAACTTGTACCAGCGCAACAACTCGACGACTTCAAATTCTACATTGGACTCCAATATTGTTGCTAGTTTAATTGAAGACGAGTTTGCGCCAATCGGACGCGACCGACAACACGTGCAACAAAACTTTAAGTTTCCGACGCACGATGAACCGCATGAAAAGTTTGTGGCCAAGAACATTGCCAATACAAAAGAGATCACGTTTCACATGTGGGTCATGCTGCCAAAAGTCAAAATTAAAATGTTAAAAGAAGACATGCAAAACCAAGTGTGTTGTGAAATATTCACTCAAACTTTGGGCAACGGCTTTGGTGGCGACATGATGAGAACTCTGCGTGGCCAGTACGGTCTGACGTACGGTACAACCACAAAGCTGCAGCTGGGCGGCATGCTGAACGATCAAGCACATCCAATTTTGCAGTGCACGGCCACATTTAAACCGGACGACTTTGCTACAGGCGTGCAACGTATGACTGAAGTTATGCAAGAAGCCATGACCAACGAGTTAAGCTCAGAAAAGTTTGCAATTGCAAAAGAAAGCTTGAAGACGCAATACACTCGGTCTGCAGCAAATAGACATGTTGTTGCAAGCTTGATGTTGTCACATCAGATGCTTGGGACCGATCATGACAGGCGTGCTAAATTGTGTGGCGTAGATTTTCACGGGCAAGACTCGAAATCGCTGGATTTTGACACGTATGAGAGATTTATGACTTCCATACTTCCTAGTGAAAAAGAAAACATACAAATTTACGGCGCAGCAGTGGGCACCGGTGCTGAAGAAGCAATGAATCAGTATAAAAACCCGCAATCAAAGCCTAATAGTAACAACTTACAACATGCACAACCACAAGCCAATTTTATTCGCATTAAACTTCGGCTATAACTAAGGCGTAGCCACTGTCGTGCTTGCGCTAGTGCAATGGGTCAAAGCTGCAGCAGATGCAACAAAAAAGCTTTTGCTGTGTGCTGTTGCAAACCACTCGAGTCCGCAGCAGATCAAGTCAACAACGATCACAAATCCGACACAGCGTGCAACGTGTTGCATGTTTCACGCATGCATCCGCATCAAAGCATGGCAGGTGATTTAATTACGCCGCGACGCTCGCGCAAAACCGAAATAATGATGACGCGGCTCGACGACTACATCGTCCTTTGATTACAAATGCGACGATTATGCTACAAGCCAAGACCCCCGAAACCACAATTGCGGCCGTAAAGGGATCTTCAATGTTGGTGTGAATCAGTGTTGCGTTAGCATCGAATGGTTGAGTGCTCGTGACGGCAGCGCAACCCTGCCCCTGGCTGTTGAGACGCCGCTGCCACGTGTCGTCGCTGAAAGCATAGCTTGATTCTAAATTGACAGCATTGAATGACATACTACTTACATGTACGAATAAAGTGTGTGTAACTTTCTTTTATACGGTTTGCGTTGTGTGGACCCAGGGGTTGATCTCAATCACGTTGTTGGCGAGAACGCGTCCTGGATAACAAAGCATGTAATGACCGACAAAATCACTGGGTGCCGCGTCTGCCAACGGCTTCAAGCACACGCCCACCGGACGCGCGTCCGTATGGTCCTTGAATGGCGCAACAAGCACGTCGTTGCGAAACATGACAGCAATCCTGGTGCGAAATATTTTGGCCATTGCGTGCAGCGCAATTTCGTCCATGTATGCAAAAGGTGTTTTTGCATCGTGTAATGCCTTAGCAGCCTCCGTGGTGGTGTCTTCCGGATTCCCTGCCCACGTTTGTATTTCAGTGTCTGTTTTAATTTGGTGCGCGACTAAGTCACGCGCGGCTTGACAAAGCAAGGCGTCGTGATCGTGAAAAAATTGCACAATGTCTTTGGGTCGCCGTTGCGGTAACCTGCTGCTGACTTGCACAGGTAACGCGTCTACTGCTTTTGCCCAGTTATGCTCAAGTACGCCAAACATGACCGCTCGATACCCGCACGACCCGTCGCCAAGCACGTCGCGCATGAGCAAGCCGTTTGAATCGTACTCGGGTTGACTAACCGTTGTGTGCGACATTGTAGCGCCAACTTGGAATTATCTCGGATATACTTGATTGTGGCGTGCTGTAGTCTTTTTGTGTCAGCACAGCACCAGAATACTACCCCAGTTTGGCACAGCAATCGATCTTGATCAGTGTTTCGAATTTGTTTTGCGGTGTCACAAGCATTTTGTCAATGTTGATGACGCCGCATGGTTGCAGTGCGCTAGGTGGTTGCATGTGCCCCGTGCCTGTGCCAATGGGCAAGAATAAACACGTTTTTTCTTCGATAATTTGATTGTGTACCATTCCACGACACAACAACGTCTCCGCGCAATTTTCTGCGTTGCATTCGTACACGCACGTGGCGGGATTTGTGTTGCTGTTGCGAGTGCACACCGCGTCGGGGCCACAATCTTTGTTTGCGTCTTGTTGCTCGCATTTTGTAACGTTGCGCAAATCTAAAAATCCACGCTGATTCTCCGTGTTGCTTTGTATAACAGCTGACGAATTTTTGTTGCGCACAAATTCGCAATTGTTTATGTCTTGCACGAGTTCTGTAACGTCGCTTGTCAGCGTTACAGACGGTTCAAAGTTAAGCACTGGGTCTGTAATGACAACGTCTGGTGCGTCTTCGGGCTCGCTGGGTTTTTGGTTTGTAAATGGATACGTCGTGTGCCCGTCTTGCGCTACACCCGGTGCACTTGTCAGATCCGTCCAGCAAAGCACCCCGGGGTCGTGATCAAAAAATTGTACGTGCCATGGAGTCGGGCGCGGTGCTTCACGCGGGCACCGAATAATATTGACGTAGGACGCCCGGCCCATCAACTTTGGTTGCCCGTTCGACGCTGTCGTTTCCTGCAGACAACGCTGCAGCGCTTGCTGAAACGTCTGCTGCTGCTGTAGCAACGCGGTTTCCGTCTCAAAGTTGGCAATGTTGATGCACTGCTCGGGTGACGTGCACGACTGCTGCGTGTTCATAAAATAAACGGTGTGGTCTGAACGAGTTTCCGGCGCAAGCGGCACCGGCAGCTGGCCCACGTAAAGCACGCATTCCGCCAGATCAAGAGGATTGTTGCTGCCGTGTTGAAACGCGTTACACGCCGGCAAGTGTCCAAGACACGCTTGCAAGCACGAGCGCTGCGTGCGATTTGCACTAAGCTCCACGGCATTGTTTCCTGGTTGCCAACCTAGACCGACGCGATTGACGTACCGTTCGCTGACCAAATTTTCCTGCGCAGAAGCTTGCACGCTAAGCTCGGCCTGCTCGATGCACGCGTCGCTGCCTGCTTGTCTTGCGCTCGTCAAGACCGCGGCTGATACAACCAAGGCTACGTTGTCGTTCATGGCCAAGGGAGACACGCTGGCATCAAAAACAAGTTGCTCCACCGCGTTTTCGTCTGCGCCCTGCACGGGGTGCGCAAACGCGTGTCCCAGCACGGACGCCAGTGTCCCCGGACAGTTTGTGCGTGCGTTTACACCGTCACCAATGCCGCACAACACGTTGTACGGTTTCTCAAAGGTCAGCACGAACGATCTGTACTGTCTAGCAAACGACCCGTATAACCGCGTGATCTTGTCGATCGCACTCAGGCTGTACAGGGCACTGTGTTCTTGAGCCACTGAAGACAACACTATGTCGGTCGAGCCTGCTAGATGATTTGCTTGAGCGTGATGACGCAACGTTGCGGATTGACACACCTTGCTGCGTGGTTGTTTTTTAACCGCAACCACGGCAAACTGGTTGATCTCGCGGTGTGTCGCGCCTTTTTCCGGGTCGGCGCAATCTCGCATTCCCGGGCTGTCCGACTTGCCCAGCAAGCACAGCTTTGACTCAAGCACGTACTCGTACAGCAAGCAAGGCGGCGTGCTTTGTATGTCGCATTGTTGTCTGCACAGATCTTCGCTTTGTACATTACTCAGAGTGACCGACGCAGTCGCTTTGCACTCGAATCCGGTGTGGCGCGTGTACTTGCAGGCCTGGCCAAGGTCTGCGCAACTTAAAATTGGACGAACGTCGCACGTCGGCGCCGTGCTTGCACGACCCGTGCACACAACGCCGGGTGGACAGCACGTTGGCCCACCGCCCCACGTCGTCAACGCGCAGCCCTGCGTGCTTGCAATTCGATTGGGCATGTGTGCAGGACATGCGCTGCTGTTGAAAACCTGCGACGCACCTGTTGCAAGCACGGACCGCTCAATGAACAGCGCCGTGCGATACACGACTGGGTGACGACACAGTCCGCACGTCTCGCACGCATCGTTGGGCACCCGGCGCAACACGTTGTCTTGCGATGATGCGACAAAAAGAGCGTTTTGGACCAAAGCTCCCATCGTTTTGCATTGTTGTGGAGCACAACGAACCAGCGTGAATCGCTGCGCAAAATCGCTGCTGGCGCTGCACACGTTGCTGTGACCAATGCTGGCAACGATTCCCGTGGATTTGTGTGGCTCGAACACTGTTGTGATGTCTGCGACCACGGCGCTAGCTGTTGCCGAGGCACCGCACGACGGTTGTTTCGCACCGTTGTCTTCGCAGCACCACACCTTCGTGATGGCCACGCCTGGCGTACAGTTGGTGTTTGGACACGCTGACACAGCGTTGCCTGCCTTATCCAACGCGCAATCGCACGTCGCTACGCGGTCACTAGAAGCACTCAGTTGAGACGATGTACAGCGCCCGCCAACGTACCCGACAACGCGACACATGCTGTCGGCATCAAGTAACGTGTCGGCGTTTTCTACGTCGACGGCCCTAGGCGGCTTATGCCACTCGCCTGTGTTTGTGTTCACGCGATCCACGGGCTTGCAAAAGTAAGACGAAAAATTGCTAGCTCGACGCGACAGCGTGCATCCTGCTGTTCGATCGCATCCAACCGTGGATTGCACGGCCGTGTTCTGCGCCTGCAATGTGTTGCATTGCTGTGATACTCCGGGTCCGCTGAACGTCACTACGGATTGAGCGTTGTTGCACAAGTCCGCGTTTTGCGCTTGCAGCACCCCAATGCACTTGTCTTCGGGAACCAGACGGCACACGGCATTATCTTCACCGACTTTAGTGCAATATCGACACGCGCCCTTGTCTGCGCTCAAACGCAGTTCCGGTGCGCACGTTTTAGCACGAGCATCGTAGCACGTGCACTCACCTGTTGCTTGCTTGAACTGGTAACTGTTTGCGCCAAACAATTCGTCACCGCACTGCCGACAACACGCTGCGGCATTCAGTTGAGTGGTCTTGTTCAACGGCGGGTCGACGTCAGACGCACCGAACGCCAACGCTTGATGCGCCTCGGGTTTCGTCACGTTGTGCTTGTACACGCGCACGATTTGATTGCTGTCTCCTGATGTGCTTATCGACGTTTCACCCGAGCAAATCAAACCCCGGCATCGCGGCAACAAAGTCGTCGGGTTGGAGCTGTCAACGTCAAGAACAAATCCGTCGAACAACGTTTCCGTTGCGTCATTGCATGCTTGTGTTGTTGCAAAAGTGCCCGTTACCAACTGCGTTACGCAATTGGACGGTACGGGTCCTCGACCATCAACCGGTGCACCCATCGGTCGTCGACCCGTGAGAACCACGTTTGTGTTTGCGCCAACACTTGTTTGCACCCGCACCGCGTCGTCTTCTTTGTCAAAGCACGTGCACTGCCGCGTTGCACCTTCCCAGCGCGTTGCAAAACTTGTCCTGTTTTCTAAACAGCGCAGAACGCATGCCGACGACGCGTTGACTTGATCCGCCAGCGTCGTGCCGCCAATCAGATTGTAATTCGTGATGGCGCGCGGCATAAAGCCGGCGAGTTGCGTGCTGGGCACGTCATTGCCCTGCAGTGGTGCGTGCTGCTCAAGCCACGCGATTGTTGCGACGTCTTGTCCGTGAACACACGGAAGCTGGGCCGCTTCAGCCTCGACCGAGGCCTCTTCTATGATGCGATGCCTGTGCCACCTGCTCAGTATCCAGCACCCTGCTTTGTTTTGCGCGGCGTCGATAGCTTGCACCACTCTGAACTGCATGCTGGCGTCCAAGGCGGCAGCTACTGTCATGTTTTCGGGTCGTGCGTACGACACTAAACCGTCCGTCGGCACGCGCACGCCGGCGCCGGCGCAATTGGCACTGTTTACCATCATGTTACGCGGTCTGTTTGCCACGGCGGCTTCCGTGCTGTCGTACAGTTGACAAGACGCCTCAATCTTGCTCGTGGTGGTTACGCTGGGGGCAAAAACTCTGTCGACTTCGGCTTGATGCACGTAAGTGACACAGTTTTCGTCGATAACGCACGCTTGTGCGCACTTCGTTTTCGATTCGGCGCTTACGGTGTTAGTTGAGCAAAACTGCGCCGTATTCAAGCTCATGCACGCGTCGATCTTGGTTTCTGCCATGTTGAACCCCGATGCACCGCACCGGAAGTGTCCCAGCACGCCGTCTGGATCCATCAAATCGCTGCGCGTCAAAGGCTGCGCAACATTCAAGTCAATTGGCAGAGAGTCTAGCCAATCGCTGTCGTCTCCAACATCAAGCACGGCATCGTTGCTCACACTGCCCGTTTCGACAATGAATCTTGCGTTGCGGCCGAGCAAGTACATATTGCCAGCGTGCCGCACAATTCCGGAGCGCATCGACGCTGGCACTTGCAGTTCGGGCGTGCCCACGAATGCACCCGTGGCCATGCGTTTTCCGGTTGCTATTTCCAACACAACATCGGTTGTTTCCGTCACGCTTGGAAATTGCTGTGCAAATTGCAGCTCAGCGGTGCACGTCCACTCAAGGCACGCGCCACCTTCGGACACGCGAAAGCCAGGCAAGCATTCTTGGCACCCTGTTGTGATGTCGGCCTTGGGGTCTTTGCACAACGAGCACGCGTTGTCCGACGCCAGGGCAAAAATTGGCAAACACTGCGTGCAATTCGTCGTGGGGTCAAAATTTTGCTGAGCGCACGTGTCGCACGCCGGAGGATTGGCAAACCTGGGTTCGCATTGCGTTACGCACCGCATGCTGGTGGTATCAAGCACACTGATGGCGTGCACGCCGGCAAGCTCTGCGTCATCGGCCGGTGCCGGACACAGACCCATGGCAAACGAGCTAGGCCCATGGCTTTGACCACACGGTGCTTGAGTGCAACACTCGGCGTCCCACTTTGTTGATCCGTCGGTGACCCATGGGTACTGGTGGTCAATGGGCATGTTGGCAACATCGCGATTTGTGCCAATTTGAACGTATTTGGGCTTGTCCTGCTTTGCAAAGCTGCGCACCTGTACACAGTATCCGCACGACGGTATATTGCTGCACGATGTTGTGCATGATTGCAATTCTGTGTACGTCGCGTGCTTTTCGCCCGTGTCAATCGTGAAAAATTGCAGTTTGTTGTTGCTGTTTGACGACTCGGCTTGGAATGTTCCGCCACCTTGGCTGCAAAGGGTGCAATCGGTGTCAATGGTAAAGCCCGTGCAACCGTGGCTGAGTTCGCCGAAGTCACATGCTTGTGCGCACCTTATCATGCTGTTGTCGCGCAAAACGCCCAGTATGTTTGTGCACGGCGTGACTAAGCGCGTTGCGTTTACTGGCACAACGCCGGTGGTGTTGCCAACAACCGTTTCGTCGGTTGCATTCAGCACCAGGCTTGAGTTTGATTCAAAACGCAAATCTTCTATCAACTCGGCTGCCAAGGAACCATCTATGGGCTGCGACGTGTTGACACCGTTTTGCTGCAGAAACGCAACGTAGTCTTTGTTGAACTGGACTTGTCGTTCAACATTTGGATCAGTGATTGCGCCAACCGTCAGATTTGTGTTGGTGAAAACGTACTTGCGCACGGTGCGCACGAGGTGACACGTGTTTGTATTCGTATTGTACGCCCACGCTTGGCACTGTGATCGCGCGGTGCACATATCAGCGCACGTCTCCGCCGTGGGTGAAGGCGCTGGTGACGTAATCGTGCTTGCTGATGCAGGGTCACTTGGCGTACCATACGTTTTGTACACCGGACGTTGTCGCACGTACTGTGGCACTTGATTGCACCCGTCTCGGTCCAAGTGCAGCACGCACGCGCCATTGTTTTTAACATCATAGCCCCAGCATGTCGGTCCGTGATACATGCACTCGTGTGCGCACCTGTTGTCCGCGCTGGAGCCAACCACATCTGCCGTGCCTGTCTCCAGAGTAACGTCATTGTCGCACGACGCAAACGCGCCGACGTTTTGTTTAAACACACCCTTGACGGCACAGCCGCCTGGTGCGTGGCAAATCTGCGGCCAATCGGGCGCGCCGTCATTGCTGCTGCTGCTGCTGCTAATGCTAGTGATTTCGGTGCGCGCGCAACCACACATCTGACCGCCGTCTGCCGTGATGCTGCCTCCACCTTTGGTGATGTCGTCAATTCCGTTGCAGCGCGTGACGCCGGGACCCATCGCAAAATACTGTGGCGCCCACAGCACGCGGCGTCCACATCGCTTGCCCTGGGCCACCACCACGCTGGCTGTGTCTAACGCAGTCAGGCTGGCCGTCGTGATGTTTGGCAAAACACCGGCCACGCACGCTGCCGTATTGCACGAACACGATGTGTCGTGAACGCTTCGCACTGCGTAATCGGCGTTGCCGCACGCCACGCCCAGTTGAGCCTCACACGTGATCTCTGGTTCAACTGCGTGCCGCAACGTTTTTGGTGCTTGCAGCAGGTTCGCTTCTGCCGTGGTCATTCGTGCTTGAACAAGCTCGGCCTCGCTGCTGCAGCACGCTTCGGCAATGCGCTCCGGCGTTTGACAACTGGGGAATGCACGATCTTGCACATGACTGAAGTCGCAGTGCGACGTTATTGTGCCACCGCAACCGTTGTTGCTGCAATTTGCTGCGTTTAAATACAGCGCCGGCCCGGTGCCCGACACTGCCGATATTTTTTTGACAAATCCGCCAAACGCCTTTGTTGCGCTGTGCATTGACTTTGGAACGTCACGCGTGGCTTGCTGAAATCCTCTTGAACCCGATCCCACGCGCGTGCAAAAAGGGATGCCCGCCTTTGTCCAAGCCAGCCCCATGCCCGATGGACACGGGGCTTGATTGCACGGTTTTCTTTTTGCACACGCCGCAAAAACAGTTCCTGCGGGCGGTTCGGGCCGGCGCGTGCGAAACGGCGCTGTGCTGGCTGCGGCGTCCGCGTCAACTTGCAGCCACGCTACGGGCCAAGTAAAGTTGCCAACATCAATGTGCGGCGGCACGCCCAAGTCAAAAGACGACGACGGAGACGTTTGCGTCTCTTTGTCCAGCATCAACTCCAGCAAACGGCCTGCGGTCGAGCACAGCGATTCGCCTGCAATGCCGGCATAGCGCCAGCTGGCCTGCAGGCACACAGCAACCATGGGTACGCATTTTGTGCCATCAATGCGGTAATCAGTTGGATTGTTTGCGTTTGCCGTGTTGTCGGCAATGTTTTGCGCGTACACGGGCCACGGCAGCGCGCAAGTCATGGGCAAATTTTCTGGGCAGCGCACGGAAGTAAACACCGGCCGTTGGTGCTGTCGGTTGTTGCACGCCGTCGATCTTTGCACCCAAAAACTGTTGTCGGTGTCTGGTTGCACGCCCAAAGATTCAAAGATGTCCTTGACCGCCTGTGCAACATTAGTTATAAGTGCGTTTGCGGTGTTGTCGCCATCAACAACACTTTTTTTTGTAGTCTCTGTTGCACCCGAGACGGATTGGTGCACGCTGTGCACTGGTGCTTGCGCGCGGCGAGTGTACCGAGTGCTGGTCGTTTCCTGTTTGGTCGCCGCAACGTCAATCGGTGTTTTGGGTAAATAAATTGTTGTGTACCGAAACCGTACGGGGGTTGGCCGCTGCAACCGCGCTTTGGCCAGTTTCACGGGGTCCGATGGCACGTCGGAATTGTGATCCTGCAAATTGATGCTTGTGAATTGACCGCGAGTGCCCAAGGATACCAAGACGCCGCTTTGTAGCGCCCGTGTGACATCGGCATCGGTGTTCGATATCACTTCGGCTTGGCCATTCGGCTTGCACTTGGTACCGTCTTTGCTCAAGAACGTGCCCTTGCAGCACATTTTTGTTTGCGAGTATGCGTTCACAGGACCGTCGTAGCCAGGTGGACAACTGCTCGGTGCATTGTTGCTTTTAAAATCGGCGCCAACGTCGCCGTCGTGCGCCGTGATAAAGTTGTCGAGATCAACCGGCACGTCTCCGGGTGCTTTGGCAACGTTGGTGTCAGCCCCTAAGGACGTCAGTGGTGCCAACTTCCAGCGTCGACAAGTAATTTTTGGCACAGTTTTGGCTTGCAATGTTTCCGTGCTTGATGCCGTGCCCAACTTTCCGTTATTTGGCTGTGATTTCCAGCATTTGTTGCAATGATTCAATCCCAGGCGTATGTGGCACTGTGCATCACCGAGAGTTGTGGATCGTCCGCGCAAGCTGCTGGGACCGGTTGTCAACTCTTCACATTTAGTTCCAATTGATGCGCTCATGCCGTGCACCCAATCTTGGCCGTAGCTCGGCAATATGTCGTCAACGCTGTTGGGATCAGGATGATCCGAACTTCCCTTTTTGAAACTAAAAGGGTTGATAAAATTAACATTTGAAAATCGTTCGCCTATGCTTTGTGCCGACATGGCCGTGCCGGAGACCGGGCTGTCTGCCAAACCTCCGCTGAACACGGATTGAAAAACGTTCTTGAACAAATCTTTGACGTACTGATAAGCACCCCAGCTGAACAATTCCGATATAGCCGTGTTGGCAATGAACGGACACCAGCGCACAACATTGTACTGGAACGCGGACACGTGCGGCTGAAACAAGTTTGGGCACGTTTGTGGGCGGTAAAATTCACTGCCTTGGGCACCCAGTCCGCCACCCGTGTTGACAAAATTCAGTGGTTCGTGGTCGGACACCAGCAGTCCGTTGCGCAGCGACACCGCCTTGCACTCGGCGTCGTCGTCACAGCTTTGCAAACATTGGTTTGCTGCGTCATCGCGATCGACCAAAACATCGTCGAGCCACTCAGCTCCTTGGTCTTGCCGGGGTTGCCTGCCGCGAAACGCGACGATGCGTGGCAAAAAACTGTTGCGGATCTTGTTCACCCGTGGCTTGACATTGACAACTTCAGGACCGTCTTTGTCCAAAAAGGGGTCAAACGCGCCTAACAGCCAGTAACGCAGCGGCGACCACATCGGTGTCGCATGATTGCGATCACTGTACGCCGCAAATTGACCCGGAGGCGGGTTACCCTGGTACTTCCAAGAGAAAACGCTAACCTCGGGGTTGGGTACGTTTGTCTTTGTCAGATCATCTAAGCCGTCGTGGTAAGCGTCCCCATCCATGGCCACAACGGCTGCTCCCGGCATCCAACGCTTGTCGTACGACATGAGATTGTCCCAATCGCGTCCACCCGTGCCGCTCCAAATTGCACTTGCATAAAACGGTCTTTCGTCGTCTTCGTCCTCGCTTTTGCGCGCAGCCGCGCCGATAAACCTGTCACGGTTCCATGGCAAGGCCAGCCAAGATCTGTAAAAAGTTGACGCGTAGTCTTGTCCGAGCAGGCTTTCTTGTGATTCTGCGTAGTTGTCGTGAAAGTCAACTTGCGTGTTTTGCAGTTCCGGGACGGCGTATTGTGGATTTGGTTGCCCATTTCCTTTTACCGTTTCGCACGATGCTGTTGCATCTGGACACGGGCCTTCTTTCCAGCTGCCATTTGTGCAACACCACTTTTTACCTATTGACCCCGGTGCTCCCTTTGGACATATCTGTCCTTCGTTGTTGCACGCAAGGCCAAAGCATTCGGTTGCAACGTTTGGTTCCTCATTGTTGTAATCGCAATTGTCGCTGGAACGCAATCCTTGCATGTCTGGTTGCGTTGCTGAACGGTTGTCTTCGGCGGCACGACTTACGCATTCTTCGTCAGCATCGCACGAAGACGCATCTGCGTGTAACGCACAGCGTGTCCTGGTGTCGTCCAAAAATGGTTCAGCAGGCGCCGTGTTGAATTTGTTGTTGTACATCTTACCGTCAAGACTGTACATGCACGGTTCATTTTTGCCGTTGCAATCGCATTCGTTGATGCTGTCTTTGACAAATCGAGCCACTTCACTCGGTGACTTGCACCCCGTAACGCATCCGTACCCGAGTGCTAGTTGTGGCGCAAGGTCACACGTATTCAGTATGTTATCAGTCGTCGAAATGCACCTGCCGTGTGCGTCACGCATGCCGCACTTGATCTTGGGCATACAGACAAAAGCGTCTACCTGCGGTGACGTGGCATCTTGAGCAAACACGGCTTTTGCTCCAAGTTCGCCGTCAAGTCCCACCCACGCGCGCAAATCCGTGCCGCTGCTTTCCGGTCGCGTGCTGCCGTAGTGATTTTTCTCTTGCACTGCGTTTACGACGTCGGACAGCGTCACGCACGGTTGGTCTTCCGTGTTCACAACGCAAACTCCGGTTACGTCGTCATAGCTGAACTCCTGTGCGTTTGCATTGGCCGCCTGTTGCTCGCACAACGTCCACGACGGTTGCACGCTTTCGATCAATCCGTTTGCGCTAAATACCGAGGACGCACACTGTCCTGGCTGTTGGTGGTACGCCCACGGCGTGTGCAATGAGTTTGGAGTGTGCTTGGGGCACAATGAGCTTATTGTCTTTGCATCACCCGTCGTACCAGTAGCTTGCGTCGGTTCTGTGTACACCAGACACGTTTTTGTGTCATTATTTGCCTGTCCCACGCACGCCCTGCCGTTTACGTCAAGTCCGGCGGCGCACGGGAACACCTCGTAGTCGTCCCACTTTTTGACGTGCGTGCACGATGATTTTGGCACCAGCATGCACCCCACGTCTTGTATGTCGACTGCTACTTTATCTGTGCAGGCGTCGTCATCCGTGTTTACGGCGCACAGATGCGTGCAACGAACGCCAGAAACAACCGGTTGCATTCGGCATCCGTAACCGCTGCTGAGGCGGTGTGCAATGTTTCCGTTCGGACACACCGGCAGCGGCAGCGGCAAAGGTTCAATTGTCGGGCAAGCAAGCACAGAATTGCACCCGGCGCGTCCACAGCATCGCACTTCGGCGTCGGCGTTTCCAAGCTGCGCATCAAGGCATGTGCTGCGCATGGTTCCCAAAAGCGCGGCAAACGACACACCAGCTTGTGCGACCGGAATAGCGTCAGTGTTGAAGCACCCCACGGCAAACCAAGCGGAGCGCAAAATGTCAATGCCGACTTGTGTGGAGTCAATGTCGCCTGGCACAAAATCGTTGTCAAATGTGGTTTGACCGGCATCCGCTGACGATGGCACGCATTCATATGCACTGGGAGAGACAGCCACAAGTTGCCGCGGTAGCACTCCCGGGTATGGCACTGCATAATCGGAGACTGCGTCTGACGGCAAACTGGCGTTGCCCGGTGGACTCAACAGCGATGCTGCTCCGGTGCCAATGTTTACATTGCTGCAATCGTTGTTGTCGTCTCGTGCTGTGTCAATCGCGCCCAGCGCCACTACTTTTCGCCATTCTGTCATCAAGGTACACGACTCCGCCGTGACACTGCACCGCCGCAGCGGCCGCACGCCTTTCAAAGTTTTGCACCGTTTTGGTACACAGTCGTCCGAACCGCAGCACTTTTTGCGCAAAACTGAGTCGGTGCAGAAACGTGCAGCGTTTTCAAAATACTGTGTCATTTTTGCGTCCAGATCAAATACGGGCTTCACCGGTTGAGAATCAACAACTTTTGCTGGACACGCGCCCGGTTGCCATTTGCCGTTGGTGCAACAAAATGAATTCGAGCTGGCTCCGGGCGCGCCCAATGGGCAAATTTGTCCTTCGATTGTGCACTCAGATCCAAAACAATCTGTTGCCGGCAGCACTATGGGTGCCGTACAATCGCCTTCGACCCATGTTCCGCCAGTGCAACACCATGTTGTTGATTTGGAACCCGGCGTTCCTTTTGGACACACCTGGCGTTCAACGCCGCACTGCAATCCGAAGCACTCTGTCGCGATAGAATACACCGTGTCTGTGGCGTTGCTGGTGCAACCTGATGCCTGGTATACGTCCCTTAACAAATCACCACCATCCTGGAGAAACTCTAACAGTGTTGATTCAGCATGCATTGATTTACTCCGCGTGCAAGCGTTGTTTGCGTACTGAAACAAATCCGCCATCGAAGTTCCAACGCTGGTCGGTATGGTGCTGTCTGTCTCAACACATCCGCTGAGCTGCAAAATTTCTCGCACCATGGTTGGATGCTCGGCCTGCAACGTGCGCCACTGCTCCGATCCTGAGTTTGTGACAGTGACGGTGCTTGTGCACGCTTCGGGCTGCACAACCGGTCCCACGTTCAGCGTGTACTCGGGATTGACGCACTGCTCTACGCGGCCTACGTACAAAGCCGCCGCGTCGCTGCCGTGCGCCTTGGGTACGGCACCAGTGAACACCGGGTTGACGTTTTTTGCCAACAACGAATCGCTCAAAGTAGGCGTTGTGCGCACCAAGGGACGATCCACGCACTCGTGGCGCGAGCGGTCTGCGTTCTTGGCTAAGTTGTCATCGCCGCACACAACCGCACCGTGGCGGACGTTGTCCGTGTTGTCAACCGATTGCTTGACCCACGTGTTACTAAGATCGCACACGAGCGGTGGTTCCACAAAGTGCATCCAGTGCACATCGCACGACGCACCTTCTTGCACTGGGTTTGACGGACTCAGCTGCATAAATATCTGGTCGGGCGCGTCCTGGTGTCTCGGTAAACTGCTTAATTTTGCCGAATCAAGTGCTATTTGTTGCCGTGTCTTGCCCACGGTGCTAACTAGAGACGTTTCTGTGTCAATCTTTCCTGCGACCATTTGTACCGTGTGTGTTGCCCCGTCTACGATTGCGCCGGCGCACTCGGACATCATTGCACACCGCGCAACTGCTTCGTCTGGGCACATCTCGTCAACCGCGCACTTGAACGTCTCTAAGACGTTGACGTCTGTGCGCAAAAACACGCGAAACGCTCTGTAATTTGCTTGCGAATACGTGCCCGGGTGCCGCACCGCCGCGCCACTACCCGTGCACCGCACCCCGGTGCGGCCATTCGGGCTGCTCGATCCAACTACGTGTTCGTTTGTGCCGCACACGCAGGTTGTTCTCGGCCATGACACAAACGCCGCCCCCGTGTGCGACAGTTGCGGTACTGTCTCTGTATTGGATGCCGTTGTCCACGGCTCCGGGCACCACGGTTGCTGCAAATAATCGTGCAAGTGCACGCACTTTTGGTGCTTTTTTGAAAACGCAAAATCCAAGGGCAAATCCGAGCACGTCGCCGACTGCGGTCCCACGTCGAACCCCAGTTGTTCCATGCACGTCAAATTGAGCCCGTCTGTAGTCACCACGGGCTCAGATTGCAACGCATTCATGATACGGCAATCGGAGCCATCCAGTGTCCACGCCGTGCAATTGTTGTCTTGCCAGCACATCGATCGGCACGAGTCGACGCTGTGTTTTGGATGCACGTCGGCGCTTTCGCTGCCCAACGGCGCAACACCTACCATTTGCGCCAGATCTTGACTGATGGGTTCGCGTGCCGCGTACGTGGTAAACACGGCCTCGGGCGGATTTTCAATGCTTGCGTCGTGAAAGTACGGCAACGATATGCCATCGGCTGTTTGTCTGGCGACAATCAAGCACGCCTTTCCCGGGCGCGCAGCGACGGCCACGCAGTCCGGTGCGGATGCGTCGCATAACATTTGCATGTCGCTCATGCTGGGTATGCCAATCTTGTCGTCCACATCAAAGCACGCCGAGTTCGACGCGAACGGCAGCCCCACGCGGACGCTTGTGTCAGTGAACATCTTCCACGTGTGCAGCGTGTCTGCATCCACGCGCGCCGCGTCTGCGTCCAAAGACTGTTGGTTTTTGACATCCACGCCGCCACCCGCCAAAGCATCGCACGCAATGTCATCGTTTTGGCGCAAATCGGCGCTTGCTCCCAGGATCCACGAGAAAGCCACCGCCGGCGACGTTATTACCGCGTGTCCGTCCGGTTCAGTGATATCGATGCCGTCGTACACCATGATGACGTTGGGTCCAACGGCGCGTTGCGTTTCTTGGCCCGGCACCAGGTTGCCCAAAAACGTCAGCGCCAACGTCCATGGTGGAGGCAAACCGGCTTGAATTGATGCACCAAACGTGGGTGTTTCCGAAAAGCACAGACGCTTTAGCCGATCGGGATCCGACATGGAGGCGTAAAACGCTCTTGTTCCTGTTCCCAAGTTGATGTTAGGCACCAGCGCTACCTTGGTGTTTGCGGCTGAAAATTGCGCTGCTGGATTGTACACCTGTGCTGCCAACACGATGTCGCTGAACTGCACGGGAAACCACTGTTCAATTTTTGTGCTGATGGTTAAATCACCGTCAACTATGCCCGAAGCGCAGTGCCTGGGCTCGGTGCACGCCTGGCCAACACACTGCACGCATCGTGCCAAGTTACCTTCTCGTATCTCGGCTAAAGTCGCGCAGCACAGTTTTTCACCACTGGGAAATGGGTGTGTTTCGGGGCATTGTCCTTTGTCGGGTGCACCGCCGGTGACGGACGCCGCAACTTGGCTGCACACCGAAATTACTGTTTCTTGCGTGCCACCAGAAGCCGCGGCTGCGATGTTTGGAAACAATCCCGGTGGTCGATTTGGACCCGTGGCTGGACGCGCGTGCACCAGAACCGGCGTGGTCAGTGCTGAGGATTTGGTGTATAACCCGTCGCACGTTTTCAACGTTCCCGTGTTGATGGTGTCGCTGACGTTGTATGTCCACTTTGCGTTTTGCCATTCCGTGCAAAAAGTGTCAAACTTTTCGGTTGGCTCGGCTTGCATATGCAACCTTAATAGATCACCATAGGGTTGCGCAGCTACCATCGCGGCACAAGTCACCAGCCACGCGCCTCGGCGCCAGCGGATATCCATGGCATGCAAGACCGTTCGCATTCGAGTTGTGGTGCCGTGGCTAACGTTTATACTTGCGACGTTGATCCTGGCAAGCTGGTCGCCCGATAACTGGCCGAAATCCTATGTGACGGCCTTGCTGGCGTGGTCAATTGCGACGGCGTACACGGAAATAATGAATCTTGCGTGCGATCGCGTGCTGCAGTTGCGTGATGGCCTTGACGCGTTGTCCGTGCAAACGTTTGTGGCCTTGGCGCAGGCACCGGTACAGCGCGCGCCCGTTCTGCCGCGAATTCAGTGGGCTCGTGGCGCGATGTGGGCATGTATTCTAGCGTTTTTGTTGCGGTTTGTGTGGCAGAACGATCCACGCATCGACGTCAATCCCTGTGTTGCCACCGGCAGCATTGTGGTTTTGGGCCGGCGCGATGTAACAGCCGCGGTGCCCGTCCTGGGCTGTGTGCCCATAGCGTGGCAGATGCTTGACGCGTGGTCTGTCGCAGCGTGTGCGCGCGGTTTTGCGGCAGTTGTGTGGTTGGCGTGCTCTGTTGCAACACCTTTGTGGATGCAGTGCGCAACGTTTGCTATAATGGGTCGGCGTTGCCATCCCGCCTTGCTTGTGCTAGGAATAATTGCTCGACGATCACCATTCTTGCTGCCTGTTTTAGGTCTCGCAATTGGCGCTTTGTAGCGTGTGTTTATTAATTGTCGCAAACGATTATGCGCGACATGCGACTAAACCAGCATTGCTCAAAGTATACAATAGGAGCGTCGTTCCAGCGATGATGCGGCTGCGACAACTTGTACATCTGACATCTTTCAGGACCGAGTTGCGTCACTGCCGCAATGTGCACCACGATTACGTGCCCGTACGGCACCGTGTCCAACTTCGATTCGATTTCGCGCTGCATGTGCACGTCGTGCAACACCGGCTGCGTTGCCATGTGGTGCCGCATCTCATCAGCCGTGAACACGGCCTGCAGGTACCTATCTGTTGGCCCGTGAACGTCGTGCAGCACCATTAATACAACTGTCATGTTCATATTTGTGTTTGCGTCATGCACATGCAAGTGGCGCATCAAAGATCTGAGCAGACACACGCTGTTGTAATCTTCGCCGTCATTCATCGCCGCGCGCGCGCAATGATTTAAACCAAGTTTGGCGTCAAACACTGCAACACAAGCAAGCCATTTGGCTGCTCGCTTTTTCTGTAACCGTTGCCTCAGCTTCAGTAACTTTGCACTGCGAAGTTGTTCCGACATGTGTGTAAAAATGAGCTTGCCGCGAGACGAGATACGAATCGTATCTTAAGGTTCTGGCGCTGAAACAAAACATTCTTTTAATACGCGCTCACCCTAGCACGCTTGGTTTGTCTCGCGTCCTCTCCCTTGGCTGCCAAATCCGCAGCTTTTTTAGCCAGTCTTGTGATATAGTCGTGTCCCATATTTGTCGCAACCCACATGCCCAATTTGGGTCCGTCCAGTATGCGCTCACGCTTGCACTGCTCCAAAGCCAGATAAATGCGCATGCCGTCAGTTCCGTCGCACAACGCTTCGTACGCAACGCCCAGCGCCAAGCTTTGTTTGGCCGACAGTGTCGAAGCTCCCGTCAGCGCCGTGCTGCCGACAGAGTCGTGTGCAAGCACGTGGCTGGGCACCTGGCAATCGTGCCACGCCTTCAAGCTTTCGCCCAGAACGGCAAATCCGTGCCGGTGCATGTAGTCCGTGCCCGAGTTAAACGTGCTGTCCCACATTGGCGCGTGACGCGTCAGCTGTATTTCGTGCTCGGGATGCACCAAAGCCAGCAACTGTTGCTGGGCGTATTCGTTGACTTGCTCGACGCTGTAGCACGTGTCGTATTTTGCAAACGTTGTCATGGCGTGCGTGGTTGCGTTGTTGTCGTGTCACACCAGTGGCGCACGGTGCCTTATAGTGTGTGTAGTTGATTGGCGCTTACTTCTTTCGAATCGGCTGTCGGTTGATGGGGTTGCCCATGTTTTTGGGCGGATTCACTCTTGTGTATCGAGTGCTGTTTGTCAGACTTGCATTAGTAGCGCGAATGGGAGCTTGGCTTGGCATGGTGTTCGAAATTTGTTGTCATTGTGCATGCGTGGCGTACGTTTATAGTGCTCGCTTCGGTGCCAAATACGACCAGCCACGTGGCCACGGTGACCAGCAACAGGTGGCCAACCGATGCACCGGAGCAGCTGCTGTGCGCCGCCGCGGACCCCACGCACAAAACAAGGCATCGTTCTATGATTTCGTCTATGCTGCGGTTACCTGCGCTGGGTGCCACGGACAGGTACGCTGCGCAAAGCACTCCAAGCCCGGTGAAGCCAATCGTGAGGCCATGCAAATCTGTCTTCAACCGCGCATCACTGTTAAACGTGACAACCATCAGGGCAGCCAGTAGCAGCACAAAGACAATCACGTTTGTGCCCCGGTGCGTCATATGTGTGTTCCGCTCGCTCACTTCAGTCTGTGATGTCCGTTTTGCTTGTTCAGACACGTTTTGTTTTTTGCCTTTGCTTTAATCCAAAACCAGAGTTTCCGCGGACATTGTGATTATGGAGGAAGCCGGTACGTTGCTTTGGTCAATAGCAAAACCCACATAAAATCTAACACGGTTTGTCCTTTTGTGTGCTTTAAAAACCCAAAGCGTTCATGGCGCAAGACGTCTTCTACGAGGTCATCGTGCCGCTGCTGGAGATGGACCGCACGGCGTTGCTGTGTATCTCTACGCCCCAGGATTCTTTGAACTTTTACTCGGGCATGATGGAAATGAAGCACCCCAACACGGGTCTGCCCTTGTTCCGCACCATCAAGGTGGGTCTGGCCTGCGAGGCGTGCATAGCAGCCGGCAAGCCCGAGCAATGCACGCACCAGGGCTCGCTGGTGCCGGAATGGAAATCAAGTTCGAAGCACTCCATGATCAAGGTGCGTGCGGCTGTTTTCTGTGTTTTGTTTTCTTTGGTGTTAACACCCCTGTCCTGTCTGCTGCAAACAGGCTTTGTATGACATGGCCGGCAAAGGAGAAATGATGCAACGCGAATCGATGGGGCTCGTGACAGAAAACCAGTCGTCGTGCTTTGATGTCAACATGATTGAGGCCGCCTTTGAAGAACCGTTTGACATGGCACCGTTTTTCACGCGCACTCGGTGGCTGTTTTGCTGCGTGGACCCAACCGGTGGTGGCCGTTCGTGCTTGGCTGCCGTGACCGTGGCTTTCGTGGAAAACAGGATGATCGTAATCGACGTCGCAAACGCCACAGCTCGAGGCCACAGCGCCATCAAAACGATTTTAAGCGAGCACTTTGCACGCGTGCGCCAAATGGGTTTCACCGCCACGCCCATCGTGGTGGTGGTCGAGAACAATCTGGGCCAAGAAGCCGAGCACATCGCGCACATGTTCAAGCAAAGCGATGGCTCGCTGCTGCACTTCATGCGCGAGGACGGCATTGCCGGGTGTCGCACGACGCAGAAACGCAAGGAGCTGTTCACTGGCGAGCTGACGAAATACATCCAGCTGGGTGGATTCAAGATGGCGCGCCAGTTTCTCGACACGCAGCACTGCGACGAGCAGCTGAAAGAAGAAATAAAACGCCAGCTGGTGTGCTGGAGACGGGTGGTGCTGGTGTCCACCTCGGGCCGGAGCGAGCCGCGCATCCTGTATACCGGCAAGGACTCGGGTAACGACGACATCACAATCGTCCTAAGGTGAGAAAAATCAAATTACGTGCATGTCATTTGCCGTACACGTTCTTACCACAAGCTAACGTCCGTTGCTTTTGTTTTCTTGCGGCTATAGCATGTGCTCCTTTTATGCAACTCAGTTTGCTCAGGGCAACATGTCAATCAAGATTAGTGACGTGGTAGCACTATAAAAGGGCGCGACGCCACCTTTGGTGACACGCTTGATGCATCTGCCACGGCGAATTTTTGTGCCTGATCAGCTGCTGCTGGTGGCGTTTTGCGCCTGCGTTTGCATGGCCCAGTCTTCGTACAATCTGAATGACGCCAACATCGAGATGCAGGGCAGCTATGGTGATAAGGACGGGCGCCGGCTGCAAGGCAGTGGTAACGGTGCGACGACAACGTTTCCCAATGCGCAGTGCCAAGCAAATTTTCCCCAGACGTGTTTTTGCGCAGGTGGTGATAGGATAGAGGAAAATATAAATGACAGCTGCGACGAAAATGCTTTTGCGTGCGCATGCACACAGTGCTGTCAAGCCGCA
>CEPB01127182.1_pt1 | contig 24550 bp, 35 predicted proteins | sample 530611 | NCBI WGS metagenome assembly CEPB01 (sample SAMEA2620672, study PRJEB7988) | marine metagenome | isolation source: saline water (ENVO:00002010), including
ACCAATCCATTTCTTTAATTCGGCAAACAAAGCATCAAACAACTGACCACTTGTTGGAGCAGTTACAATAAGTTTACAATCAAGGTGTGTAAGTAAAGTATGTATTAATATCCAACTTGCAACAGAAGATTTACCAACACCGTGAGCAGAACGAACAGATACTTTTCTTTCGCCAGAAACAATAGCTTCCATTAGTTCAGATTGCCATTTATCTGGTGAAATACCTAAAACATTTTCACAAAAAAGAGTTGGCTCTTTCTTATAAGTTTTAATAAAATCTACAAATGGATTAGGTTGATTCATTTTTATCCTCTAAACCAGCCCATAATACTAGAGAATTTCTAATTCCAAAATAAATAGGTAACGCTTTATGAATCATTAATGATGGGAAAACAATCATAGTTCCTGAATTTAATTTAGGTCTTGGAAAAGCATGATTTTTAAATTGCAATCCGCCACCAATATAATCTTTAGGATTAGTAAGTTCAATAGTTGCTGATATTACTCTATTAGGTGTGTCTGGTAATGGGTTAGAATCTATATGATAACTATAGTAATTTAAAAATTTATAATGAGTAAATTGAATTGGCTCAACATTATTTAATTTTTGATTATAAAAATCTTTACTAACATTAAATAACACATCTACAATTCTATTTAATATTTTATCTAAATCTTTGTTTTCGTCTTTATGAAACCATGAAACTTTATTTCTTCTTGAAAAAACTTTTGCAGACATAGTTGTAGCTTTTTCTAAATTTTTCATACCTTCTTTAGTTATAAAATCTATTTCATTTTTATCTAAAATATCTTGAAGTATGTAATAATCAGGTCGCATTTACCACTTATCTCTCGGACAAAAACTACCTTTTAATAAGGTTTTTCCTTTTAAAAAACATCTACAATGATTGCAAATATAACCATATTTCGTTTCAGATTTATCTTCACATTCCATACAGATTTTTAATCTTTTTTTTTGGAGTTTCTTGTCAAACATTTTTTAATTCAATTTTGTTTTATCGTATTCAACATGAAAAATACTATCACTAAATGCACCTATAACCCCCATGCAAGACTTAGCTGACTCAGTAAATTCTTTATAACCATGACAATCTCTAGGTGTTTCACAGCTACAGCATTTAGATTCATATTCAAAGCAGATTACTTGAGAGCAAGTATCTATCATTAAATCTAAATAATCTCCTTCAGTTATTTTTATAAAGCCATCTTTTTTAAAATCAGACATAGTGTTTATATTATACATCATTATTTCTTTCCCATATAACATTACTTATTTCTTTGTTTAATCTGATTAATTGATTATTAGTTAGTTTAACTTTAATATGTTCTCTTTTATTATTACTAATAATTAAATAATCTTTATTAACACTTACACAATTATATTGATTTTTTTCTATTAAATTTAAAATATATTTTCTTCTTTCTTGTTTATTGTAATTATAATTTCTAAAGACTTCTTCTTCATCTGCTGTAATACCAATAGACTCCAATAGTTCTTTATTAGTTTTGTTCATCTTTAGGGGCACCAAACATACTAACAACTAACTTATCAGCTATTTCTTGTAATTCTTTTTCGGATAAATCTTTGTTTTGTTCTTTAACTAAATCATCAAATTCAAGAGTTAATATACCTTTTTCGCCATTTACATCAACTATTTCAAATTCTTCATCAACAGTATCATCTGCGTCAATTTCATAACTGCTTGGCTTTTTCTTGGAGTCGGACATCTTCAAGTTTCCTTTCGTTTTGTTTTGCTTCTTTTATTAATCGTTCAAGTATTATTGGCGACCTTAATCTACCAAAATGACCTTCTGGGCTTTCTAAATTAATTATTTGATAATTAAATTTTTCAAGTATCATTATTTGTTTTATCAATGACTCTCGTTCATATTCTAATCTAACTCTTTTTCTTCTTTCAGCATTTATCTTAGAGTTCATTATAAGTTTCGTAACCATTATAGTTTTCCTTTTAAGAAATTATCTATAAATTCTCTTTCATCTGTATCATCACTTTGAATTACATAACTATCAGTTCTTGTGGATTTCGGTGATACTTTACTATGTCCTCGTCTGCGAATCTTCACCAGAGGGCTTCTTTCGGCTTCGTTTTTTTGTAAAACTACACTTTCTTGTGTTGTAAATCGAAAACCACAATTTAAACACTCTCGTCTGCGCCTAATAGAATCGTCTGCTTTTCTACTTTCTAGCACTTTACTTTTTTTATGATTACATTTACTACAATTCATTTAATTACCATGGTATTTCATCATCAAAAGGTTCGTGGTATTTTCTATCTTTATCATGTCCTGTAACTTTGACATTACGGCCATCAATTTCTACACAATCAAACTTCTCTACTTTTGCTTTTCTAAATATCTCTTTGCACTTATTAACTTCATGTAAAGTTTCAAGAATTTCAGCTATTTCTCCTGTTGAATAGACAATAGCACCACCTACTTTTTCAAATAAAGAATCTTTTTCAGCTTCACTTTTAACTATTAAAAATTCTTTTTTATTTTCTGAAATAGCTGTCCAATATTCGCCTGTTGGTGGTTGATGACCAGCCAAACGAACAGCTTTATCTATTGCTAACCAACCTTTCTTCATGTTGTTACAAACTTTAACAACAAGTTCAGCGTCTAAGTCATTACTAATAGCTTTATTAAATTTGTTTTTAGCGTTCTGAAATTTTTTTCTCATTTCGTCATTAGCTAATTGTTCAAGAGTTCCAGCACCCCATATCTTTTCCATTTCAATAGCTATTTCATCAACTTGTTTAATATAAGTATCTTTAACTTTGTTATTCCATTTTGTTTTTTTATCTAACTTAGCCATATCTTTTCGTTCCAAACACCGATTATGTCTTTGTTTTGTAAACCTAATATACTTCTCTTTAATATCTGATTCTTTTGACTATTACTTTTGTCAGTCAGTTGAGGTAAAACAGAAAACTCTATATGACTTAATGTAATATATTTCTTTTCACCAACATCTGCATTAATCCAATCTTCTTTTGCAACATCTGAATCCATAACATTAACAATAGTATCATAAACAAGTTTTTGATTCGCACCCAATTTAGGTATAAATGGTGTATGAATAGTGTTTGTATCTTCTTTTACTCTTTCTAAAGTAACAGAAGTTTCTCCAATCAACGCTCTTGATTCAACTTCAAGAGCAATATCTTCTAAAGATTCAGCGTCTTTTTGTTTCTGAACTTCAAGATGAACATTAGGTTTTGAATACTTACAGAAGATAGAGGTATCAACACCACCTAATAATGCACTAGAACCTCTTAGTCCAGCAGTTTCACTTTTGCCTGAATGATGAATAACTAATACAGCACAGTTAATATTTTCTCTTATGTAGTCGCATGAACTTATAAAAGCACCCATATCACTTGCACTATTCTCATCTGAACCTGCGTTAGATAATGCCCTTGCAACCGTATCTACAACTACAAGTTTAAAATCTTTCCCTATGTGATTGATTGTTTTAACTAATTTATCAAGTTCATCTTGGTCTAAAAAGTTAATTGTTTGTGCAAGTAAATGAAAGTTTGGTGTTGTTTCAGGTTTGTTTTTCATTAACCACGCTTTAATTCTTTTCTTTAAACCACCTACACCCTCACTTGCTACATATAAAGTTTTGCCCTCTACTGCTGATAGACCTTGCCAATCTCTGCTTGAAGCTATTGATAGACTCATATCTAAAGCACAGAATGTTTTATAACTAGCTGGTTGCCCATAAATAACTGCAAGACCATTTTCTGGTATTAAATTTTCAATTAGAAACTTTTGATTCTTTAAACTTAAAATATCACCAATAGCCATTGTAGGAAAAATATTAATATCTGATTTTTCATAAGTTTCAGCACTTAATATAAGCTGTTCTAAGTCGCCACCTTGTTCTAAGAAATCTGTTATATCTTGCTTTTCAGCAACTTTACCCTCTAATTTCACAATATGAACGCTCTCAGAAGCGGTTAGAATGGAATTTGCGACCTTGTCTATATGTAAGTAACCCGCAGAATCGTTATCTGGAATTAAAATAACTCGTCTATCTTTAAACCATTTACTTAAAGAATTGTGCCAGTTCTTACTGCCACCACTATTTGTTGTAGCAAGAAAACCTAAAGACATTAATCTATCTGCATCTTTCTCACCCTCAACAATAAATATTGTTTTATCTTTTTGCTCTAATATCTCAGGTAAATTATAAGGTAATGGCTCAATACCATTTAAACCCCAATGCCACTTATCATCTTTATAATGTCTTTGTCTAAAGTCTTTAGGTTGATAACGAATAACTTGGTATCTAACTTCCCCTAATTCATTTCTATAATCATACTTAGCAACAACTTTTCTTTCTTTGCTTTTTAATGTGTGTTTTTCTGTAATCTTATCGCCTATATTAAATTCATTATAAAGATATTCTGATAGGTCTTTACCTGATAAACCTTTGCTTTTCATTATTAAATCTATTAAACCACCGCCTTCGTTTTCTTCAAAATCAAAGTAAGTTGCATTTTCTAAATCAATAGCTTTACTTAATCTTTTACCAAATCGCCACTCATTTTCATTTTTAAGAGTAGGTTCACCCCAACACTCTTGAGATACAAATTTAATTGCTTCTATATATTTCTTATCCAAGAAAAACTCCTATAAAAAACGCAGTAACTAAAAGACTTGTCATTATCATTAATAAAAATTCATCAAAACTCATGGCTCTATCCAATCAAATGTTGTGTCATCACTTTTCCAACTTTTACCTCGCCAAACAATCCATGCGTAAGCTGTTGTTCCACTACGACCTTTTGGTATAGCTTCGCCATTTCTCCATAAAGTTTGTCTTTTTGCAAAAACATATATGTTGCTTGGTTTGTGTTCTTTAAACCAATGAAATCTTTTTTGACCTTCTAAAAAATTTAATCTTAAAAACAAAGCTAACTTACCACCTGATTGAGCAGTAAGTTCATATCCTAGTTTCATAAATTCAGTAGCATATTTAAAAGGTGGATTAGTTACTATATTTCTAGGCATATTTTCTTGATATGTGCATTGTAAAAAATCAGCAATAGCATTTAAGTTTTCGTAACCATGGTCAACAATATCAGTTGATAAAACAGAATAACCAGCATCTAATAAAACATCACTTATATCACCTCTACCACAAGCTGGTTCCCAAACTTCACCATGAAACTGCTCTCTATCAAGTAATTGTTGAACACATTTTCTTGGCGTTGGATATAAATCATATTCTGCCCTGTTACCTGTTTTTAAAGTTGTATTAGATTTGGATTGTAATTTCGGCATTTAAGTTCCTTCTACACATAACTATTTCGTTATCTCCATCAAATAAAAAATTTCCAAAAGAGATATAAAAAACCATAAACAAATTAATCATTATTTCAGACTTCTCATGTTTCAGCATATTAAAGGGGGTGGAAAGAGTAGAACTAGAGAGGGGAGAATTAAACTAACTATATATTGTTAATTGTTTCTACTCTTTCCTATAACAAGCACCCAATAGTATGCCTGTTAATTCTTAAAAATCGTCATCAAAATCGTCAGTAAGAGCGTCTATTTCGTCTTTTTTAGGCGACTTTAATTCTTCTGACTTAGACTCAAGGTCTATAACTTGCTTCGATTCTGAGTTACTTTCTGCTGTTTTCAGTTCGTCTGGTCTTTCTTTCCAATCAACAATCTTCATATTAGGTATAAATACTTTAGCTTTACCCCATTTGATTGGGCCTTCTAACCCGTCAAAGTGAACTACTGGTATTAACTCCTTTTCTTTTGCTTCTAAGTAACTATCATGTAGTTTATCAACTGCTTGAATAATACTACCTGCACTAGAGCCAAATGTTACAACACCTAGATTCTTATTGTAAATCTTGACAACAAAATATTCTTTATGGTCATCACTAGGTTTATTTGGTGGTTGATTCGTTCCTAATGGAACAGTAACTATACTAGGTGGTGATTCTTGAAAATCTGCCCAACCTACTTCCATAGATTCAAAATCAAAAAGAACTTTAAAGTCTTTTTTATATTCTTCGTTCTCTCTGATTTCATTTTCTCTATCATAATAACTATGGGTATAAACGCCGTCTTTTGCGTTATATCCTAATCTATCATAAATTTTATTTGTTGAACTACTTTCTGTTGTTAAACCTAATGCCATTATAAATCTCCTTCTAAATTGATTGGTTTGTTAATTAAAATTGTTTGTTCTGCTTCTAAAGGTGGTAATGTTTCTTTATATGCCCAATGAGGAACATCTAAAGTAACAATTTCATTTGGATAATCTTTATAAACACCATTTACTTCAGCGTCTTTATATTCTCGTAATGCTTTTTTCATACAAGCTACACCCTCATCTACAAAAGGTTTTGGTATTTCATATAAACAACACGCAAAAGGTGGTTCTTTTTCAACAAATAAAAATAAAAATCTTGTAATATTTTTCTTTGTCGCTAACGACCAAACATGGCGATAAAATGCTTCTTGTATATGATAACCATATCTTGATATTGAACGAATAACGCTATCTTCATCTGCTGATTGTGTCGTTTTTAAATCAACTAATATGTCAGACTTTTCACCAATAATAACTCTATCAGGTCTTGTTTTCATTTTAACACCTGTAACAGGGTCTTTTGCAAAAGCTGACATCTCAGACTGACCAAAATCAGAAGCAATTACTTTATTGCACTCACTCTTACTATGAACACTATCTCTACTTCGTAAACAAATGTCATATTCTTTATCAGTAATAATGATTTGATTTTCTTTTTTTGTTTTCTTTAGTTCTCTATATAAAGAGGTCGTTCTTGATTTACCACATTTTAAAACAGATTCATCAAACTTCTCAGGTTCAAGTATTGCGATATGAACTGCTGTTCCTATATCAAAATGAACTGAATGTTTTGGTTCGTGGAATTTATAATGAGCAACACTCTTATTATATATTGTCTTAATACCAGAAGAACCTATTGCTTCTTTTATAATATGGTAGCCGTCATGTGATAAATGAGGAACAACCGATGGGTATTTTATTTCTTGCATGATACTTCCTTCCAAAAAGTTCTAAGTCAAAATATTATGATTCGTTTTTGAATCAAATTTATTTTGATTTTGATTCAGAATGTAAATTTTTTTTTCAGATTCAAAAAAGTTGCTTTTCAAAAATCGCAGAATGTAAGCGTTTTAATTTTCAACTTGACAGTAATGTGTGCGTAATGTAATATGGTTATATAACATTTATTAGAAAGGAAAGTATTATGAGTATAAGTAAAAAAGCAAAAGCAAACTATGAAGAAGTTAATAGATTAGCAAAAACACTAGAACCTAATTTTCACACAGTAAAGTGGCAAAAAGGTAATGATATAGATTTTGATATTGCCTGTAATTTTGTTAAATATATGTGGGATAAAAAATCTGATTATAAAATGCCGAAACGCATTAAGTTTAAAAAGACTACAGGAAAAAGATATACTAGGTGGAAAAGATACAGTCGAAAATTTAAAAATATTGATGGTTTCCGCAAAATAATTAAAGGAACATATTGCATTAATATTACGAATGGTTGGGGTCATTTTGCACATGAATTTTCGCATAACCTTGCTTGGATAATAAACAATCATAGTGAGCATGGTGATTTTCAATCAGGCGTTGAATTAGAGGTTCATAAAGAACTGCATACATTTTTACATAAAGCTAAAAACAACTTAATTGATATAACCCCTTTATCAGTTGATGAACCAAAGAAAAGAAAAAGAAGAAAGAAAAGGAAAACTAAAAAGTTACCTTATCAAGCATCTTATCGAACTTTACTAAAAAGGTTTCCACAAATTATTGTTGAAGATGAGGGCGAATGGGACGAAGAAGATGGGCGAACAGTTTATTATGTTTACATTGAAGAAAGTTGGTTTGAAAAACATGGCTTGAGTAGTGAACATGATTGCCCTTTAAATAGTGAAGGTCATAATGCTTGGGGTGTTAATGAAAGATTTTGGCATACAGAAACATTAGCAAAATTTATTTATGAAACTGAATTGCAAAACAAATAAAAGGAAATAGTGAGGGGTTAATAACCCCTCATTTTTTATAAGATGAATAAATCAGAATTAAAGAAAAGATTATTAGACGCTAGAGAACTAACAACGAAACACAAAGGTAAAATGCCTTTAGTTATCGTTTGTGAAACACAAGAAGAAGTTAATGAACTTAACAAGATTAAAAAGACAATGAGAAATGTTAAGCACATTGATATTGAACTTACTAACAATTTATCAACAACTAATTTATAGTTATCAACAACAATCAAAATGCAAACACTAGAATTAAAATCGAATCAAGATAATATTATCTCAATTAAGGAAAGGATTAATATTATGAATATCGAAGATAAAATTGTTTACACAAATATAACTTTCGCTCTTGGGATTTTACATAGACAAGGTTTAGAACGCTTAGAAGATTTATCAGTAACAACACCATTTAATGATGCAGTTAAAAAAGAGTATGATGAGTTAAGGCATGGCTTGCATTACATTAACAATCAATTAGAGCATTATAATTTTTTATTGGAAAAGGGATATGAAAAGCGTTCTTGAGTTTATTATTACTTGTGTAGTTTTGTTTTTGTTTGGTGAAAATTAACCAAACATACCACGCTTTTTTAATTTGAATTTTCTATCAGCAGAAGCTACTTCTTTGTTAAAATTTTCATCTAGCTTATCTTTATTATCGGCATATTCTGTTCTTAATATAGCTAATTGACTTGGGTTATATTTGTCTTTATTGAAAACATGAGTAGCTAAAGGAAACAATCTTTGACCTAAATTTAAGTCGCTATTATCTTTATTCTCAACAGCGTCTTTTATGATTGTATAAGGTGTTAATGATTGTTCTAATTTATTGGCATACAAACTGCCGTCTGCTAAACCTTTAACTCTATTTTCTATACCTGAAGATAATATGTTGCCCAATTCAGGAATGTCCTTTCTTAATCCTTCAATAGTTGCATCGCCACCTATTTTTTCTTGTAATTTTTTTTTGAATTTATTTTCAACAACTTTTTTTAAAGTAGCATTTGCCATACCTTTTTTAGCCATAGCTGAACCTGCCGCCTTTGCCATAACTAACTCCCGTTTGGTTTAGATTTAATTACTATTTCTAAATCAGTATCAGCAGGTGTTTGAGTTGATACGCTGACATGACCAGACGCACAACCTATAACCAACACAACTGGTAATAGTGTTAATAATTTTTTCATTTTAATCTCCTTTATATTTATTGAACGCCATATTTTAAAGCGTCTAATCTACCTTGATTTAATCTTTCTTCGTAAGTCATTTGGTCCCATGCTTTTTCAAAATCAGGCCAGTTTAACTCTATTCCTACAGCATACATAGGTGCCTTAACTCTATTAAATGCGTTTCTCTTTGTCTTTTCTTTTACAGCTTCAGTTAATGGAATATTTAAAACATCTGAAAATTCTTTAAAATATTTTTCAAATTTTGCACTATCTAATAATAACTCTTGAATGAAATCCCTTACAGCAGGAGTTTTTATATCTTGTAGTAAACCTTGTGTAAGTCTTGTAAATCTACCAGCGATAACTAAACCAGCACCAGGGCCTGTTGAAAAGTTTGTTGAGAAATTGGCCGCTAAAACTCTAGCAAAAGTATCAATCATTGTGTTTGTTGGGTCAACATCTTTTAATGCGGCAAACAGTTGAGGATTATTAAACGCACCTAATTCTAATTCATACAACTTTAATGCGTCATCTAAGCCACTAAGTTCTTTATCATTAAATAACTTTGTTTCTTTTAGAGATTGGCGAAGATTAAATTTAGAGCCATGCGTTCTGTTAAATAATTGTTTGAATTGTGTTCCTGTTATTCCATCTTTTCCCTGAATATAACCAGACCTAATAAGTCCTTCTATTAAAGAAGTTTTAAATGCTTTCGTTAAATCTGGGTCATTTAAACTTTTTACACCATTAACTAATCTCATTAATTCTCTGTGTCCATTAGCTTCATCAAGCATAATTCCTTCTAAAGCTACAGACGGATTATCATTTAAAAGTAACTCTTTTAATTGTGCTTTCTGAACACTATCTTCTGACCTTGCTATTGTGACTCGATTTGTAATGGGGTCTTTTTCTATATTAGCAACACCAAAGACATTGTTATCTAAATCTTTTTGAAGTCTTGTTATATCCTTTAAATACATTTTGATTAATTTTTTGTTCTCTGGAAACATCTCTAACAATTTTCTGTTATCAACTAAAAACTTTCTTAATATATTTGGATTAAAAGTGTTTGTTTGTTTGTCAAAAGATTCTTCTGCCATATTGGCTATTACTGATTTAAAAACTGCTTCACTTTCATTTACAGTTTGTTTAATTTTATTTATATCTTTGTATGCTAGTTTAGAACCACCGTATATAGCGTTTTTCCATTGTTTTAACGCAAAGGGGTCTCTTTCAATTATCATATTTGATTGACCTGCTGAACCAAATAAATGGTCAAGAGATTTAGTTCCTTCTAAATCATAGGTGCCTTGATTGTTTTTTCTTATCCAATTATACACCTCATTTTGTCTTGTAAATAAATTATGATAAACTCTTGTTGAATCTGAAGCATCTCTAGTAAAAGGGAATATTTTTCTCATATCATCATTTAACGAAGTTTGTAATGACTTTAAACTATCAATCGTATTTGGGTCAGAATCAATTTTTTTGTATTCTTGTCTTAAAGCAAGATTTACACTTTTTCTTAATTTATCAACTTCACCAAAATTAATAGGTGTGTCTTTTTCTGAGTTAAAAGTAGTTAATCTTAACACTCTTTCTTTTATTTTTGGTGGTAAATTTATAAGTTCAAAATCTTGCTCTTGCATTTTCAAGATAGAATTTCTAACTTGATTAAACTGTTCAGTAGTTTCTTGACCGTATTCAGATTTTAACGCTTCCCATTTTTGATTGTTAGACACCCTTACATCTCTATCTATTCTTCTTAATAATTCTATTGCGTTATTACCTGCGGTAACATCATCAATACCTAATTGTTTATTTCTTGCGTTATGGTCATCTAATACAGACATAATTTCTCTCACTACTTGTCTGTCATAATTTCTATTAGCCAACTCAGTTGCATCGGCAACACTCATAGCACTAAACTCTGTATCGGCTCCACCTAAAATATTTTTAATTTCTTTATCAATATATTCCCTTCTTCTCTGTGTGTTTTCAATTATTCTCTTAGCAAATGGTTCGCTGTTTTTTATTTCATAATTTGTAAGAGCCATTAAAGTTGGGCTTTGTTTTGAAATATCATCACCACCACTAGCAACAAATGTAGGAATACCTATAAGGTCATCAAGATTATCTACACCTTGTTGTTTCATTAAAAGTTTATTAATTTTACTTATTTCTTCCAAAACCAATGCAGGATTTTCTTTAGCACTTAAAAGTATATTATTAATTTTAGCTGTTCCTTTTTCTCGTATTAATGCTTTTTCAACTAAGTCATCTGTAATTCTAATAGCTTCTGTTTCTGATATTTGAGGGTAGTCTTTTTTAACTGCCTGTAAAATAGACTCATATTTTTCTGCGTTTTCTGTTTTAAAAACTGTGCTTAGTCCTTTTCCCCATTTTTTACCAGCTGGAGAAAGTTTAATTTGTGTTCCTATATTATCAAAGAAATTGTTTACTTCATTTACTATTCTATTTCCCATTCTTGTTGGGTTTATAGATAGACCAGGGCCTTCTTCTTGAATATCTTTTTGGGATTTTGCACCACCCCATGCTTCTCTCCATGTTAAATCTTGATTCTTACCACCAAACATTTGAGGTCTTTTTGCCCATAAAGTTTTTACAGCATTACCTATCATATTATTTTCTATGTCAAAAGAATTTCGTAATGCTTGAGCGACAGCAGAATACCCTTCTTTTGCACCAACAGGGGCAACGGCAAAACCACCTGTTGTAAGAACAGGAACAGTTGTTGCCCATGCTTTTTCTACAAATGAAGCTGTCGGGTCGTTTAAAGTATCTTCTGCGTATGGCATACCAACGCCATAACCAGTTGAAGCCAAGGCCTCACCAGCAACAGCTACCCCTGGATTAGTTGCACTAAATCTTCTCATATCAGCCATAATGTTATTTAATATGTTTGATTGTGGTCCTTTAAATGTTCCAGTTACCACAGGAGCAGTCATTGGTGCTGTTTTCCCAAAACTAAAAGGATTAAATGTGCCTGACCGAATCATATTGCCAATACCAAACATATAAGGTAATGCTTCTGCTGTATATCCTCCTGCCTTAGTGGCGTAATCAGTAGGTAAAGTTCTTTCATCTGTTGAGCCATAACCAATATCAACATTACCTAAACTTTCAACAATTCTATCTCCTGGGCTTATACCTAATCTAGACTTTCTTCTGCTTTCTAATACATTATTTAAACTTTGTTCAGAACCTTCCCAAACTTCTCTTAGTTCTTCATCTGATAATAAATCCTCAGTCGGCTCATTAAACCAAGATTTTGGATTCATTTTTAAACCAGTATCAACTGCCCAACCTAAACCACTAGCAATTTTTTGATTGGCACCTCTTCCAAAATCAGAAATAGTATCTAGTATGCCTAAACCACCAAAGTCTGATTGTTTACCATAGTTCGCTATTTTTTCATCTAATACATTTGCTACACCTGTTAATGATTCTTTAAGTTCTGGACCTATATTTAATTCATCACTAACATCTAATATTCCTTTTATTTGATTAAGGTCAGATTGAGTTCTAAATTCACTTTGATTAAAAACATCATAAGGTTTACCTAAGCTATATTCAGGGTTAAGATATTTTTCAAGCGTATTTAATTTTCTTCTTTTTTCTAATTCAGATAAAGCCATTATTTATTCTTTTTCTTTTTTCTTAAAGGCACAACTTCTCCATTTATTGTAGCCCAATCAATACCTCTATAACTTCGTGTATCACTAACAGGATAAGAATTTGGACTTACAAGCTCTGCTTTACTGCTATCTTTATCTAAATTTTCTTCTTTAAATTTTGCCATAAAAGCCCTGTTCTTAATAAGTAATGCTGGTATTGTATTGATAATATCATCAATATCTGCAAGTGATTCTGTTTTAAAATACCCTTCTGAAGTTGCTTCTTCGTTTTTTAATACAGATAAATTTTTAGTTCTTAAATAATCATCTCTGCGTCTTATTGCACTTTCAAGCTGGTCTTGTAACAAGCTATCAAGTTCGACCATTTTGTTATATGCTTTTGTATTTGTATCTGTCTGAAGTGGTATTCTTGTTTTTACAAACTCGTCAAGAAATGCTTTTCCTTGTCTTTGCCCTTCACTACCAGCTATTTCACCTTTTTTCAATCTCATTATAGGGTCATAGTGTTGTGTAAATATTTCTCTATCTTCTGAGGTTCTATCTGTGCCAAGAAAATTTTTCATACCAATTTTGTCTCCAACATCTGATATATTACCAGTTGTAAGTTTCCATATACCTTCTCCACCTGCGGCGGCTCTTGCTGAGAAATCTGGGTCAAAACCTAATGAAAATTTTTCATTATAATAGTTAAAAGGTTTTACAACTGGTCTTCCAATCTCATCTTGACTCAATCTAATTTCATCAATCATGCTTATTACATCATCGCCTACAAAAGGTGCATTAAGTCCTGAACTTGCTCTACCAAAAATGTATTCGTTATCAACATTAAATTCACCACTTTTTCTATCTATTGGTCTTAATATTTTTTCTTGATTATATAAAAGGTTTTGAAAATCTGATTGATAAGCGTCAACTCTACTTGTAGGAACTATTGTATAAGTTACTTCTGGGTTGTCTTTTTTAAGTTTGTCATAATGTTTGTATATATCCTCTTTACCAAATCCTCTATATTTATGATTTCCAAACTCATCAATAATAGACATTGATTCATCTGCTGTTAATGATTTTGCTACTTCAACATCTTTTTTATATATATCACCAGAACCTATGCCTGTTAAACCCTCAGCTTTCATTTTCTCTCTAATAATATTCCATGGCTTAAAAAGACTCGGTGCTTCTATATCTTCAAAAGGATTTTCACCAACTGTAGGAGATGTGCTTAAATATTCTGGAGCATTTTGGGGAATTTGAGTTCCACCCCCCATATTATTTCCTGAATTTTCTGCGAATTGGATTAACTCTAATAATTTTTTGTTTCTCTCAAAAGCGTTCATTTTTACCTACCATATATTTAATGCGGATTCTTTTCCTCTTGATTTCATAGGTGTTGGGAATCCTTGTAATAAACCACCTAAGAATTGTGCTAACATCATTTGATACTCTTGCCCTTCTAAGAACTGCTGATAATCAAAGTCTAATGTTTGTTGCTCTCTAGCGTCTTGAACGCCACCAACTTCTCTTAGTTGATTATATCTATCTATTGTTGATTGATTTGTTCCTCTAGCTAAATCGGCCGCTGATAATAACCCTTGTTGATTTAATGCGTTAGCTTCAAGACCAGCACCTTGATTTGCCATAGCGGCCTGTAATGATGATGATTGATTGGCTAAATCTGCCTGTAATGATGATGCTTGATTGGCTAAGTCTGCTTCAAGTTTATTAGCTACATTCTGTGCTTGGGCTCGATATTTGTTGTCAACATTTGATTGTGCGACTCTAAACGCATCTTCTTGATTCATGCCTTGTGCTTGTAAATCTCTAGTCGCATTTGCTAATTCAATTTCTCTTTGATTGGCTTGATTTGCTAAAGCGGCCTGTTGCCCCATTTCTGTATTAAATTGACCTAATGATAAATCTCTGGCTTGATTTAATCTTTGTGCTTCCATGGCCGCATCTAACATTGATTGTTCGGCCGCTAAATCAGTAGCTTGATTTAATCTTTGTGCTTCCATTTGATTTGTAATGTTATCTCTTTGTGCTTGATTTAATAAACCTATGTCTTGTGAAGCTAATGTTGAAGCTGTATTAAAACCTTGTTGACCTAATAAAGCACTTTGTTTTGCTATTTCTGATAATGCTTTGCTTTGAATGAGACCAGCTTCTACACCTTCTCTACTTCCACCAAAAGCACCCGCTTTAATGGCTCTATCTTGTAATTGTGATAATGACCTATCTCTACCTTCTAGTATGTCATTTATAGTTACATCTCTAACATATTGATTGTAAGGATTGATATAAGGGTCTAAAGAAGTATCTGCTAGTGTTACTGGGTCTAATAACCCTGGCTGACTAATTCTTTCAATATCAAAACCTCTTTCTAATACTTCTCTTGCTGTAATGTCATTTGGGTCTGCAACTCTTTCACCTGTTACATCTCTTGAACTGACCATTGTTCTAGCTATTTCACTTGGTAAATCAATAGTTCCAGCGGCAACATCTCTTGAAGTTACATCTCTTGAAGTTACATCTTGAGGTGTATAGTTTGCGGCCGTTGACATACGACCATATAAATCATCTAGTCTTTGTGTTTCTGTAAATGGTTGATTGTTACTATAAAGATAATTACTTAAACCAGCTTCACCGAATCCTGTTGATGCACTAGGACTTGCGAATCTTTTATCTTCGTATTCTTGATATTCTTTTAGTCCTGTTGTTGTTCTTGCTATTGGTATTTGTGTTCCACCAGGCCCAGTTACATAATCATAAATCTGATTTCCGTCTGCATCTAAAACAGGTCTAGTTTCCGTTATAGCACCTTTACCTAAGTTAAAGGTTTCTTGCATCATCTGTCTGATTGCAGGGTCTAACTCTGAACTTGTGCTTCCTTTTGATTTACCCATTTTATAACTCCTTGTCTAAGGTAAAGAAAGTTGGATTATAACCAACATCTTTAAACTGTCTTTGCCAACCTTTACGACCAGTAAGAGTTGTATATTTGCAACCTACTTCTCTTGCTTTATCTTCTAATATTGGCATTAACTCTTTAATTTCTTCTGTATGACCACCAGCTAAAAAGCCGTGTAAATTATAATACTGTGGAAATACATGAACTTCAGTAATGATAAAGGAGTTTCCAAGAGAATGAAAAAACATTTCACCTTTGGCTATACTTTGTCTTACATCATCAAGAGTATGACTGTTCTTTCCATAATCTAACGCTTTCTGTATGCTTTCGCAACATTTTTCAAAATTTTCTATATTCATATCGCACTCGCTGTTATGTTGCCTGAATTATCTACTGTTATATTATATCGTGTTCCGTTAGGAGATTTCAGGATTAATCGCCCATCGTTAATGTTTATATCTGTATCTTTCTTAAAATTTTTTTTATCTTCTTGCTCTAAAGTATTGTTTGTTTGTTGAGCAATACCTGAGTTATATTCTGGAGTTGGTAATGGTAATCTCATTATCCTCTACCCCCACCTGACCTTACAAACATTTGCATATTGCCTACTCTCCAATCGGCGTTTCTTGCAGTTTCAACTCTAAATTTAACTTCTCTAGCAGTAAATCTTACATCTGTAGGATTGGCTAAGGTAAAAGAACCACTATTAGGATATGTTGTTTCTGTTCCTGTAGGATAATTTCTAACTTTAAATTTAGCAGAAACATCACCTAATGTTTTTTCATCTGGTATTATTTGTAAAACATTCATTAATTTACCACTTGGTTGGTCAAGTTGATAAGGACCAGATTCAGCAAAAACACTTGTTGATTCGCCTGAATATGAATATCCAGTTTCGTGTTCATAAAGTTTATAGTCAGCACCAATCATAACAGGATTTAAAAATATACCTTCATCTTCTGCACAAGTTCTAGCTAAGTTACCTATAGACCAATGATTTTCTTTATAGTTCCAAGCAACATATCGATTGTTTTCTGTGCTATCAGAACTAGGATAAAACCACCATATTTCTGAAAATTGAGAATTGTTAAAGGCATATACTTTACTTTTTTGACTAACATTCATGTCGCTAAAGACATAATCGCTAACATCACTAGGTAATGATTTAACAAGTCCGTCATACATAAAGAACTGACCATTACCCATCCAAACTGCAAAAGTATCAGTAGCTACTATTGAGTTTGCTGAAATAACTCCACAATTAGAACCAACTCTTTCAAAAGAATATACAAAAGGTAAACCAACATAAGTTGAGGTATAAGCATCAATAGTTGAAAGTATAAGTATTTGTCCTTTAGTTCTTATTGCTGTTATTACTTTACCATGACCATTAAGATTAAAGCTACCAGCTTGATTCGTGCCACCTGGTGTCCAATCTGTATTATCTTCTAAATCAGACCATTGTATTTTTTTTGGGTCGCCACCAGCACCTAAGAGCATTAACGCTCTTTCTTCCGTAACAATTATACCTTGATTGCTTGTTGGACAATTAGCTATTTGTTGGGCAACAGTTCCACTACCTAATTGCCACTCATAAACTTTTCCGTCTGTTGTGCTACAGCCAACTAAATATTGTCCCCAATTATCTAAAGACCAAGTTGTGCAAGGTGTCCATATACCATGGTCAGGTCTTTGTGTGCCATAGTTTCCTGTTCCGTAAACATAGTTACCATAAGAAACATTTTCAACAGCGTCATCATTTCCTGTGGTAAAACCAACTGGTGTTATGTCGTATTGTTGTCCTTCAATAGTATAGTAATAAAGTTTGTTTGGTGTTCCTACAGCTAATCTTCTGTTTCTATTGTTGTCAGTCCAGCTAACCATTTTTCTTGCTTTACCTATTGTTGTAGAAGAACCTAATTGAGTCCAACCTTTTACTGGTTGCATAGCATTATTATCCCAACGAACTAAGTTACAGTCATGCCAACGACCTTTAGCTTGTAATTCAGTTCCATTTTTATAAACTCCACTTGGTATTTTTAATTCAACATAAGGCATTATTCTTCATCTCTGCTATCTTTTAATTTAGCGACTTCTTGTTCTAACATTTCTATTTTCATATCTTGTCTAGCGTCATCTGGTAGGCTACCCATCTCACCTCTTGGCCATTTAATTCTAAATTCACTATTTAACTCTATGTCTTTCATCTGTAAGTCAAGTTCATGTTCTATGAAATTTAATCTTTCAGAAACACCAAAATAACCCCAAACTGCTACTGCTACTGTTCCAATTATAGCAATTAAATTTCTTAGTGGTATCGCTATAACTGAATTATCTGAAACTTTTAAACTTTTTTCTACCATTATTATCTCTCAATCAAATATAATATTTCAGATATTTTCATAGCTGTTGCTTTAGTCGTTTTTAAGTCTGGTGCTGTATCGTTTTGATAGGTAACTAACAAAACACCCCAAGCATCTTCTGAGGACATAATAGGACACGCTGTATTGACTACATCTCTATCTAAAGAGGTGCATTGACTTAAAACAAAATGACCTATCACATATTCATCACCTTCCATAAAATATCCTGTTGGTAATAAATCTTCGCTATTTCTAGGTTCATTATACAAAGGCACTATATTTCGTGCATCTATCCAATCATATAACCATACTGATTCAATATCTCTATTTGACCTTAGAAGTTTAGTAATTAAATCTTCTACTTTAACTTTTTTCTCAGGGTCTTTTTCATACACTTCTACTATTGGAATTTCGTTATCTTCTTCAACACCAAGATTAAGATATTGTTGAAAACCTATATATCCAATTACAGCTACAATTATAAGACTTGTAATCTTCATAACAAAAGCTGACCAACTTTGTTCTGGTGATATAATGCTTTTTATTGCTTCTATAATATTATTCATTTTCTCATTTTCTCTATTGCTCTACTTGAGAACCAAAAACATACAACTGAACTTAAAATACCAACATCTGTTTCTGAATATATTTCTGGTAAAAACTCATGTAAATCACCACCATTTTGATACACTTGCACAACTGCTAAAGTTTTTGCAGTTAAATATAAACCTAATATTGCAAAAGTAACTGTAGGTCTTACAAGACCACTTAAATTAACTATCCATTTACTAGCATTGTTTTGAATTGTTTGACTGTGCTGATACACACCCGCTACTTCGGCTTCATCTGCTCTAGCTTTAGCTACAGTAATCTTATGTTTAGCGGCCATTTCCATTACAGCTAATTCATGTTTTTGATTACTCTTTTGTTTGAAATGGTCAAGAACCGCAGGTAAACCTGAACTAGCAAAACCTAATAAAGAGCCAATTAAACCGAACATGATTCTAAACACCTTTCAAAACTTTGTTTCATTATAGACTTATCGTAAAAATGTGCTTCAGATAATTTATGTGTTTTTGTTTTTATTTCATCAACTAGCTTAAAGATTACTGTTTCATGGTCTGAACCAAATAAAGCGATAATATCTGCATCTTCTTTTGTGTATTTTCTTTTTTCACCACCAATGTTAGTAGCAAAATTATATCTAGGTTTACCACCTTTTTTTCTATTGTAATCTCTTGAGAGAGCAGATTTTACTTGAATACGAATAGGTCTGTTTTTGTAATTAACAATTACATCATAACCTTGCGTATCAACAAAAGCTGTTTGATAACCAAATTTTTCAAGAATATAGCACACAAACAATTCTCCTATTCTTCCTTTTTGTCTATTGTTATTCCCCAAGCATTTTTCCAAACATTGTGGCGGCGGCAGCCGATATACCACTAGCCGTTAAAAATATACCTATAACAATGCCTTTACCTGACTTCATTTGCCCTTCAAGAGAATCAAGTCTTGTATTTAATCTTGTTACTTGCTTTTCAAGACTTTCGACTGCTTCTATTAATTTGCCTTGTTCAAGTTCAGATAGACCGCTCATAACAATTACTCGTCATGGTCGCAGTCGTAATGAACATTGTTAAAGTTTAAAGCTAAAATCTTTAATACTTTTTTAGCGTCATCTGGTAAAAGACTTGTAGGAACAAAGCTACATACTAAAGATGATAATGTAACAATGCTTGTTAAAATTAATAATAATATGGTCATAAAAACTCCTTTTAATTAATTTGCGTCTGGCGGGCCAGGTCTAATGCTTTCAGGTATTGGGGGTAATACAGGATTTTTGTCATCTGGGTCAAAAGTCCAATCTTCCAAATCTGTTATAAATTGTTGCCAAGTTGCTTTCTTCGTGGGGTCTGTTTCTTTAGACTCGTAATCTTCTGCCAATTCAACTTGTGCATCTCTTTCAAAAGTCATTTGCTGTTCAACAAATTGTTGTTTTTCAGCTAATGGTTCTCCTGTTAATTCAGTCTTATTTTCAACAAGAGTCCATGTTTCATCAACTAACTCTATTGTAGTTTCTGCCAGTCTTTCATAAGGTAAAAGAGAATTTTCAAAATTATTATTAAACATAGCAGAACAATCCACTAAATGATAATTTTGAGAAGGGTCATGCACATCAATATTTCTATAATTCATTAAGTCAAACTCATCTTCGACTATATTACTAACAGGTTGCCCGTCTATAATCTTAGTATAATATTTTCTATCTTGAGGGGGTGTTGCGTTTTTTAAAGTCATTTTTTATCTCCTTTACACATCTGCTGTATTAGTTGAAGGATATGCTCTACCTGAACCCCAAATAATTCTTATGGCCGCTGGTGCATATTGTCCTGCACCTGAACATGGTCCCCAACCATACCAAGCGCCACCACCACCGCCGCCAGAGCCGTAGTTACCACCAGATTTACCTGAAGTTGTGTTTTGATATGTAGCATCTCCGCCGTCAGAACCACCAGAACCACCTCTACCGCCTTCGAAAAGAGGGCTATTCCATGTGCCACCAGCGCCACTTGGGCCTTCTCCGTTAATACCAACGCCACCGCCACCAGGGCCGCCACCGCCACCGCCATTTGCGTAAGCGGCCATACCACAACCACCGCCACCACCGCCGCCAGAACCAGCACTACCTCCAGTTTGGTTACCACTACCACCGGCGCCACCTGCTCCAGAATATCCACCAGCGCCACCACCAGCAGAAGAATTGTTTGGTGAACCATTACCACCATTATTTTTAGTATCTGCTTTTGATTTAGATGTATTACCAGCAGTTGGACTTCCATTATCAGCACTATTCATATAAAATAAATAAGATGATTCAGGAGCATTTTGACCAGCCGAAGATGATGTTATGCCATTTACATACCCATAAAAAGACCAACCATATTGACCGCTTTGGTGATATTCTTGGAAATTAACATAATAAGTTTGGCCTGGAGTAACACTTACATTATTAGAGTAACCAGCGGCTCCACCACCACCACCTACACCTGAAGTTACCTGATTACAGTATGAAGAACCAGAACCACCTTGACCAACTCCAAATATTGAAATCGTGTCAACACCTGGGCCTGCTGTCCAAGTTGTGTTACTGCCTGAACCAGTAGAATACCATTGACCAGCTTGTGTATTTGTTTGAACACTATTTGCTGTGGCTGTTCCAGCATCATTTGTTAAGGTAACAGCAAATCTAAATTTATAACCAGCATCATTTGAAGTTAATACATAAGTAGAATTTGTTGCTCCACTTATGTTTGACCAAGAAGTAGCGTCTGAACCTCTTTGCCATTGTCTAGTAAAATCTCCAGATGTATTCCAAGCGCCGTCAGTTCCAGTTAATGTTTGACCAGTTTCGACTGTTCCTGTAACTACTGGAACACTTACATTTTCAGGTTCAATAACTGCACCTGAAGCCAAAATCATGTTGTTACCTAAACTCATTTTTTATCTCCTAATTATGACATATCTTGAGCAGAAATAAATCCATACCAAGTAGTTCCGCCATCAACTGTCATTAAAACAATTACATCATGGTTAGAACTTGATAAAGCTGGTGATTGACCACCTGCCCACTTAACAGCGGCACCCCATGCAATAGTATATGCTGAACCACCTATTTTAAGGACCATGCTATAAGCATCTCCTGAAGCTGGAACATTTGTAATTGTTAGTGTTGTTATGTTTTGTGAAGGTGTGAAAGAAAAAGCGTTTCCTGTAGAACAATCTAAAGTTAATGTTCCTGTTGATTGCGTAACATTGTTACTTGTTTCTCTAAGTGAAGTTGCTTTTATAGTTGTGGCTGTAACTGCACCAGCTACAGAACCACCTATTGTTGTCCCGTCAATACTCCCGCCGTTTATATCCGCAGTCGTTATTGTTCCAGCATTTGATATAGTAGCACCAGTAAAGTTAATTGTTCCTGTGCCTGTTAAATCTGTGGCTGTGATAGCCCCTGCTGTAGTTCCACCAATAGTTACCCCGTCAATCGTCCCTCCGTTCAGGTCAACAGTAGTTACTGTGCCTAAATCAGAAATCGTTGCACTAGCGGCTGATATGGCCGCAGAATCAAGTGTAACAGTTCCACTAGCTACTAGAGTTCCACCTACACTTAAAGTTTTTCCTGAACCGACTTGCAGTCCAACTGAAGTTCCTGAACCAGCGGCGGCGAAAAGAGCATCAATAGAGTCTAAATCAGTATTTAATTTAGTTCCCCATGTGTCCGTAGAAGCACCGACTTCTGGCTTAGTCAGATTCAGATTTGTTGTTGTTGTATCTGCCATTTGCATTTACTCCTTAAAAGTTATGCCGCTACCTTATAGACTTCAGTCCATGTTGTAGAAGCGTTTGGTTCATCAACCCATTTTAATCTTGCACTAAAGTTTGTAGATGATTGGGCTGATATATTTGAAACATCTATAAACACTATTCTATTACATACAGCCGTAACTGTAGAAACTCCGTTAATAGGATATGGATTACCGCTAAATGTAACAGTTCCTACTACACTTAATGATGAAGTAGCTTGTGCGGGTATTATACCACCACTTACTACTTGCCCTAATAACGAAACAGTTGCGACAGCATTAACTGTTATTTGTGGTTGTGCTACATATCCACCAATACAAGAGATAGTTGCGACAGCATTAACTGTAACACTTGCATCTCTAATTGTTCCAGCGGAATAATTACCATAACCATATTCACCAGAAGAATAAGTATCTACAGGGTGAGCCGCAGATAAACTTAAACTTGATGATGAACTTGAAGATATTTGACCACTATCGGTATATCCCCAAACTCCATAAAGATTAGAACTATAGCCACCTTTACCATAACCTCTCCATGCTCTATTTGTAAAGCTAGATGAAGCTGTTATTGTGCATGAAGCATCTGAGTAACCCCAAATTCCATACACATTGGAAGAATATCCACCTTGTCCATAATCTCTAGTTCCAGACATTTAATTCCTTATGTTAAATCAATATCTAAATCACCAGCAGGCACTCTAAACACATCACCAGTTGATATTGGTTTTTGTGTAGCTAAAGTTCCTACTGCATATAAGTTACCACCTGTTGAAGCATCTAATACACCAACTGCTACTACTGTTCCGTAACTTGCTGTTGCCGTTGAATATTCTACAGCGGCCGTGTTACTAGATTGACTTGCTGTTGTGGTAAAAGTAACTGTTTGTCTTGCATACCCTGTTCCAGAAGTTGAAACTTCAGTTCCGCCTGTTCCGTCATCACTTGGCGCTACAGTATATAGAGCCAAATAAAGTGTGGAAGCAGGAGTAAAAGTTGTTCCTGAAAAAGTGTGGGCAAGAATTTTGTTTTCCAAATAATCGCTAAAACTCATTTTTTAATCTCCTTATTGTAATGCGGTTGCTTTCATTTTTAATGTTGAATCGCCTACTCTTGCCTTTTGGTCTGCGATTTCTAAATCCTTAACTAGCTTCTGATACATACTAGCCCATACAGGTATTCTAGAGTCATCAACTAGATATGGGGCTGATTGTAGCAGACTTCCATATAAATATATATCAGGACTACTATTCATTAACCAATTAGTTGGGTTTACATCAGTTAAGTTAGGAATTTTACTATAGTAAGTAATTTCTCCTGTCAGCGTTGCTGAATCAGGAACAGGTAAAACCTCTAGTTCTTGACCTACTATTGTGTAAAATTTTGGTGTGCCACTTGAAGTATAAGTTTCTCTTAATTTATCAAGTTTTTCATTTGTAATAAATTCTAAAGTTACAACTGGATTTGCCTCAATAACAAAATCAACTGTTTGTAACCAATCGGCTGGAACAGCACTATATTGAGAATCAATCGTTGCTGTTGCTCTTTTAATCATTTTTCTGTTGCGTATTTCTTTATTAAAGCCAGATTCAGCTAAAGTAATAAAATCTGGTATTGTTGCTGTTAAGTCAGACCTATTTAGCCAATCTGCTATGCTTGTTTTTAAATCTGAATAATTAACTAATGCCATTATACAGTTCCTTCTCTTGTTCTAAACGCTTTATTGTCAGGGTCGTTAAGCCATTTTTTTAATGCTTTAGGGTCATCTAAAATACCCTTTTCTTTTAAATCATAATACAAAACCATAGGGATTGAAGCGACTTTATTCCAATGACCATAGGGGTCTCTTTTATCGCTATCATTATATAAATCTCTGTTTTCTTTAAGTATTTCAGTTACATCTTGTTCTCTACTTAAAACAAATTTATGGTCTCCTTTACCTGAAGTATCTTCTTCAAAAGTAAAGTTATTTG
>CEPB01065620.1_pt1 | contig 23869 bp, 25 predicted proteins | sample 530611 | NCBI WGS metagenome assembly CEPB01 (sample SAMEA2620672, study PRJEB7988) | marine metagenome | isolation source: saline water (ENVO:00002010), including
TCGTCTTGCTCTATCACCATATTGATTAATTATCTCATTTCTAAGTTGAGTTTGTTCCTCAAAAGGAGCATTTGATATAGCAAGTTGATCTAATCTCTCAATTTGTGTAAAGAATTCATCGTCAGTCGGTGAATTATTTGAATCCATGTTTTCTAGTATAGTTTCATCTGAATCAGAATCAGATTCGGGTTCACGAATGTTATCGTGCCTTAATGAAGAACTAATTACGTACGATTGTGCATTAATTAATTCTGAGACTTCTTGTTCAGAAATACCATCCTGGTTTGCCCAAATAGGTATAATATTTCTACTTAAATTTGAACCATTAACTGTGTTTACATATTCGTTAAAATCTTCTAAAATTCTTTCACGATGAGAAGACAAAACTTCACCATTACGCTGTCTTTCTGCAGAAGAAACTATATAATCAGTTGCATTATCAAAATCTTCATATAATTGTCTTGCAGGATTATTATCGCGTGTATGACGACGCTGTTCAGTATCATTAATTGCATTTATGATACCTTGTAAACGATTTGTCGTTGCTTCATATTCTTCACGTGTTCTAATAACACCTCTTTGTTCGGGCACAACCTCGTTCGATTGTTCTTCAGAACTAATTGAAACAGGACCGTTAGTACTTGAATTAGAAGAATCTTCTGATTCTATATACGTATCTGATAAATTTGAATCTAATATATGATCTATAGACCTCGCGTTGAGGTCGGGTTGCCCAATGAATTGAATGCGTCCGGTCTGGCGGTCAATGTAGGGCATGAGGCTTAAAAGGGGGCGCTCCCCCGCCGAGCCGCCCCCCTCTCGAGCCGCCTGCTCATCGGTGGCTTCTTGTGGCGTTGGCCATTCCTGTGAATCGAGTGGTTCTAAACTCTCAGTATTGGGATTCCATCTACTAGGTAATTGATATCTTAAATTTGTATTAGGGATAAAATCTTGTTCATCTGATAATGTGAATGATCTATTAAGTCTATTTAATGATCTAATCAATGGAGGAGGGGTATTTGGTACCGCCGTACCTGATCTAGGAACACGGACGTATTCAGGAGCATTAACAATTTCAGGAGTCGGGTGGACGGGAGAAGGCCGCGGGCGGCCGGGAGAAGGCCGCCCAGTGTAACCCCATCGCACCAGATAGGGTAAGGTCATATCTTCTCCGAAGCGACCTCCCCCCTCACGATAAGTTCCAGGCGTTGGGAAAGTCATCCCATTTCCGCGACCGTCAGGAATAGGATACCTTGTAACACCTCGCCTTTTGAAATGTACAATTTCAGGATGTTTTGTCCAAAAATTAAGAAGAGTTTTTGAGATTTCTTCCTTTGCATCTTTGTAAAATATAGCAGCAGAATAAATACTCATTTCAATCGCCCTAACAATGGAATTGCTTAGTTCCTTTCTAAGAATACTTTCTGGAATAACATCCAAGTTCAAAACAGGAAATGAATCAACATTGTTTTTATAATACTTATTTATGATGTACTTTTTTATAAGGAAAGATGCTTCCGATTTGAATTCTTGACTACTCATTTCATGAACGTCTTCTAAAATTGCATTATATTTGAAGTAACTATAATGTCTTCGAAGCATATCATTCGTATTAAATTCTAAATTAGCAAATTCCTTAAGCATCCAAAACATAGGTTCATTCGTCATTCTTGATCCGATATATATAGCATATAACTGATCCTTTTTGAATTTCTTTTGTGTATAAGGATTTTTAATGCAATTTATCTTAGGGTTTTGATAGTCACATTTCTTGAAATTGTTCTTGAACATCTGAACAATATCTGTATTGGTAAATCTAAAAACATGTTTTTTATCTAGAATAGATATAGTTTTTTTCTTATCTAAATCATCTAAAAGTAGGTCTGTCGTATTTCCGTATTTGATATTTTTTTGGCGTTGTCTGACTTTCCATAAATAAGTATATTTTTTGGCAAGATATAGATTGCGAAATGCCTTATTAATATCTTCATGTAAACTGTCTTTGTCCTTACTAGAAATAAATTTATTTTCAGTTACGAACTTGTTTACAGTATTTTTTATAGATAAAGAATATTTATTTTCAAACTCTTCATCAATTACGTTAATAATCATATTGTAAACATCGTTCTTGTTAAAAGAATGCCATGTGTGTAAAGATAATACTTTTGAGATTTTAGTATCGTAAATGTTTTTGATTTTCATCATGTTTTTTTGTGTATGTTTATAACGTATTTCTGAATAAGCTTAATATTTTGAGTGTATAAAATTAATTTTGTGATGATTCATTTTTAAAATATAAGATATAAGAATCAGTAATGGACTGGGGAGATTTGGTTCAGTGTACTATAAATGAAAAAAAAATAACTGGATTTGTACATTATATATCACACGAAGACAATTATGTAGAAATAACAAAAAGTACTTTATTTTCAGAAGATTATAGTGTAATAAATGATGCATGGTTAGGAATTTATTTGGAAGACGCAGAGAGTGGCACTACGCATGATTCATTAGATGTAAGTGATTTGAAAGTAATTGAAGTAAATGATACAAGGACATTTTTAAGTGATAGAGAAATAGAACAAGATGATATAGTAATTATTGTATCTCATGCTGAATCAAGTTTACGTGGTAAAAGATATTTAGTAGAAGATATAAATGATTCTCACGTTGTTTTAGATGATTTTGATAGTGAGGATGGTGAAGAAATACGTATCAATTTGGAGAATGGTTTAAAGATATTTAATTCCGATATAGTAGATTTATATAAAGAATCACAAGAAGATGGGAAAGAAGAAGATATAGAAGAGGAATTGTTTGAGAAGACGGAAGAAACTGCGATACCTTTAAATGAACGCGAACTTACTCATGAGGAAAAATGTCAATGGATTTATGAAGTCATTTCTAGTAAATGTCCCGATGTAAAAATATCTAAAGAAAGAAATACTATAATTGAAAGGTTTTTTCAATTACTAAATGATATAGACACTTATACAGATACTCCTCTTGCTAAATGGGAGAAAGGTATAAAAAATTGGGAGCATTTTGTACCTTCTATATCAAATAAAACAGTTTCATGTGTATCTTCAGAGGACTTAGAAGATGGCGAAGAAAATATGTATTTAAATAACATACTGAAATTTTACATAAATGAATACGAATCTTATTTAGATAACAATGGGCAATACAAAACTTGGGCCAAAAATTCTGTAAAATATCAAGGAACATATCCAGGTGAAGATAGTATTGAATATAATATTCTAAACAATTTTGACAGTTTTAAAGCAGTATTAGAGAATGGTCAACATGTAAAAATATTGAATAGTTTTTATTTACCAGAATTTTTTACAAATGAATTAGGAAATATAATAAGTAATAGAAGTATTAAATTATTACCGGGTGACAAGTATTCTATAAATAGCGTAAATACACCATTTGGGAGAAAGACAACACTCGATGAATTAATACCTGACCCAAAAGAATTTAGAAAAGAATATAAGAATTCAAATCTAAATCTTTCAGAATTTTTAAGTAAGTATTCCACAAACTTACAAGATTTACCATATGAATATTACAAACAATTTAATAAGTATGATATATCTGATAAAGAAAAAATAATTGAACCAAATACAGCGATTGTTCCACCTTTTTTCCTAAAATCTAATAAAAAAAATAAAGACAAAACGTCTGATAAAACTGAAATTAACTTAAATAACGATATTAAAAATCAATCAAACAAAATAGAAAAAATGTATACTAATTCGTCTATTATCAATAACGGTGTATGGAATATTCCAGAATTAGACTTGTGGCAAAATACAGTATGGGAGAAGTCACATATGATGTATGTTCTTAAAGATAAATATAAAGAACATGATAGTAAAGTTATTATAGATGATTTATACAGAAATATGATAGAATCAGTCGAATCAGATAAAAAGAGTAATTCAAGACCACCTAGACTTGGTGAATTTAAAAAAATTAATAATAAATACAATCAATACAGATTAAACAAAATTGGTAAAGCAACTTGGATACCTACGAAATTTAACGAGAATAAAACAAATAATCTATTGGGATTTTGTGATATTGAGAATGAAACTGCAAAATTAAATCTTATTAAATCATACAACGTAGGAAAAGTAAATAAGATTGTATTCAAAAAACAACCACCGAAGTTCAAAAAGAGGAAGATAGTGAATGAAAATGAAGATAAAAAAAAGATATATGAGATGGAAAGCGTACAAATATGGGATTCCTTTTCAAAATTGGACAAGAAAGAATGTGCAAGAAATAGACTTAATATGTTAGAAGCAGGTACATTTCTAAGATTACCGAGATCTTTGGAGAATGAATTATGGTATTATGATGTTAAAACTGATAAAGAAAGTATTCCAAGACATGAATATGAAAAACAACTTATTATTTTAGAAGCGTATAAAGCGTCTATACATTTACAGACTCTACTTACTCGATGGGGTGAACCAGATGGAGAAGGTAATTGGATAAGTAAAGCAAATGGCGAAATACTTCATGTAAATGATGATCAAAGAGCATTTGGAGAAGGTGTCAATTTCAATGACATTCAAAATCAAGATTCTGAATATAAAGAAAGCATAAAAATACCATTTGCCTATCAAGAATTATCTGAAATTTTTGATGAAATAATTGAAATAACTCATGTTAAATCTATTGATAAAGGAGAAATCATAAAGAAATGTAGTAAAATTCTTGAGAAAAGTACAGAAAAGGAAGAAGTTGAGCTTATTACATCTTGGGTAAATTTAATAGATTCTAATCCAAAAACACTGTTAGATAATATTTTACCATATGTTAAAATCCCAGATGAAAAAATGAAAAAATATGTTAAAAAATGGGATGATAGAGTACATAGAAGTTCTCAGTATGCTTATGTTTTAAAAAATTCCAAAAAAAAATATATTGGTTTTACTGCTGCATTAGTTATAACATCTGTTTTTTTGGAATCTAACTATCCAGTTCATATATACGGAAAATCATTATTTAAACAAATTATTAAATCAGCTAAGACACCTGGATTGGAAAATGTATTAAAATATGCATTCAAAAAGAAACCTGATGTAGATATGTTTAATGATTGGATAGTAGAAACAGCATCAAAATATTGGAATGCAAATACATATAATACTACACAAAAAAATATAAATACAGATTATTCTTATAAATGGGTTGGATTCAGACCGAATAATACTACAAAATCTTCTTACAACGAGATTGAAAAAAATAAATATAATGATGGTGAATATAGTATTACTAAAAAACCTAAAATAGCAAAAGAAGTACTGCCACCTTTTATAAAACACACTAATGTTAGAAAGATCGAGCTTGTAAAGGATACCAAGGAAAAATCAGAAAAAGATATAAAAGAATGGTGTAAAACACTACAACGTAATTTATCAGCTGAATGGAAAGAAATGAAGGAAGCAGATCTTACAAAACCAATTAACGACTTTGAAGATTGGATGTTTCATTCCGATATGAAAAAATCCGTCTATATATTGCGAAAATATGTTACAAAATTATACGAAGTATGTCGAATGGCTTTCAATAAAACATATTTGACATCATTAGATAAAATACCATCTTCATGGGATATATTGCCTGGAATAGAAAAAAAGATAAGAATGTGGCATAAAGAAGATCAAACCAATATTTTAGATATGGTTAATTTATGGAAATTAGAACTTGAACATATGGGTATTGTCGATAAGAATATACAAAATAAAAAATTAGAAAATTTCGAAAGCGTAATAAATAATGAATTAGGTCATATCGTAAAATATTTAAAAGATCCACTTCATTTGTCTGGAGATGAAATAGTCTATGTAAATATATGGTTGTATACTTGCAAACATCTCATGAACGAAGTACAAATATTAGAAAAGGGTGAAGAACAATTAAAATACAATGAATATATACATTTAATGAAGAGTACATTGACTAGAATGACTCAAAACACATATACATTTCACTCTAATTTGGAAAGATATACCGAGAATACATTGGAAGAAGCACTTGCATATAATGCTGAACTTGAGAGAGATGAATTTTTAAGAGTAGGAGCTGATCTAAATGAAGATGAGGAAGAGATAGATAGAATTATGAAACAACTCAAGAAGGGCAGATGGGCATTGGGTATGACAGCGGTTTGGAAAAATGTTGATGATTATGATTTTAGAGATGTAAATGAACAACCTGGTGATGATTTACCTGAGAATGTACACGAAGGTAATGAATATGAATACGAAGGGTATGCCGAGAATGATTAAATCAATTTACATAGTTCAGTTTTATTTAAATTCGACCAGAATACATCAATCGCATCAAGCATTGTTAAACATATGTATATAAATTTCTGTTCATCATGTATATAACCATTCACATACATCTTTTTAAGATCTTGTACTGTATTTATCATGTTTTGTTTTTCTATTCTAGAATTATAAGTCCAAAAATATAAAGGAAGTACACTTTGTCCATTCTCTTGGCGTTTCTTGTTAATCTTTTCAAAACCAACAATAATTTCATCCCAAAAATTTGTCTGAACCCATGTTTCATATGCATATGCTGCCGCTGCAGAAACAATCATATCATCACTCCCATATAACCGTTTGAGTTCATCACATAAATATAAAGTATGTAAACTTCCATATTCACGTTTTCCTATTTCTTTATAAGATAACCCAATTTTATAAGCTAAATCTATTAACCATTCAAAATGAGAGTTTCTAATATTATATTTCTCATTACCAATCTGCATCTCATAAATATCAGGTGTGTTTATAATTTTTAATAATTGAGCAACTAAAAACCATTTATTAAATACACTAAATTGCTGTATCAAAACCTGTTGTTCTATCAAAGGTGCGTCACCTTTAGCAAATTGTTTTGTATAATTATTATTTTTAATAATTGGATGTTCATTCATTTTATTTGATACTTTTTTGTGGAATGTAGACCAGTTATCAACATAGTATGAATTACTTTTATGACTAATTGTTGTCATAGAGAAGGATACAATAGGATATAAAAACAACAAAGAAAACCTCATTTAAATAACTACTTACAATATCTTGTTATTACATATTTTCTTAAAAGGTGGTCTGAGATGTAATGTAATGCTTCAAAGTGACCTTCTAATGTAGATTCGTAAGACAATGAACGTATGTCATTCATAGAACAATTTTCAGTCATATAATCTAGGAATTTTTTTATTTGAAGATTTTTTTTAGCCTTTAAAGATGGTATTAACCAGTTCGTTCTATATATTTCAAATACTTTCTCATATTCAATTTGATGCATAATTATTTAGTTATAAAATTGTCATATTCCCTTAATAAGTTTTTAATACTTAGGACACATGAACATGAGAATGGAGAATCATTTTTGTCTTGAATCAGTTTTAATGATTTTTTTTCGTTTTCTATTGAATTAACAATTGATAAACGCAATGATTCTGACTGATTTTGTGTATATAATACAATTTGATCTTGTAAATTTCTTAACCTTTCGATGATAGGTTTTAGTTCTTGAATCATTATAGAATTACAGGGCATTAAATACAAATACAAATTTAATTTTTCGGTGTTTTTACAATTCTCTATTTATGTTTTATTATTTATGTTTGATTATTTTATTTGTAAAAATGAAATAATAATTAAAAATACAGTTAAAAAACATGACTACTAATAAAACCATAATAGATTACGAGGAGTTTCTTTTAAACTTTTTACAATTCTATTTTAAATTGAATAAAGATATAGTTTCAATTTATGTCGTGACAGAAGAATGTCTCTACGATTCAGAATTCTCTTTGTATAGTGAGAATGGACAGTATGAAGGTGTATACAGAGATTTTATTGGATGCTTTTTATCAGATATTGATGCCATTCTATTCTTAACCAAAAAGAAGAATGAAGATAAGAACGATAATTATAGATATACTATTAAAAAGGTTGATCTTGAAAGAAGGTCTTACGAAGATAACAAATGCAAAATCGTTTTAATAAAAGATATGCACCCATCTTATAGTTCAATTACGATAGAATCTATAGCGAAATATATTGAGAAGAATAAGATGAATATTAGAACATTAACTATATAATGTTCAAAGATGTAAAATATATATAATTTATTTAATTAACTGAATGAATGTATTACCAAATGAAATTATAATAAATAATATAGAACCATTTACTAGAAAAATTCAAAAAAAGGAATTACTTAATGATATAGTTCACTATCACAGAAGTATGGAATTTATGATGTCAAAAATATTGCAGTTTATTTTAAATTATATTTCAGATTATGTAGTTCAAGATACTATAAATGAACAACACATTCATTTTATAAGAGGATTTACCTGGTATTATTGGGAAATAGATTTGCTAGAATATTTAAATGGTAATCAAATGTTATTTACTGTACTTTCAAGATTTATTTTTTCTTCACCTAAATGTATATTGAATCAAATACAAAAATATAAAAATTATTTGAATTTGCAAATTAATTACGATGAGTATAATAAAGATATTTGCAATTTTAGGAAGTGTAAATATAGAATAAGATTATTATGGTCTAATATGACTTCTAAAGAAAGAAATGAATATATATCAAGTCATTATATTTAACAATTAATTACAATTATCAAATTAATAATGAGAGCGTCCCCAATTCAATATGAATTAGAGGGTCTTGGATTATCACATGAACAAATAAAAAAAATAATGACGCGATTACCAACCAGTTCAATCCCTTTATTCATAGAAAGTTGGAAAAGGGAGAAACATGAGAAAGAAGCTTCTCGTAGATCTTATAACGTAACTGTACCTGAAGAATATTGTCCACGTATTATTCCAGAAATAGCACCTCAAAGATCTACTGAAAAAATAGAATCTGATTATCAAAAATATACACAACAAAGGAATGGAATAAATGAAAATATGAATCTGATGGCTATACGTTTTTTCGGAGAACCACCTCAGAATGGATATACAAAAGACTATTTACATAAAAAATATAGAGATCTTTCATTTGTATTACATCCCGATAAAAATAAAGGTGACCCTATACCCTTTCAAATGTTGAAAACATCATATGATTATTTACTCAATTCTATACCTGATTCACATGCTGCTTTGAATACAAATATTCATAGTGAAAATGTTAATATTATCAAGAATGCAACACCTCCTCCAAAAAACATGTTTGGTGGAAATAAGTCATTTGATATAGATTCTTTTAATTCTTATTATGATAATAATTCATTAAAAGATCCCAATCAGGAAGGTGGTTATGGAGATTGGCTAAAAAAACAGGAAAATGTACAAAAACAACCAAGTCAAGTTACAAAAAGCAATTTTAATGATGTATTTGAGTCATCTAGAGAAGAGTATTATGAATCAAATCCTAATGCAATGGCACTCATGAAAACAGACGGACCACCCGAGGACATTCAGAAACACACATCGTGTGCATCTTTAGGTGTTGGTAAATTAGATGATTATTCGGGTAAAACGGATTCATTTCAATTTGCAGATCTCAGAAAAGCTCATGAAACACCTCATCTTATATCTAAAAGAGTATCTCATAATGCAAATCAAAATATAAAGGAAGAATATGATATCGCAGTGAATCAAAATAGAGCAATGCCAACAGATTTAACAAAACAAGAAATGATGGCTCTTGAACATCAACGTAGAAACAAAAAAGAAGAAGATGAAAATAGATTATATAGACTTCGACAATTTGATGAAGATATTGCAAATCATTTTCAGAGAGTGAATAGACATCAATTAGAATTATAACTTAATAATATACTTGCGATATTCCTGGGAATGCCTGTGCTATTTTAGGATTTAACTCCGTAAATATAGTTAGTACATATATACAACCAAGTGTTCTTGTTGGAACATCTTTCCCATGACAAATTAAAGCATCAATTTGATTTAATACAACTTTTTGCATATGTTCGAGTTTCTTTATCTTTGTTATGTTCCTTATTGGTTCATTGAATACTCCTTTGGGAGTAATTGCTCTCTTTTGATCAAATGATAATTGTGCACGATAATTCCATAAATCTTCCCCAAGACTATACCATTTTTTTAACATATGCATGTTTAAATCAAAGAACCACTCTAAATTTGTACAATATCCAAATGAATCAATAACTTCAAATAATCTAAAGACTTCATTTCTTATTGTTTTTGGTATATCCGAATGTTTGAAATGAATTGATTTTTTTTTTATAATTTCAACAACCTCATTTTGAAATGGATTCATAGTATAAGGATTTATCAGTTTCTTATTTTTATTTGCAATCTGCATCTGAATAAGAGAATTTATGTCAAAACCATAATAAACACCGTTCTCTAAAATGGAAAAGAAGTTTTTTTTAGGTATATTATCTAATTTATCCAATGTACAAAAATCCTCAACATTTGTACATTTTGAAATATTTAAATACGCAGGACCATACTGTTTCCTTTTCCATTTTATTATCATGATTTTCAAATAACCTATTAGTTTTTCTCCTAAAATGTTATCATTCAATCTATTTAATTTTGCAATGACATCCTTCCTTTTGTATTCATTCTCCCGTTTTTTATTCTTAATGTACGTTTTTATTTCTTTTACGGATAATTGTGACTTGTTTTTAATTTCTCTTCCAATTTTAGATCTAAAATCTATGTGTAACAATTCTTTTAAAGAATATTTTTCAAGTACATCTGCCATTACATTATATACATAAAAAGTTATCATTACACTTCATTTTTACGCAATAACTTCATTGGGATCAAGAGCTTTGGTAATTTTTCTATAAGATTCAACACTATAAAAAAGTAAAAAAAATATCATAAATACTCCTATATACTTATCAAAAAATAATCTCGCGTTATATGTATTCACATCGTCTTCTTGGTCTTTACTATTTTTCCTTGATATATATAAAAAATAAAAGAATAAACCACTTATGTAAAGCGTCACTAATACTGATATCATCATTTTAATGCCTACATATCTAAAAGCTCGTTTGTATAATTGAAGAGAACTAAAAACGGCACAAATACATAATAAGATCATTAAGATTGCATATTCTGAAAAATTTGAGAAGATAGTCATTACTATTTAATTATAAAAAAAAGAATGAAAGTATTTATTTAATTATGTATACAAAAATGAAACAGATATGTTTTAATAACTTAAACAATGGACTATGATTATACTTTCAAAAAAGAAGAATTAAATAAATGTTACAATTGTAGAAAAGATTTGGATAATGTAGAAATATTTTTATATAAAGACAAGAAATATTGCGTAAGGTGTAGTCCTTGGAATAAATTCAATAGTTCCTTTTTGTGTTTTTTGCAGAGAGAAAAAAGTAAAACATTGTCAAATGTGTCAACTATAAGTAATTTGTCAGAATTTAACACAATTGATGACATAAATTCAAGTAAAAATAGTGTATGTCCATTTAATTCATTTGCGTCATTAAGTTCTATGAATTCAAATCCTATTGTATATTCCATTCATAACACATATATATTTTTGACATGTTTACATGTATATTGCAGTATCCTGAAACAAAAAATATGGAAATAATAAATTTGACGGTGTTAAAAATGATCTAAACTTACATTTTTTATATAAACAAAAACACAATGAGATATCATCTAATTGTATTATTGTGTAAATTATTAAACGTATCTACAGCAATAAAATATCAATATGATCCAAGAATTCATAATTTCGGTAATGTTGGGATTGGAGGAAGATTTTATGCTTCGGTTGCAAGACCTGTTACTAGAATAATTGATCGAATTGCTTATAAGGGAGTCAATGTTCGTAAAGATTTATTAAAAACTTTAAATATTGAAGCGAATGTAGTTTCTGATTGGTGTTGTGGTACAGGAATGTCAACAGATGCGTTATATGATAGCTTCAAAGATGCAGAAATATACGGTGTTGATACTTCAAACGAGATGTTAAAGGTTGCTCGTAAAAGGTCCGTTTCAGATGCAGAATTTCTGCTAGGAAATGTAGAAGATATTATATTACCTAAGAAAGCCGATCTGATAACAATAATGTTCGCACTACATGAAATACCTCAATATGCTAGAATTAATGTATTAAAAAATGTCAAAAAAAATTTAAGTAAGAATGGGCGTTTACTTATAGTTGATATAGATATTCTTTATAAACCTTCTAGAATAATGTTGTCTGGTGAACCTTACTTAAAAGAGTACTTGAAAAATGTTCAAGATGACATTACACGGATATTCCCCAATGTAATTGAAAAACAAGTTATTCCAAAACGTGTTATATCTTGGTATACTGAACCTTATATTTCAACTTCCCCATGATATATAATAAGAAGTTACTGATTTGTAAATGTCATCATTTGAATCTAATTGAATCGTTGTTTTTTCTTTATTTGGAAATATCCCCTCGTAATACGTATGATGGCAATCAATACCTCCGAACCATTTTGTTGAAGGACGATCAAGTTTTTCAAAATCGACTATATTATCTACCATTTCTTTTATTGTAAATAAACCTTTATCATTGTAATACGTTTTCTTAGTATCTGCTATAATCTCTTTAGTTTTTCTATCAATATAACTTTGGTGAAAGGTTATTTCATTTCCATAATAACCAGGTTGATTTAAGTCATCCTCTAGCAAATAATCAAAATCTTCCTTCTCATTGTTATACAATCTAATATCGTCGTGTGTTATTGATACTATTTCTGAATCAGGTTCCTCAAAACGATTCATTAATCCGTTTTCGGGTACGGGAGTTGTATTTGTTGTTTCAATTTCCAAATTAAAATTAATATTTTTCATGACATCTTGTACACCATGCGTAATATTAGAATCTTTGGTCTCTTCAGTAGCCATTTTTATTTTTTAAAAAAAAATCAATCATTTTTTAAAGACTCAATCATTTTAAAGAAATTAAATCCAATACGGCTTGGGATCTTTATGATGATTACAAAATAACATAAACGTCTTTCTTTTACATCTTTTACCATTTTTATTTTTTGCACAACATTGAGGTTTTAATGTTTTTTTACTAAAACATTTTCTATATTCATGAAACTTCGGAGAGTAAGAATTTTCTTCTCCTTCACACGAATTCAAATACTCGCGAAGATTTCCTTTATAACTATGATTGTGAATATAATCATTACGGTTTATGAATAAATTTCTCATCTGTTTTTCACATAGATGTCTAAAATATTTTATTGAACTTGCTGAGTAAATTGTTGTTCCCATGCAACAATTCATATGTTTACGAAGTGCAATAGTTAACTCTGCATTTTTTTTTGAGTTATATATTTTGTTTATAGGATCCTTAAAATCTAGGTAGTCAAGTACAATTTTTATTACTTCATCTGGTATATTTTTGGCTTGAGGTGACGATATATGCGAAGAAACTTTAGTGGAGCGTTTTTTGTATTTCAACGGCATTCCAATTGTCTTTTTTGATCTTAAAATCATCTCAGTTATTTTGATGATTTGTATCTAATGTACAAATATTGCTTTTGAATCATTTTTAAAAATGATTTAATTGTAAAAAATATAAATAAATTATTATAAAAATGGAATGTTCAGTATGTTGTGAAAAATACTCTAATAGTACTACGTCAAAACGTTATAAAGTAGCATGCAATTATTGTAATTATACTGCATGTAGAAGTTGTGTTCAGCGATACATTGTAGAATCACCAAATGATCCTAAATGTATGTCTTGCAATAAAGAATGGAATCACGAATTTCTATATAGTTCTCTTCAAAAAACATTCATGAATAAAGATTATCAAATTTACAGAAAAAGGGTACTTTTAGAAAAGGAAAAGAGTATGTTACCTGATACTCAAAAATATGCAGAGCAATTATTAAAAGCAGAATCTAAAATGAAAGAAATCGAAAAAATCAAAGATCAAATTGCAGCCACTAAGAACTTGTTATGGAAGGCACATCGTGAACTATATGATATTCAACGATCAAAACCTAAAGAAAATAAAGATATATTACATAGGATTTGTCCATTAGAGAATTGTAAAGGCTTTATTGGGAAAGGGTGGGTTTGTGGTATTTGTAACACAAAGATATGTAAAAAATGTCATGTACCATTTAATCCCGGGGATTATGTATGTAATGGAACGGCTCCTGTTCATGCACATGAATGTAAAAAGGAAGACCTTGATAATGCGACAATGATGATGAAAAATACGAAACCGTGTCCAAAGTGTGCCGTTCTTATTTTCAAAATAGATGGTTGTGATCAAATGTTTTGTTCAAATTGTCATACTGCTTTTGGATGGAGATCTGGTCTTATAGAAACGGGTGTTATTCACAATCCTCATTATTATGAGCATTTAAGAAGGACACAAGGTCATGTACCTAGAAATCCATTAGATATACCAAATAATTGTAATGTAGTTACTCATCAGAACTTCTATTCTATTTTGAGAACAGTTTTACTAAAAAGAATTGATAAAGGAATAACAGGACATCCTATTCTTGAACATTTCGTATCATTCAATGATAATATTAGAAAATTATTTAATCTTGGAGAAACAAAAGCATTTAAGAATCCAAAAACAAACAGATATTCCACTTTATTGCAAAACTTATATATTATGGCTACACATATTCAATATGTTGAGATTCCTCATTTTAGAGTTAACAACCACGATACGAATAGAGATCTTCGAGTTAAATACCTACTAAACAGAATTGAAGAAGAGGAATGGAAAACTACAATTCAAAGAAGAGAGAAGAAAAATATGAGAAAAAATGAAACATTTCAGGTTTTAGAGATGTTTTCTACTGTTTTGAATGAAAGTATTACTAAAATACAAAAAATTCATTTAGAGTTTCCATCTGATTCTATAAACGATCATGAATTTACTAAGGACAAATTAAGTAAATTATTTGATGCTTATAAAGAGTTGCCTCCACTTATTAAATATGTGAATACTGAATTTAAAAAGATAGGTAAACGATTTAATAATAGAGTACCACGAGTCGATCTCACCTTGTATTTTAACAGAACCGGACAATAATTAATAGTTTGAATTCAATAAGCTTATTTTTTAATCTATAAAGTTCCAATCTTTATTAAATGATTAGCAATACATATATGCATGGCAGTAAAGACACTCGCATTTAAACATTTGAAGTTACCAGTAGTTGCTGCACCTATGTTTATTGTTTCCAATCCAAAATTAGTTATTGAGCAATGTAAAGCAGGGATAATTGGTTCATTTCCAGCATTAAATGCACGCGGTGATAACAATGAATCAAAACTTGATGATTGGTTATATGAGATTAATGAGAAACTCTATGGTTGTAATAATAATATCCCTTCTTTTGCAGTAAATCAGATTGTCCATTCTTCAAATAACAGACTGATGTCTGATATGGATGTTATTGTTAAACATAAAGTACCTATAGTGATTACAAGTTTAGGAGCAAAGAAAGAGATAAATGATGCAGTTCATTCATATGGTGGTATAGTACTTCATGATGTTACAACAAATGAATTTGCCAAAAAGGCTATATCAAAAGGAGCAGATGGATTAATAGCAGTTGCCTCTGGTGCCGGCGGACATGCTGGGACACAATCTCCATTTGCTCTTGTTCAAGAAATTAGGGAATGGTTCGATGGACCACTTATTCTTTCAGGTGCTATTTCGACTGGGAAAAGTATAGCCGCAGCAATAACAATGGGTGCCGATTATGCATACATTGGTTCTCCATTTATTGCTACTACAGAAGCAAATGCATCAATCGACTACAAAAATATGATTGTAAAATCAAATGCAAACGATATTGTAAATACCGATTTTTTTACAGGAATTCCCGGTAATTACTTAAAAGAATCAATCGTAAATGCTGGTTTAGATATTGAAAATTTACAAAGCGGTTCAGACTTAGAAAAGTCGAGTGATGTTTTTAATTCTGATAATAAGAAACCAAAAGCATGGTCAAGTATATGGGGGTGCGGACAAGGTATCTCACCAATTAACAAAATTGTTGATACATCAGAATTTATTAATACACTTACAGCTGAATATGATATTCATCAAAGAAAAAAATGACGATATAACACAATAGATATATTATAAACATAATATAAACATACTTATGAATAAAAAAAAACAACTTCGTATTTCACCGTATTTTCCTAGTCGTACTTTTGATGTAAATAATTTAAGAGATATATTCGATTTTGAAATAAACGCCAAAGAAGATCAATATGGTATTAATTTGTCCTTAGCTCTTGAAAAAAGTTCACATTTTTCAGGAATATTGGAATTGCCCCGAGAAGTTAATAAATTAATTATGGAATTTTTAAAAATAAAAATTCGATTTAATTTACTAGTTCACCCTCCTAGATCATATCCCTTTTTACCATTCAAATGGAAATTAGGAAATTATTCCCCAAATGATGTGGACGTGTATAAATGTTTATCAAGTGTAATTGATGTAGAACATTCATCTCCACTATATGATAGTGGTCAATGGACTCCTGCATGGTCATTAGAATCGATGTGTTTAGTATTTTTCATAAAAATAGAAAAATTTTTCAAAGAAACACGGTTCGCTTAATTTTAATAAATGAATAATCTAAATCATGCATGTACCATCCTTTTCATTTGCTATAAATGCCTTAACTTTATAATATTTTATTACTTTTGGTCCAAACAGATAATATCGGGGTTTTAATACTGCCTTTTGAACTAACCATGCATGTCCTGTAAAAGTATTTGTTTTAAAATAGGGACAAGATTTATTAATTTTAAATCCCCATTTGATTTCACCTTTATAATTAACCCAATTAATTAAATAGTCTGAATCGTCTTCATTATCATTTAACTTGAAATTTAAAGATACTTTATTTGTTTTCATAGGTCCATTATATGATTGAATAGTATGTACTCTAAACCCAGTTGCAGGATTTATAATATTTTCAGTGTTTTCATTTTCAATGAATTTCGTTTTTATATTAGAAATACCTCCATATATATTACTTAATACCTTGAATCCGAAATTATCGTGCTCAACTAATCCACCGGGTCCTGGTTTAGGAATTTTGTTTTTTTTATCAATAAAATCTCCATGTCCTCCAAAATACCACATTGACAATTCTGCAAAATATTCTCCTGGGTTAGTAAGAGCATATGCGGATCTTTTTTGGTTCTTCCATAAATTTGTGGTTTTAGCATTTTCCCAAGCTTTTTTTATTTCTTCATTTGCTTCTTTGTCTAATCCATCTCCCATAATAGCATGTGCGGTTTCATGTATAAATATATCTTTTGTATTTGGAGAATATTTACTTTTATCACCTTGTTTTATGAGATTTTCCTCAGAACAAAAAACGGATGAACCGTGACGCATACCTCTACAATTATCAACCTTGGCTCCTTTACCGGAGTAACCACCTTCAACATTTTTCATGTGAGAGTGTTCTGGTAAATCCGTCATAGACTCATTTATTCCTATTAGTCGAAAATCGACATTATTTTTTATAAGATTATTGTGTACATTGTAATTTGCATGTCTTGTCATTCGAAGTAATCTTTCACATGCTACATGAAAAGCAGTGTCATTTACCTCTTTAGAACCGTGAATATTAATACCTTTACAGTTAAGATGTTTTTTATAAAACAAGTGCGATTCGTCATGTGTGACTGCATTAATTTTATTAGAATTTTTTTCACATAATACAATTGGTGTAAAACTACTTAGAGTAGCAACTGCAATTCGATTCATTTTGAATAATAATATTATTATTTTTTACAAAGTTATCGTGCATGTACCATCCTTTTCATTTACTATAATATTAATGTCTTATTATCCATTATGCAATGTATGTGATATTCATGTTTATTTCTTTTTATAATTATCTAAGTAATATGATTGTCTTAAAAAAATCATATGTCTTAGATTTTTTATTATTATTGATATTGTTTGCTGTTATAGTATTTATTATTTATGTTATGCGTTCTTCAAATAAAAAAAACTTCAAAGAAGGGTCGAACAAGTCTCTTAAACCATATATGACTAATAATGAAATTATTTTATTAGAGAAATATTACAGAAATTCTAAAAACTATTTTGAATTTGGATCTGGTGGTAGCACTGTTTATGCTATAAAAAACAACATTGAAAATATTGAATCTGTTGAAACAGATAATGATTGGGTTAATCGAATAAAAAAAGACCCAGTTGTTTCTAATAAATTGAAGGAAAAAAAATTAAAGATACATATGTTTCCTTTAAATTTTGAATGGACAAAAGCCGTTTCTTGGAAACCAAATTATAAAAAATACTTAAAAACATGCGATAAACATAATTGGCACAATTATTCAAAATTAATAAGAAAATGTGATTTAAAATTAGACTTAGTTTTAGTTGATGGTAGATTTAGAGTAGCTTCCTGTTTGGAAACTATAAAAAAGGTAGATAATAATTGTTTTATTTTGATACACGATTATAGGCAACAAAAATCAGCGACTTCAATTAGAGGATATGAATTTGTTGAAAAATATCTAGATATTATTGAATTTAAAGATAATTTATATGTTTTCAAAAAAAAGCAAAATATTAATTTTATGGAATTAGAAATGGACCTCGAAAAATATAATACTGTTCCGAATTAAATTAGCAGAAAGAAATTCCATTGAAATAAAAAAAAGTTGTATATAATGGAAAGGTTTTCATATTTACCATCAAATAATGATGAATTTTTTATTTGTATGATATGCTTAACTAAGCATGACGCAAGAAAGAATAACTTTATTTTCGAGAAGAAAAAAAATCCAGAGTTAGTTCTATATGACGCAATTACCCCAGAAGTAATTGATTTTAATAAACAATGTTCAAAACTTAACTTTCATCATCATCTCAATTTACAAAAAGGGAGAAAAGCTTTATGGTTATCTAATTTAGAATTATTTGAATACTTTTTAAAAAGTAACCATAAATATTTAGTTGCCGTTCAAGATGATGCTACTCTTCCGGAAAACTTAAAAGATATATTAAAAGAAAAATATGTTAATCACCCGGATTTTTTAGGACTAGGTGGTACTAGATTAGGACAATTTGCTTCATGCAATTTATATAATAAGCATTGTATAAAAAATATATTAAATTCTATAAAAGAATATCCTATAGATAGAGGATTAGATCATTATGTATCTAATATACCTGATCCTTGGACTAAAGAAGAAAGACCTTTTAATCTATACACGAGTTTACCTGGTTTACCGCGTTTGTTAACAAGTGTAAATGGTAGTATCTCAAAAAAAAGTATGAGAATCTACTATGATAAGAAAAAATTATAAATTATAATATCCCCAACTTAATCAATGTGTCTTACTAAATCAATAGAATCAATTTCTTTTATTATATTCACTTCTTTAGCTTCTTTCCAAGCGCGGTTTGGCATGATATATACATGAAACATAAAAATGATACAGAATGCGTTCATATATTATACCAATGGATGATATAGAAGAACATACACACGACGATCCTATTCGTCAACATGAACACAATGTATATCATGGATATGCCACCTGGTTCCCATCTTCAAGTCCTTCTTATAACTATAATGACTCTTATGAATTATTTTTAAACGAGGTTACGTCAAATGCATATAATCATATATGTTTCGTACAGTCAATTTCATTTATTGTGTTGTATTTTACTATCCATATGTTATAAAAAAATTGATTGTCGACAATTAGATGTAAAATTCTATTTTTTTAGTTGGACATTGACATATTTATCTCTCTTTTGAAACCTTTCCTATAATATGTTTATGTTTTGGGTTGGATCCATATATTTCTTGTATAAATTCAAAAAAGTCATCATCTTGACATCTTAATTCATCTAATTGAATCCATGTCGAACCGCTATCTAAATATCTTACTTGCCCCGGAATCCATTTAGTAAGTTCTTGATTCCAAGCTCTTCCCCATATAAATACATCCATCGCCCAATTCCTTGACCAAGTATACACCCTTGAAACTTTAAAATGGGACAATTGTTATCCTCGTTAAAATATATATATATATATAATATAAATGAAAATTGCAATACATACAGTTTTTATTCTTAAAGAAAATATTTTATTTTTAGAAGAATGGATTTATTATCATATTTTACTTGGATTTAATAAATTTTACTTATATAATAACTCAAAGATAAATAAAGTTACTGGTTTTGATAATAAACCTAATCATAAAATTATAGAAAATAAAGTAAATAAATACGGAATTAATTATGATAAAATAGTTAATATGACTGATACACAGATGAATAAATACGTCCAAAAACTTTGTGAAAAATATAAATGTATTGAAATTATAGAATGGTCACCAACTGATAAGGAAGGAAATATATTATATAATCAGAAAGAAGCGCATAATCATTGCTTGAAAACATTAAAAAGAGATAAAATCGATTGGTGTGCAAATATAGATATGGATGAATATATTATAATCAAAGATTTTGATAATATTGAAAAATATATATCATCATTACCAAGAAAAATAAAAAATATAAAATTAGGTCAAATAAGGTTTGACTCTAGATTTAATAATGTAGATAAATTAGTTACTGATATAACGGATTGTGAAATTAAAGATCTTAATAGGAATCATAGTAATAAAAATATTTATAATGTTAAAAATACAATTGAAGTGAATGTTCATTCAATAAAATTAAATAATTTTATATTTAACTTTATCTTGTCAGTTGTGATAATGGTTATTTCTATTTTCCCAATGGGAGGATTGAGTCAGTTGTTGGAGACCATGATGAGTACTGAATATAGACCATCTACAAAAGAAATTTGGTTTAATCACTATAAAATGAATCAGAATAGTTATAAACATGTAAATAACATAAATGTAAATATTAAAACTAAACTTAATAAATATTCATTTATAACACTTAAATAAAAAGTCTAGAAGCATATATTAATTAAAAATCCATACTTACATTATTATCTAAATAATAATTAACAGCACTAATTTTATAATCTTCACTTTTATGTTTAGACATAACTATATACTATTAAATTATATATTTTTGTCCCATTTTAAAGTTTCAAGGGTGTAAATAGTTAAGTCATCCATAGCATTATTGTATTCCCTTTCTAATGAATTATATAAATTTTTTGAACATAACCCGATGTTGATTATACTATATGCAGATAACCTATCTTTAAAGAAATCTCCAATAATTATTTTTTCAAATTGAACCATTTGCTATGTTCGTATTATACTTATCTTGTAACTCTTATATTAAAGTATTCAATACTGCACTCTTTTTAATTAGTCAATCAAGACCGCCACTTCCTCTTCCACCCCTGCATTCATTGGATCCGCTAAGTCACTTAGACGTAAATATATGGAGTATCATACCAGGCTTCTAACGACGACTCATCGTCGTCCGACGGTTCATACGGTTCAAACTCGTACTCCTCCTCCTCTGACGATGACGTCTCAGCGGCGGCGTCGTCCCAGGCGATCATGAGATCGATCTCTTCGGGATTGGCGTAGCACTGCCGCGGTGGCCTCGGCCACTGCCCGGTGGCAGGTAATCGACGAAAGTAATCATCTAAGACATGTGGGGAAATTTGTAGGTCTTCGAAACTAGCCCGAACACCTTTTATGTCATGTCTACCCTGAACATATCCCACGCTGTCCTCATCCCGCTGAAACATACATATTGCTTGTAATGTTCTGAACCAAGCTGACCTCAAACACCGACCCTTGATTGTCTCATCAATACATGGTTCGATCGTTAGGCAGCCAAGACAACGGACACGCTCGCCGAAAAGGGAGCCACCGATGTATGCATAGGCAAGATTTGCCATTTTTATATCGATCATTTTTTTAGTTATGATCGGATACTTAGGTAAGCAATATGAGAAAATCACTTTTTTCAAATCATCACACTCAAATACGTGTTGTGCAGCATTCATCTTTCTATATTAAAGTATTCAATACTGCAATCATTTTTAAATAATAATGTTAAAATTGATAGGTGGGCTTCGAAAAAAAAATGATGACATGAGGTCCTTAAGTTTACGATTGGTAGTCTGGTATAGAATATACTGCATAACATACATATCTTTATCAAACAAATGAATATTTTTCCATATCAGAGGGAGGGGATCGACTGGATGAAAAGGCGAGAATCAGATACTTCCAACGAAGTAAAAGGTGGGATTCTAGCAGACCAAATGGGAATGGGTAAGACATTGCAGATTGCGATGTTGATTAAAGAACAGAAGGTTCGAAAGACATTACTCATTATACCTGCGGTAGTAGCTAAGGATTGGACGAAGTTGTTTGATAAATTGCGTATAAGACATGCAGTATATCCATCAGTGATAAAAGAGAAAAGTAAGAAATTGCAAGTTCAGATTTATACAAATGGCTATCTATGCAGGATGTCTCCTCAAGAAAGGTTTGGTATCAATAATTGGGATCGTGTAATTATTGACGAGGGGCATTTTCTGTTAAATGGGTCAAGTTGTCAATCTAGAAACTTAAGAGAGCTACAAACCAAATTCTGGTGGGTTATGTCAGCAACTCCTGTTAAGTTGAACAATGAGTACAAGTATTACTTTAGATTATTTAAGGACCCGTCTTATAATATTAGAACTCGTTCAGATCTTGATAATATAATGTTAGCTAGAAAGATCAAAGATATACCGTATTTGATGGAGAATTTTCCTGATAAGACAGTAACAGTTAAAGTGGTAGATCCACCTCGTGATGAATTAACTAAATATAAGAATGTAAAGGAACGGTCAATTCACTACAAGATGCCATTTCTTGAACAATCTGTAAGACTTATGCAGGCTACAGTTGATGTGGATTTGTCACAATCATCTATATATAATAAATACAAAGATCCCGACGATTATTGTGCGTCTTCGAATGATATTTATTACGCTAAGTACAAAACTATGATAGATGACCTTAACAAAGACATTGATAGACCTACTATAATATTCTGCAGATTCAAACGAGAAATAGAGCTATTTAAACAGCTTCTTGCAAAACAGAATACAACTTATGGTATTATAGATGGAGATCATAAAGATCTCGATATAATATCAAGCAAATCTAGTAAGTCTTCATCCCCGCCAACTGTCTTATTATGCCAGGTAAGTGTTGCAAGCGTTGGACTCAATTTACAACATTACAATAGAGTATTCCTTACAATGCCGATGTGGAGCTTATGGACTCAAGATCAAGCAATTGCACGATCATACAGATACGGGCAGAAAAATAAAGTAGATGCCACCATATACTCTCTAGCTGGGTCAATCGATGAATATCTACTGGGAAGACATGAACTGATGAAAGAGGTCTGGTAAATCAACAAAAAAAACAAAAAAAATAAATCTTTTTTTTATTAGATAACTAGAGTGAGTTATAATATTACAATATTTCTGACATACATCAATTGCACCAGTTAAATATTAAATATTTCTGACATACAATTAATGCACCAGTTAAATATTGCAATATTATAATACCCACCGCATATTTTTACATAAATACTTATGGGTTTTTGAGTTGTTACCTACCATGAGAACACAATGCGGAATGTTTGCTCGGTTGGTGGTTGATCCTTGTACAGACGTATTGCTGCATTATTCGGGTTTTGCAGATTAACACCCGAAAAACGGTCTATGATCGTAAATCTCATACCTTTCCAATTTCGTGCTGGATCTTCAAGGTATTCTGATTCAGGATTGGACATTTGATTTAGCCAACGCTGAGCGA
>CEPB01003687.1_pt1 | contig 23473 bp, 37 predicted proteins | sample 530611 | NCBI WGS metagenome assembly CEPB01 (sample SAMEA2620672, study PRJEB7988) | marine metagenome | isolation source: saline water (ENVO:00002010), including
GGGTTCGCCAATATTTAATCTAGTTATCTGGTACAGCCCCAAACTTTTTTCATGATAATTAACCTTATATTAATGTTTTTATATATTACTGACTACAATTTGTAAATAGTATTACTAAAATATTTTTCAAGAGGGCGCTCGAAAAAAAAGGATGCCAGAATCCAGCATCCTTTTCCTAAAAAGAAAAATATTTGGGGCTGACACCTAACAAATTACAAATCTATTTAGCGTTTATGCAAATTGTAACCATAGGGGGCTAGTCTTTTACTGATCATTATGAGTAGCTCCGTAGTGGACCGGCCACCTCAAACCCGTGATCGTTGTCATCGAATTACTTGACTTGTACAATTCTGCGTGACTTTTTTTACCCGTCACCCTGAGGAGAAATGTAATTTCGACGTGAGGGTCTTGTGTGATTCAGAAGAGATTCTCACGCGGATATAAAATCCGCTCAGAATGACGGGTAAGGTGAAGGCGGGTAAACCAAAACCAGTCACCCTGAGGAAGGGCGTAGCCCTGACGTGAGGGTCTCTTAAGATCTGTGAATTTAAAAAAGATCATCACGTCGTTTCTGCGAAACTCCTCATGATGACGTGAAAAATGGAATAAGATTGCCACGTCGGCCGCTGGCCTCCTCGCAATGATTGGTTTTGGGAGGCTGCCTACATTAAACACCCGCCACCCTGAGCGAGTGAAGGGAGCGTGAGGATCTCATGGAGTTATAAGAGATTCCCACAACCCGTCACCCTGAGGAGAAATGTAATTTCGACGTGAGGGTCTCATCATACAGAGATAATACTTGTTCAAGCTGCTTATGAACTTTCAAATAACTTCACCTCTTGCTCTATGTAATTCAATTTTGCTTGACTAAAGCGCACACCCATGTTTGTTCTTGACATCCCATAGGCGTGCACACCGTATGTTTCATGAACTTTTTGGTCCTTACAAAATCGCCAAATCGGGCTGCCACTTTGGCCGCCATAAGTATCAATCTCATAATAAAGGTGATGCTTTTCTACTTCAGTTATACGCCCTTTCATACTGTACATATGCATTGCATTATCCAGGTCAGACGGATAACCGGTCACTCTACAAATATTTCCTTTAAGCCTGTCGTCATCTAAAGTAGTAGGAATAAAGAAATTTTGCTCATCTTGATGAATACCTTCAGGAAAGCAAACAATCCCAATATCGTACTGGCTTGCCTTTTCTCTATCACCCTCTTTCCAATTCGGGTGGAAGGCATAGTTACTTGCTTCTACAGATAAGATGCTATGAGTGCCATTAAGCCCTAAATCAAGTGTGATATTTTCTGGCAGACGACCATCCACTACAGACGGCAGCTGGCCATCAATATCTTTTTTTCTACTATAAAGACAATGCCCAGCTGTTACTGCAAACCTAGAATCAATCAAAAAAGCCGTGCCCAAATAGTTATAAAGCATATCATCTATAAGATAGCTGATCGTAAGCCTACCAATCCAATTATAAGGCTGGTCTTCAACAGATGACACTCTTGTGCGGCCATCTGTTTTATGAATAACAGATTCTACTGCTACTTTTTTTTTATTCTGAAAGTCGTACGTTTAAGGTCTTCAATACCTAAAGCTGATTGCTGCCGACCAGATTTTTCACAACTTGAATTTGACACCTGCTGAACAACTCTACCATCATAACTTTCTATAGTAACAGGAGTTGGGTCTAATACCTTTTCAGTATAATAATACATATCCCGACCTGGATCATAACTCAGTGGTGGCGTGATTGTATGCGCCGCTCGGGTGTGTGCCCCTCTCTGAGGAGCACTAAACTCAGGCAACCCTAATTCTGGGCGCATTGACATTGAACCATCTTGACGACGAAGCGCCATTACTGCAGAGCTTGAACTTAAAGCACGATATCCAAAAGCATGGTGCGCTACCATCCGAACTGCACGACCACTGGTTACAGCTTCTTGCACAAGGAATTGACGCCAATTAGCCTCTGTATAAACACAAATAAAACTTAAAAGAACCAATAGTTTTTTCATATTAATACCTATTTTCCAGTAATTTAGCACAAATTTATTAAGCTCTGTTAGTTGAATTTTAATAGGAAATAAACCTGAATACGAACCTAACATTAATTAGACAGACACATACTATTTATGAAGACCCATCATTTCTCTCAGCTACTTTATCAAACAGCTGGCCCACGCCTTCCCAAGGGCTTTTGAAATCATAGTCACGAAAATCTTGGGCTAGCTTAACAGGCTCACGCACCACTTCCTGTTTTTCAGAATCATAGGCCACCTGATAATGCCCCATCACTGGAAAATCCTTGCGCAGTGGATGCCCTTCAAAATTATAATCCGTTAGCAAGCGCCGATGATCTGGATTGCCCTCAAACAAAATGCCAAACATATCCCAGGTCTCACGTTCCCACCAGCCTGCACTTGGGTAAAGCCCCACCAAAGATGCCACTGGTTGATCCGCTGAGGTTTCGACTTTAACCCGCAAGCGCCAGCCAAATTTTGTGCTTAGGAAATGATAAACCACATCAAAGCGATTTTCCCGATCTGGATAATCAACCGCTGTGATATCGATCAACTGATCAAACAATAAATTTTGATCATCCCGCAGCATTGAAATTGCCGGATATAAATTTTGAGGTTCAACCCAAACTGTCAAATTATTCAGGGTATATAAATACCGCATGAAATAGGGTTGTTTTGCATCAAAAAGTGCTTGTTTTAGAGTGAAAAGTGGGTTTTTTTGATCTATTTCAAGCATTATTTTGACCGTTTATAATACCCTTTTGCCTGAATTTTGCGCTTTAATTGCATAATCCCATACAGCAAAGCCTCAGCTGTGGGTGGGCATCCTGGCACATATACATCCACAGGAACGATATGGTCACAGCCCCTTACAACCGAATAGGAATAATGATAATACCCGCCGCCATTCGCACAGGACCCCATTGATATAACCCATCGTGGCTCTGCCATTTGATCATACACCCGCCGCAAAGCTGGCGCCATTTTATTGGTTAGTGTCCCAGCCACAATCATTACATCGGACTGCCGTGGGCTTGGTCGGAACACCACGCCATATTTATCCAAATCATAACGACTGGCGGCTGTTTGCATCATTTCTACCGCACAACAGGCCAATCCAAAGCTCATCGGCCACAGAGAGCCACTTTGGGCCCAGGTAATAAGCTTATCGACTTGCGTCACCAGAAAACCGTTTTTATCCATATGATCCTGAAAAACTTGAGGAGACTCAATATATTGAATGTTTTCTAGGGGGGCTTGATTATTATGATCTACCAATCCAATGCTCCTTTCTTCCATTCATAAATAAATCCAACCGTTAGCACTGTTAAAAATATCATCATTGAAAGAAATCCAGGCCAACCAAGTGTTTTTAACGATACAGCCCATGGGAAGAGAAAAGCAATCTCCAAATCAAAAATAATGAACAGCAAAGCAATCAAATAAAACCGCACATCAAATTTACCTGCTTTGGCAGAAAGTGGCTCAAAACCACATTCATAAGGCGCGCCTTTATCAGCGCTGGGATTACGTTTAGCAAGCAATACAGAGGCCACAATAATAACTGTTGCTAGCCCACCTGCCACGAAGAAGAAAATCAGAATTGATAGATAGTTATCAGCCATACATGCCCTGAAATAACATCTAAAGGTAACACAAAATATTTAACAACACCAGAAGATGAAAAATTTAGTAATCAAAGCTTCTTTCAACAAAAAAAGCCCTAAAAAGGGCTTTTAAAATAGAAAAAAGTGTTCTAATAACTATTTCTTCTCAGCCTTTAGATTGACCTTCAACAGCTTCTTGACCTTCCTTTATTTTAGATTGCCCTGATGTTGAAGCTTCACGATCAACCAGTTCAATGACAGCCATAGGGGCATTATCACCTTGTCGGAATCCAGCTTTCAAAACACGTGTGTATCCACCGGGGCGCTTTGCAAAGCGTTCACTTAAAGTGGTCATTAACTTATCTGTTGCAACACCTGTACCAAGTTTGGCAATAAGTTGACGACGCGCATGCAGAGTATTCTTGGCACCAACTGTGATCAACCGTTCGACATAAGAACGGAGGTCTTTCGCTTTTGGAAGCGTTGTACGGATTTGTTCGTGCTCAATCAGAGATTTTGCAAGATTATTCATCATAGCCATTTTGTGGCTTGAATCTCTTCCAAATTTACGTCCTTTAACATTATGGCGCATGACTTATGTCCTTTTAAAAAATAAGATTAATTATATGGGTCGTCGTATTTCTTAGCTAACTCTTCAATATTTTCTGGCGGCCAGTTAGGAACATCCATTCCAAGGCTCAAACCCATTTCTTGAAGAACGGCTTTAATTTCATTCAACGACTTACGACCAAAGTTTGGCGTCTTTAACATTTCTGGTTCTGTTCTTAGAACCAAGTCACCAATGTAGACAATGTTATCATTTTTTAAGCAGTTAGCAGCTCGGACTGAAAGCTCAAGTTCAGAAACTTTTTTCAAAAGAGCTCTTGGAACTGTCTCTTCTTCTTCCTCAACCTGCTCTTTAACATCTTTGGGCTCTTCAAAGTTAATGAATGGAGCAAGCTGTTCTTGCATGATGCGTGCAGCTAGAGCCACAGCATCTTCAGGATCGATTGTGCCATTTGTTTCAACAGTTAAAACCAATTTATCAAAGTTTGTTGCTTGTCCAACACGGGTGTTATCAACTTTATATACCACCATTTTTACTGGCGAATACAATGAGTCGATTGCAATTGTTCCCAAAGGCATTTCTTCAGATTTATTTTCAGACGCTGGAACATATCCCTTACCGCTATCAACAGTCAGAGTCATAGAGAAATCAGCATCTTTATCAAGGTTACAAATCACATGGTCAGGATTCGCAACAGAAATTTCTGATGTTGCAGAAATCATACCCGCTGTCACAACACAAGGGCCTTTAGCTGATACAGTTACCTGCTTAGACGTTTCAGCGTGCGAAACAAAGTTAATACCTTTTACGTTAAGAATAATGTCAGTAACATCTTCTAGGACTCCCGGGATTGAGGTGAATTCATGCATAACACCATCAATTTTGATAGCAGTTGCTGCAGCGCCTCGGATAGATGACAGCAGAATACGACGCAAAGAGTTCCCAAGCGTATGACCAAAACCTCTTTCAAGTGGCTTAATGGTGACAGATTTTTTAAAAGGAGAAATTTCTTCTACTTTATAGCTATCGGGTTTTGTAAGGGTTTGCCAATTTTTTTGTAACACAGGATATACTCTCAGTTATAATGTTAAACGCGACGACGCTTTGGTGGACGACAACCGTTGTGCGGAACAGAAGTAACGTCAGAAATTTGATCAATTGTAAAACCAACAGAAACAAGTGCCCGCAGAGCTGATTCACGCCCAGACCCAGGCCCTCTCACAAGAACTGACAAGTTTTGCATGCCATGCTCTTGTGCTTTTTTTCCAGCAACCTCAGCAGCAACTTGTGCGGCAAATGGTGTGGATTTACGCGAACCTTTAAAACCTTGCGCACCGGCTGAAGACCAAGAAATCACATTTCCCTGGGCATCTGAAATCGTAATAATGGTATTGTTAAAAGTAGAAGAAATATGAGCAACACCGTTGACAATATTTTTCTTTTCTCTTTTACGAAGCTTATTTGGAGAACCTTTAGACATAAATTATTTTAACCTTATTTAGGATTATTTCTTCTTACCAGCAATAGCTACTGCTTTACCTTTACGAGTGCGTGCATTCGTATGCGTACGCTGTCCTCTTACAGGCAAACGTTTTCTGTGTCTTAAACCACGGTAACAACCAAGGTCAACCAGACGCTTAATATTCATTGAAACGACTCGACGCAAGTCACCTTCAACTTGGTAATCTTGATCAATAACACTACGAATCGATGAAACTTCATCGTCCGTAAGCTTATTGACGCGGGTCATCAGGTCAACTTTAGCTTTTTTACAAATTTCAACAGATGCCGTACGACCGATTCCATAAATATATGTTAATGCGATCCATACTGGCTTACCAGCGGGAAGGTTTATACCTGCAATACGTGCCAACGACTAACTCCTTGAATTCTTTCTAATGTGTTTTATAAATCTTGACAGTTGGCGTCAAGAGTTAAAAACTATTTTTCTATTATTTCTGCAATTTGCCGGGAAACCTCTTCCATCGGCAGTGAACCATCAACATCCTTTAACACACCTTTGCCTATGTAAAAAGGGATGATGGGTTGCGTTTCTTCTTGATATTTCTTTAAACGCGTCTTTAATGTTTCCGCTGAATCATCGGGCCTACGCAAGAAATCAGATGCTCCACATATATCACAAACATCTTTTTCATCAGGCAATTTAAAGAAGTCGTTATAATTCGCTTTGCACTGCCCACAATAAAAACGCCCGGTTATACGCTTCATCAACACGGATTCATCAACTTTTATCTGAATAACGTGGTCAATTGTCCGGTCAAGTTCTTTTAGCATTTCATCAAGACAAACAGCTTGTTTAACTGTTCTGGGAAATCCATCAAGAATAACTCCAACCCGATAATCTGGCTTCACTAAAGTGTCGTTTAGCATGCTTACCATCAAGTCATCAGCCACTAATTGGCCAGAATCTATCATTTCTTTTGCTTTTTGGCCAAGAACCGTTTCTTCAGATATTTCATCCCTAAGCATTTGCCCTGTAGAGAGATGTACAAGACCATAGGTATTCTTTAAAAATTCAGCTTGGGTTCCTTTGCCAGAACCAGGCGGGCCAATAAGGATGATGTTCATCGACGACGCCCTTTAAGGTTAGCTTTTTTCAACAATCCTTCATATTGATGAGCAACTAAATGAGACTGAATCTGCGCCACAGTATCAAGCGTAACACTCACAATAATCAAAAGACTGGTCCCCCCAAAATAGAACGGAACAGCATACTTAGCTTTCAAAAGCTCTGGCATCAAGCAAACAATAACCAAGTATGACGCCCCAAAGAAAGTTAGGCGATTTAAAAGCTTTTCAATAAAATCAGCCGTTGCTTGACCAGGACGAATACCAGGGATAAAACCACCGGATTTTTTTAAATTTTCGGCGGTATCAGCAGGATTAAAAATGATTGTTGTATAGAAATAAGCAAAGAAAACAATAAGTACGCTCATCAATACAATAAACAAAGGCTTGCCCGGCGATAAGTAAAATAAGAGCGTCTGCAACCATTCCGGCGAACTATCCGAAACAAACATCACAGCTGTTGAAGGCAGAACCAAAAGCGCTTGCGCAAAAATTGGCGGCAATACCCCTGAACTGTTAAGCTTTAAGGGGATGTAACTTGCCTCACCACCTTGGACACGCGCACCAACTTGTCTTTTTGGATATTGTATAAGAACTTTTCGAATGGCTCTTTCAACAAAAACAATGAAAGCAAAAATAGCAACAACAGCAGCAAACAAAAACAAAATAAATGTAATTGGAATGGTATTGTCTTGCCCTAACTCAATTAGCCCCAAAGCTGCTTGTGGTAGATTAGCGACGATCCCAGAAAAAATAATCAAGGAAACACCATTACCGATTCCACGCGATGTAATCTGCTCACCAAGCCACATAAGGAACAATGTTCCACCGACGATATTAATAACCGTGGTGATTTTAAATATGGTTGGATCAATAGAAACTGCACCTTGAGCCACAAGCCCGGTAGACAGTCCAAACGCCTGTGCAGTTGCCAAAAATACCGTCAAATACCTTGTATATTGATTAATTTTCTGACGACCAGATTCACCTTCTTTTTTCAAAGCTTCTAGAGTTGGTGAAATAGCAGTCATCAACTGGATAATAATACTCGCAGAGATATAAGGAACGATGTTTAGCGCAAGAATAGACATGCGTTCCAAAGCCCCACCGGAAAACATGTTAAAAATACCAAAGAAATTATTAGCGTTTTTACTGGCAAGTGTTTTAATCACAGCAATATCAACACCGGGAAGGGGAATATAACTTCCAAGACGATAAATTATTAATGCGCCTAGGGTGTACCAGATACGTTTCTTTAATTCATGGGCTTTTGAAAAAACATTAAAATTAAAGTTAGCTGCGAGTTGCTCGGCCGCAGAAGACATATAAACCTCTCAGATTAACTAGTTCTGGGGAAACTGTAGATGAACCTTACCACCTTTGGCAACAACCTTTTTAACAGCAGCTTCTGAAGCAAAATCAACATGAATGTTAACCGCAATCTCAAGATCACCAGCCCCCAAGAGCTTAACTAAACCGTTCTCAGACCGAATTAACCCAAGACTCTTAAGACTTTCTTTTGTAAGGTCAGACTTGTCTTTAATTTTACCATTAGCAGCTAACTCTTGCAATCTACAAAGGTTGACTTTAGCAACATCTATCCGATTCATGCTTTTAAAACCACGTTTCGGCAAACGCATGTGAAGGGGCATTTGACCACCCTCAAATCCATTCACTGAAGAGCCTGAGCGAGCTTTATAACCCTTCACACCCCGACCAGAAGTTTTACCTTTACCGGATCCAATACCACGACCAAGACGCTTAGACACTTTTATAGCACCAGCATTATCACGGAGTTGATTTAACATAAAAACACCTATTTACTTTCAGAAGCTTCAACAACTTCAATTAAATGACTAATTTTATTGATAAGACCACGGACAATATCGTTATCTTCTAATGTATTTGTTTGACTAATTCTCCGCAAACCAAGCGCATGCAAACATTGCTGCTGCACTTTTGGACGTCTTTGAGCACTGTATATTTGCTTAACTGTTATGGTATTTTTCTTAGACATAATTTACGCCTTAACTTTTTCTAAATTATCATCTGCTTCATTGTTCGCGGCAGAGTCAGTTTTACGCGTCATAATTTCGGAAACTTTCATTCCACGACGTTGAGCAATCATTCTTGGTGATGCCATGTTTTGCAAACCATTGAATATGGCTCTAACCATGTTATGCGGATTAGATGTACCCACAGATTTACAAACAACATCCCTAACACCAAGCGCCTCAAGAACCGCACGGGCCGGACCACCAGCAATAATACCTGTACCAGGAGGAGCGGCGCGAATATTTAATTTTGCAGAACCGTATATGCCAACGACATCATGGTGAAAGGTGCGCCCTTCTTTTAAAGGCACCCGAATCATGTTTTTTTCAGCAGCTTCATTTGCTTTACGGATGGCATCAGGAACCTCACGCGCCTTCCCAAGCCCATGCCCAACACGACCTTGTCCATCTCCAACAACAACAAGAGAGGCAAATGAAAAGTTTCGACCGCCTTTAACAACCTTTGATACACGGTTAATACTTACAAGTTTATCAACCAAGTTTGATGCGTTTTTTTCTCTAAAATTACTCACAATTTATCCTTTAAAAATCCAAGCCTTCGGCACGTGCTCCAGCCGCTAATGCAGCTACACGACCATGATACGGGAATGCACCCCGGTCAAAGTAAACCTTCTTTAAACCAGCTTTAACCGCTCTACGACCAAACTCTTTTCCAACTTCTTCTGCAATTTTACACCCAGAAGCTTTACCGATTTTGCTTTTAAGCGTAGTCTCGGCCGAACTTGCCGAAATAAGAGTTTTGTGATTTGGATCATCAATGATTTGCGCATAGATATGATTATTTGACCTAAAAACAGATAAGCGCAAACGACCAGACCCTTGAGCATTACGCTTAAGCCTAGAGCGAATTCGACGTTGACGTTTCTGATACTTTTGAAATGTTCCAGACATACTATATCCTATTTTTTCTTACCTTCTTTACGAACAATAATTTCGTCTGCATATTTCACACCTTTTCCTTTGTAAGGCTCTGGCGGACGATATGCCCTAATTTTTGCAGCTACCTGGCCAACTTGTTGCTTATTTGAACCAGAAACTACAAGCTGTGTTGGTTTAGGACAAGTAATATTTATACCTTGAGGGATATCATAAACCACATCATGACTAAAACCCAAAGACAAGTTAAGCTTATCTCCTTGAACATTTGCACGATAACCCACACCATTAATTTCCATATTAATGGTAAATCCTTCACTAACACCTTTAACAATGTTTGCAATATTAGCTCTTTGTGTACCCCACATGACCAAAGATTCTTTTTTATCAGAAGTAGGCTTAACCGAAACAACACCATCTTTAACATCTACCACAGTATTAATAGCATCATACTTAGTAGACTCACTTCCAAGTTTCCCATTAGCCAGAATTTCACTAGCATTAATTTGCAGTGTTACACCTTCTGGTAATGAAATTTTTTTTACTCCAACGCGTGACATATTATGATCCTATAAACTACTAACTAATAAATCTCAAACAAAACTTCGCCGCCAACTTTTTGCGAGCGCGCTTCATCATCTGTGATAACGCCCTTGGAAGTTGACATAACTGCATAACCCAAACCATTAAAAACGGGCTTTAACTCTTGAGCTGATTTATAAATACGGCAACCAGGCTTAGAAACGCGCTTTAGAGATTTAATTGTTGGCTCACCATTAAAGTACTTAAGCGTCACAACTAGATCAGAAATCCCTGCACGAATCTCCTTAGTATCAAAACTTTCAATAAAACCCTTGTTTTGAAGGACCTTTAAAATATCTTCATTCACCCTTGAGTGACGACAAGAAACTTTACCGTGTTTTCTTACTTGTGCATTTCTAATGCGTGTAAGCATATCAGAAATAGGATCAGACAGTGACATATATATTCCTTAAAATTACCAACTTGATTTTGTCATACCAGGGACTTGTCCCTCTGATGAAAGCTGACGAAGAGCTATCCGAGACAGCCCTAGTTTTCTGTAGTACCCGCGCGCACGCCCCGTCAATTCACAACGATTACGAATACGAATGCGGGCACCATTACGAGGCAACTTAGAAAGTTTAATAGTCGCTTTAAACCTTTCATCAGGAGCCAAACTACGATTCATTACAATATCTTTAAGAGCAGCTCTTTTAGACTCATCTCTTGCAACGAGTTTTTTTCGATTAAGATTCTTTTGGATAGAACTAACTTTTGCCATAATACTACCTTTTAACTTTTAACAAACGGCATTCCAAAGAAGCGTAAAAGCTCTCTTGCCTCATCATCAGTTTTTGCCGTTGTAACAATGTTGATATCCATACCACGGATCTCATCAATCTTGTCATAATCAATTTCAACAAATACAATTTGCTCTTTAAGACCCATGCTGTAATTACCACGGCCATCAAATGACTTGGGAGAAACACCTCTAAAGTCTCTAACACGCGGCAGAGCAATGGTAATCAACCGATCTAAAAATTCATACATTTGCGCTTTTCGCAATGTTACTTTCGCGCCAATTTTCATACCGTCACGGATCTTAAATCCAGCAATTGAGTTCTTAGCTAGTGTTTCAACCGGTTTTTGACCAGCAATAGCAGCAAGATCAGATAGCGCAGCCGTAACCTTTTTAGAATCTCTAGACCCCTCACCAACACCCATGTTGAGCGTTATCTTTTCAATGCGAGGGACTTCCATAGGGTTAGCATAGCTAAACTTTTCCTGCATTAGCTGCTTAATTTTTGACTCATATATGCTTTGTAGGCGTGTCATTTTACTTCTCGTCTATTTTTTGCTTAGATTTTTTAGCAACTCTAACTTTTTTTCCATTCTCAACAATAACGCCAACACGTGTTGGTTTCTTGGTCTTGGGATCAAGGAGGTTAACATTAGAAATGTGTATAGAACCTTCTTTTTCAATCAAACCACCAGGACTACCTTGCGACGGCTTCTGGTGCTTTTTTTGAATATTAATTCCTTTAACAATCACACGATGCTTCGCACGATCAATTGATTGCACTTCTCCAGTTTTACCCTTATCTTTTCCAACAGTAACGAAGACAGTGTCGCCGGATTTTATGTTAAATTTAATAGCCATAATTACAGAACCTCAGGAGCTAGAGAGATAATTTTCATATATTTTTTTTGACGAAGTTCACGGGTAACCGGACCAAAAATACGAGTCCCAATTGGCTCTCCCTGAGCATTAATTAATACAGCAGCGTTTGAATCAAATTTAATCTGACTGCCGTCGGCTCGACGAATCCCATAAGCAGTTCTAACAATAACAGCCTTGTGGATAGATCCCTTTTTAACCCTGGATCTTGGAATAGCTTCCTTAACTGAAACAACGATCACATCGCCAATCCCAGCCTCCATGTGATGGGAGCCACCTAAAACCTTAATACATTGAACAGACTTGGCGCCCGAGTTGTCGGCAACCTGCAGTCTTGTTTGCATTTGAACCATTATTGCACCTTATCCTTGAGTTTTATCTGTCAAGACACACCATGTCTTAGACTTCGAAATGGGCTTGCTCTCAATTATCCGAACAGAGTCTCCAACCTTACCTTCATTCAACGGGTCATGAACCGCATATTTTTTAGAACGGGTAATGTATTTTTTGTATAGCGGGTGCATAAAGCGACGAACGACTTTAACAGTTAATGTTTTGTCACATTTGTCACTAACAACAACACCTGATAAAACTCTTTTGGGCATTTTAAACCTTATTTCTTAGCAGTTAACTGACCTAGTGCGAGCCGAGCACGCGCTACATCTTTTCTGATTTCACGAAAGCGACTTGTGTTCGTAACATGACCACCAGCTTTTTGAAAGCGCAATTTAAAAAGCTCTTCTTTACTTTTCAGAATAAGCTTTCTTAGCTCTTTCTCGCTTAACTTAGATATTTCTTTCATCAACATAATTCAAGACCTAATTTTAGACAAATCTCTTAACAAATTTACATTTTATTGGTAATTTCTGAGCCGCAAGATCAAAAGCTTCACGAGCAACTTCTTCAGAAACACCATCAATTTCAAACATGATTCTTCCAGGTTTAACACGAGCAGCCCAATACTCAACGGATCCTTTACCTTTACCCTGACGAACTTCTGCAGGCTTTTGCGATACGGGCAAATCAGGAAAAATTGTAATCCACACACGACCAGCCCTTTTCATATGGCGATTGATCGCACGTCGACAAGCTTCAATTTGTCTAGATGTGATTCTTTCCGGAGTTACAGCTTTCAAACCAAATTGACCAAAAGCCAAATCAAAACCACCCTTGGCTTCGCCGTGAATACGACCTTTAAAAGCTTTTCTAAATTTTGTTTTCTTTGGACTTAACATTTTAAAACCTAAATTTAATTACTACGATTGCGCCTGCAATGACTGAGACTGAGAGTCATTTGCCTGCGAAAGCATTTTACTTTCACCTTTGTAAATCCACACCTTAACACCACAAACTCCATAGGTTGTGTGCGCGGATGCAGTACCATAATCTATATCAGCCCTCAATGTGTGCAGCGGCACACGTCCTTCACGATACCACTCCATCCGCGCGATCTCAGCGCCACCTAAACGACCTGAAACATTCACACGAATACCTTCGGCACCTGCACGCATGGCTGATTGAACAATCTTTTTCATTGCACGACGGAAAGACACTCGGCGCTCAAGCTGACCAGCAATGTTTTCAGCAGCCAATTTTGCATTAACATCTGGCTTACGCTCTTCTTGTATGTTAAGCGAAACTTCAGCACCAATCAGCTTCTCAAGACTCTTTTTTAAAGCATCAATATCAGCACCTTTTTTACCAATCAAAATTCCCGGGCGACCAGCATGAATAGTAATGTTTGGTTTCTTAGCAGGCCTCTCAACAACCACACGGCATATTTGCGCTGCTTTATAATTTTTAAATATATATTTCCTTAGCAAAAGATCTTGCTTAAGTTGCTTGGCATAGTCTTTATCGGCAAACCAAACAGAGTCCCAAGATTTTGTATACCCAAGACGCAAACCAGTTGGATTAACTTTTTGTCCCATTAGGCCACCTCACCATTTTCAGAAAATTCTTCAACAACTATTCTTAAGCGGCTAAAAGGCTTGTGAATAGGAGATGCACGCCCCCTTGCTCGAGGCATAAAACGCTTCATTACCATAGCCTTACCAACAGACGACTCAACAACCTTAAGCGCATCAATATCAAGGTTGTGATTGTTTTCAGCATTGGCGATCGCCGACAACAAAGTTTTACGAACATCTTTCGCAACACCTTTAGGGGATAGCTCAAGCAACTGAACAGCTTTGTGAACCGGCAAACCACGAATTTGCGCAGCCACGAGATTAAGTTTACGGGGAGATGAACGAATCATCTTATTAACGGCTAAAACTTGCTTAGATGTGAGAGACATAACCATTAACCTCTTTTCGCTTTCTTATCAACGCCATGACCGTGATAGGTGCGCGTTACAGAAAATTCACCAAATTTGTGCCCGATCATATTTTCAGTAACCAAAACTGGAACAAATTTCTTACCATTATGAACACCAAACGTTAACCCAACAAAATTAGGAAGAATAGTCGAGCGACGAGACCAAGTCTTAATAACATCATTACGACCAGATTCACGAACTTTTTCTGCCTTTTTAAGAAGGTAGTGGTCAATAAAAGGACCTTTCCAAACTGAACGCGCCAAACTTATCTCCTTGACTTACTACGTGATACAATCATCTTGCTTGATGATTTTTTCTTATTACGGGTCTTCATACCTTTCGTAGACTTACCCCAAGGCGTAACAGGGTGTCTACCACCAGATGTACGACCTTCACCACCACCATGGGGATGGTCAACGGGGTTCATCACAACACCACGAACATGTGGACGACGACCCAACCAGCGCGAACGACCCGCTTTACCCAAATTTGTATTTTTCTTATCAGGATTCGAAACAACCCCGATAACAGCCCAGCACTGCAGCGGAACCATCCGCAGCTCACCTGAACTTAAACGAAGCAGCGCTTTACCTAGATCACGGCCAACATACTGAGCATAAGTACCAGCTGAACGCGCAATCTGAGCACCTTTCAAAGGCTTAAGCTCAATATTGTGTATAATTGTTCCAATAGGAATACGACTTAATGGCAGAGCATTTCCGACTTTAATGTCAGCATCCTCACTTGCAATAACCTTATCACCAACAGAAAGACGCTGTGGCGCAATAATGTATTTTTTAACATCATTACCATAATCAATCAGTGCGATATGCGCTGTACGATTAGGATCATACTCAATACGCTCAACAGTCCCCTCTAAAGAAGTTGTATGGCGCTTAAAGTCTATAATTCTATATAGAACCTTATGACCACCACCACGATGACGCACAGTCATGCGCCCACGGTTGTTTCGACCACCTGATTTTTTCAATCCCTCAACGAGAGGTTTATGAGGGCGCCCTGCCCACAAATCAGAACGATCAATCGTCACCAGCTGACGGGTAGAAGGAGTTATTGGATTGTATGTTTTTAATGCCATCTTAATTACCTGCCGTCATATCAATTGTTTGACCAGACTTAAGCGTAACGTATGCCTTTTTAAAATCAGAACGAAACGCTTTACGTCCGCGAAATCTCTTTGTTTTACCTTTTTGCAAAACTGTATTCACGCTTTCGACGGTCACATTAAAAGCTTTCTCAACAGCCTTCTTGATCTGCCCTTTATTTGAATCCCGAGCCACAACAAAGGCATACTGATTAAAAGCAGCTTGCTGGGTGGTTTTTTCAGTTACCAAAGGACGCAAAAGTATATCAAACTTTTTTTCGTCGGATAGCATGTGCTTTGATGTAAAATCTCTCATTTTTCTATCCTAATTCGCATTCATAAGTCGAGCCGCGATAAGATCAACAGCTTCCTTTGTTATAACAGCCTGATCACGCTTCAGTAGGCTATATACATTTAAACCTTCAACAGGCAAAATCTCTAGCTCAAAAAGATTCGAGGAAGCCCTAGCAAAATTCTCATTTACCATATTTCCATCAACAAACAGAGCAGAATTCAAATCATGCGCGGACAAGAAACCCTTGAGGGTTTTTGTTTTACAATCAGAGATTGAAAGCGACTCAACAACTTTTAACTTTCCTTGGCGCAGTTTTTCAGAAAGCGCAACAGCTAAACCTAAACGCCTTACTTTTTTTGGAAGGTCATGCGAATGATCACGCGTAACAGGCCCAAAAACCACGGCCCCACCTCTATGCTGCGGCGCACGAATAGTTCCTTGACGCGCACGCCCCGTACCTTTTTGCCTAAATGGCTTACGAGTAGAACCCTGAACCATGGAAATAGTTCTCGTTTGGTGGTTACCCGAACGACGCTTAGCTAACTGCCAACGCACAACGCGCTGAAGGATATCTTCTCTTAACTCAACACCAAAAATAGCACCGGGCAAAGAAATGTCAGAAACTTTTTTACCGGCCAAATCCAAAAGGCTAACCTTTATATCTTTTGGAACAACTTTAACAGTAGGGGATTTTTTTTCAGCAACTGACATCACAAAACCTTCTTAGATGGAGATGCTTTTTTAATAGCATCTGTCACACGCACAATTGAACCTTTATGACCTGGAACGGCGCCTTTAACAAACAAAACCCCAGCCTCGTCATCAGACTTTACAACCTTTAGACTTTGGACCGTTACACGCTCCGCACCCATACGACCGGCCATTTTCTTACCTTTAAAGACTTTACCAGGATCCTGACATTGCCCAGTTGAACCATGAGAACGGTGGGCAATCGAAACACCATGACTCGCACGCAAACCAGCAAAGTTCCAACGCTTCATAGCACCAGCAAAACCTTTACCTATAGATGTAGCGCAAACATCAATGAATTGACCATTTTCAAAGTGGCTTGGCTTTAATTCTGACCCAACTTCCAGAGCAGACTCTTCATCAACACGAAATTCAGCAACCACCTCACAAGGTTCTTGCTTAATCTTTGCATACCAACCCTTGAGTGGCTTATTGACACGCGATGCTTTCTTGGAACCAAAACCAACCTGGACAGCACTGTAACCATTTTTTTCTTTTGTGGCAGAACCTAGAACGCGACTAGAAACCTGCAATACCGTCACAGGAACCATTTCACCAGAATCAGCAAAGATCTGAGTCATGCCTAATTTTTTTGCAAGTAATCCTGTTCTCATTTCTTTCACCACTAAAGTTTAATCTCAATATCAACACCTGAAGCCAACTCAAGCTTCATAAGCGCATCAACTGTTTGCGGCGTCCACTCAACGATATCGATCATACGTTTATGTGTACGCATTTCAAATTGCTCACGTGACTTTTTGTCAATGTGTGGAGACCGGTTAACAGTATACTTACTTATACGTGTTGGGAGAGGAATAGGCCCTCTTATTACCCCACCAGTACGTTTGGCAGTATGAACAATTTCTTTCGTAGACTGATCAAGTATACGACTGTCAAAGGCCTTGAGCCTAATTCTAATTATTTGGTCTTCCATCACACTTACTTTTCAATAAACTAAATTCTTGTGGTGTTATAGCTAAGGAGAATTGACTTTGCAAGCGCTTATTTGTTTTTTTTGACCATAGATATTTTATTGTTTTTTATTGCTTTTCATGTCTTAGATACCTTGATTGCTCTTTGAGTGTTTTTCTTCTTGTAAGATGTGGTCTTTTCTATTAGAAAGGCTGCATGGTTTCGGGGCGTAGCGCAGCCTGGTAGCGCGCCTGGTTTGGGTCCAGGAGGTCGGAGGTTCGAATCCTCTCGCCCCGACCATTTTCTAAATTTTTTAATTTCTTAATTATTCAACTCTCTCAAGTCAGATTGGCAACAAACGCTTGGCCTAGCTGAAAAAAAAGCTTACCGTAAACTTATAAGTAAAGGATATCGCCATGAATATTTTGAAACAGTTTGGACTCGGAGCTTTATTTCTTGAAGATCAAAAAATGAAGCCACAGGTCATTGCCTCTTGTATATCAATGTATACCGCTCTTCTTGTTTTTTCAGCTTCTGCCGTCACTTTACAAAAAGAAATTTTGACAAAGTACAATGATTTAACACCTTGGTTTTTTTTAATTATGATTGGCTCTGGATTTTCATTTGTTATTAATATGGCTTTGCCACAAATCCTATCTGAATTTAGCGGAACCAGAGTACTTTCATCCCTAGCTTTTTTGGGCTTCGTCATTTTCTTTTTTCATTTTTCCCTCAATAATTTCACCTCTCTTTTTGTTGCAACATTAATCATTTTCATATTGAACTTGCTAACGCAAGCAACCGGCGTGACAGTCGTTAATCAACTTGTCAAAGATAGTTATCTAGCAAGATTTCTGGGATTTAATGCGTTTGCATCTAATATTGCTTTAGCCCTCGGCCCATTTCTTAGTTATTATTTGGTGCCTTATTACTCTTCCACTCTAAATTTTGCTTTTTTAGCCGCCTTTGGAATAGTGTCTGTAATAACGTTCAGAGTTAAAAACCCCCTGAAGAAAGAAACCGTTCCCCTTGCGCCTAGAAAATTTAGCCTCAAAGAAACTTTTTCATCTTTTGCTGTTTTCAAGAGGAATAAAGTTTTTTTCATTATGATCATGGCGTCATGCGTAAATATGTCAAGTCTTGGAAATTTATTGTTTTTTTGGGGCCCAGACTATGGAATGACAGCTGACTCAGGAAAAATTTTACAAACATTCTTTTTTGTTGGCGCAACATTTTTCACTCTTCCTTTTGGCTTTATGGCAGACAGGTTTAATCTAACAAAAATTTTTACACTGGTATTGTCTATGTACTCCCTCTGTTACATCGTTCTCGGCTTCAACTATGTTTTTGGTTACATTGATTACATAGCTCTTTTTCTAATCGGTGGATGCGCTGGTTCTGGTGTTATTCTCAATAATAGTTTTATTGGTAAACACCTTAGAAACAGTGTTGCCAAATCAACCTCAGCTTTTTATGTAAGTTGGATCCTCTGTTCGATTGTGATGACATATGTTGGATCTGAAATCATAGAAAAATTCGGCGCTATCAACCTTAATAGATGCCTTGCCATTTTCAATTTGGTTATGCTGGTATTATTTTTATTCTTTGCACGTAAGGATGAATATTTAAAAAATAACGTTTCAACCACACAGTCTAAATAGCCTTTTTATGTCCGAACTTCTCTAGATTCGCTCAGAAATTTGTCCCATATGCCTTTTATAAAATTTGCTATATATTTCCCTTGGGTTGTTTGGTCTCTACCATGTGGCTTAACCATGGTTGCGCCACTAACATTCTGATGACTTCCCCGTTGTCTGGGATTCAAAACTTCTTGCATAGCCGCTCTCAGTTCACCCGATTCCCTCATCACAGAATTCACTATTTTTCGAAAATCTCTATACTTTACTCTTTGACCTTCTAAATCTCTTAACCGCTCTTCAACATCACTTTCCAATTCAACTGCTGCAGTTGCACCCGCACTGGCCACTGCTGCCTCAACGCTCCCTCTAGCAGGCTTCCCCCCCCTCTTTTTTTATGTTGCCCACCTCGGGATCTGGTGTTGTGCTTTTTATTTTTTTTCTCAGAAGCTTGTCTACGTTTCATATCCTTCTCTGGGTTAGCCGTGCTGATAATATTTTCTAAAAGTTGCCTTCTTCTCTCTTCCACCGCAGAGAGTATATTTTCTTTATCTATTTGAAATTGCGCCTTCTGACTTTCAGAGATTTCTGGAACATCCAAGTCAGCTGACTGGTCCTCTTCATATAATGACCTATACTCAATAGCTGGCAGATCAAGAATTTCAATCAGAGGCAAAATCATATCTCGACGCTGATAGTCAATTGCATTAATTTCTTCAATCATGCACTCAATAAACTGATCTATGAATTCTTCATCTGACTGAGGGAAATAAACAATAGCAGCCTGACCATCTTCAACCTCGGGCAACCTTTTGTGTAAAAGGCTACTATCATGTATCAAGATAGCTGAGTCAGGTTCTGCGTGTAAACTCTTATAAAATTCTATACCCTCATCAAAATTTGTTGCTGAAAATGATTGCTTGCTAACAATTTTAACATTTTTACCGTTAGGCTTTGGTGGAATAAGATCAATACGTACACCGGTATAGGTTTCGTTAGCTCTCCTTAAAAAAAGAGCTGGGCCCGCGATGATATTGCCTTCTCCATTTGTTACTATATTTAAAAAAGGCATTTCACTATATCTGATACCTGTTTGGCTTAAGACACCTTTTTCACTAACAAAAGGAACAATACCGTGATCATCCCAAAAATAAGTTAGGTGAAAATTTGCTGATTGCCAGTCCTCAGTTTGAACCACGCCGATCGGATGACATAAAGTAATATTTTTTTGATAATGAAGATGGCTCAAAAGACCCATAATCATTTTTTGAAAAACAAGGAATGATGCACCAAAACTATAGGTCTGATCATCAATGATAATAGAGATACGTTGTATATCTTCTAACTGATGATCAATTTGATACGTTTTTTGCAAGAGGTATAAAATCCTATCATATCCATGCGCACAACATGTGATTAAAGAAACAAGATTAGGGGTGGTCTCTTTCAAACCAATAGGCGGATATTGAATGCTATTCAGCTTTTTCCCTTGAAAATAAGTTTTATAGGTATCCAATAATGACTGCGGGTTTAATACATAATTTTGTGCGCGTAAATAGCTTTCATAACGAGCATCTTGCCTTTTGATATCTGGTAAAAATAAATCTAAGTTTTGAAAAGGAATAATAAAGTTTCTCTCATCTTCCTCTGATATTTTTAACCCGTCTTTCAAAGGAAAGGAGAAAGTCGCAGACACATTAAATAGAGAGACAAATAAAATAATCTGCATATAAAAAAAGAATTTTTTCTTTAGAAAACACATTTAAAACTCCATGATACAATCGTCATTACTCAAAGCATTAGGGAATATAACCCAAAAAGTCATTAATCTAAATGTTTAGAAAAAAATCTCAGCCTTGTTTGACTCAAATTTACAAAACTAAAAAAAACAACTAAAACAGCAACAATACCTATTAAGCCAAATTTTTCTTCTTAATTTTTTAGCTGCTGATTCAAACCCATAACTTTCAGACTTTAAATCGTCCTCACCAATTAATTTGTTAATACGCTCACTCTGCTCTAATATTTTACCTAAAGCATTTACTAAGTATGGCTCTAAAAGCCTTTGATTAATACCGGTATTTATTGAGCACGCATCTATATTGTCGCAGATAAATGAAACTTGGTTTGGACAAAGATTATATTGCTCATTTGAATTTATCACCTGGGCTCTTCCATGCACTGGTTGCGCTGTAATACTTTCTAATTCATCATTCTCTCCAGAATAACCATTGCGAATACAATAATTATAAACTGCTGCTCTTTGTTCTAGGGTTAGCTGGGCATTTCCTCCTCTTAAAGCTCTGTCGTCATCTCCTATTAATGGATCAGTTTCATTATTCATTGCATAACATTCTATAGTTAGAAGCATAATCAGTAAGACTAAATTTTTCATAAAAAACTCGTTAAATTAACTTAAGATTATCAAAATCATAAAAAAGAACGATTGTAAATTTTAAAATACAAATCACTTCTAATAAAACAATATGTTAAATATTTCTACCTTTTAACCATTACAACTTCAGCAGAACAAATTTCATTATTGGGGGCTTCCCCTTCTTTAAAATGCATTGATTGGAGAAAATATCCACCCTTTTGAACATGAACTAATTCGTCATCAAACAAACCAACAAGCATCTCCCATCTGTAAAAAACCTGAACAGTTGCATTATAAATTATTGGCAGTGCAATACCATGTTTAAAAAATGCTGTTTCATTAAGTTTTTCCGTTAATTTCTCAATAACCACTTCTTTTTGATTCCCTGTTATCGTCTTTCTGGCCTCTACCAAAAACTGATTCATCAAAGGTTCACAAAATGTTTGTGCCTTCACCTGCATAGGACTCTCTTCTGATATTTCTTTTAAATAAGGCTCATAGTAAGATAATAAAGAAAACATTCGCATTGAAGGTACTCCCATATCAAAACGATGACGGAAAAAACTAGAATAGCCTTGCTTAAACTCTGTTAGAATTCTTTCACCTTCTGGCGTATCCATTAACTCCGAGACCAACAAACTGGACTGTATCGTATGCGCCGTAAGATTTATTAAGGCACCTGAAGCAGAAACTTCTTGAATTCCAGAGATAAAAGCCAGCACATCTGCTTTGCCAAGTAAATGTAATATATTTCTGGCAATAATTATGTTGTAATTCCCTTTATTTGACTCAGCTTCTTTTTGACTTAACCGGACACAGTCTCCCCTTTTAAAATAAGCTTTGGTTGCTTGTTGTAAAGTAAGAGGAAAAGAATTATATCGTGCAACTGCTCTTTCTAACAAATTCTTGTCTAAGTCATTGAGCATAACAGATCTAGCACCAGCCAAGACGAACAGGAGAGACAATTCGCCGCAGGCACAGCCAAATTCAATAACATTTGCACCTTTAACATTCTTCAACATTAAATCCAATGTCTCTGGCGCAATAGGATACTTTATACGCCCCACAGCAAAATCACCATCGGTATCAGGCAAGGGCCCATAGGCATTTCTTCCGCAAACCTCATCTAAGATTTCATGAGCATTTGATTTATACTCATCTGGAAAATAGGTGAGTAAATCGTCTTTGTTCACAGACAGCAATGTCAAAGAAACCATCCAAATAATAAAGAAAAGAGCTGAATTTCTCATAAATAACTAAATCTATTCAACTAAGATATTAATCGAACAACTAAAAAGAGAGGGTTTAATAATTAGCCAAAAAACAAGGGAAAGGCGAATTTATTTTTAGAAAAAGTTACCATTAAAAAACCAAGAAGGGAAAAGGTAGTAGGATAGAAGGTTTGCAGGCCTTAAGAGTAAAAAGCTAATAATAGCATTTACCTGCAAATATAATTTTTGGAGCTACATAAACCATAGGCTTATTTTTATACTGACAATAAATTGCTAGCAGTAACATCCTTAGAAAGGAGGTGATCCAGCCGCAGGTTCCCCTACGGCTACCTTGTTACGACTTCACCCCAGTCGCTAATCTTACCGTGGTTGGCTGCCTCCAAAAAGGTTAGCGCACCAGCTTAAGGTAAAACCAACTCCCGTGGCGTGACGGGCGGTGTGTACAAGGCCCGGGAACGTATTCACCGCAGCATGCTGATCTGCGATTACTAGCGATTCCAACTTCATGCTCTCGAGTTGCAGAGAACAATCCGAACTGAGATGGCTTTTATGAGATTAGCTCCAGGTCGCCCTTTTGCTGCCCATTGTCACCACCATTGTAGCACGTGTGTAGCCCAACCCGTAAGGGCCATGAGGACTTGACGTCATCCCTACCTTCCTCCAGCTTATCACTGGCGGTCTCTTTAGAGTTCCCAGCATTACCTGTTGGCAACTAAAGACAAGGGTTGCGCTCGTTGCGGGACTTAACCCAACATCTCACGACACGAGCTGACGACAGCCATGCAGCACCTGTGCGAGGTCCAGCCGAACTGAAAGCCTAATCTCTTAGGCCGCGACCTCCATGTCAAGGGTTGGTAAGGTTCTGCGCGTTGCGTCGAATTAAACCACATGCTCC
>CEPB01023659.1_pt1 | contig 23221 bp, 24 predicted proteins | sample 530611 | NCBI WGS metagenome assembly CEPB01 (sample SAMEA2620672, study PRJEB7988) | marine metagenome | isolation source: saline water (ENVO:00002010), including
GTACCACTCGAAAGAATTTATCAATTCTTGCTCTACTCGTTTGATGTCATTTTCTAAGAGATACATACATTCTTCATGACTGAGACCAATACCGCCTTCTCCAATCATTCTGCCAACACCAATAGTTGGCTTATCAGAAGTACAAAAATACAAATGTGATTTATTCCCTTCATGCTCAATCAACATGTCTTTTAGCTTTTCTCTCATGAGTTTCTTTCAACCTTCTTTAATTTTTCTACAGTTCTCATTGTCCCCAGTCCTAACATACCCATTAAGATCGGCATCATTGTTGAGGTATCAATCATTGGTATCTGTATGTCCATCGCATTTAATGCCAGTACAAAATTGGTAAACGGAATCAGAATGAAATTCCCCATTAGACCCAAGCAGCAGGTCCAGCCAACAGCAGGTCGCCACCCAGAAACAAACAGGCTTTTGTGTGCCGCTTCTGTTTGATTTACAGCAATCTGTGCAGTAATCACCTCATGCGAATGCCGTTCTGCCATCGTTGAAATGTCATGAGCTAATTGGTTCTTGATGTCTTTATCTTCAATAACCTTATCTAAAATTCCCGCTACGGGTCCGATTAACTTTTCAACTAATCCTAATGCCATAACTCCCTCACAATTGACTGTAGACAGGTATCATTCGATCTGGGATCGCATTCAAACCGTCAGAGAATAATCTTTCAAACGACTCAACCGAAGGTCCGAGAATCGAACCTACAGCGGAACCTCCGTACTGTGCGCTTGTTTGAGCACCAAGTAACAGTGACCAAGGACCAAGCAAACCTGCGCGATCAGTTATTTCAAACATATAACTGCCCCAATCCATAGAGTCGGATCGGAAATAACGATCTGACGCTTCTACACCAGGAAGAATTGCAGCAAGGCTGAACTTGGTAAACTCTTTCAATTCAAGCCCAAGCATTGTGAACGGCATAGCAGCAAAACCAGTAAGAGCCAGCATAGAAGTCATAGCTAAAAATCTTTCTTGTTCTGTAGTAAACCGTGGGTCTGCTTTCCTTTTCTTTATTTCTGCCATCAAGCCACCTACGATGACCTTTCCGTAAGCGTAGGCAAAACCCTTCAATTGAAATATCAACATAAATCGTGGGTCGCTTGCCCAGATAGGACGCTCGGCTGCATTGGGCCTAATTACAGAACTCTCTGTAAATTTTTGCATGGCTAACTTTACTTTCCGACCAACTGGCGTAGTAAATTCATTCGTATCCCAAGTAAGCACTTCTTCCGCAGTCAGTCCTAGCTCTTTAAGGTAACGCTCCGAATCAGGGGAAGGCTTTCGAGCATGATATAGAATGAACTCCCTTGACATGTTTGCCCCAAATTCACGAGTAAATCGGGTAAACCATTCAAGTCCAGTAACCTTAAACCATCCATCAGTCCAACGTCGTTGCCTTTCTCCCATGTATTCCTGTGAAGCAGGGTCAATAATCGCATGGGCCATGCTTTGCGAAGTCACAAGCCCAAGTTGCCTTGCCAGTTCTTGAGACTCTTTGCGGTTCATCGTTTGTATAGCGGCTTTCAAAGCTACAGGTCGCAGGGCAGCAAACTCCCTTGACCGAATAATGGGTCCGGCAAGTTCAGAAAAGGAACTAATAGCCGCGAAAGCCAAAGTAGTTAGTATCTGTAAAAACCCTAACCAAGAATTTGCTTTCTGCAACAGCGGTGATAAAGGTGCGCTTTGGTAGCCGAGATAAACGTCCAGTATTTCTTCAGCTTGCTGCTTAAACTCTGGATTTGCTTGTTCTAGTGTTTTTAATGCAGCAGCAAGTTTATCGTTACCATTCTCATCTTTAATCGCTCGCTGCCACTCGACGTACTTAACGATGTCTCTTATATAGTTTCCTAATGCCTCTTGCGGCGGCTTTAAAAAACCTGCATCGTTTAAGGCTTCTTTAGGAACTCCTTTAGTCAGTCTTCGTGCTGCACGAAGATTTGCTTTTACATTGTCGTCATAAGGATCGATCAAAGTTTCGTCTTCAAAAAATGGATCGTATTGTTCTTGGATAGAACCTTCTTCTAGCATAGTCTTTACAACAGTAAGCATTTCTTCATAAGTTTTCTGTCGTTTGTTTGGGTCTTGGTTTTCGAAAAGTATTCGTGCAAAACCCTCTTTGTTTTCGTTGATGGCTACAAAGTCCAACCTAACTGGAAAAAAGTCTTTAAGTTTGCGTACTTGCACTCCTGGGGCTTGGCTAATGTACTCATCGTGCATACGCTCTAGGAACAATCGAATTTGCCTTGCCTTACCATCTAAATCTGCGGTGGGCGTATCTGATAGTGCTTGGTCAAATGCTGCTTGATTCTCAGGCGAATAAAGATCAGTGCCTAACAAAGTCTCAAGCTGATTCATAAACTCATTTTTTTGCAAAGTAGACAACTGTAAAAAGCCAAGTCCACCTTCTCCGCTTCGACTGTACATCATTTTGGCTATACTAAGTGCTGCTTGTTTAGCCTTGCCTACGCCTGATCCAATATTCCGTAAAGCGTTATCTGCGGGTAAAACAAGATTTACGCCTGTACGTCCTACAATGCTTTCAATTAAACGTAATAATCTTGCCATAGGCGCAGGGGCTTGCCTTTTAATTTCACTCTCAAGCTCACGAACAACAAAAGCCTCAGTCCACTTATCTGATTGCCCCTTTATAGTTTCTTTGCTGCGGTTCACTACTTCTTGGATATAGGTGTCAAAATCAGGAGAAAAGTTTTCGGTAGGACTAAACCGACGCTGCATATCGTTACGCAATGAATTCCACATGTTGCGTAATTTCATTACTAGCTGTTTAAAATATGACTCGACTTGGTTTCGAGGTTTAGCTGCGGCAATACCCCCTGCCAACTTTAAACCCCACATAGCTACCTGATCTGCATACCACTCTTCAAACCTATTTGGCCCTTCGTATTGGGCTGGCGCACCTTCTCTGTTTTTAGCCTTGAGAAAGGCTTTATAAAGTCTTTTTCGCAACCCTTCATTTTCCAACACATTTCTGCGTTCCTCTCGGAACAGCGCATGTCCCAGTTCGTGCAGTGCTGCAATTGTCTGAGCAAGTTCGTTACCAACAGCTTCATTAACAACAAGCAGGTGATGGTTCTGAAAGCCGATGTACTTACCAGCGTTGTTATTACCCATGCCGCTGATCTGCTCGCTAATTTTTTCAGCAAGACCATTTGGCAAGCTGCCATCGAAAAGATCAGCTTTATTAACTAAATTATTCCAATAGGACTTAGTAACTATAGTCACGGGCATTTTCAGTTTCAGTGCATTTATTGCTTTAGTTAGCACTGCGGAAAAAGCCGTGCCTGTGTCAATGCCGAAAATTCTGTTTACAGATTTTGTTCTTCTGGCTCGTTTAGATGAGCCTGTGTCTGTCCTTTCATCGGGTCCACCAAGCTCCATGTTGTGCTCATTAAGTGGCAAGTCCGTTTGCCCAAGAGCGTTCCGTGCAAACCGTTCTATTTCTCCAAACTCTTGCCCCGCCAATGTACCCTGTCCACCAAAGCCTCTTTCCCTATCGTATTTTCTTTGTGCAGCTTCTTCTGCATCAAAAACCCTTGCTGACCTATCACGTTTGTAATTAATTATTTCAGTTTCTTCATCTTGTGCAGTGTTTGCTATGCGAGTCTCGAATATAAATTCCCTGAACTTAGCTTGTTTTTTCCTTATTTGTTGTATGCTGTCTTTCTCAGGGTTAATGAATACCTCTAAATTTTCACCCTCTTCGTCGAGTAGTACCTCACCGTCTTCTCCAACGGCCTGATAAAAATATGCCCCTCTCGGAATAGTGTTGCGTGGTTGAATAGCCTGACCCAACGTAACATTCTGAGAGGCATCCACAATTGTTTCTGTATTAACCGACGGATGATCTAGGGGGAGTTGATCTATTTCGATACGCAAACCACGTTCTAACAACTGACCCATAATTGTTGATAGACCCGTTTGTGCTGCCGACACTGGACCGCCTTCGTTAAAGTTAGTGCCGCCCTCAGTCTCGTTTATGCGTTTACCCGCTTGCACTAAATCCTGTAAGTTGACTTTCGTTCTCTTGCCATCTTTAGAAACGAGTTCTGCGTTTTTAAATTTACTTTTTTTAGCTTGTGTAATCTCACTATCAACGTACATACCCAAGGGCAACCCATTTTTACCGTACCTTCGAGTATCAGGGGTAGTCGTAACATTCAATGACCATGTGCCATCAGTATTCTCTGATATTGAGACAACTGCATCAGAATACTTATTCTTAAAATCGACTGCTCTGGTTAAAATGCTGTTCGGTGCAGATGGGATATCTTCTGTGCTTTCATTAAAGGCTTGCTCATAGGCTTCACGAGCAGCAACAGTTTCTTCAACTGGGGCTTTGGGGTTTCTTGGTTGGTAACGCTTATTTAGTATCTCTTCAGCATCAAACTCGGTGTCAGTAAAGTCGCTGACATTTTCTGTATCTCTTGTTTCAACTGTCGTTATTGGTGGGTTGGGATCAACTTCCATATCACGAACAACAACGTCATCGTCGGCCTCGAACCGCTGTTTGCGTCGTTCCATTGCAGCTTGCAAATCAACAACTTCCCACTTACCACCTGCGGGAACCATTCCTTTTGCTGATTCGATAGCTCGATCCAGTCCTACTGAATCAGTAGCTTCTTCATGAACGACATTACCTTCGCTGTCTGTGACCTGTACAACTTGGTCCGAAGTAGGGGGCATAGTTGCTGAATAGCCAAGTGCTTTGGCAATAGCGCGATCCGATGCACCGTCGTTTAAAACTTCTGAGATTAAAGACACATTCTTAGACATTAACGTACCGCGCCCAGGTACAAAAACTGCGTATGTATCGCCATTAGGGTCTGCAACTATGGAACCATCTGCTTGCTGACTAACAGTAGTAACACCGTTCGCGCCATCGCCTACGTTATAGGTATCTTCATTACCTGAAACCCAAACGGCTTGTTTGTTGTTGTTTGGGTCTTCCATTGCGTTAAACTGCGCTGCAATATCCCCGGTGGATTCGGGGGTTGTTAAACCCAGATCAACAACACCTGTCTGTTCTCTTTCAGTTTGCTGTGCAACTTGGGCTTCACGGCCTTGCTCGATTAATTTTTCAGCGCCTCTAAATACAGAATTCGCTGCACTTGCAGGAGCAGCAGCGCCACCGCCTAACGCGCCTCCACCGAAGAAACCAACAAATGCAGCTTCACCCAATCGTAGTGCTGCATCTTGTCTGTCATATTCAGGATCAAGAGCAAAACGGTTTGCGACGGCCATACCTTCTTGAATCACTTCGGTAGTGCCTTCGATTGCACCAGACTTCAGTGCAGCACCGCCAATGTCCCTGCCAAGTTTTGCAAAGATACCGCTAGATTCTGCTTTGCCCCTCTGAGTAGCGACTTTGCCTATTAGTTTAGCTATACCGATTTCGCCACCAACACCGACAGCCGCTTGGGGTACACCTATCGCTGCTGCGCGAAAGGCTGTAACCGGATCAAGCTCTTCACCTGTTTCCAGTGCTTCGGATAGATTCTGTCCCGATAAAGGCACAAACTCAGATACACCAGCACCTGTTATAAAACCTGCGTTCGCTGCTCGATTACGGAATAAAGTATAAATCCCATTTGCCAATTCTTTTTCATCGGGTGTTGCAGTGCCGCGCATTGTTTTTATCAGGCCATCTTGTACTAGCTTCTTTGCAGCAGCACGACCTGTTTTCGTTACGGCTGATTTACCAAGTACGCCAACAACAGCACCTGTGCCACCACTAGCGATTGAGGAGATCGCTGAAGGAACTATCTGTCCTGTACCTTTTGCAATCTGTGTAAAAAATCCACCAACAGTAGGTTCTTCGAGAAATTCACCAAAGGTTGCAATACCGTCAAACATTTCAGCCGCTTGAGTTTCGGCTAGACGAGCATTACGAATTGTAGTTTCAGCACCTTCCTGATCGCCAATTAAAGTCTGAGCCAACCCTTTGAAATATCGAGCGTCTGCACCCAAGCCCGCAGCACCGCCTTGGACCCCGCGCACAAAAGTTTCGCCAAGTGTTGCGGGTGCTACCGAAGGTTCAGGGAGTGCTTGAATGCCAGCCGCGACGTTATTGGGATTGGTCGGAGCCTGTGCAGCTTTTGATATAAGAGTTTCAAGAACATCTGCCATTGGCTGTCCTATTCACTTGGCGCTGCATTAGCAGCATCCTTTGCTTTCATCATGCTGATGAACAACTTGCCGATAGTCGGGTTGTAGTTGTTTATTCTCTCTGCGCTAAATTTTTCGCTTCTAGTGTCTCCCGCAACTCCAGTAACCCTGAAACTTATTGGCTCACCGTTCGAGTCATAAGCATCAATTTCTACGTTAGCTAAATTATCATCAGAGAAAGTAGGTTGTGCTTGCCCACGTAAGAACGGAATACTTGATGCGATGGTTTCCACAAAACCGCCTCGCTCTGTTAACGCTACGTTTTGTGCATAAGTAGTGGTTAACTGCATCAAAGCTGTTAAATATTGTTGCGCTTCTTCTGGTGTTTGTGCTGCCGCTGATTTAGCCAAAAGTTGCGGAACAATATCAGTGTCGAAACGCTGTAAATTCCGTTCAGCAAGTTCGTTACTTGGTAACTCTTTACCTTCACCCTCTGGATCAACAATTTCCGAAATCTTATTGTGGACATTTTCTGTGATCCAGTTGGCTGCGTTATCCATTCTTTCAAATACTTCTAAACTCATCTGGTTATTGGCTTGTAGCCTACTTATCCTGTTTCTTTCAGCCGACAACTGATTAGCGTAATCATTCTGTGCTAACTGCATCGCTTGATAGGCGCTCATACTTTCAACACCTGTCTCGCCAAGATTCATCAATGAACTAAATGCTTCGTTTTTCTGTGTATCGGTAGCACCCATTGCCGAGATAAAAGCGTAAATCATCTTCTTGGATTTAAGATCGGCTCGCTGTGCATCGTTCAAGTTATTAATACCCGCAGTTTGCATACCTTGTGCGACAGCAGTGACAGTAGCTTGATTCTGTGAGAGCTGTTGTCCAAGAGTTTCTAATTGTTCTTTTGCATCTGGAGCAGTCAGATCAACTGCATTAGCTTGATCTTGTGCAGTCACAATTTCTGATTGCTGTTCTGGATCAGTAACTGAGTCCGAAATAGGAGCGGCATCTTCCAAACCAAAATCAGATTTGTGTTGTTGAATCTGCGCTTGAATTGCGTTTACTTGTTCTTGGTTGTTCTGTGTATCTTTAACAACACCGCGATACCTTGCGGGAACTCCGCGTGGAACATCACCACCTTGTGCTGATTCAAGTTGTGATTCAAGTTCTTCGAGTCGAGCTTGAGGATAGCTTTCAAGTTGTTTTGTGACGTTATCTAAAGCTCGTCGATTACCAACAACACTTCTACCGCCACCTGCGCCGCCTTGAGAAGATGACAGATTTTCATAGCGTTTTAATAATTTATTCAGTTCAGGATCATTAATGTCGTCACGTTTTGTAGAAAGAGTATCAATAACGCTAACGGAAGGTTGCGTCGCATCTGGCGCATCTACAACCGAATCAATAGTATCGCCAGTAACATCAGCCGCTAATTTTTCATTAACATCGGGGTCATCTATTGCTGCGATGCTGAGTAAATTACGGCCTATTTCAGCGCCTTCGGTAGTACCTGTAGCCATTGCTTGGTCTGCGGCATTAACAACAGTCAGCAAATTAGCATCAACATTGGCTAACTCTCTAGCAGCCGCAAGTTGAGGATAGTTAGCTGCTAATGTACTGTCTTGTAAAAGAGTTGTTTTGTAATACAGTTCAGCCGCATTTGCGATGTCGCCAGCATTTTCAAAAGTTGCTATTTCAGAATCTGGGAAACTTGTGCCGTCTTTAGTTAAAACTCCTTCGCCAAACACGCCTCGGCCATCGGTATAGCTACCACCAAAGGCAAACTTCCCATTGGGTAGTCTGGTCACTTTATCGAGGGCAAAGCCTTCGGGTGTAGTCATGCCTAACTTATCTTGCGCCATTCTAAGGGCAAGCGCATCTGCTGCTGGCACACCGTTTTGTATATCAGTTCTAAATTTTTCTTTATTAAACCTGTTGGTTTTTATATCAAAATAGCCATTTTCAAGCATTTGGTTGAATGTGCCGTCATTCATTCGAACCTTTTCTTCATTGGCAAACTGTTGCGCCTGTCGCGCTTCTTGCTGCTCCATAAGACCAAGCTGCTGCTGACTCACATCAAGTCGCTGTTGCGCCAACTGATTAGCCTGACGTTGTTGATTCGCTATTTGTTGTGTACGAAACGTACTTAAAAGTGCATCACCGAGTGCCATAATAGTTCCCTGCTAGAAGCCTGTAGCTATAAGAGCTAAACTGCCTAAACTGCCTAGTGTGCTATAGGTGTTCATTTTGGATTGTGCTTTAGCTCTGTCATAAGCCATTCGTCTGTCAATCTGATTCCCTGCTGCACTACCCATCTGACTTTGAGAAGCTCTGTTTACACCTTGTCCGATATTAATTAGATCAGCCAATGTTGATTTGTTTAATTCTCTTTGCGCTATCTGTGCATCAGCGACGCCTTGAATACCGCTTAAAGTAGTACCCAGTTGAATGTTGCGTTGCTGTGCTAATCGCTGTGCGGGAGTCAGACCTACGCCATAGCGTTGAGCATTTCTACTTGCAATCCCTTGTGTAAGCCCTTGAGCAATTTTTGCATCTTCTCTTGCTTGGTCAACAAGTGATGTGTCAGTCGATGCTTTAGCAATTAAGTCATCTTCAAACTTGCTGTAGTCTTTGACGTACCGCAGGTAATCATCACGAGTCATATCCGCAAAAGTTTGTTCAGGGTCATCTACAGTAGGTAACGCCCCGCTAGTTTTTGCTTTGCTAATTGCTGTATCGTATTTATCGTATAAATTAGCCATGTTACTGCCCACCAAGCGTATATCTAAATCTGTCTCGTAGCCCTTTTACCTTTCTGCCTTGTGAATCTACAGGTGTAAAAAAGCTACCTTGAACAGCCCCAGGTGTATTAGTGTAAGGATCGCGTCCGGTACTTCCGAGATTACCTAACCCTTGCCCAATCGCTGTACCTGCAATCTGACCTGCGGCATCGTATTTACTCTGCGCTACCGCCTGTCTGTTTGCTGCTCTGGCTAGTCCTTCTGAAGTCTGCATCCGGGCAAGCTGTGACATACCACTTTGTGCATCAGCCGCTTGTCCTAAACGTGTGCCTAAAACATTTGTCTGGTCTTTAGCCTGTATAGCTTTGCCTGTTGCTGTTGCTTGCCCTAGTTGTGAAGTCAGTCCACCTGCCAACGCTCCAGCGCTACCCACATCGGTAGCCTGTCTTAGCGTAGGTTGAGCAGTTAATGTTTGCATCGTGTCTGCATTAGCTCGACCTCTTGCGATACGGGTTGGGTCGTCCGACAACGACTGATCGCGCATCTTCAACAACAGCGGATCATATTTCTTTTTAAAATTGTCGTACTGCGCTTTAGCTACCGCTGCGCTTGTCTTTTCCATCTCAGATGGTTTGTAATCGCTACTCTTTGGTTTTGAACTCATACATCCCTCGAATAAACAACTGTATCTATAGCCCAACCACTACCAGTTAAATAAGTTCCGACTGTCTCGACGTTCGATCTAATTTCTAACTTGGTATACCCATGTTCTTTCGCAAGCTCTGTAAAAAAATCAGTATGTACAATACCGACTTTTCCACCTTTTCTTTTTGCCCAAGCTATCCAAATCAATAAAGTCTTATCGTTGGTAAACTCGTCCACCTCCGTCGTAGTAACTGCAAAGCCTTCTTCAGTAGTCCAAAGAACAGCTTGCCCACCGACACATGCGGCATAAACATCTTCCGGTCTGTAGGTGAGATGTTTATTAGCCTCCAAAATCTTCTCAACACCAGTTTTAACCCATGACCATTCTTCACGAATGTCAGCTACTTTAGGTGTATTAATACTTTTCCCACGTTGCTCGTCTTCTTCTATACGGAGTGGTGTAATATCCGCCATACTTTACTTTCCTCGCCACTGGGCTATCTGCAAATCTTGCTTTTCTGTCTGCGAAACTAAGTCCTTCTTGCCAAAGCTGTGCATAAACTTCAGCACCAGTAAGATCGGACCAGTCTTTGTTTGGTATTCTCAGTAAACGAAATAACGTGCCGTTAACAATCGAGTCACGATAGTCATTCATGATGTCAGCTTCACATGCTGTACTTGTATGCGTAGGTTTTAAAATTGCTCTAACAATCGTGCTGCCTACTTTTGTAACTGATGGAATAGGCACTAACCAAAACTGGCTAGAAGATTGTTTGATGAAATAAGTAGGTGTACCAACATAAGTAGACTCTCGCCATTTTGGTTCTCGCTCTTCTAGCAAAGAAGAAGATACTGCTTCGAGATCGTTCCCGTCATAAGTAGCCCACAATATCTTATGTACCACAGTTCCTGTAGGTGGCTCAAAATCATATTCATAGGTATTAGCAACAGTATCCACCGGATCAAGTTCTGCCTGATACACTTCGCTTTTTTCACACAACTCAATTACGGTATTGCGAATTGTGTTTTCAATCAGAGTGTCAGTACAGCCAGGAACCATTGGAATGATGTCAGGCAGTAAGTCTTCGTATTTCACTGTTGCCATAGTTAATTACCCATCATTGGATTTAAAGTCGGATCGGGGCGTTCACTATTTGGAGAAGTCAGTATGTCTAACTGCGACTTACCACTTACTGAAGTCATGAACAATTGAAAATGCGAAGCTGCTCGCTGTTGATGCCCTGCAAAATCTGCGTCTTTCATGTACGCCATGTAAACAACGTAATTCATGATTGCAACAGAATAGATGTCTGGTAAACCTATATCATCACTTATGGTAACTGCGGCAGGGTTTGCACTGTAGACAATCTCACAATAAGCATTACCAGCAACACCTGGATAAACATAAAAAGTACGTGGATCACTTTCTTCATAGACATAATGTTTAACCGTCGTACCATGCTTTGATAGACCAGTTGCGGCAGGGTCATGCCAACTAGGTGCTTGTGCATCAAGAACTTCCTTATCAACAATACGGATAGTTCTACCACCATTACCCGCACTGGCTGCACTCATATTACGAATAACACTAAGAAGTCTATTACCCCCCGATGGGATGGACTGCTTAGTACCAGTTGCTAAAGTAACTGTCTCATTCGTAGCACTAGCATCAGGTTTGATAAGAACGATTGCCCGTTGAGCATCATTTACCCAACTAACAAGTTCAGACTCAGGCCATCGTATAGCAGATGTGTCCTGTAAAATTATCTGAGCTTTATCTACTATACTTTGAACCGAAGTCGTCATTGCTTTACCTAACCATTAATAACTTGATCCCACGCTTTAGTGCGTTCTTCCGGTGCTACTGTTCGGCCAACCGCGCTGTTAATAGCTGCTGCTTTTGGTTCACCATTCTTTTTAAAGTTAGCGGGATCGCCATCCGACACAAGTTTTTCAATAGCCACAACTACTTCTGTAACATCGCCAACTGCTACTTCAACAAATGCTTCATCTACATCTGGTGTCGAAGGATCGTCGGCAATAAAGTGACCGTCTTCATTTCTTGCTCGTATGGATACCAGTGTAGTCTCTTCAATCTTCACTGATTCTTTTTTACTCTTCGCGCCAACTTCTTTTGCGCCTTGTTGTAATGCCAGAAGTCCAATTTCTTCACTCAGTTCCCTTTCTTTTCCCGCTTCCAAAACAACTACAGCTCCCCAGGTTGTTGCCACGCGGAGGTTTTTATCTGAGATTATTTTCATAAGGATTTACCTATTGCTGAAATACATAGTGATTTCAAAGCCAAGTCTTACGTTTTCGAATGTAGGTTTTGTCCACATAACTTTGTCCTCTCGTAAATTTAAAAAACCCCACACCCTCCCCAGGAGTCGGAAGGGAGGGAGGGGGTTACTACTTTACTTAAACAGCAGTGTCTAAGCAGATTACACCAAAGTCTTCAGTAGAACCGTTATGGTCACTGTTGTACTTAGGCTTTCGTAGGCCGAAAATCTTGCCTATGGAAATACCAGATTGGTTTCCATAGTCAAAAGTCTCTTCAACTACTTCTGGGTTGCCAATGTCGGCCATTGCTAGAGCTTGCGCTCCGCAGAACAGTGCTCTTCCACCGTCTTGGTCAGCATTTGCGCCCCACTTGTAACCCGCAGAACCAGCGTTTGTGCTAGTTCCAGAAGTTGCGCCTTCGGTTGAGAAAACATGACGGAACTCATGTACCATCACGCCATCTACCATCAGTGAAGATGAACCTGCAAACAACTGGTTGCTTGGTCCACGAACACCTGCGTTTCTCACGTTCGCTAGGAAATCTGAATCTAGCTTGAGATCAGCCATTTGCTGTGGAGTAACAAACAGATGGAACACTTCTTCATTGCCAGCGCTGCGAATACCTCGGATATAGTTATCCTTGGCATACGCTTTCAACTCGACAATCGCTCGATAGTTAATCGTATCCGCAGCGTCAACAGCAGTAGTATCACCTGCGACAAGACTTGTTGTACCTGCGTCATAACGACGGTGACGATTAGTAGTTGGAGTTGAAACGTCAGAAGCAAACTCCAAATCAACAAGCTCGTGACCTGTTGTAGCTGAAGTAGTCCTTAACGCACCGTTAGTCTTGTTTGTATATGCAAGACCCGCCAATGTTAAGAAGGCAAGTTGGTCCATTCGATCTGCCATTGCATAAGCAAGAGCGTCACGAGAATTTTCACGGAAATTTACAACAGATTTTTGATCGGCTAAACGACCAGCAATTCTGTTAGCAAATCTAAGCTGATCTAGCTCGATGGTGATATCGTAGGCACGAAGCGCTTCTTCATTACCTTCTAGGGTGTTATCCCCAGTGATACCATCACCTGTCATATCAGCAAGCAATGTGATGACTGCTTTGGTTCCTTTATCAGACTTAGTTAGGTCAGTGATTCTTTGAACCATAGCGTTAGAACCAGTGCCAGCAAACTGATTAATAAAGCTCATATTTCTAGCAACACGCCAGAAGTCACGGCTCCATGCAGTTAACTGATTACTGGTTAACGATGCAAAATTCGTTAAAGCCATAATCGGCCTCCATTGTTAAATGAAAGTTATAAATAAACAGGCATAACCTGCCAATCTCAGCCGACTAGGTGCGGCTAAACCCTTGCAACGTATCGTGCTGCAACGACTTAGCGCATTTAGAACGAGGTGCGACCTCGGTAAGTTTTACGTCATTACGGACGAGATAAGACGTTTTTTACGTGTACGACACGGATAGTATCGCTCTATCATGCGTAAAAGATATATTAGTTGGGCTAATTAATCTTGTCAAATGAATTAGTAATAGTGTTATCAATAGTTTTATAGTTAATGACCATGCCCCAAGGTATGACTATTGGTGTATTTACATACTCTAATTCATCAGGATACCAATCTGTACATAGAATTAGCCCTTCGTTTTCTTTGATCTCGATAAGATACCCAACCGTGTGACGAACAATGGCTTTCAACTCTTTGGCATCAGCTACAGTTATATCATCTGTATCTATCCAAGCGTCTTTCCATATCACTTCACAGATTGGGTACATGGTTCATCACCATTTAACCTTATGCGACCAATAACGAGCACTCAGTTTAGAAGGATTAGAGTCTTGAGCGTTATGCCTTGCGTAATATGACTTTTTTCGCGCTTTGTCTTTAGCGGTTTTGGGGTTTTTACCTGCGCCTTGCACACCTTGCTGACCAAATCGTATGGTTTTTACTGTATCGCCTTGTTTAGCTACTACAACATGGCTTTTTGTCGGGTGTTTCGGTGTGCGTTTAGGCTTGTTATAACCACTAACACCTATTCTTGCTAAAATCGGGTCTCTTTGCCTAGTCATTACAGTACATCTCCTCGTAATCGGGCTATTGTGGCAGGGGGTAGGGCATTGAACTCTTCTTCAGACATGTTGCTAATGTCCAAAGGTTGCTCCCCATGCGCTGAACTGCTTTCGCCAGGGAGATTTGGTGGTTGCTGTTCGGCTGTTTTGAGCTTTTTAGCAACCTCACTACGTTTTTTAGCCACTTCATCAACTGCGGGTTGCGCTTTTTTAGGTGCAGATGGGGCTTGTTGCGTGGGTTCAGGGGCAGGGGCTGCTAAATTATGCTCTGCAACCACGTATTTCACCGCTTTGTGCATAGCATCTGCGCCATCGTAGCCTTTTAAGCCCAAAGCCTCGGCCAAATCGACAACTTCGTTCGTTAATTGCTCGTTATAGTGCTCGGAATTCTGGTCAAATACAGGAAATTCGGCCTCGATCTGCTTACTTGCGTCCAATATTGCGTTTTGTTGGTTAGACATAGTTATTTCTTGGCGCATTTTCTGCTCAACTTCAAAAGTAATCTGCTCACGCTCGGCAGCACGTATCTCGGCTCGTTTTTTTGCAGCCGCTTCAGCCTGTCCGTCCAAGATTAAGTTCTGAAGTTTGACTTCTTCGGCATCAAAATCGTATTTAGGTGCTTCTTTTGGTGCTTGTTCCTTTGCTTTAAGTTCTTCAAGCTCTTTTTGCATAGCTTTGTTCTTTTGAAGGACTTCATCTAGCCGTGTTTTAGGAACCATCGGTTTTTTAGGTTGCTCTGGCTCTTTAGCTTGTACTTCTTCTTGAGCAGGTTCTGCCTCTTCAGGCTGCTCGGCAACTGTTTCTTCCTGTTGTTCTTCTTGGGTCTCAGCAGGTTCCTCAGATTCAGCACTAACTTCCTCCGTTTCTTGAGTAGTTTCTTCAGCAGGTTCTTCTTCTACAACAGCATCCTCAGTGACCTCTTGAGTTTGCTGTTCTTCTTGGGGCTGCTCTTCTTCAGTTTCTTCACCAAGACCAAAATTCAAGTCTATGTTTTCTGGTTGCTCCATCTCTTCAGACCCTGGCATCCTTTCAAATTGCAGTTCTTCTTTCTCAGCTTCTTTCTTAGCCATTAGTTGACTCCTGTATCAGTGGGGGGATTAGTTTGCTGCTTGTTTGCCATTTGCATGGCAGTTGACGCAATCTTAGTTGCGGCCTGAGTATCCGATTGTCCTTTGCGGATTTCATTGGTGTTTGCAGAAAGTTCCCTTCTCAACTCAAGTTCTTGCTGCTTCATTGCCAGCTTAGACTGTATTTCTGCAATCTGTAGCTGTGGTTGCACTTCGGCAGTGTCTGTAGCCTTTGCCATATTCAGGGCAGCTTCAGACTGGAGTTTTTGTACTTCGGCTTCGAGCTTTTGAATCTCAAGCTGTATGTTCATCATTTCTAGCTGATTCTGCATTGCGAGCATTTCAGCCTGTTCTGGAGTAGGCGGCTCTTGCCCAGTTAACTCGCGTATACGTTTTGCAAGCTCGCCTTTCTTAGTCAGGTGACTGTACTCAACAATCGCATCATCAGGAATTGCTACACCGACCTGCCTTAGATTCAATGCTTCAGCGAACTGAACCTCATCAAAACTATCCCGTGCGGGAGCAGTCGCTACGACCACATCATATTCACCAATAGTCAGATCGTTTATAACGCGACCTTCCGGTGACATCTCGTTGATGCGTAATTCTTCGCGGGGTTTCATCGGATCAGTCTCGTCTGTAATTTGTATAAGACGCTCTTCGGTATAGAACTGCTGAACGCAGCGTAATATTTTTTCAGCGAGGTAATGTCTGGTTTTTCGCAAATTATCCAGTGGCACTTGAATCATGATAACGCCACGATTTTGTTTTGCTTGGATCGCAACACCAGAAACTTCCTGTCCGTCACTACCTAGCATTGAATCATTCACGCCAGAAATAGCTTTGATATTTCCCGCTGCTTTCTGACTTATACGGTCCAGACCTGTCGGAATTGTATTGGGCTGTATCTTAGTAGGTGGATTAGTGCCTCTGGCATACTCAACTACCAAACCAGTCTGTGCGCCACTTTCTTCCAAGTCATCAGGAGTCATACCAACAAGCGAACCGGACTCAACCATCCAGCCGCTGTTTGCTGTTGTATTTACAATATGCAATTCCTGAGAAGCAATTTTGTTCAGTTGTTCTTGCGGAGATAATAAATTGCGTACCATGCCGAAAGGTCTGCCACGACGGAAGTAAGCAAAATAAGGAACAATCGTAAACTCAGGGTAGGGCGACCAATCATCATGCAGCACTACCTTATCGCAAGTAACAGTCCATCGGACTTTTGGAACAACTTTGGAAATTAAACTTAGCCCGTACTGTTTGCCAAATTTTTTCTTCTTCTGGTCAGACCAGTTCGCAGGTGCAGGTCTTTGGTCGCCAGTCAGTGGGTCAACATAATAATCGCAGCGCGACATCTTTTTATGCTGCCTTTCAATAACTCGTAACGCCCGAACTTTCCTGTACTCGTCATCGCCTGGGATATGTTCTTCGTGTGTATCGGCATCACCGAATCGAGTTTCTTCGTATTCAATCGAATCGCGCCCATAAGAGTTGCCATTCTCAGCGATAAAAGTTAATCGCTCTGCTTGCTTTTTGCCGTATAACTCTTCGATCTCATCAAGTGTCATCCACCGAGTCTCAAAGAATTCTGTCCAAGAAGCAGGGTCATAATCTTTTGCATCAGGGTCGAGCAAAATGTCGCAGGGGTCTTTAGCTGTAATTCTGACTTCGCCCTGTGTGTGATCTGTAAAATCAATCCGCACATCAAAATATCCACGGCCATCCATAATCAAACCGTCAGAAAATACTTGTTGTTCCAGCCAGTCGAGTTTGTTGTTGTCTGCAATCTGCAAGTACAACTTGGTCAGTACGTCTGCTGTTTCCTGATCGCCACCGCGTCGGGGTTTGAATTGAATATCTGCTCGCCTCGATGACTGCTCGCCCAATACCGTATTCACCGTAGGCAAAATAGTATTAATAGTCAGAGCAGGGCGACCTTCTGCATCAAGCGTTGCAATATCGTTTGCATCCCATTGCTCCCCGCGATAATACGAGTCACATTTACGTGCCATCTCAATATAATCAGTATGCCCGTTATCCCGCGCACGAACGTACCGATGCCATTGTGTGTCTGCAATTTGCATCTCTTTTTCTGGAGCTAGGTTCTTCGATTTTGAATAGGCCATAATTTATGCACTCATCGCTGATTTGCGTCGATCACCTTGTGTCATACCGACAAGCCGATCTCGCCAACTGGGTTCTTTAATTATCGGAGCTTGATAAGTAGCAAACTCCGTCATCATGAGACCGAGCCAAGCTAACGCATCAACCTGATCGTCATGTGTACCATTGGGGAAACGTAAAAGTTCTGCTATCAGTGGACCGACCCAAGGCGCATCTTTAGGAAGGTAAACCATCCCTTGTTGCATACGACCCTGTATCGCTCGCGCTCTTGCTTCTTTATCACGCCTTCCTGTCTTTAAATCTTTAAAATAGGCTTCGTATAAGCCCCTCTCTCGAACACGTTTTTCTAAAAATGGTCCAAGCGCCATTTCGATGTGACCTTTTTCAATACCTATGATCGAAGGCTTCCACTGCTCATAAAAGTCCAGAATCTGCTCAACCAGTTCGAAACCGTCATAGCGACCGCGCACAACGTCCATAACAAAAAGACGATCATGCTCATCAACACCGATACACATACCCACACTATAGTCATTGCGATCACGCTGACCGATTGCCAAATCCCATGCTTGGTAATACCTGAGTCGTTCTTCATCAACATCCTCCGCGTGGTAATAATTAATCATCGTGCGGGTAAAATAGTCCCCGTCATCTGCAACAGGGTTTTGTTGATACAGCGCAGACCAGTCTCGCGGTCCGACTGCTTTTCTGATTCGATCTAAACTTTTTACGTCATAACGCTCTGGGTGCAGTGCTTCACCAGAGTTTCTAAATTCTTCTTCCTCTTCAGCGATAGCGGGGTAGCGAACTACTTCCCATTCGTCACCCCCTTCAGAAGTACCTTTTAATAACCGACCTGCCAGATCGTCATCATGCCACCGCGTCAGAATGACAAGCACTCCTCCACCTGGGGCTAAACGTGTGTAGGCAGTTGACGTATACCAATCCCAATTGGCATCGCGGTTGTTTTGCGATTCAGCATCCTCGCGGTTTTTTACCGGATCATCGATCACTAAAACGTGAGCACCTTTACCTGTAATACCACCACCAACACCTGCCGCGACAAATCCGCCACCTTGCGTAGTCAGCCATGCTTCGGCACTCTGACTTTCAGGATCGAGGCGAGTTTTATCAAAAGCCGTTTTATAACTAGGCTCTCTTAACAGGTTACGCACTTTTCTACTAAACCCCATTGCCAATGAGCCAGAATAAGAACAGCTAATAAACTCGTGTTCGGGGTTACGTCCCAAATGCCAAGCAGGGAAAGCAATACTGGCAAGTGTCGATTTGCCATGTCGAGGTGGCAAGAACAGCATCAATCTTGGGGATTCTTTAGCAACAACAGCACGGGAAAAATCTTCCAGGCGTTTACATACATCTTTATGTACCCAACCTGCCAGATATTCAGGATTAAATCGTTCAACAAACGGGAGTAATCTTTTACGTGTGAGAATACGAAGTGCTAATTCTTCTCTTGCCATATCCGCTTCGGATTTCTTGGCAACTGGCACTTCTTCTTTAACAACTGGCGAGGGTAACTTGTCAACTTCATCGGCTTTGCAATACACACACAACCGCTTACTGTTGACCAAAGTTTCATTGTAGAGATTTTTACATCTCTTACACTCAGCCTTCGCTATCTCCATTGGTACTTTTAGGTTCCAAGTATTCTGTATCCTTACCAGCGATTTTAAGAAGGTCTTCGTCAGTCATCCGTTCGAGCTGTTTTGTACCATTAATCTGTATGTTCACCTGAGTCTGCTGCTCCGGTTGCGCCAACCCATGCAGTTTGACCAGAGAATCAACTGTTGTTCTCATTTCTGTAGAATTTGCTGCTGCGGTGTACGACTCCATGTACATGTGATGAGCGTTTGCTGTTGTGAATTTCACTTCTTCGCGCATCTGCTCTCTAAAATACTCAATGGCTTTTTGCACATTGGGCTTTTTGGCCGTTTCGTAAGCCAGTCTTCGCGTTGAATAACCTGCTGCTCTACCTGCTGCCGCGATACTCATGCCACTGACATGTAACAAGACAAACTTTTCCTGTTGCACGGTCAGCGAACCATAATTAAGACCCGCATACGGCAAGTGTGATTTGAACTCTGCCTCCGACATTTCTGAATCAATGTTAATGGAGGGGAGTGTTTCTTCCTCTGACTGATGGAGTGCCAAAAATTCTGTCCTTTACGTTATCATCTAAATAAACAAACACAGGTCGTCTTCGACTCTCGACACCCCCTGTCTCAATAAGCTGTCGTTCAAAATCGAAAGCATCAAAATCAACGTAACCAAGCTCGACTAACAACTTGTTTACTACTGTGGCATCGTAAACCAGCACTTCTGTTTTTCCATCTCTTGTGGTCTGACCAATAATGGCCGCTTCAAGCCCATCAAGACACAACACTTCCACTGTATGTTTCATTTGAGAATATTAGTCCCACTAATCTTTATTTTCAACCGAAAAATCATGTATGTTCTTGACCCACCAGAAGAACATGTCGATATCCAGCACATGTCGCATGATGTTTATGCGGTAACAAACTAGCTGTACATTCGCTTTACTGTACGCACCTTTTGGTTCTATACGATCTAACGAGGCATTAAATTCCTTTTTACCCGAACCATCTCGATGATGTGTCATCTGCACACCGGATAAAGCACACTTACCATTTTGCTGATCCCATAGCTGCAAACAGTCTTCAACTGTAAGTACATACGCAGGTAAATCTGGGGTGTTTTTGTTGTTCTTTTTATAGGAACTTTTTGAATACTGAAGGGCTTGCTGAAAATAGCCACGCGGATTTGACGAAAAACGCTTGCGACGTTGGATACCAACACAACTTCTGCAAGTTTGTCGTGTATAAGTTCCTTTGGTGTTTTTACCAACTTCGAATTTGCTAAGTGGTAATCGTTGGTTGCAGCCTTTGCACAGCTTGGTGTCAATTGACAAGTGACAGCCTCCAATCCTTAGAGCCAACTGCCACGATACAGCAATATCTGGAACGGGGGTATCTCTGCTGTTGTATTTTTTGAAAAAATTTTTGTGATTTTTATATCAGAATCACTGAGACACTATCTCCCCCTACAAGCAAAAACCCAACCCCAAACCGGAATTCGACATTTGGAACCTTGTTTTTGATTTCAACTCTTGGAACCTTGTCCAGAAAACACTCCCTCGCTCGCGCTCACGAGTAGTCAGTTGTTATTTGGAAGTTATTAATTATTAATTGACAAGAGACAAATGACTATGAACAACAAACACACACACAATCGATTAGACAATGAAGAAGTTTATTACGGATCAAAAGAGCACATCGCATCTATCAAGAAGCAACAAGAAATAGATTCAAACAAGACTTGGGGAGACATCGCTTGGGACGTAGCAACTTACAAGGCTGTTGATCTACTCAAAGAGGTGACACTTACAGAGGTATTGATGGTAGGCATAGCCATTGCTGTATTCGATACTGACAGCTAACAATTGCCACCTGATAACTGGTACATGCCAAGTAACAACCCCCCGCCCGCGATGGGAGGAACGTCGGTCTTGTACCAGTTGTACCAGTGTTGTACCAGTAAATTCAAAACGCTGGGACAGGCTACAGGCCACGTACTTACTGGGCTAGAGCAAATCTGTACCAGTTGTACCAGTTGTACCAGTGTTTTGGGTTGAATCTTGAGAAAATCAAAAACACCAAAATCAATTCTGACCTGCTTACAAAAAAAGGTGGTACAGGTGGTACAGCTGGGACAAGGCATCTAAGCACTTGTTATTTAACACTTTTCACTTGTACCAGTACAGCGGTACAACTGGTACAAATCGCTTGGTTTTGTGACAAATCACTAGTTTTAACCAAAAACAGCCAGTTTTAACCCGGAAAAAGCATCAAAAAACACCCTCGCACTGCTCGTTTTAGTCAGTTTTTGGCTCAAAAAAGCAAAAAAACACAGTTTTAACCGCAAAAAACACACTTTTTTCATCAAAAAACGCACTTTTTAAGGAGTAAAACATGCGAAATCTCGCTTATTCCATCCTTTATTGGTCTTGTTTGGCACTTTTCAGTGTCGGATTGGCAGTTGGTACTTATCTATTCATTTACGCAGCATTCACCTATCTATAAGGACAAAACAATGGACATCAACAAAGAATTACAACGACAAACAGCAAAGATAACTCAACACATAAACGACTTGTTTCCTGAATCATTAACAAACCGTTCCCTGGCGGATGAAATGCAGAACCCAATAAGTTCTGGTACATCATTTGGCGAGTGGCTCGAAGAAACTTGGCCTAACCAAACTGAAACCCGCGCTGAAATGTTGGAAGCACAATTTGAGAAACAGACCAAATACCATTGCCTGGAGGCTTACATAAATGCTGAATGGGCTTGGCACTTGGAAGTAGAACATCGCGCTTGTGATAACGGGGTAGATATCTAATGTACAAATACAGACGGTATTACCGAACGCGAGAACGTGTAAAGCAAGAATGGATCAAAGCAACAGTGATGATCTACATACCACTAATTACTGGCCTATCACTTGGCTATTTAATCGCATTACAAATCACTTGAGGATGGCTAGATGGAAACGCTAATTAACATCGCAAATTACCCAGTACCAAATGAAATACGCACAGCAATAATCATCATCGGAATTGCCGCATTAATAGCAATAGCAATCATTCCAACCAAAAAGGAGCAAGACGTATGACTGATACAATTGACACAGAAACAGGCGAAGTTATCGAGAAGCCTAAGAAAAAGAAGAAAAAGAACAGCAAGAAGAAACCCGGTCCGATCAATCTGTTCGCAAAACTCAAAAGAGCAGGTAGTTCGATCCGCGACTATATCCGTGACAATCCTTCAGAGATTCTTTTGACCACAATCGCCATTCTGATGGTAGATGTGGATGGAAGTCTCGATGCTATCGAAGACTTGTCAGAGGACTTTATGAGTTAAATGAGAAATCGTTTGACAACAACAGCAACTATTAGTACAACTAATCAGGAGATGTTTATGGCATCGCTAGACTTTAACACTGAAAATTGGCACTTGGTAACTGACGATCAGGAAATGCAAGTGACAGACATTAACCAACGACTTGACGACTTACTTATGGATAGAAGCTCAAGTTTTCCTATGGATGACGATATTAGCTAGACTAATCAAAAATAAGCTCAACTAATCAAATACATACACAAGTTTTACGGAGAAACTTAATCATGACAAATGTAAATCATACTGATCCATCAGAAGCAGAAACAAAAGAACTCACTTACCCAGTACATTCAACACTTAATGATGTAGGTGTTGATCCAACTACTGACCCAGACAACACTCAGATAGCGAAGCCTAACAACTACAGACTTCCTAACTGGCTCGCTGCTGATTGGCGCTTAAATGACACACTCGACGGCTTGATACCAACTGATACTTATTATGCTCAAGTGTCCAACGAAGCTCGTGTTGAGAACATGACCGACATACAACGCAAAGGTATGCGAGAAGCTGCTTTGGAAGATTACGGTCAGATACGACAGGAGACTACTAAAGGATCGGATGGCAAGACCAAAACAATCGATCATCCGTCAGCTATTGATTCATTAGTAGCTTCCTATCAAGAAGTTATTGATAACTGCACAAGTCAGGAAGTATTTCAGGTGATGTCGTCTGTAGGAAATATGGTCACTATGTTTCTAGCAGATCGCGCAATACAGGAAATACGCATCAACAACACAGATCTATCTGGTCACGACGAAACACCCGAATGGTTCAAAGTAACACTCGATAAAAAGCGTGAAGCGTCAGCCCAGGCAGGTAAGTGGATGGATGTACACAAGCAGTTATGGACTTACGTGGCTTACAACAAAGAACCACGTTATTACACCAACTACGCTGTAACGCAAAGGTTACGCAATCTGGGTAATTACCTGTTTACGCAGCATGTTTACAACGACATGCAAAAAGCAACTGTATCTGACATGAAGAAATTCGTGGATGCGAAGTATCAGTGCTAAGTAAAACGGCAACCGCGCTCACTACATGAGTGGGCGCATTCCCACCTTCTAGTCATGTTCCTCGGCTAGTTGGTGGGATTCTTTCAACAA
>CEPB01081586.1_pt1 | contig 21615 bp, 38 predicted proteins | sample 530611 | NCBI WGS metagenome assembly CEPB01 (sample SAMEA2620672, study PRJEB7988) | marine metagenome | isolation source: saline water (ENVO:00002010), including
CATATTCTGATTTTTTAGAGAAGATAAAAGAAAACCCTTATGAGGATTTTAATGTAGAATAAAACTTGACTAAATATAAATATAGACTATACTGAATAAACATGAAAGACCTATTACTATTAACCCGTCAGTCTGGAGACAAAGTTTTTGTTAACCCTAACAATATAAACTATATTACAACCACTGAGTATATGGGGCAACTTCTAACAGAAGTAAATTTTGTTGGAGCAGGACAACAAAGCCTCCTCGTCACTGAAACATTTGAAGAAGTTTCTGAAAAGCTGGAACACTTGAAGCTCGTTTCCCTTCAATATGAAAATTAAATGGATCAAAAATAGTAGAGTTAGAAAAAATTCTACAATAGATAATAATGACATTCTTGAAAAAGAATCTGACGCTCATGGTGACGATATAATTGTAATAATGAAAAACGTCACCAAAGAAAATCCAATAGTTAATATTAAATTACCAAGGAAACCTAAAACTCATTCTTATCAATCTAATAATAATGGAAAGTTGGTTAATCACTCTTGGACGGATTATTCTAAAGTAATTGTTAATGTCGATACAGAAAGCGGCGATGTAAATTTTAGCCACAAAGAAATGAAATTGTCGGAATTAAACAACGTAGTTCAAATATTAAATAAAATCAAACCATGTCTGAAGTAAAAATTAAAGCAGGAGAATCCGTAGACCGCGCCGTTAAACGCCTCAACAAGCAAATGAGCAGAGAGGGTACTATGGATGAATTAAGGAAAAGAAGATACTTTGAAAAGCCTTCTGTAAAGAATAAGGTCAGAAAGCAGAATCATAAATTCCAAGCAAAGGTTCAAGCTAGAAATGATAGACTTGAAAGGAAAAGGGTATAATTATTAATATTTATTGAGACTATCAATGATTTTATAAAAATCATTTTCTTCAATTTAATAGATACAATTAATTTAAAAAAAACAAAAAAAAGAGGTTGACTTATTTAAAATATATGCTATATTAATTTCAACGACAGAGAAAAACAAAATCCTACGAAAAAAAATGAAAGCTCAAACTACCACAAAGCAAGTCACTACAAACGGAATTCAAAATTCAGTATCCTTTGGAATCAAAGAAGGCGGGTTCGCCCACATCTTCAATGTTCTGCGGAACCAACTTTATTCAAACAAGTACCAAGCGGTACTGCGTGAGTATGCTACAAATGCAGTAGACGCTCATGTTGAAGCTGACATCGAAGATCGCCCTATCGAAGTCACTTTGCCCAACCCAATGAGCCTTGAGTTGAAGATACGGGATTTCGGCCCTGCTTTAACTGATAAAGAAATTCAAGATATTTACGCTTTTTACGGCGAAAGTACCAAGCGCAACACCAACAAGCAAACAGGTATGCTCGGTATTGGTTCCAAGAGCGCGTTTGCTTATGGTGATAATTTCGTGATAAACTCTTATTACGGAGGCAAAAAGCACGTTTACAATGCCTATATCGACCCTTCTCAAGTTGGACAAATCGCTAAATTAGGCGAAGAAAATACCGACGAGGAAAACGGCATTGAGATTGTTATTCCTGTTAAAGAAAACGATTGTGATACTTTCAAAGATACAGCAGAAGAAATCTTCCAGCATTTCAAAGTGCGACCAATCATTCACGGTGGTCATCAGCTAAACTTTGATGATCGTGACACTCTTTTCGAGGGCAAAGATTGGAAGTGGCGCAAAAACAAAGAAGGTTACAATGGTTACTACAACCATCACAAAGGTGATGGAATTGCGGTAATGGGTAACATCGGTTATCCGATGGACTTTGACAGTTTAAATTACAGTGGTGAAGATTATGCAGAATTGCAAAGTCTTTGCTCCAGCAATCTCATTCTTCAAATCAACATTGGCGATCTGGAGATTTCCGCTTCACGCGAAAAACTCCAATACACCGATCATACAATCAACAGCATCATCAAGAAGCTGAAGTCGGTCAAGAAAGACTTGCTCAATGAAATCAAAAAGCAATTCGCTGACTGCGATTCACTGTTCTCCGCCAAGTGCTTGTACGGTGAGATCGACAACATGGCGAGTGGGCTTTATGAGTTCCGTGAATTAATTTCAAAAAATATTAAGGTCAAAGGCCACAATGTCAAGACCGACAACTTTTACCTTGGTAAAGTTGAGCTTGAGGAAGTCGAAGCTAAAAAGCTCAAGAAACCCTCTAGTGGTCGAGGCTTCCGGTTACGTCTTGAGCCTGTTGGAAGCATTGTTTGCAACGCCAAGACGGTTATCGTTGACAATGATAAACTTGAGTCTCGCGGTATCTTGAATCGAGTTCTCGCCCTCCACATGGAGCAAGGCAAAGAAGTTTACGTTGTTAACTTCCGCAAGAATGGGTTGAGCAAGCTCAAGAAAGAAACTGGTTTTGATGCTCCAATGCTCAAACTCTCCGAGTTGCCAAAGCGCAAGCTCAACGAGTTTGAAGGCTACGGATCGAGCCAAGGTACTGGTGAGTATGCCGCAAAAGACCCAAAATCTTACAGCAAGGTTTTCAAGCTGGATTGGGAAACGGTTGGAAATTGGCATGACAAAGCATCTGATCGTTGGGAAAAACATTCGGTAGACTTTGATAAAGACAGCGGAGTTTACTTACTCATTGACCGATTCCAGCCGCACATTGAAGATTACGATGGTACTGGTTACAATCGCATAAACGATCTCCGTAGCTGGAGACTTGTTAAGAACGCTGCAAAGCTCATGGGTTTTGATCTTCCAGAGATCGTCGGAGTAAAATTAGCTGCCAGAAACAAAGTCGAAGATAAAGAAAACTGGGTTGAAGCTCGGACTTGGCTCAAGCAAAAGGTCGCTCAATGGATTGAGTCGAGCAATATTGAGCAGCACATCGCTAACAGAATCGAGCTTTCAGACAGTCAGCCAAACGATCACATCTTCAGGTTTAACTCTGATGAGTCGGAGCAGTTGGTGGAGCTTCTTGTGGACGATAATAGCCCCGTCAAGAAAATGTACCAAGCTGCAAATGAAATGAGTCATGCTTTGCCGAAAGCAGCAAAAGATGGTGCGCTAGACGAGTTGTGCGAATTCATTGGAGTGAATCTCAGCAAAGAGACAGTCGAGCCAACCCACAACTTGAAAAAGATGCTGGATGAAGTCTACGAGCGTTACGAAATGCTCACCCTGCTTGAAAGCGTCAACCGCACATGGAATCGGAAAGAAAATCAAGTAGAAAAAATCGCCAATTACATCAACGTGATTGATGTATGCAACGCAAACAATTCCTCAAAATGAACACTGTCGTAGGTTGCACATTTTGAGGTTAGGGTAGCATGGGGAGTTGTGGTAGGCGACCCATGCTACCTGTCAATTTATGAATGAAGAAACAAAAGAGTTAATCAAGATGAACTGCAAAAGTTTTGAGTTCTATAAAAATGAGATCGAAGAACTAGAGAAGCAGTATTTTGATTCGCTAGATGAAGCAGCTAAAGAAGTAGATGAAGTAGAAGCTCTCATGGATAAAGAGATTGAAGCAGAAGAAAATGGAGACTCATTACATCATCGAATAAATTTTAATAAATTAAAGATCGCCGCTGAGAAGGGCCAAAGATATTTAAGTGCGTCAATTAAATTTGAGAAGGAAATGAAAACAATGATCGACCTATCTCCAAATCTGATGGATGAAGAAATAGAGTACGATGGATACCACTCAAAGTTCCTTCTGGTAAGCGATCTAACAGAAGAACTAGAGCAAACAATTAGATTGCAGCAGGGAATCAGAAAAACAATCTCAACACAATTAAAAATGTTCGGTTTATTTATACAATAATGAAAAACCTAAACCTATCAGACAAAATCAAAGAATATGAAGAACAATTACGCAATCTTATCCCGATGGACGATTATGATGGGGGCCGTGCAGCGATGCTACGAGATGTAATTGATGATTTAAAAGAGTTAGATGGAACAAAGCAGCACGTTCCGCAAAAACATTCTGAATATATGTAAAAAAAATTAGAAAAACCACTTGACTTAATTAAAAAATGTGGTATATTGTTTGTAACGAGAGAGAAACCCTAAAAGAAAGAAGAAAAGAAAGATGAATCCTTATATATTAACTGACGAATCCCTCACTGTGGTTATAGATGGTAAGGCTATGACCATGAACAATGACCATCCTGCTTGGACTCAAGCCAAAGAAGCACTATCTCAAGACGATTGGGACAGGCTCAAGTCTTTGTTTGATGTTCAAAGTGCTGTTCAAGATTACTTGGATAGCGAAGCTGGCATCGAGGTCAGGAATGGCACGGTGTTTTATGAGGGTGAAGCAATTCACAACCTAGTTGTGGAGAAAATCCTATCATTTATGCGCGGAGGATTGCCCTACAAGCCTCTTGTGAAGTTCCTTGGTAAATTGATGGAGAATCCATCTGCAAGGTCTGTAAACGAGCTTTACAAGTTCTTGGAGCATAAGAATATGCCCTTGACTTCAGAAGGTAATTTCCTAGCTTACAAGGGAGTCAATGACGATTTCCGAGATTTCCATACAGGGAAGTTTGACAACTCTGTTGGTCAGACCCTAAAAATGCGTCGAAATGGCGTGTGTGATGATGCTAACATTGGATGCTCTAGCGGTTTCCACGCTGGAAGCTATGAGTATGCCAAGGGATACGCCAGTAGGGGCGGTAATCTGATGGTCGTGGAGATTGATCCACGGGATGTCGTGAGTGTGCCTCACGATTGTGAATGCCAGAAATTGCGTACCTCAAAGTACGTTGTGGTAGGACACTATGAAACCATCGACGCTCCACCTCTGGATGATGGGGAAATGCCCGAATACGTTGATTGGGATGATGATTTCCAAGCCAACGAGGACAGTGCCGACTATGGTGCTGGATGGGACGCTGGTTACGACCAAGCGAAGAAGGACTTATCATAGGGGTGGAGACAAGCGGGGGGAGAGAGTGGTTTTCCTTTCTTCCCACTCCTCCCCCTGCTACCTTCTTTAAGAAATGCCGAATAATTATTTAAATTTAAAAAGAAACTAAAATGCCATTTAAAGCAAAACCAGTAGTAACATTAGGTAAAGGTGATTGGGCCGTTGAAGTGCCTCGTCCACCCAAACACGCAACACACGCACGTTTAACCTTGAGAGATTATTTTAAAGAAAACGGTCAGCCTAGAGAATCTATTTTGCCGTTGAATGACTTTGGATGCTTCAAAGGAGTAGCAGGTGATTTCCAATATATCCGAATGGATAAGAAGGGAAAAGTATCAGAAGAATATAAAGACACTTGGTTCTGGAATGGATATAAAGTAGAAGGAATAGAAGAATTAATATAATTATTTAAATTTAATTTTAGCGGTTCGCCTACCCTGTTTCGCCGCTAACACAAGCAACCTACATATAAAATGGAAGCCTTGTTATATATAAAAACGCTTCTTGTGAGATATGAAAGGGTTGTAGAATGGAATTGGTTGGATTATTGTTTTCTTTATTCTTGGGTTCAGTTATTTACTTTGCATTTAAGAGTAATGGTCTTGAAGGATTTTAACTAATATATTTATTATTATTTATTAATACCCCCTTTTCCCCCACTTTTACCCACATTTCCACACGTTTTGTTATCGGTTTCTTTTAATATATATATAGATAACAGTAGAGAATAACATACTCTTTAATATATATTAATAAATTATTATAAGTTATGGGTTGTGCCAAAAATTTATTTATTTGTCAAGCAATTATTTTAAAATCTTTATATATATAATTTGTTGTTATTTGCTTGGGGATTAGAGAAGAAGTTCCTCTATATTGATTATATAATATATTTATTTTTAGTCAATACAATACAACACAATACAAAAATAGCGGCGAATTAATATTAATATTTAATTATAAAAGTGATATTTAAATTTTGCTGTATATATTTTCAAATAAGGCTTGCATTAATATAAAGAAGTGTTAAAGTATATATAGTGTTAAGTTAAGTTATCTTATTTTTCTTTATATGTCACCCCCCTTGGTTTTCGCCTTGGGGGTCTTTTTTTCAAGGTTGTAGGATCGAGCCGAAATAAGCCTTTTCCCCTAACATTGGGAGAAGTAATATATATAAATATATAGAGAGATAAAAGTGACTTTCTTTAATTATTATTAATAAATATTATATTCTAATTTTGTCAGATTCAGTGCAAATATTGGTTGACAAAAATAAAAGAAATGGTAAACTATATATAGAGTTAAGGTTTTCTGTATCACCTTAGCTTGCTCATAAATCAGGCAGTTCTAGAACTTCTGTTCCTTGGGCTAGGATTGCCGCCCCCCTTTCGGGGGGTTTTTCTTTTTTATTAATATATATAAATTCCAAGGTTGTACGATTGCGGCCAAATATTCTAAGGTTGTACGATCTGGCCCAAATATAGCTAATACTATATAGTGATAAAGATAAACATAAATAAGAATATTACTTTCTTGAATAATTATTAATATTTTTTCGCGCCAACTTTTGAGATACTTTGTAATATTTTAAAGACAATTAGACTTAAATAAATGTAATATACATTAGATAGTTACTTTTAAACTTTTTTAAGAAACGCTATTGACACCAAATAAATAACAACTATACTGGAGGTAGACATGAGCAAAAGAATGGAGAAACTATACGAGAAGCATTGGAACGCCATTGTAGATGAACTGGCTCCGTGGAAAAAGAAACTTATTATTAATAATTTTGATGTAGTAGATGGACATCATGTTTATAGAGATAAGCAAACTCAAGACATTGCAAACTATATAGCGCATGAATGTGCTAAACGCGCAGAGTCAGAAGAGTATGACATTCTTAAAAAGAGGAAGCTGAAAAAAAATTAAAAAAAATTCAATTCAGCTATTGACTTTTTTAAAAAACATGGTATAGTATTTATATGGCAAGAGGAAAGACAAAAGGTGCTGGCAGCTTTGTTAAGGTTAAGTGGGGTACGTTGCAGCGCGTTCTTAAAGATGATGCGATCATTGTCGTGTCTCGGAGGTTCGCAGAGCAACTATCGCTAGAGACTGAAGATTTTGTTGCCAACACCGAAAACATTGTTGCGAAAGCACCAGTAGATGTCAAGGAGCCAGAACTTGAGACTACTGTTGAAGTAAACGAAGAAAACTGGTAAAAACTACTACTATACTATAATGCCTACCACAAAGAAAAAAGTCCGGTTCAATGGCTTGATCGGACAAGAAAAAGCAAAACGCAAGCTAGACTTCCACTTGGATAACTTTGAAGCGACCAACGTGTTGCCTCATATGTTGTTCATTGCACCCAAGGGCTGCGGCAAGACTCACTTTGCCAAAGCAGTAGCTCGCAACCTTATGTCTGCCGAGCCTACTTACCGTCAGACCATCAATGAGTTCGGTGATCGTACTATCACCGAGGTTCCCGCTGGTGAAGCACCCAAGCGTTTCTTGGAGGTAAACTGCTCTAGCATCCGCTCAGTGCCTCAACTGGTCGAGGGTTTGCTGCTGGAGAAGGTCATCAACAAGGAAGTAACCGTCTTGTTCGACGAGGCAAGCGAGCTTCCCAAGGATGTTTCCATGTGGCTTTTATCTGCCATCAACCCCAACGAGAATAACTTCAATTCCGTTGACCACCAAGACATGACTTTGGATTTCGATTTTCGTCGCCAGACGTTCATGTTCGCCACCACCGAAGCGCACAAGCTGTTTCACGCTCTTGTTGATCGTTGTGACCGTGTTGACCTTGAGGAATACACTCTCGATGAGTTGGGTAAGATTGTGATGTTGAACTTGGAAAACCTCAAGCTCAAGTGCGACATGACAGTTCTCAAGGAGATGTCCTCTATTCTGCGTGGTAATGCCCGTGCTGCTCAGAAGATGGCGGGTAACATCAAGAACTATCTGGCTCGCGCCAAGAAGAAGAAGTTTGACCGTGGGGATTGGCTCAAGCTCAAACACGCTCTTGGCATCATGCCGCTGGGCCTCAACGACATTGAATGTCAGATTCTCCGCGCACTCAACGAGCGCAAGGAAAGCTCGCTCACCAATCTCTCGGCCAAGATTGGCCTGACTCCTGAATGTATTCGTCGTGACTTTGAGATGTATCTCCAGAAGCACAACCTCATTCAGATCAGCACTGGTGGTCGCTCCCTCACCAAAGAGGGCCGCGACTACCTCAAGGAAAACCTCAACACAAAGGCATAGTCATGGGATTAGATCAATACGCATACAGCGAAGATAGTAACGGCGAACGCACAGAGATCGCCTACTGGAGAAAGCACAATCGCCTTCAGGGGTGGATGGAAAACCTCTACACCGACAAAGGAGGCATGGAGGAGTTCAACCAAGTAGACCTAGAGTTGACGTTGGAAGATTTAGATATGCTAGAGTCTACAATGATGAATAAGCTACTGCCCGAAACGGTAGGCTTCTTCTATGGCCGTGACTCATACAAAGACTATGAAGATCAAGATGGATATAAAAGTGATGATGAAATGTTTATAAATAAAGCTAGAGAGGAGTTAAATAATGGTAATAAAGTAATATATTTCTGCTGGTGGTAAATAACCGAAATGAAAAGAATATCTTGTATTGAATTAGAAAATTATATTGATGATTATGGATTCTCTTGTGTAGGTGCTGGTTGGTATGAGTGTGCAAAAGGACACCTATGGCACATCAGTGACCTTGAGACAATGTTGGAATTCCAAGAATAATCCAAATAACCTAAATAACTCAAATAATCTAAATAATGTAGTAGTGCAAATATAGTATAGTAATAAACAAGCCAAATAATAGCTCTCTCCGAAATAATAGTAAGAGAGAGTTTTTTATTGTATAGCAAGTAGAAGATATAAACATATTGTGAATAATTATTTTAATTTTTTACTAGTAAGTTGACAAAAAACGCGCAGCCGCGATCATGCCAACTTACTCATCCAGCCAAAAAAACTTTTTTCAAAAAAATGCCTCTCAGCCCTTGCGTTATCATAAAATTGTGCTATATTGTTATATAGAAAACGAAGTAACAGACTAAACAAACTAACAAAGGAACATCAGATGCCTATTCAAGCAAAGCAAAAAATCAACGAAGGATTCGACTACACCGTGCAACAGGTTGCCGTGCCGCACCCTATCACCGGAGGCAAAACCAGCCACTTCATGAACATTCGCACCGACAACAACGCGGTGCTGGGTGTTACAAGCGAGCGTTACGGGATCGTGAACAACCGCGATCTGATCGACGTTGCCGATCACGCTTTCGAGGCTCGCGGGATCGAAGTAGAGCGCAACGTGTACGTCACCGAAGACGGCAAGAAGATGCGAGCCGTTTATGACCTCAAGGGCGACGATTTCCGCGCCGCCGTGCCACAAGTGGGCGATGTGATGGGCTACCGTCTCACCGCGCAAAACTCGTTTGACCGTTCTCTGCGTGTATCGTTCGCGCTGGGCTTGGTTCGCTTGGTTTGCACCAACGGCATGACCACAATGGAAAAAGAGGTGGACATGGTGAAAAAGCACTCGCTTCAGGTGAATGTCGCTGACATTCTTGGCGATGGTGCGCTGGATACTGCACTCGCCAAGCTGGGCAAAGCTACTGACGTTTACGCTCGCCTCGCCAGCGTTGCGATTGACGAGGAGCAAGGGCTGAACATCCTCGCAAACTTCACCAAGTCGGGAGTGATCTCCGACAAGCTGCGCGAGAACATCGCTCGCATCTGGTTGAATCCGACCCACGACGAAGATCGTGACCGGAACCTTTACAACCTGAACAACGCCGTGACTCAGCACCTCACGCACGAGGTTGCCGACACTCGTTTCGAGTTGTCCAACCGCGTCACCAACAACGTGCTGAAGCGGCTCGACCTTGCAAGCACAAACAAAAACCGTCTTGAAAAGCTGCTCAAGCCGATCAAGACCGAAGAGGCCGAAGTCCTAGTGACCGAAGCCTAAAGCCTACCACAATCACCCCCCGCTTGCGGGGGCTTTTTTTTTGCCTTGGTCATAGTAAGTTGGCATGAAAGCGGCGGCAGGTTCCTTGCCAAGTTACTCTGAAAAAGTTATTCACAATGCTTGACAGATCGGGCGTGGTGTGTTAGATTGTAACAATGAAACGGCGAAGAAAAAAATCGTTGCGCCCAAAGGCCAGAGTCAATCCAGACGGCTTCATGGGTAGTGCGCCCGTGGTTCACACCCCGAAGCGTGGCAAGGGTTCTTATCGTCGCAGAAAAAAACACCGCCGACCCCTTGACAACTAGGCGTTTCGGTGCTACATTGTATTAACAAAAGGAACATTATGAAACTCGTTTATCAATCACTCGGAAGCGCATCTTATATCGGCATCGAATCCAAAGACGAAAACGAAATTGTGGAGCAGTATTACTCGCTCTGGAATCATGGCGCGACAGGTGGCAAGCTTCACTGGATGAGCGACACCTTTGCGTATATCTCCACCACGCCAGAAGCTTTGGAAGATTATTTCCACAATTCAAGCTACCACCTTCTGTTGAACAATTACCCCGACACATGGGAAGGCAAAGAAGAAACCGAAGAGTTCAACGCAGAGATTCACAAGCTCGCAGAAAAGCGGCTGGCTGATTTGATGGAGAACAGGGAAACCTTCCATTCCACCAACCCTCGCACGTTTGACTATTCCCTTGGCAAGACAGAAGCTCGCCAGATTTCAACAGAGGTGCAAGCGTTCGACGAAGAAGCCCACAAACAAGGCTATGTTAGCAAAAACACCGAGCGCAGCGAATTACTTGAAAGCAACAATCTTACAATGGGGGCTTGACAGCCCCCCTTTTGTGTGCTATATTACATTATAAATCCTACCACATATGAAAATCCTCGGAATCGACAACAACAGCAAAACAGTCAAGGGACTGAAACAGAACATCTCAACCGCTATCATTTACCTTGCGCCAAGCAATGCAAGCGGAGTAACCAACACTTGCCCTAGCGCATCCAAGCAATGCCGTGAAGCTTGCTTGTTCACGGCTGGCCGTGGTCGCATGAGTCCAATTCAAGAGGCGCGTATCAACAAAACCAAGTTTCTTGTCAATGATGAGGAAACATTTTTGCGCCAACTCTGGAAAGAAACAGCAGCGCACGAAAAGCGGTGCAACAAAAACGATCTGTTCGCTGCCGAACGTCTTAACGGCACAAGCGATTTGGCTTGGGAAGATTATCACTTAGATGGGCAAAACATCTTTGAAGCTCACCCAAACATTCAGTTTTACGACTACACGAAGCGCATGGATCGTGCGGTAAAGTTTGCCAATGGCCTTTACCCCAAAAACTACCATTTGACATTCTCGCGCAGCGAAAACACCAGCGACTCAACGGTGCGCGATCTTCTCAAGCGTGGCGTGAACGTGGCAACGGTTTATTGGAAGGAATTACCGGAAGAAGATTTTGGTGGCTTCCGCGTTATCAATGGCGACGAAAACGATGCTCGCTTCCGTGATCCGATTGGCGTGGTGGTGGGCCTCAAGTATAAGCCAACAAAGGCAGACAATCCTGCCGCAATGGATTTCATACGCAAAACAAAAACCCTAGTATCAAAATGAAAAAGAAGGATAAAAATGATATTGATAACAACCCTATTCATATTAGGAATAACAGTGATAGCAATTCAAATCATGAGAAAGGTATGAAAAATGAGAGATTACATAACGCCGCAAAAGCAATTATCACTTCACTTGCAATGTCTAAAACGTGTCGCTATTAATAGTGACGCTTTACATAAAATCAATTGGCACATAAATGGAATCATCAGAGCATGGAGGTTATTATGAAAAGAACATCATACAATACCGGCCACAAGAATATTACAATCTTCGGTCACAATGTCTTGCTAGATTTTGACGAGCAAAAAATATCAATGGAAGAAGGTAAGACGGAAGAAGAAATGGATATAATCATGTGGTACTTAGTCGAAGAAGGATTCATAGACACCGAAACAAAAACCCTGCGCCAACTAGAGTAAGTTGGCAAGGGGGGTGCGGCAGCTTCAATGCCAAGTTACTTTGAAAAAAAAGTTACTTCGATACCTTGACAGATGAGGGTTTCGGTGCTATATTACTTTATTCCTCACAACAACGTGGGGATGTAAACAAAAACCCTAGTATAAAACCGAGAAGCATCGGACTAGGACAAATGAAAGGTCTGTGTGGGGATCACAGAAAGGTTGAAAACATACCAAAAAAAACTCCCCTTTACCCCTTGACAAAAACCGAATCCGTGTTATATTGTAAGTATGAAAGGAACATTAGAAGAATTCATCAAAGAAGTTGACCATCAAGTGTTCGTCCGTTGCGGATTGAGCATCCACGATCTGCCCGACATTGATTTTCACAACTGGTGGTTCGATGGGATAGATGGAAGTGATTGGGATCACGCTGCACACGGCGCGGCAGAAGAAGCGTTGGAAGAGGCAGGATACCCAGAGGAGGCATTATAATGAAAGATAAGCCAGAGAATTGGAACAAAGGATTCGACCACCCGTGGAAGATTGGTTGCGGCGGACACGAAACACCGTTTATCTCAAACAACAAATGGTGGTTGTATATGTGGAACAGTATTGAAAAGGATCATTATTACTATTGTTTTGATGATGACCTGTTTACAAAAGAATTGGAGTATTAAAATGAAAAGATTATACATTGTAGAATTAAACGAAATCCACTGTGCCACGTTCGAGGTTGAGGCGACCAGCGAGCAAGACGCAGTAAACGAAGTGTTGGATGGATGCGGCGACTTGGTTCACTCCGAGTATTCCTACACACCCGACAATGATGCGGTTCGTAGCGTCACCCGCAAGGAGGACTACCCGCAATCTTTACACACTCGTTTGCATGGGGAGGACTAAATGACAACCAAAGAATCAACACAATTAGATATTTGTCTCACCTTGTTAGCAATGGCAAGCGCAAAGGGAGCAGACCCAACCGATATGTTGAACGCATTTGCCTTTGATATGAATCTAATACGGAAGGGCGAGAACCCAACCGAAACGCAGAAGCTAATAGAATGACAGCAACAACATTAAAAGAAGCAATTGGATTGATGCACAACCCAGAGATCGACTCGCTTTGGGAGTACGAGGGGCAAGACGGTCAAACTCTTTGGAAGGCATACACCGAAGGCCAATACTGTGACATTTATAGTTCCTGCACTGCATTAAAGCACGACGGAAAGATAACACCAATGGGGCAAGACTTACTGGATTCAACTGGGATGATTAAATGAAACATAAAAGCAGAAGATACAACGCAGCAAACGAAACCAACAAAGAGTTTTACATCCGTCGAACCAACGAGATGAAGAAAGTCATTGAATCAGAACAGTGGAAGAAAATGACAAAGAAGTGGTGGAAAGAATACCAAGACGTAAATAGTTGATTTTCTTGTAAATAGGTGTTTTCTCAGGTGCGAAATAGTTGATATTCACGAAATCTTGCCGATCAAAAAACTTCAAAAGTGATCGATAAACCCTGAAATAGCGTCTTTGTCGATCAAAAGCGAGCGGCTAATTAAGGCTAATTAATCGCATTTAATTAATTGAATTATTTTGCTTCTGCCCCTTGACAGATAGGGGTTTCCGTGTTACTTTGTTTATATGAAAGGACAAGTTCAAGTTTACCGAAACCTCCACAAGACCCTCGAAGACGGCACGAAGGTCTACAGCGTCAAAAACGACAAGGGAATTGTAGAGGATCATGTTACAGAGATCGCAATCTCCCGGCCTATTCTGCGGGTAGGCCCGAAGGGTAATCAGCGAGTGCGTGACGAAGGACGCAAAAATGTTCACGCTTACGTTCAAGGCAAGCGCATGAGAGAGTCCTTAATCGACGATCCTACCACTGGCATTCATCCAAGTGAGTGGGTAGAAATCACTTACCGTCCCGAACTTCACACAAGTTTTGTTTTGGTGCGAGACGATCTTACAGAAGAAGGCGAATCAAAAGCAGTCAGTGAAGCATGGTTTGTCGAGTTTCGCAGGGATGGTAAAGTTTGGGCCTTTTTACCTATGCTGAAAGAGTCGGGAAAGACAGTGACTGTTAAAGTTGACCGTTGCCCCTATTAAAAGAAAGTAACTTTATAGGCTTCCCGCTAGTAACTTGGCAAGGAAGCTGCCGCAGCAACTATGCCAACTTACTTTTCTTAAAAAAAATCAGCTAGGACGGCGGATGTCCTACCCCCTATGTTATATTAATCACATAATGAAAAACGAAATTGAAATTGGACAAACACTCGAAAACGGCAAGCTGGTAGTCGGCATCTCTGACTGCAAACGCTTCTGGAGACTCAAGAACCCCAACGGGACAAAGGATTCGATGTTGCGTGAGGATTGGGAAAAGCATTCGATTGTACCCAAGCACGAGGGTGATTGGGCTGGAAACCCAAAGTTTAAATTAGATTAAGGAGTTATTCACAATCCCTTGACAAAGTGACATTTATAGACTACATTTAGGTAATGAAAGCAAGGAACATAATCGCAGCAGACGGAACACAAAGCGAATCTTTCGCAGTATCACGGCACATCATCCTGAGAAACTTCTGGGAGTATTACGTTGAAGAACCCGATGAGAACGGAATAACCTTCGGCTTTGTGATGGGATTCGAAAACGAATGGGGCAGCGTTGATTACAACGAGATTAAACCCTACATCATCAGCGAGGCAAAAGGTACTGCTCTTGATGAAGTAATGGCCCCCGCTGGTTATGTATGGGAGGATGAAGATGACGAATGATCAAGTGCCAGACTTTTGCCTGTTCGTAAATACGGCATCAAAGACATCCGCCATCTGGACAAAAGCAGATGGTTGGATGGAGTGCAAGCCGGAAGAGTTCGAAGCAATTCTTGTCGTTCAAGAGTTGGTAAGAAATAGCGACCACCCGGAAACAACCTTGATGCAAATTAAAAACGCAATGCAGGAGTTTAAGGGTGACTCGGAAGACGAGTAACTTGGCAAGGAACCTGCCGCAGTAGTCATGCCAACTTACTTGGCGAGTTATTCACAAAAAAACAAAGTTATTCACATCGCCTTGACAGATGGCGGTTTATGGACTACCTTGTATCAACGAAAGGAACTAAGATGAGCGTATCAAGAGAAGACATATTATGGGATGAGGAGATGGCCGCTGAAGAACTCGAAGGACTGAGCGAAGACAAGCTGGGTAAGCTTGAGAACATGGCATGGGACAACGAGGAGATGGAGGACTAAAAAATGAAACTAACAAAGAACGAAGCCGAAAACCTGCTCGACGCATTAGAAGAATGGAATGATACCGTTGGCCCAAAAGAGTTAGAAGAAAATGAAGTGGGCTTAAATGAAATGCGTTACCATAAACTCGCAAACAACATCAAAAAAATGTTGGAGGAGGACTAAGAAAAAATTTGCTTTTTCTGAGAAGTGTGCTAGATTGTTATATAGAAAGGAACAAGGAACATGGAAGAAAACAACATCGAATTCGGTAAGTGGGTTAGCACTCACAAGGAAGCGTTAGCCAACCTCTACTTCAACTTTTACGAGTGGGCTATGGGGGAGCAAATGAAAGGTAACGAAGAGGGTGATATTATGCCTCTCGATGAGTTTGTGATTCAAGTCCACTCTGATGGTCAAGAGATGGTCAGCAAGTGGTACAAGGAGAACAACAAAATCAACCCCGAAGAGGATTTGGGATTCGGGAACGAACTGGATTTTTCAAGGAACTAAAAAAATGACATTCAAAGTAACATTCTATGACGGCGATTCCACTTATGTGGAAGAGATTGAAGCAAGAAACGAAGCACACCTGTACGCTATACTGGACAGTATGTGTGAGGATGTGGAAGACATCGAAGAGAAAATTGAATCTAACCGCCTAACAGGTTTAGGCTTTACAGGATAAAAAAAAGGAGTATAATTAAAGATATGAAGACGCTTATATACACAAACCTAAAGGGTAAAACCCACATGTATCGGATTAGCAATCCGCAACCGCACAACATCTTTGGAAATCAGAAGGAAGGAATCAAAGAGAAGGGGTTTAAGGCCAGAGTTGAAAACAGAAACGGCGAAGTCCGTTCGTTTCGATACGATGGAATTGTAGCTTTAGCATAGTGGTTCCTTGGTTAGTGTGTTCGTGTGTGTTGTTGTTCATAGTAAGAGAAGAGTGCGTCGGGGAGTGGTTCACCTCGGCGCACTTTTTCTTTTCCCACCTTCGAGTAACTTGGCATAAAAACTGCCGCCGCGATCATGCCAACTTACTCGGAAAAAAGTTATTCACAACGCTTGACAGTCACCCGTTTCCGTGTTACATTTATACCATGAACAGCACACAAGACCTCGCATCCCACATCGCCGCCCTCAACGCCAAGACCCGTGAATGGGTTAATGCGGAAGAGGGCCGCTGGGCCACCACCCTAGTAGAAGACCCATCTCACTGGGCAGAGTGCGGTGTCACTACACCACTAGAGTTTGATTGGCTGATGCAAGCCGAGTGCTATTCAGACATTCACAAGTCTGCCTATGGCTACAGGCCCTACTGGCCAGAGAAGCCCACCACTGACGCAGCCCTTGAGGCCAGCATCGACGAGATGCAGGAGGTCATAAACCAAGCCGCTGCACATATGCGCGAGGAGGAGGAGCGCGAGGAGGCGGAGCGTGAGTATCAGCGACAGCTTGAGGGAGAGCATACTGCCGCAGTCAAGGAGGCACTGAAGCCCTCCCCATCATTCACCATCGGGGAGCTTTGCTCCCTGTGAATAACTTGCCCCTTGACAATCACCCTTTTCCCTGTTACATTTATCTCATGAACGATGACTTCAGCGACATGATGCCCACCTGCGAGGAATTCTACTACGACATGGCTCCCGCGCCCATCGACGAGAACGGCATGACCCCCGACGAGCGCGACGAGTACGAGCGCGAATACAACGCTTATCTCAAGGAGATGGAGCAGCAGGAGTAACTTGGCAAGAAAGCTGCCGCCGCGATCATGCCAACTTACTCTGAAAAAAGTTATTCACAATGCTTGACAGCAAGGGGCTTCCGTGTTATATTTATACCATGATCACGAACGACGCAAGAAACAACAGCACAGCAAAAAACATCTTTCTCGCCTCTGGCGAACCAACCCTGAAGCAAGCACAAAGGGTATTCCGTAAACTTCAGCGTGAGGCAGGGCGGGGAACCACTGAGTCTGATTTTGCTAGACTTGAAGAGGCTTGGGAAGCTGACCAAGAGCTTGGCGGTCAGATTATGTAGGAAAAAACCCCTTGACTTATTTAAGAAAGTGGACTATATTGTATCCATGAACGAGGAACAAAAGAAACTCAAACAGATGCGCGAAGAAGCCAAGGAGCAACGCGCTCAAGTCGCCAAGCTGGTCAAAGTGATTCACAAAGGAATTGATCAATCTCAGTTCCAAGTGCCGCAAGGCCCAGTAAACCACAACGGCCAATACACTTGGTAGCATGAAAAAGCACTGGTTGACAATCGTCATACTGATCCTCCTTGCGTGTGCTGCTATGGCTCAAGATAAGCAGCTAACGCAAGAGCAGAGAATCATCGCAATGACGATCTTGGGCGAAGCCCGTGGCGAAGGCGAGGCCGGTATGTACGCAGTGGGGTGCATCATTGCACAGCGTTCGATTGCTTGGGGCAAGACACCCACACAGGTATGCTTGAAGAAATGGCAATTCTCTTGCTGGAATCCAAACGATCCCAACAAAACAAAGCTGCCAAGCCTACTAAATACACCACAGGGAGCGTATGCAAAGCGTCTTGCCGTAAACTTAAAACAGTTACAAAGAAGCTACATAAACAACGCAGACCATTATTGCACTCTTTCAAGTAATCCCTTCTGGAGCTACAAGACAGTGACAAAGAACGGAAAGAAGATCAAGACACCTATCAAACCTATAAAAGTAATTGGTAATCATAAATTCTATAAACTACGATGAAAAACATAATTGAATTAACCTTTTTCGTACTGTTCACCACAAGCCTAATAGTTGCGTTTGTGAGTAACATTTAACCGACAACGCTTCCAGCCGAGTAACTTGGCAAGGAAGCCGCCGCCGCTTTCATGCCAACTTACTTTGGAAAAAGTTATTCACAATGCTTGACAGTCACCCGTTTCCGTGTTACATTTAATCAAGATGAACGCACAAGAATATAAGATTCAATTTAACCTCATGAACACCAAGGCCACGCTGCGAGGCAAGACTTATGATGTGGCGGAAATTTTCGAACCCGAAGCAAGCGTGGTGGTGGTAGAACTTAAAAACTACAGCAACCCCTGCGGTGTCAATTTCTTATTTTCTTATGATGACGGCGAAAACTGGCGCGAAGGATTCCCTTGCCCCGATGGAATCTGCTGGTAAAAAGTTATTCACAATGCTTGACAAAGTGACATTGATAGGCTATATTGTATCAAGATGAACGAGGAAATGAAAAACATGAAAGAAGCGTTTGAGGAGTTCTCAACTCTCTGCGACAACGTAACCAAGTCCTGCGACGAGTTTCGTGCAATGGACATCAACAAAAAGCCAACGCGCACCAACTATGACGAGATGTGGGGCGTGTCAGGCTATTACAATGACAACGATGGAAACGACATCCGAGATAGGGATTAACATGAATTATTGCATAAGACTTCACGCCGTAGGCAGGAAAGAGAAAAAGGGATGGCGAGGCCCAGACGAGGCTACCGCTCACTTTAGTACCAGCGCAGAGATTGATTCTATCGAGTGGGAAGAAAGCAAGATGGAAGCCGTCGATGAATGCTGGCATCAGCATCAGCGTTGGTGGTTAGGCTATCGCCTTGGTACGACAAAGATGGAAGTAGGGCGCGAGCCTTGGGATGTCATGTCTCCCGGCTATGAATACCACAAAGGTCGTACACACGCAGTCTGGGAAGAAGTAAAGTAAAACTTATTCACAACGCTTCTCGCTAGTAACTTGGCAAAGAAGCTGCCGCCACTTTCATGCCAACTTACTCTGAAAAAGTTATTCACAATGCTTGACAGCAAGGGGTTTCTGTGTTACCTTTAGGTATGAAGTTTGAGAGAGGAACACAAGTGCATCACCGCGACAACCCCAACTGGAAAGCCGTTGTGGTGCGCGACACCAACCCAAGCGCACCAGTAAACGGTTTGGTGCGAGTCAATCATAACGGGCGCGAATCACTCATGCCCAAGACATTGTTGAGAGTATCTTTCTACGCAGATGCCAAGGCGGAATTTGGCGAGGTAGTGAGTTAAGAAAGTTATTCACAACGCTTGACAAACGGAATTTTTTCAACTATATTATTACCAAGATGAACGACATGGAATACAACAACAGCGACGAATACACCAACAACCTCCTCGATAAAGTATGCGAGGGTATTAAGGTTGAGGACAACGACTACAACGATTGGGGCAGCAAAGGCAACACGGTAGAATACAAGGGGGCCTTGCACGAGATCGTAGAGATTGAAATGGAGATGGTGTGCTATGGTGATGACGCTTTCACTGGCGACGACCCCTATGCCTACACTCTCAAGAATTTAGAGACGGGAGAGGTGTCCTACTTGCTGGAATCAGAATTAGACTAAAACCCATCAACTCAAATCAAAAGTAACTGAGTCACTCAAAAAAGAGTGGCTCTTTTATGTACCCCCCCTTTTTTCAGATTCAAATAGGTAAAAAAAGCAATAAAATAGCACTGGGGCTTAAAAAATAGTCTCCCCGAAAAATTAAAATACCTATAAATATTTATTAATATTAATTCGAAGCAAAAGAAAGAAAGGGGATTTTTTTAGGTGCTTTACGTTTCATCTAACATGGAAACAACCCCATGCACCCTTGGGCCTGTGCAGAAAGCACAATTTAATCGTACCCAAGATTGCGCGTTAGTAATGGAAGGAACTAACACACAGGCTAACCACAAGTGATTAACTTAATTACATTATATAAAATACAAACCAAAATCCAAAAAAAAATATATAGAGATTAACGTCTTTGCCGCTATAATATAAATACTATGTCTGGAGATGAATGGACTCCGAATAGCGGAGAAAATTACTACAATAATTATAATAATTTATTTAAAAATATTCAAGACGAAACAAATTTCGTTAAAATAAAGAAAAAAAAGAAAAAATCTGTAAAAAATGAAAGGCATAATTCTAGCAGGAGGAAACGGCACTAGGCTTTACCCTACCACCATTAATCAAAACAAAGGTTTATTACCTGTATATGATAAACCTATGGTTTATTATCCCCTTTGTACCTTAATCGAAAACGGGGTTAAAGATATTTGTATTATTTCTACTCCTAAACATATAGATCAATATAAAAAATTATTGGGTTCTGGAGAAAATTTAGGAATTTCATTAAAATACAAAACACAAAAAAAACCAGAGGGCATAGCCCAAGCATTTTTATTAACTAGAAGTTTTATTAAGAATGATTCTGTATGCTTAATACTAGGTGATAATATATTTTATGGTGCTTCTTCTGTTTTTAAACAAGCCTTTAGTCGTTTTAGATCAGGTGGTACTATTTTTGGATACAAAGTAACCGATCCAGAGCGTTACGGTATCATATCGTTTGATAAAAAGGATAATCCTGAATACGTTGTAGAAAAACCCAAGGAATTTATTAGTGATTATGCTATTCCGGGGCTATATTTATTTGATGAAGATGTTGTTGATTATACTTCTAGAATAAATCCTTCAGATAGAGGAGAATTAGAAATAACAAGTGTTATAAATCAATATCTTTGCCGTGATAAAATTAAAGTATATAAAATAAATCGCGGCTGTGCATGGCTAGACGCTGGTACTCCTCAGTCACTACATGAATCATCTGAATACATTAAAGTAATTGAACAAAGACAAGGAATTAAAATAGGATGCATAGAAGAGGCTGCATATAATTCAAAATTCATAAACAAAACACAATTAAAAGAATTAACGGCCAAAATGCCTGATAGTGACTATAAAGAGTATTTAGAAAAAATATTATGAACTTCCATGAATCAAAACAGTTCGAAGCGGATGACCAAAAAGTAGTATTAGTAGATATTGATGAAACTATTTGTTTTTATCCTAATAAAAGACAATACGATCTAGCAGAACCATGTAATAAAAATATACAAAAAATAAATGATCTTTATGATAAAGGCTGGTATGTGATTTATTGGACAGCCAGAGGTGGTTCTGAGAAGTCTAAAAAAGCTGGTCGTTGCTATTACGACTATACTTGGAAACAACTTGAGACATGGGGTTGTAAATTTCATGATTTATCCACTGGTTCTAAAGGAAAATATATTAAACCAGCTTGCGATTTAGTTATTGATGATAAATCTAAAAGAATAGAAGAGTTATGATATTATTATTAGGTGCAAAAGGGTATGTAGCAGAAGCTTTCATAGCTCATTTCCATGAGAATGAATTAGATTATCAAGCTTTGTCGAGAAGCGACTTTGATTATACTAATTTTAATAATTTATTTTATTATATTAAAAATAATTTGGCGCTAATTGATACTGTTATTAATTGTGCTGGATATGTAGGTAAACCAAATGTAGATGCATGTGAATTAGCTAAAGGAGAATGTATTAAAGGTAATGTATTATTACCTCAAATG
>CEPB01006560.1_pt1 | contig 20241 bp, 17 predicted proteins | sample 530611 | NCBI WGS metagenome assembly CEPB01 (sample SAMEA2620672, study PRJEB7988) | marine metagenome | isolation source: saline water (ENVO:00002010), including
ATCATATATATTATATTAACCAACATGAAAACGTTCTCAATTATCGTTGGTCTTTTTTCTTATGTCTCCGCTTTTAATTCTGTAAAACCCAAAACTAATTTTAAATTCGCAGGTGATACAAAACCATTGGGTTACTTTGATCCTTTACAAATCACTAAAAATTCGGGTGAAGATACTATTAAATACTTGCGTGAAGCAGAGTTGCAACATTCCCGGACAGCAATGGTCGCCTCACTTGTTTTCCCTTTTATTGAAATTGCTACAAAGGAACCTGCTATCAATGTACTATCTGAAAAAAGTCAAGCTGCACAACTTGCATGGCTTGTATTCTTTGGTATTTACGAGGTTGGTCGTATGAATGCAGGTTGGAATAACCCATTTAATGGGGGTAAGCCATTTACATTGAAAGATACATATGAACCAGGAGCTGTATTTCTTAGAAGCCAAGCAGCCTTTTTTGATAATAAAGATGCAGAAAAACGTCTCAACACTGAATTAAATAATGGTAGATTAGCAATGCTTGGAATTGCGGGAACGATGCTTCAAGAACTATTGACAAAGGATGAACTCTATCTGAATATCTTCAATTAATTGTGATATTGAATTGTTAGTAAATATCCTATGAGTTATTTACCACCCCACGTATATTTTTTTAGTAATTTATATTAATGGTGTTAGTAACTTACAAGGGTAAAACAAAAAATCTTCCAGATAGATATCTCGAGGGTCTCAAAGGTAGAGAAAGACGTGCACAAATAAAATCTATATTTGAAGGTACAAGTCGACCAAAAACATCATTTATTAGTAAAAAATCTAACTGGACAGAAACCTTTAATTCTGTATATGGAAATGAGATTGAAAAAATGCCAGATGGTAGAAATTTAAAAAACATATCAAAAGTATCAAATATACCTGAAAAAGCATTAGAAAAGGTATTTAAAAAAGGGATGGCAGCATATTATACGGGTGGTTCTAGACCAAACCAAACTCCAGAATCATGGGCTTATGCAAGAGTATATAGTTATATTATGGGAGGTAATACAAGAAAAGTTGATGCCGAAATTACCAAAAAATACAATGTTAAATTCACACATTTTATTAAAAATGTTAAAACTTTAAAAAATAAAAAAAACATGTCAAAACGGAGGAAAACTGTCCGAAAATAAATATAATTTAAAATAAATGGAAAGGGCTCTTACTTTTTTAATTGTATGTTTAGGTGTAAGGTTATGTTTAGCATTGATTGCTAAAAATTTATCAATTAAATACTTGAAATTATCTTCATTGCCGGCATTCATAATAGGAATATCATTTATATCTATATATTTATTTGACTTAAGAAATAGTGGATTTGAAGCAGGTGGAAAGATATGGTGGAATTCATATCGTCCAATTCATGGAGTATTATACCTTCTTTATTCTATATATGCATTCAAAGGCGATACAAATGCTTGGTATGTTTTGTTAACAGATGTCTTTATAGGATTATTTGCATGGATTAATCACTATTGTCTCAATAAATGAATTTTGTTTTAGGTTGTGGAGGATATTTACATAGTTCACCACCACAATGGTCATGGTTATTATATTCATTATTTTTTATAGCAATATTACTCATAGAACCATTATATTCATTCTCTATATTCCATCTGCCATTTGGAATTTTTGTGTTATATAAATATCTCTTGAAGTAATTGACTATATTTGCATAATGAAATGTTTTTAGAAATTTTGCAATATACATTATTGAAATAATGTGTATGTATTACTTATATCTTTTGTATAATCTTTTGTATAATCATTTTTGTATAATTGATTCTTAAAATATTCTAGATAAATCCCTTTCTTATACGTCTTTTATAGTTTATTACTTTCTATATATTTGTTAATGTCAATTTTTTTAGATTTTAATCCAGCTAAAGTCATTGGTCTAAATTTTCCATAAAAATTTCTATCATGTACACCTATTATTGACCATGCTGTTCCAGTATAACCACCCGAATCACTCCCGTCCATCTCATATTTATCATTTAAATAATTAGCAATATTTAGTGCTATTTGTCTGTTCTTAGACCACTCGGCGATTTTCTTCGCCCAGTACATTCTCATATAACCATGCATTTTTCCTGTTGATATCATTTGATACTGAGCAGCATTCCAAGCAGCATCTTCCGTATTTGCATTTTCCATATCTTTTAAAGAGTACAATTGATTATTATTAGATTCTTTACTCATTAACTTCAAAGCCCAATCCCATGCAGAATTTACAGATTCATAGTCTCTGTAATAGCAATAATTCTCGGCTAATTCCCTTCGTATCCAAACTTCTTCTATATAATCATCTATATTTTCTCTTGTTTTTGAATTCGTAGTTGATATTTTTTTCAACGTGTATACCATCTTTTGTACACTTACTGTTCCATAATTTATGTAAATAGACATGTTCGATTGAGCATTTTCTATAGTAGGATCGTTACGTTTATCATAATTTTTAATATTACTTTTTAGGTAATTTTTAAATCTTTTCATACCCGAATCATATCCTTCCTTTGTATTTGTAATAAATGTATCATCTATGTAATTTAATGAAGTAAGAGAAGGTAAAGGATTCTTCGATTTTATTTTTGTTTGTTTAAATGTAGTATACTTTGGATAATCAACTAAAAATTCATCTGATTTCTTCCACAATTTTGTTCTTATTGTTCGAGCCATATATTCTGCATTTGGAGAAGCTATCCATACTGGAACTATATTGTGTGCATCAATCTGTATTATTTTTACATTTATCTTTGAAGATACATTTTTGTCACATTCAATTGATGGTCTTGTAGGTTTAAAATCAGTAAGTACAAAAAATGAATTATTAAAATCCGTTTTCAACGCATCATAAGGTGTATTTGAAGTTCGAAATTCAAATGGAATACCATGTGTATTTAGTTTATTTTCTAAATATTTTAAAGACCTAAATAAAAATTCTAAATGTCTTTTAGAAGGATATAATATACAATATTTAGATGGATTATTCTTTACGTATAACTTATCTGGTAAATAAAAAAACACTTTAATAGGTACAGAATAATAGTTTGAATATTCAATCGCTCTAGAAAAAATCCAGTTATCTTCAAATCTGAAATCTCTTTTTAACCATATTGCTATATATTGTCCGTTACTATTTTCTAATTTTGAATTCAAAATTCTTTCTCTGCTACTAATATCCATATTATCTTTGTAGTATAGTTTATTTAATTTGGAAAATTTTTTTGATAATAATTAAATAGTTATTAATAATGTCTTGTACCAAAAGAAATCCACAACCACCGTGTAATGAAGACTCTCATGTGGAAAATAGAAATGGTAAAGAATGTTGTTATAAAGGTAAAAAGAAAACATCACCCAAAAAAAATACTGTATCATATGACCTAAAAAAAAGTTTAGATGAATATATCTCAAGACCTACCAAAGATTTGACAAAATATCTATCTCATGATACAATACCGAAATATAATACAGACGACTGGTTATTATACAACTGTTTGCAAGATGGTTCTTGTTTTTATCATGCTATTATGTGTTCGTTAAAATTATTATATCCTGAATATTCCGAAATAAAAGATGTTGACTTCAAAAAAGGTTTCTCATACAAAGATCATAATAAAGGTAGTACAGAACTTCGTAAATTTTTAGCAAAATATATTGATACATTTGGTGAAGAATTAGATTCTAAAGACAAAAAGGACATGAAGAAACGATTACTAGAAAAATCAAACGATGTTTGGGCAAGAGATGAAGAAATTCGTTTTACATCAAAGGTACTGGGTATATGTATTGGTGTATATGCGGATTATGGTCATGCAAAAGAACAATGGCAAATATTCTCACCTAACTACACCTTAGATGGTTGCTCAAGAATAATATTTTTGTACAATACTGGTATTGCAGATAAAGGGTTTCATTATGATTGCATAATACCAAAAGAATTAGTTAAATCAAAACTCAAAGTTAAAACTGAAGTTCAAGAGGAATTAACAGATGCATTAAAAAAGAGTATAGATGACATTATCGCAAAAGAAAATACTAAAAAGATTACAATAAAATATGTAAAAGAACAATTAGAAGAACTAGAAGGACATACATTAGACAAATATAAAAAAGCAATAAAAACGTATGTTAAAGATAACTCAGGTAATTACGAGAAAAAAAGCACAAAAAATAAGAAGAAAACAACTGGGAAACTTAGAATTACATTTAAAAAATTAAAGAAAACAACGTGTAAAAAACCTCCTTATGATCTTCCATGTAGAGATACTGAAATTGAACGTAAAAACGAGCACGGTGACACATGTTGCTATGATAAAAATACTATACGTGACGATAGTGATAATGAAACAGAGAACATTAAGGATATGGATTATACACGTTTATTAGATCCTAAAAGATACAACCAACTTATAGGTTATTATAATAGTTTAGGTGATTGTATAACCAATAGTAAAAATAATTCGAAACCATATCCTTTAACAAATTATAAATTTGACAATAATAGAGTACGTTTTGATCATTTATATTATCATGCTGGAGACTGGGAAGACATAGAAAGATATGGGTTATTACCATTGAGAATAACTGAAACAAAAGATTACAAAGGTAAAAAAAAATCAGATATATCTCCTATTTACAAGGACTATAATTTAAAATCTGTTTATAATACATTTAAATACATCTTCTTTCACTTAAAAAAAGCTATATTTGTTTCAATTCGTGACTCAAAATTGAGTATGTTTTTACCCTTTTCTAATGCAAATTACATAAATCCTTTTGTAGAAAGACTTTATTTCGATAAAGATGATTCAGATTTATTAAAAAAAATGAAAAAGTCGCTGAGATTGAAGGAGAATATTGATAAAATAAACGAAGCTGCTCAAAAAAAAGTTGATGAATACAGTAAATCAGTTGGATTAAGCTTAGATAATAAAAGACACAAATGGATTGTAAATAATTGTAACATACGTGCACCAAAAAAGGGAAATGTAGAAGGTGAGCATGGAACAAATGTGTATAAAGATTTGTTAGAACAGATGTGTGAAAATGTAAAGGATATACCTGATTGTGAATTTTTCATAAATGTTAGAGATTTCCCTATATTAAGAAATGATCTAAGAGAACCTTATAATCACCTTTACGACATTACTCCTAATTATATTCCTAAAAAATATCAAAATAAACCATTTGCCCCTATCTTTTCTGCAAGTACAACTGAAGAATTTGCAGATGTTCTAATGCCGAATGTAGATGATTGGTCAAGAGTATCTGACAAACATTATTTAGATTGGAAAGAAGGATGCTATAAAACACCTGAAATTAATTCAAACACACCATGGGATAAGAAGATTAATAAAGTAATTTTTAGAGGGTCCGCTACCGGATGCGGTATTACAATAAAAACAAATATACGTCTTAGAGCAGCAGCATTAGGTAAGAAATATCCTAATATATTAGATTTAGGAATTGTAGACTGGAATGCACGACCTAAAAAATTTAAAAAACAACCAATTCGTGTTATTGATGAAGAAAAATTCAATTTTAAATTAAAACCTAGAATTACAGACGAAGAAAAATTCAAATACAAATACATATTATACTTAGATGGTCATGTTGCTGCCTTTAGAATGGGAGGGGAACTTGCATCTGGTAGTGTACTTTTTGTACCAGAATCAAGTTATTCTCTATGGTTCTCAAAATATTTAGAACCAATGAAACACTACATACCTATTAAAGATGATTTATCTGATCTAGTTGAAAAAACAAATTGGTGCATAAAGAACGACTCTGTTTGTAAAGAAATAGCAGACAATGCACTTCAATTTTATAAAACACACTTAACTAAAGAGAAAATATTAGAATATTTTGCAGATTCATTAAAAAATATTGGTTTCTTAAGATCCAAAGGAACATTCTTGGGTGAAGATACTCCAAAAAAGAATCTTAAAAATATTGCATTGGTGACCATTTACAGAGATTCTGAAGATGGATCTAGGAAAATACAAAAGGATCATTTCTTAGAAATAATGCCAAAACTCTTCAAAAACAAAGCAAATTTATCTATCATACTTGTTGAGCAAAACAAAGGTGATCTCTTTAATATAGGTAAATTAAAAAATATAGGCTTTGACATAGCCAATAAATCTGGAATTGATTTTTCTCATATTATTTTTACTGATATAGACGTCATTCCTAATACTGAATTAATGCATTACTACTTAACTAAACCAGTAATACCAACCGCTCTTGCAATTGAAGGAACAAGATATCATTCAAGAAAAAAGAACGATGGTAAACCCTTTATGGGTGCTGCGTGTGCTTTTACAATGGATCAATTCAAAAAAATAAATGGGTATTCAAACGCATTTTATGGATGGGGAGGGGAAGATACTAATTTAGCATTAAAAATACATGAAGCCGGAATGAAAATTGGTTATCCTGAAAAAGGTGCAGTAATAGATTTAGAAGAAAAAGATGACAAATCTATATCTCTTGAAAATAAAGTGAAAGTTGTTCTAAAAGAAAAAAGAGAAAAATTAGCTTATGAAAAAATGGCTGTCATAAAGAACAATGGGATATCAAATCTAAATTACAAAATAATAAAACAAACTAAATACAATCGTGTATCTTCAAAAATAACACACATCATTGTAAATTTATTAAAAAAAGATGATGAAAATAATAAGGATTGGTTTCCAAACACATTTAATGAAGATGAACTGTTTAAATACAAAAGAGATATGCAAAAAATAAAATGGAAAATTCAAAATGTTTAAAATTGCAAGTATTTACTTATTCACATATTAAATGAGGGAGTAGAATACCTACCATTTGCTTTAATCACTCCATATTTTCTGCATTGAGTACATTGATAAAAGGTATTCGCACCTGAACCTGAATTATAAATCGTCATCGCATTACAACAATCAGAACGTATTGAGTTAGATACTATATTATTTTTAGGAGATGATGCTGGCAATTCTTTCTCTCCAAAACCTAAATAACTAATAATAATATCTTCAACTTGTTTAGGTAAACATCCTAGATTTGGACTTATTATTCTAAATCTGATACTATTAACTTGTCGTTCATAAAAAGACTTTTTTAATAAAGAACGTATTTTATTATTCTTCATTCTCTTTCCATTGACATATGGTCTAACATTCCATTCTTTAACATACTCCATTGGGTTATTTTCATCTATAAATTTACAAAGAAAATCTGCATCTAATTTAATACCCTTTTTTTTAATATCACTTATTATTTCTTCTTTCATACCTCGTTTTACACAACGAAATGATAACGGATTCTTTTTTTTTAACCAAGTGAGTATTTTATGTATCATTTTAGGAGATATAGATTCTTCAAAATTTCCTAAAACTCTTTTGAATGACCTAATCGACAATAATCTATCACCTTTGTGCACCTTTATTCTATGTTCTATCTCTTCTATAAATTTACATACATCAGCATGTGGTCTTATTTCGTACCAATAAAAGTTATAGACTGATTTTACATATGATTTCAAACTATTTATCATATCATTAATTTTTTCAAATTCGTTAACAATATTGAAATTATGTTTACGTATAAATTCATATTCTTTTTCTATTTCTTTTAATCGTTTTGCTACTTCACGTGATTGTGCACTATTTGTACCTTTAAAAGTATAACATCTATAATCATAAATGTCATCTGATAAAATTTTTAAACAAAACCCTATCGAACTCATATTATTCACTATTTCTTAAATATTCTCATTTAATTTTTAAATCATTTTTACACTACATTTAATAAATACATATTAGATAATCAATAATAATGGCAGGTGTAAATGTAACACGAAATGCTTGGAAAAAAATGTATTCTATAATGAAGTCTTCCAAAAATCAATTTGGTTTTCTATTTTCAGCATCTGCAGGTGGTTGCAATGGTTTTAATTTTAATCTAAATTTACTAGACGAAAATACGTATAAAGAACTTAATAACACAAGATTTATAAATGTTTTGACACAAGAGAATGCAACTCTTTTTATTGACCCATTTAGTGAAATGCATTTGTTAGGAACGACTATAGACTATATAACAGAAGACATTGAAAATGGCAGTTTTGATAGCAAATTTGTATTCAATATCGATAAAAAAATTGCATCATCTTGTGGTTGTGGTACTTCATTTATGCCAAGAGATATAAGACAATAATAGACACTTGTATCTTTCTGTAAGAACTTAAGGAATACATTATAATAGTAATTAATATGTGGACAACTTGGCGGAGTGGTTAACGCGGTTCCCTGCTAAGGAATTCTCTATTAGAGGCGCAAGTTCGAATCTTGCAGTTGTCGTTTATTCAAGGGGGATTAACTCAGGGGTAGAGTGTTCGCTTTGCATGCGAAAAGTCGTGGGTTCAAATCCCACATTCTCCATTAAGTTCTGTCATTTGGTTCTTTATATTCAAAATCAAGTACTTTGAATATATCTTTTTCTGTTTTGATGGTTATATTCTCAGCACCTACAAGTTCTGATTCATTTAGTCTATAATTCTTTTGAATGGCCTGTTTTCGCATTCTTACATTAAATGACTTAGAACCTGTAAAATATAACAATGCAAACGGGTATTCCTTTTGTGTTGTATAGAGGAAATCAATTCTACGTGGAATATGACCTTTCAATTGACTGATTCCTAGTAATTTTTTTGATCCTCTACTTAATGTTTCGATTATTATGTTTGAATCAATAAGATTATCAATTATCTTATTAAAATCATCATGATTATCACTTGTTAGAATAACGTCAATATCTCCCGAGTCTTTAGCACCTCTACGATAACTCCCAACTATTTCCATTTTTAAATTCTTGTAATTCGTTACTGAATTTTTAACAAGAGTATCTAATATTTTTCTAATAGTTTTCTCGTATTTCTCTATCTCTCTTCTCGGAATTCTTTCTTGTAATTCATCGAAATATTTCAAGCCCTTTTGTGCTGCATTTTCAGTTCCATTCTTTTTGTAGTTCTTATTAAGTAGTTCGGGTCTCTTTTTAAGTTCCTCAATCGAATTTACTTCCTTAGATAATTCTAAAGCCTTTTTTGGTCCAACTCCATGAATTTTACAGAATTGATGAATTACATTATTTTTCTCATTCTCTATAATATCCACCTTACCGTTTTTTACATAACTATTTAAATTATCTAAAATAGAACCTTTGATTTCCAATTTTTCTAATTGTTTGACATCTGTTATATCAAATTCAACTTCCAGAATCTGGTTTTTAGCCTTTTTGTAAGCATTTGCACGAAAAGGGTCTGAATTGTCATATAATTTTCCCCTGTTTTTATAGATAATTTCTATCTCTTCTAAAATCTTAACAAATTCACTATTCAAAACTTTCGCCATGTTTAGTGTTTTGTAACACTTACTTATTGACTTATCATTTTTATAATAAAAAATTAATTCATAAACTTTACATTCACTATCTATAATATGAAATATTTACATCCTTTAGATTTTATTGAAGCGTTTTACATTCTTTATATGTTCTTTTTTTTCAAAACAAACTACTCGTTTCGTAGTCCTCTAGAATACACGCATGTTTCTGATTATATGTATCATCCTACTACAAGTGGAACGTATGACAATAAAATATGTAAATTTGGAAAAGACGTATCAATTATTCTTGCTCTTTGGATCATTTTTGGCCAATACTACCTAACAAGTATCTCAAAGATTTTGCCAAATTACATAATTTTCCTTATAATTTTGATATTCTCGATATTTATGAATATGAATGCATTCGTGTATATATTACCTGTATTTGTGTATGAATGTTTAAAAGAATTTTACTTAAAAAAATAATTGAATGAGATTGGCATTCTGTTTTCTTATAAAGAATGACATAAACCACATAGAAATGTGGGAAGACTTTTTCAAAAATGCAAAACCCGAAAGATATAGAATATATATACATAAGAGTGAAGCAAACGAACCATGTTCTTCTAATTTTGTATCTCAACATTTAATCAATAAAACTGTATTAACAGAATGGGGAGGTGATTTATATTCTGCAATAAAATTACTTTATAAAAAGGCATATGATGATTTGTGTACCAAATACATATTATTAAGTGAATCGACTATACCTGTAAGATCATTTAGTACAATTTATAAAAAACTTTCTAAATTTCCAAACAAATCATCTATCAATTACTTACAAAAAATACCAAAAAATGTGAATGAAAAAAATACTCATATTACATCATTACAACGTTTTATCAACAATTCCAATAGGTGTTCTCTTTTTGCATATAATATAGATATAACACACTGGTATTATGCAGATATGTGGACAATATTAACTAGAGAACACGTGAATCTAATTTTAAATGATGAGACAATAATGTCATATTTTGAAAATGCATTCGCATGGGATGAAAACTATCCAATGTATGTACTTAGTTTTTTTAATGAATTAGATAACATAAAACGTGAAAAAACTACATTCGTAAATTGGAAAGAACCTGTATATCATAATGACCATTCAAAAAGTCCTAAAGAATATACTCTTGTAACAAGCGAAGATATAGACTATATCAAAAAAAAATCATCTGTTTTATTTGCCAGAAAATTTTCAAAAGATTCTAATATTAAGTGTTTTTTAACTTACAAATAAATTAAATGCTAATAACTTTATCCAAGTCCATCTTAGATAATTTTGATATGAAAAATAGTAACTTTCTAGTTGAAAAAAAATACTATTTATTAAAACCTGGACGACAAGAATACAGACTTTATTCCTATTTAGCAACTTTTTTTAATAATACAACTATTTTAGATATAGGAACATGTAAAGGAACAAGTGCTATCTCTCTTGCACATAATCCTACTAATAAAGTCTTAACATACGATATAATCAATGAAATTAGAAATAAAGAACATATTTGTTATAAAATACCAAACGTAACCTTTAAAATACGTAATGTACTATTTGATTTGAATAAAGATATGATAAAAAATGTTAAATTAATTGTGATTGATATAGATCATAATGGTACTGTAGAGGCAAATATATTACAAAGACTACGTGATATAGAATTCAAAGGAATAGTATTATTAGACGATATTCATCACCCAACTAAAGAACTAAGAGATCCTATGCAAAAATTATGGAATAATATATCAGAAAAGAAATACGATGTCACACAATACGGACATTGGTCTGGAACTGGTATAATATTATTTGATTCAGATATTACTATAAATATAGAATAGTTACTTGAAAGTGAATTTAAAATTCAAATTTTTTAATGTATGTTACAATCATGTATTCAATTGAAAACTTAAGTAAAACTATGCCATTGGAGTTAATAAATATAATAGAACCCTTTACAAGAAAACTCATTAAACTAGATTTAAAAAAAGACATTCATAACTATATAAAAGTACTACTTACTATTAAAAATTTGTATCAACAACGGAATTTACATTTCGCATCAGAATTTTTACCAGAAATCATATGGATATGGATTGCAAAAGACATACTATCTTTTTGTAATACTCGTATGATATTTCCGACTATATTATCAAAAAGATCACACGATATTAATTTACTTGATATGAGTTCTAGATTGTATCATAGAAATGTAATAGTTACATATCCATCATTGCAATTTATAGTAACACCTAAAAATCAATACGCATGGGGGAAAAGAGTTTCTCGACTGATTGTAGCAAGTCTTACAATTCATGAAAGAGAACAGTTTATAAATTTTGTTAATAAAAAAAATTTAAATTATAGAAGGTATCATCCTGATTCTATTTAGAGTTTTTTGGCAAGGCGGGCCGAGCGGCGGGGACCTTTAGGTTTGTTTTTTGAGCCTAGAGGGCGTCCACGTTTCGATTTAAGTTGGCACCGGAGACCACTTTCTCCCGATTTCGATTTGCAGGTGTGAGTCTTGCGAGTGCATTTTTTCAATGTAGTCGCAGGTCTTCTCTTGGCGTACCATGCAGGGGCACACGATTCTGGCGAGGCTTTAGGGCGTCCACGGCCGGGTTTTGTTGCTCTAGTTGTTGGGCGAGGCATTATTAATATACCACAAGAAAAAAAACGCACAGGTCTATAATTTTTTTGTAGTTCACGGATAATGAAACATGGGAATTTAATATTCACAAGTGCTGGTGATAATACAGAATTTTATAATCATTGGTTAAAATTAAAAGATATGTGCCTATTTGACATTTGCATAGTATATTACGGAAATTCTAATAAAGAAAGGTTTAAAGAATATTCAACTTATTATTTCAAAAAAAAGGGTAGTAAATTTCAGAATTTTTATTATGTATACCACAACTATCAATCGATAATATCCAAATATGATAGGTTCTTTATTATCGATGACGATATTATTATAGATACGAGATCAATTAATCGCTTATTTGAAGAAAGTAAAAAACTCAATGTATGGTTATGTCAACCGTCTTTGCTACCAGAAGGAAAAGTTGATTGGTCAATCACTAAAAATAACCCATCATTAAAACTACAATATACAAATTTTGTTGAAATGAATGTACCTTTATTCTCCAAATATGCTCTTCACATTTTTATGAAAAAATATGACCCTTACATAGTAGGTTGGGGAACCGATTTACTTTATTCTCATTTGTTCTCAATACAGCCCGATTTTTCACATAATAAAATATGTATTATTCATTCAATAACATGTGTAAACCCATTAGAAATTAATAAAAAAAATAAAAAAAGAGAGATTGATAGGTTTATGAATACAAAAAAAAGGAAAATTGTATGGAATAATTGGAGAGAAAAAAATAATTACCCTAACGGTTTTGATTATATAGAACTATATGATTGCATAAAAAATACATAATTACATTGATAATAAACCTATAGCTAATATAGCGATCATTACTGAATCTTCGAACCGAATTGGGTTGAATGTTACATCATCTTCATTTTTATAAGATTTTAATAACGCAGGTACTGCACGATTATAAGAAAAGTATATTATAACTGCCTTTAGTAAAATTAAGATTAAGATGATTAGAAGTTGTGTCATAAATAACTCTAATCCCGATGACTGATTGCTTCTGATTATATGAGTTCTTACATATCCTCCGATCATTTATTATAGTCAAATATTTTTATTTCGGAAGTAACAAGTTTAATGGTATACCCGTTGTTTCGGATAATTTTATCAAAGATCTTACAGCTTTATCCTTTTCTTTTGTATATTCCGTATTCGGTCCATATAATAAATAAAAGACAACAGCCCAAGAAGTACTTTGTCCGCCAATTGTGAAACTATAAATATCTTGAGTATTAACCATAGTGTTTGGTTCATTAAATTTAAACATAGGAATAAACATATTAGGTGTGTCCATATAAAAACGCATTAAAGAATTATAAACATTAATCATAAATGTCACATCATCCAATCTTAATGTAAATTTATTATCACCTATATAACTTAATTGGTAAGGATATCCATTTTTTGTTAACAACATTCTTAGATATTGCTCATTCTTTTCTACAGTATCACCATTTGTAAAAATAACCTCGATATAATCTAATCTAGAAAGAGTTGCTTTATAATCCTGATTCTCATCCTGTAAAGTACTATATTTTTCCTTCAAATCTTTTAATTCTGAATTTAAATTTTTATTCTTAATACTTACATTTATAGTATTGTACAGTATCTGTACTTCTCTTATTATATCGTTTAGAAGTGCATATTCTTCACTATTTAGTTTATTTTCATATTTATGCAATTCTTGTAATAACAAATAATAGGTTACAATATAAATAATAAAAATTGGTTCTGTAAAACCAATGCAAGCCATAATATCAATATTCCCTTTGATTATAGATAATGCTTGCATAACAAACATTGTATCAAATAATTCAGACATTTTGTCTGATCTTAAATGAAATGGTATTTCTTGAAGATCTACAAGTCCTTGAATAGGTGTTTGCTCTAAATCTTTCTTACTTACTAATTTATCTCTTGGTATATCACTATAATCACCACGATATATTACAGATGCTCTCAAACAGTCCGTAAAAAGTATATGAACATTTCCAAAAATCTTTTCACGTTCACTTGGATCATGTATTAAATAATTTGTATATTCAACTTTTTTCATAGAATAAAGAGGTGTTATGTCCGTTTTTGTATTGTCTGGTTTTACATCTGTTTTTAACATTCTATATGGATCCAGATCAAATACGTGAACCGAACTCTTTAAACTTTTTATAACTTGATCTGTCGTATCTTCATTTTCGTAGAATAGTACATGCATTATTTATTCATAATTTTTCTTATTTGGAATTTTTGAATTACAAGTTTGTTTAATCAGATTTTACTGTACGACATTTCAAATTAAATTGCTTTGCAAACAATACATTATATATATCACACATTCTCGCACGAGTTCCATCTGAATATTCATGATTTTTACCAAATTCATATTTTTTTCCTAATTTTCTCAATGCACCCCCCATTGCATCATATGCACTCATATTATTGTTTTTTAATCTTTCATATTCTTCTTCAAATATTTTTCTTATTTCAGGATTAGTAATATATTCTTCTAAATTAATATTCCCATTACATTCATCGATTGAAATATTTTTACCCACTTGTCTCACACCGTTTCTACATAGAATGCCTCCTTTTACATACTTTACAGAATTAAATGCACCATACGAGGACTTCCCTTTAAAGGGAAATCCAAATAAATTGATAAAATAAGTAAACAAAAATGATATTGTTAAAAACAATGTAATATACTTGAACACATTATTCATATTTAATCCAGGGTCAGATGTATATATACCTTCTTTCATAGCAGTGTAAATACTTTTATTCCAGTTCTTAAATCTTTCAGACTTTCTAAATATACCAGATAATATAAAAGTTATTATTAAAGGACCTATAAATAAAAATACTGTTTCTATCCATGAAATAAATACATATGCTACGTGAGCAACCCCCCACAACATAAATCCAATTGATTTTATGATAAATCTTATAATAGGACTGTTAAATAATTCATTTCCTTTAAAAAAACCTAAATACATTATCAAACCCAATAGTCCTATCATAAAAATCGTTATTTTCTCACTGAGACTTTTAAATAATTCTTTTGGTTCATCATCTACTATATGAGGTTGTACACAAGAATCATTCATTTTGTATCCATCATAAACACCATCCGGTGGATTATTATCACATTTCTTTTCACCTTTATATTGTATATCGCCATTATTATAATATACTGGTATGTCTGTTCTCTCTATCTCATCACTCACTTCTTCCTTTTTTGTCTCCAGGAATACAAAATCTTTCTCTTTTATAAAAACATAATTATCCATAACCACATTCTTGTAATCAAAAAAATTTTCATCTGTGAATTCTTGAAACGGATAACCACCTTTGTATAGATAGAATGATCTTTTTTTAGGTAAAACGTTTTGCATTGACCAACTCCCGTCCTCTTTTTTTTGAGTCTTTATTTTTCTTCTTATTTGATAAAATACATCTTGTGCTAGCGAATATTCTTTAGAAGCATCATTAATTATTTTTAATGGTATTGATATTATCAGTCTTTCTCTTTTTAAATCTATGTTCTCGTGTACAAGTGTTAGTTCACCTTTATATTCTGAATTGACCGATTTGTGCACAGTATCAGATATAGTAAACCATATCAATTTATATTTATTTTCTCTGAATATTACATCATGAAGTTCTGAACCTTCTAATCTAGTTATAAGAAATCTATCAGTAGAAGAGTCATGTTTAAAAGTTAATTTACTATATTCTATTTTTAAATCACATAGAAATTTACATGGATATATTTCTGTAGAATTAATTAATAAAGGTGCATTACTCATTAGTCCTTCCAAATAAAAAAAAATTTATCTTTTTGCTACTAAAATTTTTTATTGTTATAAATTTAAAAATATAATATTCTAGATAGATTATCTATTATTGTGCAACCGTCACCGTAGTCCTATGCCAATTATACACAAGTGCAGCTGACACTACATAAGATGACATTTTGACATATTTTATTTAGTATTTTTGATATATGAGAATCAGATAAAGGATTCGTACTTTGACCTATTCTTAAACTTACTATAAATGCAGCATTTATTAACTACTACACTTGTTTTTGCGACTTGACTAGATGAATTTTTGGAGACATCGGTGGTTGGGCGGTCGGAAGCGTCACGGACATCGGCGCGAGGGATACTTCCAGATTTGCCCGCGGAGCGGGCGGGCGAGACCCGTGCGAGATTGGTGGACGCGTGCGTGCGGTGTCTGCGGGCGCTAATCCCGCGCGTCGACGCCGACGCGCAGAGGCAGGGTTTAGATGCGTTAGTAGCAGGCGCCCTGGAAGCCGCCATACTTCCAGCGCCACGGACAGAATTTTTGACGTATTTGATCTAGTATTTTTAATTTATCGGATCCAGTTGCACCATCAAGCCGTTTACTCATTCTTAAACTTACTATAAATGTAGCATTATTTGAGTTGTTGTATCCCTCAACTTTCAAGTTGCGGCCCCAATTAACGATACTTCTTTCTTCACTTATAAAATTAAGTTTGTTATTTATTAAATCATTCTCTCCCCGATATTTACTGTTATCTATTTTGTTTAGCCAAGACATATGATTAGAATTAATATCTTCAAAATCTTGGTTTAAATCTAAATCCTCAATACGCCGCATCTCGATCGACGTCGCCCGACGCGAAATCCAGTCCCCTATTCTCCCCATCCCTTTTAAAATTTTCAATGTTCCATCATTTTTCAGTAGATATATGTTGTTATAAAATACCTGAACAATAAAAAATGGTTCCTCTTTAAGATCATTGTGGTTATCAAAGTGAAGTTCCTCAAACGATGCAAAAAACAAAGTCTCCCTATCGTTACTGCAATATAATAGCCCATAAATATGTTTATTTTCAGGATGTTTTGTATGTGATAATCTAATTTCTACAACTGGACCCATATATATATCACTAGAAGATGGAATTTTATTAAACGTTGTCTTATCATAATAATTGTTTAATCTGTTTCCATAAGTTCCTCCCAAATTTAATTTTTCTACTAAATTATTTATATTTTCATTGTTCCTGTCTTTTCCGATTATTTCATAAGAATGGTAGATCGAGGTCCCACCTGAACTATTTTTTACAATATAAAAAGGTACTCCATGATAATCATTCTCAATGTAATCTGCTATTTCTTCTATTTTGTAATAACCAGTCATTGTTCCCATATCAAATTTAGAAGAATTATTTTGTAATTCAAACTTTATGTATTCTTTATTATTATTTTTAAATATATATCCAGTCACTGATTCTTTCATACAATATCTTTTAAACCTTATTAATGGTATTTCCGTTCCTGAACTATTTATATCATTGTAATCTGGTTGTCTACCTATTTTGTTATAATAATTATTAATTTTTGATTCGTTTAAAACTTCAGTAATAAGAAGTGAATTCTCAAAATCATCTGTATTTTCAACTTTAAAATGATAATCACCTTGAATTTCATCACATTGTTCTACTGGTGTGGTGTTTATTACTATATCCGAAGTTATATGATCAGAATTAATAGTATTATCGTATTCAATTTTTGATGGAACATCAGAAGATTCTTTGAATTTAACGGTTGCACACTTTTTTCTTTTATAAAATTGTTGAAAGTCAGATCCTTTATTTTTTATTATATGATTAAATAAATCACAAAAATTATATTCATATCTAACTTTTATGGTTGGTTCCTTAGTATCTACTGTATAATCAGGTAATTTAGTATCTACTATATAATTACGTAATTTAGTAAATCTTTTATCAATTTTAAAGGCTGCATATTTTATACCCTCTTTTACACTATATCCACCATTATCAATATATTCATTTAAATATTTCTTAAATAAAAACCTTGAAAGGGGAGGGATAATAAATTTATCTAAATCTAATTCTAATTCACATCTATCTATCTGAAAACCAGGACCTAATGTTCTAACTTTATTTAAACAGACCTTTACATTCTTCTTAGATCTCTTATTTTGTAATCTTATAAAACCAGAAAATGTCATAAAATAATAAATTAATGTAAGTATAGCAATAATAAAATTTAAAATTTTTGTATTATTACAATTAAGACCATTAAAGGTAGCACTTTGCATACAATTCATTGTACTTGAAAAGAATTCATCTCTAGGACGTGGCCCTTCCGTGAATAATATTTTAAAAGGAACATTGTTTGTAATAATATAAAGGATATTTCCTAAACAAAAAATTATAAGTGCAATAAAATTTGTAATAAATCTTGCAACATAAATATATGATACTTGAATTGGAATCCATATTAATAAACCTATCAATTTTAGAATTAATTTAAGACTATCCATTCCAAACCCTCTCTCGCTAATTTTAAATAAAGAAATTATAACAAATAAACCTATAAAACCTGCTAGAAAAACTAATATTCTACCTTCAAATGATGTTATAATATCTTTGGTATCAAATTCGTTCTTTTTATCTGTATCATCATCACTATCATAATCATCTTCATCGTCTGCACATTTTTTGTCTAAATTTATATCTTTCGTTTTTGTAACCTTTTTACATTTTACTTGTACACCTGTTTTTTCAACACCTTCTATTGTCAATGTAGAACCATCATTTCCATATAATTTTATAATTTCTATACTTGTTTTGTAGTAATCTTTTTTGTTTTTAAGAGAATTAAATGTTTTAGATTGTATTGGAATAGAATCATTGAATATTATGTATGTATTTGTTCCATTACCTTTTTCATTCGATACATACCAAAAAAACTTACGTCTATTTGGAATCAAATCCAAAAGACTTTCATCATTCAATTGAAATTCCATACTTCCATTTCTAAGCTCATCAGATGCATCTAATTTTGAAAAAAAATTTTGTGAAAGAGAATTTGAAACTGATTTTTCTAATGGAATATATACCAACAATTTGTTATTACTATTCCCAGTTTGCTCATGAATGAGTAAACATTCACCCAACACATCATCTTCATTATTTGTAAGTGCGTGTGTTTGCGGAATAATACGTAGATCCTTCAATTGATACATTACCTTTTTGAAAGACACGTAAGAATCAGAATTATTCGTTTTTACAATAAATTTTTTACCTAAATTATCTGATTCATATACAATTGATATACTCTTATAAGAAAAATGAATAGGACATAATATATTACATTGTGTGAAATTATTTGTATTAATTTTAACTTTACCCTCCATTATTTACTCTAAATAGTTTTAATGTAGATTTTTATTTCTTATCTTTTAGATGCAAATTTTTATCTAAATTATCTAAAATATAAGTACACGTATCAAAAAATTGCTCTCGTCTCTCTTTTACATGTGCATATTTTAATTCATCTGGGACTACATCTTTAGGGTTATTTTTTTCATCTAATATTTGTACACATACCGCAATAATATATTTTTTACCACTTGTTTTAAATATAGATTTATTGTTTATATGATTAATAAGGATATTTACACATGCTTTTTTCGAACCACCTACCCAAAATATATTAGTTTCATCAATTGAATATCTTATTGCATTTATAAACGATATTATAAGAAATGATAATCTCCACACATCTTTCATTTCAGCTTTCTTATTGTATAACGGTGCAGATACCTGTTTTAAATATTGAGACCATTTTAATGCAGTTTCTCTTAGATTTCTATACCCCTTAGAAAATAATGCTTTTCTTATAGCATTTCCTACTAATACAGTACCTGCAGCAGTTGCGTATGTTAGACCAAATGGTACACCCCAAGGACCAATCATTAATGGAATTCCACCAACTAGAATAACATGTTGCAATGTTTGATTTAATGTAACTTTTTTACATCCTGGAGGATCGTCGCCAAATGCTTGTGAACCAATATATTTTGTAACTGGAATAATTGCACCCGCACCTACTCCAGCAGCAACTCCTGTTATTGATAAATAAGCAGCAGGTCCTAAAAATTCTGGTATTATATTAAATACTAACTCTTTTATCTCACTCATACCTGAGAATACTTCGTAGGAAGATTCTTTAACAATTTCACTTACACTTTCTCCTAGATCTTCTCCTGCATCTTCTATAGCTTCTGCTGCATCTTCTCCT
>CEPB01025951.1_pt1 | contig 20052 bp, 18 predicted proteins | sample 530611 | NCBI WGS metagenome assembly CEPB01 (sample SAMEA2620672, study PRJEB7988) | marine metagenome | isolation source: saline water (ENVO:00002010), including
TATTTCTTTTAGTACTGTTAGCTAGTTCATTTTCTTTTGCTCAAGAGGCGTCAGATTCAGAAGAACTGTCGAATATTGAGGAAGTCGTAACTTCAGCGACAAGAAAAGAAACAGCTCTACAGGAAACAGCTTTGGCTGTTACAGTTATATCTAGCGATGATATAGAGTCAAAGAATTTGAAAGAATTCTATGACTTTCAATTTAATGTACCAGGTGTACTTTTCAGTAAAACCAACTTTTCAGGTGCTGGCATACAGATAAGAGGTATGACCAACTATGCTGTTGGTGGTTCCTTTTCTGATGTAGCAACACCTAGAATGGATAATATAAATCTTGGTTGGAACCAGATGGCTATGAACGAATTGTTCGATATAGCAAGTTTTGAAGCTTTAAGAGGGCCTCAAGGATCTCTATTTGGTGGTAATAACCCAGGTGGAACATTCCTTGTTACTAGTGTAGACCCTGGTGAAGAGCAAGATGCTTATTTTAAAGCAGAATTTGGCGATCTAAATTTACAAAGATATACAGGAGCAGCGACTTTTGGTGCTGGTTCTAATTTCAGAACTAGATTTTCTTTTAGATCAACAGAACGAGATGGTTATATAACTAATACTTTCGATAACACAGATATGGATGATAGAAAATATCTAGGCGTTAGATTAAAAACTATCTGGGATGTTAATGAAAAAACATCTATGACTTTGACTATGATGCATAACGAAGAGCATGATTCAAGAGTCAGAGTACAGAGAGCAGCATGTAATAAAAACAAACTTATTGGTTGTGATCAATGGGGTGATGGAGTTCCTACATATGGTGTACCATTTACTGGTGTATCAGCTTTTTCATCAATAGATTACATCACACTTAACTATCCAGGCAGCATCGTATTACCTGATCTTTCTTTAGGTTTTGATGATGGTGCTCTTCTTTATCAAGAGTTAGATAAAGTACATACTCCATTTAAACCTCAACAAACGAGGGATGATTGGAGCAACAGTTTAGTTATAACGCATGAATTTAATGATGAATATACATTATTTTTCACTGCTGCTAATAATGAACAAGAGTATGACCATACACAATCTTTAAATGGTTATGCCTCTACAAGAAATTATAGAATGGGACCAATTAGAGCTAATGTATATGGCATGGAAGGTACATTTGATACTGATGTAGCAGCTGATGCATCACTCTCTAATTATAAAACTAATCAGTATGAGTTTAGAGTTGAATCAAGTCTTGACGGTCCAGTTAATGGTACAGGTGGTATCTGGTTCTCTGATAGTGATGGTATAACTAACTATCGTGTAGGTTCACCAGGATTCCAGTATTATTCAGATGTTAGTAAAGGTCCAGTTGGTGGAATGTATCCTGATCTTGCCGGTTATGGTGGTTTAGGTTTCTGGGCATCGTACTTCTCTGGTTATGGAGCAAATCTTGAATCAAATATTGTTACTGGTGTAACAAACGCTGCAATCGATTATGTAGCTACTGATCCTACTACTCCTGCGCAGATTGCTGCACTAATTCCAGGATTCTTAGCACAAGGACTTTGTACAGACCCTGCAGGAGACTGTGTTGTCTTAGCTCAACAATATTTAGTTGGTCAAGCAGCACAAATGCCTGGTGTGGTCGGTGCTGGTACTATTGCTGGTGTAGGAGCTTCTCATGATGAGGCTGCTAATACAGTTAGATTTGTACAATCACTTGGTATAGCTGGTGCCTTAGGTGCTGGATTATTCCCAGTTCTACCTGCATTACCGGAGTGGCAGCAACAATTCCAATCTTATAATAGATCTAGAAACGAAACTTTCGGTCTTTTTGTCGAAGCAACATGGGAGCTTGATGACAGAACAAATTTCACTTTTGGTGGTAGATATAATGAAATTACCAAAACTGATAATGTGTTCTCAGGTTTAGCTGATATCTCTCAATCTTTGGCAGGTTATAATGGAACTTTACAAGGGTTCCCAACACCTCCAGACCAAACAGTAGATCTTGATGAATTTACTGGCCGTTTAATTTTGGATAGAAAGTATGATGATACTTTTGTCTATCTAAAATACGATAGAGGTATTAAATCTGGTGGATTTAACCCAACATCAAACTTACTACCTGGACCAAATGCAGCACTTGTAGATCCAGAGATTCACAACGTCTTAGAAGTTGGTACAAAAGGTAGTTATATGGGCGGAGCATTAACTCTTAATACTTCTGCATACATTAATTCAGTTAGTGGCATGCAGTTAAACAAGATTATTGGTTTAGCTTCACAAACATTTAATACTGATGTTGATATTCAAGGTTTTGAGTGGGAACTTTTATTAATACCTAATGCCCATTCAAGATTTAATATGGTTGGTTCATTAAATAAATCTGAACTAGTAGGTTACTCAGATTATGATCCAAGAAATCCTTATGGAATAGGTTCAGTAGATGAAAGCACATTTACAACTTATCCTGGTGGAACTGTCATGGCTATGACAGACGTTGGACCAATATTTAGATCATTGGGAGGTACATGTAATCAGTATTTCAATGCTTTGCTTGGACCAGATTGTCCAAATACAGGATTTGTCATGCAAGATCTTAGTGGAAAAAGTCTTCCAGCAGTTCCTGAAGTATCATTTTCAGCTGGATATGAAGTTGACTTAATGAATGACGAAAATGGATTACTTACTGCAAGACTTGATTACATATATAGAGGCGAATTCTATTTAACAGTTTTTGAAAATGATCATGAACTTATTAATGATTTCGACTTTATGAATTTCGACCTGACTTACCGAACACCTGATGGTAGATGGATGGTCGATTTTTACCTGCATAATATAGAAGATAAGGAAATTGTTGTCGGCGGATTTGTCGGTTCTCAATCAAATGGGGGTGGTTATAACCTTTATATGCAAGAACCAATGAATGGCGGCATATCAATTCAATATAACTTCTAAAAAATAAGAAATTAATTAAAATAAAACCTCCGCTTCGGCGGAGGTTTTTTTATTAACATGGAATTTAAATCAATAAATAAATATCTTGAAAATCTTATTAATGCTTTAAGAGAAGAAAATGAGGCTAATAAAGATATGTTAGATAATTTTTTTCGTTACCTTGAAACTGATAATAAGTTCTATCTTAATTTAGCAAATAAACAATTAAGAGAGATTTTAAAAGGTGCCGGTTTCGGTATACTTTTGATATTACCTTTTTCACCAATAACTATTCCATATTTGCTAAAAAGGGCTAAGAAACTTGGAATAGATATTATTCCATCATGGTACAAAAAGCTTGATTTAAATAATGAAGAAAACAAGTTAAAATAGGGTTTTTCGGAGGTAAGTAATGAGAAATGTTGTAATAGTAGATAGTGTAAGAACAGGACTAGCTAAATCATTTAGAGGCACATTAAACATGACAAGAGGCGATGATATGGTCGCACATTGCATTGATGCATTATTAGAAAGAAATTCAAATCTGCCTGGAGATGCAGTTGAAGATATTATCATGGGTTGTGGCAATCCTGAGGGCCCTACTGGTCATAATATTGGAAGGAATGCAGTGGTATTATCAAAGCTGCCAATCACTACAAGTGGAACAACAGTTAATAGGTATTGTTCATCAGGGTTACAGACAATCTCAATGGCTGCAGGTCAAATTATGGCAGGTGGTTATGACACAATCATAGCTGGAGGAGTTGAGCAGATTACCCAAGTACAACCAGTTATGAATATGAATGGTTTTGTAAACGATAAAATTAATCAAAATGAACCTGGTATTTATTTTCCCATGGGACAAACTGCAGAAGTTGTAGCAAAAAGATATAACGTAAGTAGAGAATCGCAAGATGAATATTCACTTCAAAGCCAACTTAGAACAGCAGAGGCACAAGAAGCTGGAAGATATGACGATGAAATTATCCCAATGAAAACCCAGATGCTATTAACTAACAAAGAGACTGGAGAACAAAAAGTTGTTGATGCTGAGTGTGTTAAAGATGAATGTAATAGGCCAACAACAACATTAGATGGTTTAGCAGCTCTTAATCCTGTATTTGATCCAGAAAATGGTAGTGTTACAGCAGGAAATTCATCACAATTATCTGATGGTGCTTCAGTGACCTTAGTTATGTCTGAAGAAAAAGCACTAGAACTTGGATTAAAACCAAAAGCATACTTTAGAGGTTTTACTACAGTAGGATGTAAACCAGATGAGATGGGAATAGGTCCTGTTTTTGCTATTCCAAAACTTCTAGAAAACTATAAATTAAAAATTAATGATATTGATTTATGGGAACTTAATGAAGCATTTGCTGTTCAAGTCGTTTACTGTAGAGATGAGTTAGGTTTATCAATGGATAAATTAAATGTAGATGGCGGATCTATTGCAATAGGGCATCCATATGGGATGACTGGTTCTAGATTAACAGGACATATAATTAGAGAACTTCAAAATCGCGATAAGCAATTTGGTGTTGTTACTATGTGTGTTGGAGGAGGTATGGGGGCAGCTGGTCTGCTCGAAAGATACCCTTCTTAGTGAAAAAAGAACACTATTTTATTGATAAATATTTAAAACCTCTATCTATAAAATCAAGAATATTCCCAACAGGTATTGGTGATGATTGCGCAGTAATAGATTCCAGAGAGAGATTGATAACTTCAAAAGATATCTCTGTAAGTGACGTCCATTTCCCAAAAGAACTAGAACCTTATTTTATTGCTTATAGATCTGTAGCAATAGCAATTTCAGATATTTTTGCTATGGGAGGAACGCCAACAGCATATTTATTGGGAATAACACATCCAAAGCCAGATGATAGTTGGTTTGAGAGCTTCTCTAAGGGGTTAAATGATTTCAATGAAGATTACGATGTTAACTTGCTTGGTGGCGATCTAACGAGAGGAGAACTTAATATAAGTATTACAGCTTTTGGTCAAGCACCAGATAATTTACTAACAAGAACAGGTGCTAATATCGGAGATCTAATTTTTGTTTCAGATTCGTTAGGTAAAGGAAAAAAAGGTTTAATTGATTATAGAAATAATCGTAATAGCAATACAAATCACTATCTAAAACCAAAACTTCCTACTAGTTTGATGCCTAAATTAAGACAATTAGTTACTTCATGTATTGATGTTTCAGATGGTTTATTAATTGATTTGAAAAGAATTTGTAGTTTATCAAATGTAGGAGCAATAATTAATTTAAGTGAGGATATATATATTACCGATGAGCATGATCTAGTTGCAGGCGATGATTATGTACTTTGTTTTACTGCAAGAGAAGAATTTAAAGAGAAAATATTAGCTCTAGATTCTGCTATAAAAATAATTGGTCAGATTGAAGAGGGCACAAAAGTAAAAGTACTAAATGAAAATAATGAAGAAATTAAATTTAAAAAAGATGGTTGGGAGTCATTTGAATCTATTTAGTAAAATTTAGTATCTTATCTGAAATTGAGTCTGTGCTTAATTCATTTAACTCAAGAATCTCATTTCTTGATCCATGTTTCGGAAATTTATCTTCAATACCAAGATGAATAATTTTTTTACTTATACCAAGCATATTGAAATGTTCTGATACACAACTGCCAGCACCACCCATAATTGTATGATCCTCTAGAGTAACTATTTGGTCATATTTATTTCCTATATCCTTTAAAGCTTGTATATCTATTGGTTTAACAAACCTCATATCGTAAAGTCCAAAATTATTTTTTCTTGCTAAAGTCTCCACTCTATCTAAAAGTACGCCAAAATTTAAAATACATAAATTTTCACCATCTATAATTTTTTTAGCTTTACCTATATCAGCTTTATTATTTTTATCTGTTATTTCTGCTCCTCTTCCAGAACCTCGAGGATATCTTATAGCTGCTGGTCCTTGATGTTCATAACAAGCATTTAAAGCTAGCCACATTTCATTTTCATCAGATGGAGTAGCTATCACCATATTAGGTATTGCCCTCATAAATGAAATATCAAAATTACCTGAGTGTGTTGGTCCATCTTCTCCGACTATACCCGCGCGATCTAATGCAAAAGTTACATCAAGATTTTCAAGACAAACGTCATGAATCAATTGATCGTATGCTCTTTGAAGAAATGTTGAATATATAGCAACTACAGGTTTCATATTTTCCAAAGCAAGCCCTGCACTAAATGTAACAGCATGCTGTTCAGCAATTGCTACGTCATAGAATCGTTCTGGAAATTCTCTTTCGAAATTTACCATTCCAGAGCCTTCTTTCATAGCAGGTGTTATGCCCACTAATTTATTATCCCCTTCTGCCTTATGACATAACCACTCGCCAAAAATATCTTGGAATTTCGCTTTTTTAGGAGCCGGTGTATTTTCTATTTTTGAAATTGCATGAAATTTAATTCTTTCATTTTCAGCAGGTTCAAAACCAGCACCTTTTTTTGTAATAACATGCAGCAAATATGGTTCAGTCTTTTCCATCATTCTGTTAATTGTTTTTATTAGAAGAGGTATATCATGACCATCAATTGGCCCTATGTAATGAAGACCTAAATCTTCAAATAAGTTTCCCGGCATCACTGCAGATTTCAAGCCATCCTTAATATTCCTTGTAAGATGAAGTCCATAAGGTAAATTTTTGAGTACTTTTTTACCGCTAGATTTGAGTTTTTTGTAAGATTTTGATGCCCATATCTTTGTAAGATAATCTGAGAGTCCACCCTTATTCTTTGAAATAGACATATCATTATCATTGAGAATAATCTTTAGATTATTATTTAAGTGTCCTGCATGCATCATTGCTTCAAATGCAATTCCAGCTGTCATGGCCCCATCACCTATAACAGAAAATATATTTTTATTATTTTTTTGGTGCTTAACAGCTTCATCCATACCTAAAGCTGCGCTAATTGAAGTACTTGAATGCCCAACGCTCATAGCATCAAATTTAGATTCTTTAATTGAAGGAAAGGCAGCAAGACCATCAATCTTTCTTATTAGGTGCATCCTGTCTCTTCTACCAGTTAGTATCTTATGAGGATAAGCTTGGTGACCCGTATCCCAGACAATCTTGTCAGAAGGCATATTTAATAAATAATGCAAAGCAATAGTTATCTCAATCGCTCCTAGTCCAGCTCCAAAGTGCCCCCCTGTTTGTCTTACTGAAAAAAGTAAAAATTCCCTTAATTCATCCGCTAGAACTTTAAGCTCTTCAATAGTAAGTTTCTTTAGATCTTCTGGAGATTCAATTTTATCTAAAAAATTATTTTTAGGTCTTTCAATTGGAAAATCTTTAAAAACTTTCATTATTTTTGTCTAGCAAATAGCTTGTTAATGTAAATTGAAATAGGATGATCACTTAAATTCATTTCTCTCAATAATATTTCTACTTCATTTTGATACTCTTTAATCTTATCTCTTGTTCTATTAACTCCGAAACATATTGGATAGTTCTTTTTATTTTTTTTCTTGTCTTTATTTGCAGCTTTTCCAAGTTTTTCTTCTGTTTCTTGTATATCTAATAAATCATCAATTAATTGAAATGTTATCCCTACTTTTTTAGCAATTTTTTTCCATTGTTTTATATCTTCACCAGCAATAATTACTGGAGCAAGCATACTAAATTCAACAAGAGCTCCAGTTTTTAACTCATTCATTTTTAAAATTTCCTCTTCAGTTACTGATATATTTTCGAAAGTAATATCTTGGATCTGACCAAGTATCATTCCTTCAGGACCTATTGTTTTCATCAAAAACTGTAGCAATTGAACTTTTAGATCACTGCTTAGATTTAAATCATGCAAAATTATATCTATAGCTAAAGAAGCCATTGCATCACCAGCTAACACAGCAGTAGATTCAGAATATTTAACATGTAGGGTAGGTCTTCCTCTTCTTAGATCATCATCATCCATGCATGGCAAATCATCATGTACTAAAGAATATGTATGAATTATCTCAATAGCTGAAGCTGTGCTATCCAATTTATTTAAATTTAAATTAAATACATCACCTACTAAATAAGATAATAAAGGTCTAACTCTTTTTCCTGGATTAGATAAGGCATAGCGCATGGATTCATCGATTTCATTGGTGTTAATTACATATTTAGAGATTTCATTATTTACCCTTTCTTGGAGTAAAGATTCAAAATTCTCTTTATTAAGTTTTATCTTCGGTGAAAGTTTTGATTTCGCCATCTTCAGTTAGCTCTTTAATCTTATTTTCAGCAGACTCTAATTCTTTTTGACAAACTTTTATTAATGAAATGCCTTTTTCAAATTTTTTTAAAGATTCATCTAGGCTAGGTTCGCCTTCTTCTAGAGTTTTAACTATTTTTTCTAATTCTTTAATGGAGTTTTCAAAATTTGCCATTATGAAACTCCAATTCTTTTTGGTATTGATAATATAAATGACTTAGTTTTTTCTCTGATACCTTTCATATTCTCAAGAACCATTAAAAATGATGGAGTAACAAGCAAAGTAATAATTGTACTGAAACCTAAGCCTGAACAGATTGCTATTCCAAATACTTGATACCATTTTACAGTTGAAGTTCCTTCAAATATCTCTCGATTAATTACATCAATGCTATAGCCTGAAGCTAAAAATATTAATCCAAATATGGTTGTGACTGTGGTTAATAAAACAGGTCGCAATCGTCTTATGCATGTCTCAGCAATAAGATCTTGCGTTGGTTTATTTGGAAAATCTTTTTTCATTTTGTTAAAGGTATCAATCAAGACAATATTATTATTTACAACAATTCCCGCTAGACCAACCAATGCAGTACCAACCATTATCGTTGAGGGTTCGGAATTGGTTATAGTCAATCCAAGAAATACACCTGCAGTAGAAAATAATACAGAAATTAATATTACGATTGGTTGAGTAATACTGTTAAATTGAGTTACTAATATAATGAACATTAAAAATAATGCACCATAAAATGCAGTAATTAAAAAGTCTGTCGCTTCGTCACCTCGCTGAACTAAACCACCAAATTTAACCTCCATACCTGGTTCTATAAAATTAGTTTCATCCATCCAGTCTTGCACTTTCGCCATTTCAGCATTTAAGTTATAACCTGGCTTATTGATTGCACTAATTTCATGGAAGAATTTTCCATCCCTTCTTGTTAGGCTAGCAGCATTTGGTCTTGCCTCTACGTTTACAAAGCTTGAAACTGGAACTGCACCATTTCTAGAATTGACTGTGATTTCATCTAAACTAGATAATGTTCTCTTATCTTTTGCAAATCTTGCCCTGATGTCTATTTCTTCATTTGAGTCATCAGGCCTGTATTCTCCCAGTTTAATTCCAGAGGTTACCATTTGAACTGCAGACCCAATATCAAATAGACTTATTCCAGATTGAAAAGCTCTTTCCTTATCAACATCAATTTTCCATTCAATTTTATATTTTGGCAGTGTATCAGCGATACCAGTAAAGCCTTCAACATTATCTTCAACCCATTTTCTAAGTTCTTTTGTTTTACTTTCAATTAAGCTTAGGTTCTCACTATAAAGCTGAATTTCAACTGGAGCAGTGAATTGACCAGGACCTTCTTGAACTTCTCTTATGTTCATTTTGTACCCTCCAATATCATCCATTGCTTGTCTAGCAAGAGCCAAAACATCCCAACCTGAAATATCAAGGGTTTTTGGATCTTCGACAACTATATATCCTCTTCCAATCCCATCACCCCCACCAAAGCTAGAACTTCTTACATCAATAAACAAACTATCAACTCCCTTCACATCTATTAATTTACTTTCTACATCGGTTGCTATTTCTCTAGATTCAAACGGCGATAAATTTCCTCTAGCTTGAATATTGGCTGTTATTAACCATGGTTCAATATTTGGAAAATAAATCCAACCTTTGCCGTAATTTGGAACAATACTTCCGAGAATCAAGAACATACTTAGAAATGTATAAGCTATAGTCTCAAGAGGATTTCTTACAGCAAAATTAATAGCTTTTTTATAGTTCCTTTTTAAAAAGGTATCATCACTATCATTAGTTTTATCAGAGTCTCCTTTTCTTCTACCAAGAAGTGAGCCAATCACTGGAGCAAAAATCAATGCATATGCAAGTGATGCTGCTAAGACTACAAATACTGTTATAGGAAGATATCTCATAAATTTTCCTGATATACCAGGCCAAATCATTAAAGGAGAAAAAGCTGCCAGTGTTGTTAGTACTGAAGCGAATACTGGTGTAAACATTCTTTTGGCAGCATTTGTGTAAGCTTCCTTTCTATCTTGTCCAGCATCAATTAATTTATCAGCGTATTCAACTATCACTATTCCGCCATCAATTAACATACCGAGACCTAATAACATTCCAAACATTACAAGAAAATTAAACTCATAACCCAAAAAGAAATGCAGGACTCCAAATGTGACTAGAAAAGAGAAAGGTATAGCTATTCCTACGATAAGACCATTTCTTAAGCCTAACGTAGCTACAACCAAAATCATTACGAGGATAACAGCAGTAATTATGTTTCCTTGAAGCTCATTAACCATATCATCTGCAAATCGAGTTGTATCAAGACTAGGAGTAATTTGAAGAGTTTGAGGGTAATCTTCGCGAATTTCTTCAACTTCTGCCTTTACTTTATTAGCTATATCTAGCTCATTGAAGCCAACTCTTTTGCTAACTGAAATTGAGATAGCATCGTAACCATTTACACGTGAAAAAGTTGTTGGATCTTTGAATGTTCTTTTGATTTCTGCTACATCACCAAGCTTCACAACTTTTGATCCCGATGATTTTATTGGCAGGTTGTATACGTCTTCTCTTGTTTCAAACAGACTCGGAATTTCAACAGCAAATTTTCCTGAACCTGTATCTTGGAATCCTGCAGGTATTAAAACATTATTAAATCTAACTGCATTACCAATCTCAGAAAGACTAACTCCTAAACTTTCTAATTTTGATTTAGAAACCTCTACTTCTAAAAGTTCTTCTGGTACACCGCCAATTTCGACAGTCAAAACTCCAGGAATTTTTTCGAATCTCTCTTGTATATCTTTAGCTATAAAATAGCCTGACCTTAAATCAGAAAACCCATAAACACTGTATGATAAGATTGGAAAGTCTTGATCTGCTCTTGCTTCACTAACTCTTGGATCTTCAGCTTCGGGTGGCAATTGGTTTCTGATTTCATTTATTGCTCTTTCAACATCTAAAATGGCTTGATCAATGTCATAGTCAACGTCATATTGAACTTGAACATTAGTAAAACTCGCAGAATTTATAGACCTTATTTCCTCTTTTCCTTCAAGTTTCATAAATCTATTTTCTATTGGTTTTGCTACCAACCTAGCCATATCTTCTGGCGAAGCACCCTCAAGAAATACAGAAACAGTAACCCAAGGAAAAGTAATATTAGGGTTGGAGGCTACAGGCATTGCAGAACGACCCATTATTCCCATGATTATAAGGAATATCATTATTAGAATCGTAGTTCTAAATTTTGAAACTGCTGTTTGTACTATACCCATTCTCTATTTATCAATAAAATCAACTTCTTCACCTTCTGTTACGAAGCCTTGACCACTGACAACTACTCTTGATGTATCGGGTAATCCCGTTACCCATGCTCCTGCTGTAGTATCAATCAAAATATTTACTGTTACTAAATTAATTTTTCCATCAACCACTTCAGCAAGTGCTACATTACCTTCCGCAGCTAAAAGGAATGCAGAAGTTGGAATAAAATGCGCTTTCACAGGATCTGTATATATGATTAGGTCTCCAGTTAGCCCATCTTTGATTTTGTAGTCGTTATTTTCTAATTCACTTTCAACTCTAAATGTTCTTGTTTGGGGGTCAGCAGTTGAACTCACAAATGTAACAAAAGATTCAAATTTTTCTCCGGAAATAAATTCAATTTCAGCTCTTTGACCTTTTTTTATTTTTGACACTAAAAGCTCAGAAACATTTCCAGCAATTTTCAATGGAGATAATGAAACGATTGAAGCACACATCTGCCCGTTTTGTATTAATTGACCTTCTTTTGCTAATTTTTCTACAAAACCATCAAATGGAGCAACAATATTTGTTCTATTTAATTCAATTTTAGCAGTTTCATAAACTGTTTCAGTAGTTACTAATGCTGATTCCGAAGCTAAACCCTTTTTGTTTAACTCTTTAGTTGAATTATAGTCAATTTCTGCCTTTTTAAAGTTTGCTCTTCTTTGGCCTGAATCAAGCTGACAAATAACCTCTCCTTTTTTTACAAAATCTCCATCTAAAAAATTTATTTTTGTTACTTTTTCAGAAGTTTGAGCTTTTATATCAACTTTTGAAAAAGCTTGAGATTCACCTTTTACAGTTATAGGCAAGCTAAAGTCTTGAGCAATTGAATTGATAGTTACAACTTTCTGATTTTTAATTTCTGGTTCAAATACTTCTGGATCGCCTGGAGCAAAATAACCAGAAACCATCCAAGCAACAGCTATACCAAAAATAAATGCGGAAGCCCTTAAATTTTTCTTATTCATTTTTTAAATTTTATGTTTTTTTCTTAAGTTCTCTACTGTTTTATTTGTTGATTTATTCTTGTCTTTTTTGTCTTCATAAGGATTATACCAGTTGAATGTTATTTTGTTTTGGTTTGATGATGTATCTTCAAAAAAACTTGCTCTCTTTTTTATGAAATTTATAAATTTGCTATCCCAAGAAACAGATGCTCTGCCGTCTTCTTTCCAATAAAGCTTAAACTCAGGTAGCGATTCTTCTATAAAATTATTATCTATTCCTGCCATCTCTATAATATCTATACAATCTTGAGAGGGACGCCAATCCTCAGAAATTATAGTTGGATTTGTTTTAGTTTTAATCTCTGCAGAATGTTGAGCCCATTTTAATCTAGCATGTTCAATAAATTTTGAATTATATGAAACTAAAACGTCTGCCCTTTCAGACCAATAAATAATAAACTCAGGAATTAATTCCTCTATGAAATCAGAGTCCATACCTGATCTAGCCAATATTTCTATTACATCTTCAGAAGGTCTCCATAATTTACTGATTTGTGATTTATTGTGTATCTTTTTCATTTGAACGCTATTTTTCTTTTTAGCACTTGCTGTTTTAGATATTATTTTTTTGTCTAGATTTAGCCCAATTAGATTTTTTTGTTCAAGCCTTACTAAATACGACATTAGATCTGTTTCATTCCAAAATGAAAACGCTTTGAAAGCGTCGATTAATTTTATCGTTTCCTCTTTACTTTTAATCCAATCGAGTATTATTGCAGACTCAAGACCAAGAGATTCTGCCACCTCTCTATCAAATTTAAAACTTTTATTCAAAACTTCTCCTTTTTTTAACAGATTCTGCTAATTCTGTAATGAGTTCTTTTGTTTCTTCCCAACAAATACAAGAATCTGTGATGCTTTTGCCGTATTCAAGATTATCTGAAATCTTTTGATTACCTTCCTTCAAATGGCTCTCTATCATTACTCCTGTGATATGTTTATTCCCTTTTTCAATTTGTTGTGCAACTGATTTACATACTATTTTCTGATTTTCATGGTTTTTTTGGCTATTACCATGACTAAAATCAATCATTAAATTCATATTTGCCTTTTCATCTTTGAGTTTAGAAATGCAAAGTTCAACATCTAAAGGTTCATAATTTGGTTTTTCTCCTCCACGTAAAATAATATGAGTATCGTCGTTCCCAGAGGTTTTAAATATTGCAACTTTACCTTGTTTCGTTGTTCCCAAGAAAACATGTTGATACTTAGCAGATTTCATAGCATCAACAGCAACCTTAAAATCGCCATTTGTCGAATTTTTTATCCCTATTGGACAAGATAGACCAGATGTAAGTTCTCTATGAACTTGACTTTCAGCTGTTCTTGCACCTATTGCCCCCCAACTTATTAAATCTGAGATATATTGAGGTGAAATTAAATCTAAAAATTCTGTTCCTGTTGGTAATCCAATATTAGAAATATCTTTGAGCAATTTTCTTGCAACTCTTAAACCTTCATTAATTTTAAAAGAATTATCTAATCTTGGATCATTTATTAAACCTTTCCATCCAATTGTAGTTCTTGGTTTTTCAAAATATACCCTCATTACAATCAAGACTTCTTCTTCGACTTCAGATGAGAAATTTTTTAGGAGTTTTGCATACTCAATTGCTGATTTAGGATCATGAATTGAACAAGGACCGACAACAGCAATTATTCTGTCATCTAGGCCATGAAGAATTCTGCTTATGTTCCGTCTTGCACCAAAGACTAATTTTGAAGATTCTTTATCTAATGGGACCTCATTTATAACTTCTTCAGGTGTAGGCAACTCCTCACGGGAAAGAATTCTGCTATTGTCAGTTATGTACATCATGTTTAAATGGTCGGACAGACAATTTTACATTATTAGACATCAACTTTCTCTCAAACTTTGCAAGTATTAAGAAAAAAAATGGTATGAGCAAAAAACACAATATTTAGTATTTATTTTTATTTTTATATACAATATCTAGTGTATGCAAACAGCGCATGAAATAAAATTACCAAAAGTTAAGGGGTCTACTGTAGACCAACTTCCAGAAAATTTATATGTGCCACCAAAGGCACTGCTTTTACTTCTGGATGTTTTTTCTGGGCCAATGGACTTTTTGTTATATCTTATTCAAAGAAAAAACCTTGATATCTTAGAAGTTAATTTAGTGGAGATAACAGACCAATACATAGCATATATTGAGCTGATGGAGGATTTTGAGTATGAATTAGCTGGTGACTATCTTGCAATGGCTGCCTATCTAGCAGAAATAAAATCCAGAATTCTTTTACCTAGAGAAGAGAATAGCGAAGAAGAAGAAAATGATCCAAAAGCAGAATTAATTAGAAGATTGCAGGAATATAAAAGATTCAAAGAAGTTTCTTTAAAAATTGATCTTTTACCAAGAATTGATAGAGATATTTTTCCAGCATCTGCAAAACTTCCAGAATTTCAACTTCCAAAAGCAAAAATTGATTACGATAAAAATGACTTATCCTTTGCTTTAAAAAATCTTCTTGACGAAATGGACAGGCTCACGAGCCATAAAATAACTTTAGAAAATATTACTGTTGAATCAAAATCAAAACTTTTGCTGGATAGTTTAAAAGAAAGAGATTTTATTTCCCTTCCTGAACTTATATTGAAGGGAGAATCAAAGCTTGCTGTATCTGTAATTCTTACTGCAGCATTAGAGCTAAATAGAAAAGGTTATGTTGAAATTGTTCAAGCTGAACAATACGGAGAAATATATTTCAAAAATTCAGAGGAGGTGGTGCATTAATGAAGATAAAAGATAGAATTGAAGCGCTTTTTCTTGCATCGAATAGATCTCTGACGTTAGAAGATATAAATGATTTATTAAATTTAAATTCTAAAGAAGATGAATCTGAAGTAATAAATTCAATCCAACAACTTCAGGATGAATATAAAGATAAAGCCTATGATTTAATTGAAGTATCGAGTGGTTATAGAGTTCAAATTAACCATGAATCTTCTGAAGATATTGCAAAACTTTGGGAAGTTAAACCGCTAAAGCTTTCAAGAGCAACTTTAGAAACACTTTCAATAATTGCTTATAGGCAACCAGTTACTCGTGGCGACATTGAAGATATTAGAGGTGTCAATGTAGCGACTAATATTATTAAGTTATTGATAGATCAAGGCTGGATAAAAATAAAGGGCTATCGTGATGTACCTGGAAGACCTGCTCTATTTATAACAACTCAAAAGTTTTTAGATGATTTTTCAATGAAAAATTTATCGGAGTTACCTGCCTTACCAGATCTTCCTGAGATTGAAAATATTTCACCAGAATTAACATTACAGGACGATTCAATTGAGCAAGAAGCTCCAAAATCATAAAGAAAAACTCTCAAAATATTTAGCAAACATTGGATTTGCATCAAGAAGAAGCATTCAAAATTTATTTAAAGAAAAAACAATTCTTCTCAATGGAAATAAAGCCAAGCATATTGATTTTGTGAAAGATAATGATGTACTTACCCTAGATGGTGAAGATTATATTGTTGAACTTTATCCTGAAACGGAAGTCTTGATATATCACAAACCAACTGGGCAAGTTTGTTCAAATGTACCAACAGAAAAAAATGATAGTGTTTTTAGCCATCTACCTTCAAGAAAAAAAGGAAAATGGATTATGGTTGGAAGGCTTGATGTTAATACTTCCGGATTATTGGTATTTTCTAATAACGGAGACTTTGTAAACTTCTTGTCTCACCCAAGTAGCAAGATTGATAGGGAATACCTATGCAGAGTTTATGGAGATATTACTGATAAAAAAATTGAAAATGTCACAAAAGGTGTAAATATTAATGGAGAAAAATCCTCATTTTCAGATGTGGTGGCAGTAAAAAAGACTTCAAAATCGAAGAACCACTGGTTTTATGTCTGTTTATTTACAGGAAAAAATAGAGAAGTAAGAAAAATCTGGGGTTCACAAAAATTAACAGTAAATCGTTTAATTAGATTGCGATATGGTCCAATTTTTATGCCAGATAATCTTAAACCAGGTGGTTGGAAAAAATTTTCAAAAAACGAAGTTAGAAAGTTGCAAAATCTATTAAAGGTTCAATAGATTTTAATTTCTGCGACCACTGGAAAGTGATCTGAAACACCATAAAGCTCCTTAGCATTAAATCGTAATGGGCTCCCGTTATCTCTAGTATGAATATCTGCTGTGATAACTACTACACTATTTTCAACGAACTTGGAATTTCTATTCTTTTTAAGCATTACTGCATCTAAAAAAGACCATCTATCCTCTTGAAAATAATAATTAGTACCTATACATTCCTTGCATTGATCCAAATGAGAGATATACCATTCTGAATTAAATTTTCCATATAGGTTTGCTTCAGCATCTTCAGCTGAAGTTACATTAAAATCTCCCAGAGCAATATTTACCCTTGAGTTTTTATTAGAAAGTTCATTAAGAGTATTGAATGCATCTTGCCTCATAAACCTCGGGTTATAAGGAGCAGGAAAATGAACATTAAATATTGAGATATCATGGCCATCTAATTTAAATACACCCTCAAGAATTGGTCTTGTATCACCTATTTGATCTTTTGTGCCACCAGTAAATTTAATTTGATGCAATTGAGTACTGAGTATTTCATACTTAGAAATAAAAGCATTATCAATACCTCGCTTATCATTCCCTTCAACTAAAGCATAATATCTATAACCATGTGGTTCTAAAAGCTTAAAAAGTCTTTCAAGAATTTTAATGTTCTCTATTTCTTGAAAACCAATGATATCTGGACCATGCGTACCATAAGAGAGAATAACTTCTGCAGTTGCATTAAGTTTGTAATCAATAACCTCATCATTCCAGTCCATTTCTAAACAATCATCTCTCCATCTTTGATATCTCAATTTATTACAGTTTTTGATATGTGTTTGTGATGTTTTCATCGAAACGGGCAAATAAGTTTCATCTTCTTTATTTGGATCATCAAAATTATCAAACATATTCTCAACATTGAATGCCATGACTGAAAAACTTTTAGCTATAAGGTTATGAGAAATAAGTAACATCAAAAATAAAAAAGAAGTTTTTATTAAATTATTCATGATCTACTTTCCATTCAATAATTGTATTTGACCTGATATCTCTCCAAGCATTTTTATCAAGTGACCAAACCATTATAGTTTCACTTTCTGCTGAAATATTCATTATTGAAGTACTGTCAGGAATGAAATTACGATTAAGTGTAGATGGCATAACTCTTATTTCTCCTGTATCAATTTTTTTAAATGTAATTACAACTATACCTTTTTTTAGTGCTTCGATTAATTCATTCATGATAATCAAACATAATACCAGTTTGTTTGCATTCTTCAGAAAGTAGCCATAAATAGTCAGAAGAAATATCTTCTGGTGTCTTTAATAACATTGGATCTTCGGCTGGAAATGCTTGAGCTCTCATTGTTGTTCTAGTAGGTCCAGGATTATAGGAGTTAACTCTAATTTCATTTTCATATTCATCAGCCAAACTTTGCATTAAACCTTCAATAGCAAATTTTGAGATTGAGTAACTTGTCCAAAATGCTCTAGCCTTTCTACCCACTCCAGATGAAGTAAAGATTACAGATGGATTGGATGCTTTTAGCAAAAGAGGAAGAGCTAGTTGAGTAATTAAAAAATTGCTTTCAAAATTAATTTGCATAACTGTTTTGAGCTGCATTAAAGATGTATGCATTAAGGGAGATAAGTATCCCAGTATCCCGGCAATATGTACTAGACCATTTAGTTCGCCATAATTTTCATAGAGATTTTCAGCTAATGTTTTGTAATCCTTTTCTTTTGCTTTGTGAAAATCGAGCTCAACAATAAGCGGCTCAGAAAGTTCCCTCTCTAATATTTCATCTTGAAGAGAATAAAGTTTACTTATGTCTTTTGACAATAAAATTAAATCAGCTCCCATCTTTGCAGCATCAAGTGAAACTTGCCTGCCAATCCCTGAACCAGCTCCAGTTATTAATATTTTTTTATCTTTTAATAGATTGTTGGTTGGCTGGAAGCTTGGTACTTTCACTGTATTATTTTTTTTAATTCAATAGGTTTATTAATTATATAGTCTGCTTGCCAAGAATTAGGATCAGTTTCATGAAAACCATAAGTACATGCAACAGTTCTAACATTAGCATTTTTTCCAGTTTCTATATCTCTTATATGATCTCCTACATAATATGATTCTGAATTCAAAGCATTAAGAATATCTAATGCTTTAATAATCCCCTCAGGATCAGGCTTTGTTTTAGATATATCTTCAGGACATATAACTGCATTTGTGAATTTATCCCATCCTAATTTTTCTATTATTGGTCTTGTATATTTTTCAGATTTATTAGTAACAATTCCCCATGAAATACTCTGATAATTGAAAAATTCAATTAACTCAATAACACCATCATAGATATAGATATCGTTTAACATTAATTCAAAGTATTTTTTGAGAAAAGATTCTTTTAAATCTGCTAGTTGATCATCATCTATTTCTGGAAATGAGTTTTTTAATATTAAACTTGCTCCTCTTGAAGAATATTTTCGAACTTTTTCAAAAGGCACTTCATCTTGTCTTCTTTCTTTTTTTAAAAGATTTACAATCTTATGGAATGTTTTTCCTGAATTAAGAAGGGTTCCATCTAAATCAAATAAAACTGCACTATTTTTTTCTTGCATGAACTATGTAATTAACAGATGAATCTTCGGTAAGTTTTACAATATCAAAAATAGGTATATAAGACATCCCTTTTACTTCTTCAAAATCAAGTTTGGCCGCATCAACATAATTTTTTAATTCAGATGGTTTTATAAGTTTTTCAAATTCATGTGTGCCCTGCGGAAGTATATTGAAAATATATTCTGCTCCAAGGATTGCAAAAACAAACGATTTTAAATTTCTATTTATTGTTGAAAAAAACAAATGACCCCCACTTTTAGTTAGATCAGCACAATCTTTTACAATTTCAGCTGGATCAGGTACATGTTCTAGCATTTCAAGACAAGTTATTACATCATATTTATGACCTTCATTAACTAGTTCCGAAGTACTCATTTTTTTATATTTAATATCAAGTTTAGATTGTTTCTGTCTTATCTTAGCAACCTCTAAAGGCCCATCGGCTAGATCTATTGCTGTTACATTAGCTCCTTTTTGGGATAGAGCTTCAGACAAAATACCACCTCCACAACCTATATCAAGAATATCTAAACCTTTGAGTTGCACCTTATTTTCTATATAACTAACACGAAGAGGATTAATTAAATGAAGTGGTTTAAATTTACCATTTGGGTTCCACCATTCGTCAGCTAACTTAGAAAATTTATCTAATTCTTGTTGATCAAAGTTATTCATAAGTTAAAGTATATCTAAGAACCAATTAAATATTTAAATTCTATGATTTTAGGGGCTATATCACCAAAAAATGAAGAGGATAAAAGAACCACACTTCACCCTGAGAGCATAAAACCTTTATTAGATATAGGTATAGAAGTTATTTTTGAAA
>CEPB01035328.1_pt1 | contig 19946 bp, 15 predicted proteins | sample 530611 | NCBI WGS metagenome assembly CEPB01 (sample SAMEA2620672, study PRJEB7988) | marine metagenome | isolation source: saline water (ENVO:00002010), including
AGTCGAGGACAAAGTGATCAAGCAATAGTAGAAATAATAGAGTTTGCACTTAGTAAAAATACGGAAACAAGATTTGGTCTTGCTATGCCATGGATCGACTTTCCAGGTAATTATAAAGATGTCAACGATCATAGATCCCTTACGGATATGGGGTATTTAGCATATAAAGAATTTGCAAAAAGTCTCTCAAAACAATTCAATGGCTTAGATATATTTACTTTTTATCATGGTGCGGCTGTTTACGAATTACGAAAAATGTTTGAAAATGGAAAATTACAAGATGTAAAAAGGTTAATAGGACCAAAAAAAAGTTCACTTTTTACTGATGAAAAAGGACATACTGGTGATATTGCAAATGATACTGGTTCTTTAATTTGGCTAAAAGCAATATATGACATAAACCCGATGGACATTCCAAAGATAGAAAAATATGAAACAGATATTAGAGAAATTGCATCAAGGGTCTTAAGGTTTTACAGCTAAATAATTGATTAATAGTTATTTTAGTTTTGTATTTTTCTCTTAATTGAGACAAATAATATTAAAATTAATGACACAACTGTAAGATATAAAGCAAAATTGTTGTATCTAGGAGTTCTATCTTCTATGTAAACATTACTGTTTACATAATATCCTCCATTTACATAGTTTAAACATTCTGCGTAACCATTTACAGTAACGGTATAACCTGAATTATCAATCAAGTTTAATGGAGTAAAAAAGTCATCACTTTTAAATATTAAAAACCCGTCTGGATGCTCTTCAGGTTGTGTAAAAATTTCATAGTATCCACATGCAGCAATTTCTCTATTTAAACAATTTGTATTCGTATCTAGAACATTATCAAAATAAAGTGACGATATGTTACAACCAACTGTTGTTGGTAGTTTATCAGTTAGGTTATTTGAAAAATCGTTATTATAGTCTTTTGGAAATCCATAGGTAAAAAGAAATATACTCAACATTAAAATAACTAGTATTAAATTATTTAAATATCTTTTATCTGAAAAATATCTTATTAAGAGAAGCGTAAACGAAATGGCAATTAAATAAAAATAGTAATGGGTTTTGACTGTATCACCTTTTTCAGGATTAAAATGAAGCCCAAAAACACCTAAAGATGTTAAAGCTAAAACTAAAATTCCAATCAGATAAACTCTTAGATATTTTTTAAATTCTTTCTCTCTTGAATATGTGATTGATGATATTAAAAAAATTATTGAAAGCAATACCGAAAAATTTCTTCGTGGGTGAGGTAAAAATTCAAACAATTCAGATCTATTTTGAATGAATAAACTCCTGCTATGGTCCCAGTATCTGTTAAAGTAATCTCCAAATAAATCAATTAAAGTTATACCAATTAATGAGTTAGCATGTTGATTCCTAAATGGATTTTCTATTAAATCAGAAAAATTTATATTATATAGAAAACTTATTGGCGCAGAAAATAAATATTGATCTAATTCTTCATGGTTTATTAAACTTACTGAATTTATTTCCAAATTTTCAAAATACAAAAGACTTGAGAGTGTAAAAAAAACTATCATTGGGGCAAACAAATCTTTAATTTTGATATATTTAAATTTTTCATAAAATAGGTATAAAAGAGTTATAAACAAAATAAAAGCTATAGTTCCTTTACTAGTCACTAAAACTGAAAGTAAAGGAGCAGCTAATAATAAACTAAAGCTACTTCTTTTATCAAAATAATTATCTAAGCACAAAATTATCCACGGAAGAAGACAAAAAACTAAAATTTCTGGTTTCATGATTAACCTCCCCCCGTAAATTGGTGGAAAAAAATTTAGCACTGTAAATGATAAAAATATGTTTTCTGTATGAATTTTTTTAGAAACAAGCCATATGTAAAAACCAAATAAGCCAACGATGTATAGAATAAAATTTCCTAATTGTATTGCCGAACTATAAATAAACTCCCATTTTTCCGGCACGAAAAAGTTGTGTGAATATTCTATGAAATTTGAAATAAACCAAAAATATAAAAGTCCTTGTTCTCTTGAAGTAGACTCAATTGATCCATTGAAGTATTCGATATATCTAAAATATCTGTAAAAATCTGTTCCATCAATTGAGTTATAAAATATTTCGCCTAAAAAATATGATGAAAAAAGTGAAATTAAAAATAAAAAAAAAGAAGAGGTTTTTATCATATTAAATTGCATTATTTCTTACACTCAATATTTAAACTTATCAGTGTTCCATTCTTTTTGTCCATATGAGGATAATAAGCCTGTGAATAGTCATCATATTCAGGATTATTTTTAAAAACTTCTCTCCAGTCCCAATAATTAATGTCTGAAAATCCTAAATTTTCTAATAATTTTGTCAAACTTTTACTGTCATATATGGTCTTATGATATATATATTGATCTTTCCCAACCTTCCATTTTCCGTACATAGGACCCAATATTTTTTCAATATTTTTTGTTGTTTGATAAACGGAAATTAAAGCCTCAAGGTTTGGAACTGCGAGTCTTAAAATCCCATTTTTCTTTAATACTCTTCTCCACTCCTTTAAGACAGCTCTCACTTCATCTTGATCAAAATACTCTAGAACATGTGATGCATAGATTTCATCGACGCTATCACTTTTTATTGAAGTTAACTTGTCTACCGAAGTCTTTACATCAATGTGGTCGTGACTAGAAATATCAACATGTATATAACCTTTTAAATATCTGTTGCCAGATCCAAGATGGAGCTTCATATTTTTAATCTTAATTTAAACATACCAATTAGAATTTTAAATCCATCAAAAAAAGCATTCACTTTTGTAACTCCTGCATATCTCTCTCTTTCTAAACTAAGAATTTCTTTATACTTAAAATCATTTGCATGAACTACCGCAGGCAACTCTAAACATAGTGTAAAATCTTGTGAACTTAAATTAATTTTTTCTAGAATTTCTTTTCGAAATAATGGGTAAAAAAATAAAGCATCAGAAATTTTGCATTTAAATAATACTTGAACTAACAAGGTAAACAATTTATTTCCAACTGCTCTAATAAAGGTATCGTCTGGACTTTTTGCACCACCTTTATATCTTGAAGAAAATATTACATCATAGTTTTCAATTAATGATTTCATTTCTAATATTGCCGTAGGGTTATAGGACCCATCTCCATCCATATAAGTTATAAATTTTGATTTTGATTTTGAAAACCCCTGCATGACAGCACTTCCCCAACCTTTATCATTTTGTTTTATAAAAATAGCTCCATACTCTTTAGCTACTAATTCTGTATTATCAGTTGAATTTCCATCAACAACTATAATTTCTCCAAAGTTATAATCTTTAATTTCATTCAGAACAAAGGGTAATGATTCTTCCTCATTGTAAGTAGCAATTATTAAGGAAACATCTTCTAAAGAAGTATTTAAATTATTCATTCGATAAAGACAACCTCAAGCACTTAAAAAGTTATTAACTTCATCAGAAATATATTTAATTTCTTCATAAGACAAATTAGTCGATGATGGCAACCAAAGAATATTATTTGAGATATTTTCCGAAATACCTAAATAAGTTTTGTCTGATTTTGATAAGTATGATTGACTACTTAAGGAAGGATAAGAATATCTTGTTTCAATATTTTTTGAAGTTAGGTACATATTTAATTTTTCTCTTTGTTTTTCGTTATCGCAAAATAGATCGACAAACCATGGGGTTTCATAATCTTCAAATGGTTTTAAATATTTAATATCTATAAATTTTGAATATTCTTGATAAAGGTTTCGTTTTAATTCCACAAAATCAAATAATTTATTAAATTGTGATAAACCAAGTGATGCCTGCAGATCTGTAATTTTAAAATTTAGTCCAAAACCTTTGTGAACATCACTTTTATCTTTTTCTCTGTTAAAAGTTTTTAAATCTATAATATTTGCGTAAACATCATCATCATCTAATAAAATCATTCCTCCTTGACCCATAGTGATTATTTTATGTGGAGTAAATGAAAAAATGCTTATTTCACCCAATGAGCCACATTTCTGATTTATATAAGACGACCCTAATGCATGAGCTGAATCTTCAATTAATAATATGTTTTTATTTTTACAGTAGTCTTGTATTTCTAACCCAGCTCCAGTTCTTCCATTTAAGGGGACAAAAATTACTGCATCTACGTCAGGAGCTTGCTCTAAAGAATCTTTAGACAAGCACAAACTATCATCAATATCAATAATTACTGGTGATGCGCCAGCCCAAATTATTGCATTAATTGTAGCTATCATAGTAATGTTTGGAACTGCAACTTTGTAACCTTCTTTTATCCCTGACGCAAGAAGAGAAAGATAAATAGCTATTGTCCCATTTGGTACTGCTACAGCATATTTACGATTTACATATTCAGCAACATTCTGTTCTAGTTTCTCAGTAACCTTATGTTCTGTTATCCACGAACCCGAAGCCAGATACTCTGAAACATTTTGAATATCTTCACTTGATATATTAGGCTCTACCTGATTAATCATTTCTGACATTTATTCTTGTTCTGTCTTTTTCAGGACCAAAATAGGGGCCATTTTTGATTTCTAGCACTTTGCTGTCTTTTTTGATTTCATATTCATGAACACCTTGATATTGAATGATTAATTGACCCTTATTAATTTCTTCACTAGTTATAAACTCTCCTTCAGTTGTATACAAATTACAAACTATACTTCCCTCAATAACTAATACTACTTCTTGGGTTAGATACGATTTTCTTTCAAATGTATTATGGTAATGCGCATCTAAAATTTTTCCTTTTTTATAATTCCATGTTCCCACTTGTAAAAATGAATCATCACTTGTAAAAAAATCTAGTCCCTCGTTTGTATTTTTTAGGTCAAACACACTTGAGTAGAGTATGTCTTTAAAAATTATATTTTTAATATTTTGATTAACCATAGTTATTAATATACCAATCCACAGTAGTTTGAATTCCATCATATAAATTTGTTTTTGGTTTCCAACCCAGTTTTGTTTCGCCTAAATACCCATCAACTTTCTTTTCGTATACCCCGTCTGGTTTTGAGATGTCTAATTCAAATTCACCATTCCATCCTATTTTTTCTTTTATAATTTTTGCAAGTTCAATAATTGAAATACCTTTTTTAACTCCAACGTTAAAAAAATGGTGACCTGATCCTAAATTTATGCATTTAATTAATGCTTCAGCACCGTCTTCAACATAAAGCCATTCTCGAATTGGCTTACCAGTTCCCCAAATTTGAACTTTGTTTAAATTGTTTTTCTTTGCATCATATACTTTCTTTATAATTGCCCCTAATGCATGTGATCTTTCAATATCAAAATGATCGTGTGGTCCGTACATGTTTGAAACTACCACATTTACAGATGAGAAATTATTTTCTTCATAAAAACTTTTTCCAAGCTGTACATAGAGTCTTTTAGATATTCCGTAATTGTAAACAGACTCATCAGGTGGTCCGTCAAAAAAATATTCTTCTTTGTATGTTGATAAATTACCTGGATACGCACAATTTGAGATAGGATTAATTAATTTCTTAATTTTATGTTTTGTTGATGCTTTATATAAATTAATTGCCATAGAAGAATTTTCATATAACATTTTGGCAGGATATTTATAACCGTAAGATATTCCACCTACAAAAGCTGCACAGTTAATCAAAATATCAGGTCTTGACTCCGATAAAAACTCATCTAAAGAGTCATATTGAGTTATATCAACATGATTCTTGCCAGTTATCTCAAGAACAACATGGTTGTTTTGTTTTTCAAGAAGAGTTTTTACATGCTTGCCTAAAAAACCATGAGATCCTATTACTAAAACTTTCATGATATTTATACTTTAGGATATTCCCATGTTGGGGAGATTAAATTATCTTTTAATAATGCTAAATCTTTTTTTGCTTCGTTAATATCATGATCAACCATTATTTGAACTAATCCTTTAAAATCTACAGATGGTTCCCAACTTAATTGCTTCCTTGCTTTTGAAGAATCTCCCAGCAAATAATCAACTTCATTTGGTCTAAAATATTTTTCTGATGAGATTACATAATCTTCCCAATTTAGGTTTACATAGCTAAAGGCCTGCTCAGCAAACTCTCGGACTGTTTTGGTTACTCCAGTTGCTAATACCCAGTCTTCGGGTTGTTCATGTTGCATCATTAGCCACATTCCTCTGACATAATCTTTAGCAAAGCCCCAATCTCTACTCGCATCTAAATTTCCAAGTGTCAGTTTTGATTGAATGCCGGCAGATATACGTCCAACAGCTTTTGTTATTTTTCTAGTCACAAAGGTTTCTCCCCTTAAAGGAGACTCATGGTTAAACAAGATTCCATTTACACCAAATAAATTATATGAATCTCTATAAATCTTTGTGATCTCATGGGCAAATACTTTTGAAGCACCATAAGGACTTTTTGAATCAAAAACTGAATTTTCATTTAACAACTCGACAGATGAGCCACCAAACATTTCAGATGATGATGCTTGGTAAAATTTTATAGCTTTTTTTGAATGTTTAATTGCTTCTAAAATTGTTATAGACCCTAGAGTGCCAATTTGTGTTGTAAAGATAGGATTTTGAAATGATACTGATACATGAGATTGAGCAGCTAAATTGTAGACTTCATCAGGTTCAATATTATTGATTAAGTTTGTTATTGAGGAAGAATCTAACAAATCAGAATAATGAAGAGATAGTTTTTGGCTTTGTGAATATTTAGAAATTAAATTATCAATCCTATTGGTATTAAATGAAGAAGATCTTCTAACTGTTCCATGTACTTGATAACCTTTTTCTAATAAAAATTCTGCTAGATAGGCGCCATCTTGCCCAGTTATTCCAGTAATCAAAGCTTTCATTTATATAAATATTGTACTTTGATAATTGACATTGTTCTCACATTTAATCTTAATTACTAAATCAATTATTTTTTAGGTGATCGTCAATATATATCTTCCAAAAAGTTATTCCTAAAACTATGTTGAAGCATAAAAATTACAAGACTAAGAAAACTTAAAATACTCAACAGTAAAAAATCTGAAACCTTAACTAATTTAATTGACTCTAATTTAAATATTTTCATATGGCCTTAATTAGACTCTTAAACGTAAAGAGCTTATATTTTTTTTGTTTAAAGTCTTTAATATCTTTCTTGTTAGGAAGGTTCCTGATAATTGGTTCAACATTCTCATACTCCTTTTCTGGATCAAAATATTTATCTACACTAGAAAGAAATTCAAAAAGTAATTTACCTGCCAAAATAGAGGTCTCGTGGTAAAGAGACATCATACTTTTGTTGTAATCAATCTCAATTTTATCTTCTAATAATACGCTTCCTGAATCTAGTTGTTTTGAGGCAATTTGTATTGATACAAATGAAAATTCCTCATTATTAAGCATCATCCAAAACTGGTTAAACAAACCACCATATTCCGGCAATTTTGCAAGGTGAACATTAATTGAAAGTTCTTTAGATGAATTTAAAACTTTTTCAGGTATATATTGATTTGTTAACAAAACAAGAATGTCAATTTTATCTTCTTTGACTTTTGTCGAAAGTTTCTCATAATTTAAATCAAATAAATGATGTTCAACATTATTTTCAATTACGTAATGCCTTATTGATTTTCTTGATATAAATCTAAAAAACTTAATAAATAGAGTATCCAAAATTTTGTAAAAAATGTATTGATAATTTGTTTCCTTAATGATTCTCTTTAATAACTTATTATTAGATTTTTTTGTTGGAGAATAAACAGGCAAGAAATAAACAATCAAATCATTATTGTTTAAATTTTTTAGTGAATCAAAGATTAAATTTTTAGTTGGAAGAAACTCTGACACAATGAAACCAATTTTTCTATTCGTCATTGTCCTGCTTTATTGTATTTTGACGTAATGGAATAAATTTATAAATACAAAATCCATTGCCATGTCTATTTACTTTTGAAAATATTTTCTCAAAAAATTCTGATTGAAATATTTCATCCTGCTCAGGAGTTACATAGATTATCCAAAAATTAAGTCCAAGTTCAATATACTTTTGTTTTAGGTTTTCAATCAAGAAATCTATCACTTGTTTGCTTGAAGTGTTGTATATAAAGAAAACCCTTTGACCTTCCTCATATTTCCAATCTAAAAAGTTTTTATTATATATAATTGTATTTTTTTCAAAATTTTGATCTGTAATATTTTTTACTGAAACTTCATACAATTTTTTTGATATTTCATACCCGTAAACTTTATTAAAACCATTTTTTAGTGCTTCAATTAAAACACGGCCTGAACCAGAACCAAAATCAACTAACGAGTATTGGAAAATGTGTTTGGGTAATTTTTTAAAGGAATTACGAATTATAGGAATTGGAACCGGACCATGAGATGTAATATCAGTTGATTTGAAATTGACATAATCTTTAATTTCTGAAAAAAGTTCTGCATTACTAATGAAAATTAATTCATTTCTTTTTTGAAAAATTGACAAAAGTTCATGATAAATAAATTTTAGTGTTGTAAAAAATCCCCATTTATAAGCTTGCTGAAATAAATAAAACACTTTCACTTTAGCTACCCTGCACTTTACAATTTTCTGAAGCTAATATTTTCACAAATAAATTTAACAGTTTTAGTACAAAGTGAAATTCTGAAAATATAAAACCAATTTTGTAATCCACATCTGTATAATAGTGCAATGAAAAAACATGTCAGAAGCATATGAAAAGTGAATTTATTGCTGAAAACCAGTCTGACATTGACAGCTTAATCCTTTCTTTCTTTTCACTTATCAAATTTATCAATCCGAATTTAGGTAAAGATCAGTTTTTAATCGGAACAAACGATTGGTTAGTCAGTAAAACAAAAAATGTTAGCAAAAAACTTATATGTGTTTGCACAGATGGCAAAATTAAAAATACTGAGAATATTTTTGCTATTACTAAGGATGAAGCATTATATTTTGCTAAAAAAATTACATTAGCTGAAAAGCTTAACGTAAAGGGTATTTCGGAAATTGACAACTATAAAGAAGATACAAAATTAGTTGATTTTATATCAAATTTAAAAATATTCTTTAACGATAAAAAAATTAGTTATATACCTGAGGGATACAATGGTTTGTTGCTTCTCTCTCATGATATTGACTATATTCAAACCAATATGATGTATAGATTAGGGCGTATATATTATTTGTTAATTTATTTAAGATTAGGAAAATTTAAAATGTTCTTCCAAAATTTTATTCACTTTTCTAAACAAGTATTTATAGAGAAAGATTGGAAACATGTAAAAATGCTTGAAATTGAAAAAGAGTTCAATATTACCTCTACATGGTTTTTCTTTTCGAGAATTACAGAAAATAAAAAACTATTCAATCCAAATTATGAATTAAAAAATAATATGGTTGTAGATTTGATGCAAAAGATAAAAAATAATAACTCTGAAATTGCTCTACATGCTTCTCCTGAAAGTGCCTTCAATTCAATAATTCTTAATAAAGAAAAAGCAAATCTTGCATCCTACTCAAATGAAGTGATTTCTGGAAATAGGCACCATATGGGAAGATTTAATCCCAAAATATCTTTTGATATATGGATAGAAAATGAATTTGAGTATGATGCAAGCTTTCTAGCAAATGACAAATTTATGGACATAACTTCTACAAAACATTTTTTTAAAATTTTTAATACTTCAGGTAACAAATCTTTAATTGAGTTTCCAACACAATGGATGGATGTCCAGTATTTAAACTTTTCAGCATACGATGAAAAAAAGTTTAAATCTGAAACATTTAAAGTGATTGATAATGCTTACAACAATAATCAAGTTTTGTCTATGAACTGGCATGGTGTTCCATATAAATGGTACACAGATGTTTATCGTGAAGTAATAGATTATTGTATCCAAAAAGGTTTTTTAATTTGTGGATATCGTGATTATCTCGAAAATATTAAAGACTAGTTAAAAAAATTAACGAGGGATTTTGATATTCTTCTAAAATCAAAGTTTTTGTATTTGAATTCTATAACATTGTTGCCTGTTTCTAGTATTGCGCCCATATAAGCCCTGTTTGCTAAATATATTTCTTTTTCAATACCATTTACTGTTAATATCCAACCAGGATCCCAGGTTTCATTAAAAACTAACAAGGTTGGCTCAAATGTTTCAACTTCAAGATGAAAATAACCATTTCTAAAAAGGTCATATTCAACTATCGGATCACTAATATTTTGTTGTGAATTACTAAATAGTTCAATTGCTGATGGAGTTTCCGTGTAAACTCCGTCATCAAATGTTGTATATTCAATTTGATTATTGTCACCTAAGAAATTGGATTCAAATTTTTGGAAAACAGGATGATTATATCCTATTGGGTTGTACATAAGTTCAATTAATTTATTAAATTCTTCATTAGAACCTGCGCTATAAAATTGTAAATCTTTTTCAAATAGAGCATATCTTTTGTTATTCAAATTAATTATATTTGCACCATCAACATTAAATTTAGTACTAATCACAGAAGGGGGCTTGGAGGTGAGGCCACCTTCTTTATATGGTTTTGAAGTCCCAATCTCTATATTGTAAGGATCTTCTATTGAAGTAAAGCCATTCATTAAAAAATCATAAATTAAAAAATACGAATAATCTTTTGATTCAAATACAGCATCAGTAAAGTAGTATCTTTTTTTTGCATCTGGAATTTTATATAAATTAAGGTTGTCTGTACTTTTTACTAACTCTACATCTTCAGTATTAATACAATTTTGATTTTTTGGAGTAATGACGAATCCTATGTTAGCTTTTTTTGCCAAACTGATATTAAATTTTGAACCAACACTTGAATGAAACCAACCTCCACCGTACTTAATTCCTGAACCTATATCACTTGTTAATTGGTCAAAGTACTCACTATATCCTTTTATTACCCAGCTATCATATATATCAAACCATCTTGACGTAGAATCATAAGATAGAAACCTATTTGGTCTATAAACATACTCATAATCATATGGATCTGATACTACATCTCTATTCGCTGGCGGTGCAAAGCAAACTCCAGAAATTTTATAGGAGCTGTCTGTCATTTCAATAAGTTCAACAAATTCCAACTCTTTATCACTGGAAAATTTAAGTTCTAAAGCATGCAGTACATTTTGTCTTTCCATTCCTGAGAAAAGTGAAATCAATAATATCAGTAATAAAAACTGCTTACTTTGTGAAAAGTAATCTTTGTAGAATTTATCAATCCCAGCAAAAATAATAATTGCAAGACTAAATACAAGAATGCTGGAGAATCTTTCCCAGTTTGAAACATAATTTATAAATATTATTTGTTGAAAAAATTCAGAAAAGAAATTTAGTTCTGAAAATAAAAAGGCTGTGGCAAGAGATGCATATAAAATATTTTTAATTTGTTTGTTATTTGCCTTAAAAACAAAAATTAAAAATAAAAATAATGGAGTCACATAAAGGTTGTTATTAAGCCTCAGCCAGTGCTCAATCGTTATAGTAAAAGGATCAAGAATTGTTCTAACGGTGATAATGTTGAGTTTTGGAATATCGATAACTCCCCCAACAAAACTTCTATCACTGATTGATAATGTTTCAAAAAAATAAAATAAATAAACAAAATTAAATACTGATGCAACAAATAAGTAGGATAAGTTTTTTGTAAAAACTTTAAGATTTTTATTATTTAATAAATCCACCAAAAAATAGATACCTAAAAAAATATATATCATCAAATAAAGTTGCAAATGAGCAGAAGTTGAAAGACAATACGAACCAATCGATAAATAAATAACTTTTTTAAAATCACTAGATAATAGTGCTAAAAAAATTAGTGATAGACCAAAAACAAAACCTGGCCAGTGTATGAATGAATACCAAGAAGAGAGTAGCTCAGCACTTAGAAGTGCGTATACAAAAATTGCTCCTATGAATTTATTAAAATTTAATTTTTTTGAAACTTGTAATAAAATTAAGGCACTCGATAAATAATGAAAAATTACATAAAAGTTATAACTATTGAAAACTGAAAATATCTCCGATGCCACAATCTTAAAAATAATATATTCTCTCGGAATTTGACCCACGAGTCTATGCCCTGAACCAATTCTTTCGTTCCAAATTATATTGGATTTATTATTTATTAAATCAATCCACACTGGCTCCTGATAATCATAATTATCTGTGTCATAGTAATCCTGTAATAAAGACTGAAATTGAAGTGAATCTAGTGAAAATATTATTATTAAAAACAGTGTTCCTAATAAAATCAATTTTTCATTTTTATCGAAAAAGTATATGACAATTACCATAAGAAGCCATATATACAACGATATAAATAATGGGTTATCAGAAAAAGTCCATTTAGAAATCAAATTAAATAATGAGTTACTTCTTAATAGGACTGGAGACAACAAAAAAAATAAGATTAAAAGTTTTTTATTTTTTTTATAAAGCACTTACATATTTTATACGTTTGAAAAACAGATTTGAGCATAAATCTATATAATCTAATTAAATTACAACAACCCAGCTTGAAAGAATATAATTAAGACTTACAAATGAAAAGTAAAAATTTTGTATTGAATTTTTGTAAAACAGCTGTGTATGTTTTACTTATTCTCTTTTTAATCTTGTTGTTTCAACCAAATTTATATAATTCTTTGTTTTTAGAAAACAGATCAAACATAGAGTACAAAAATCTAACTCTTGATACATATGAAGATATTTTAAATTCTGATTGCAAATACACAATTAATGAAGCAGAATTCATGATAAAAAATTCTGAATTTAATGGTAATTCTGAATTAAGAATTCTTTCAACAGATGCTGTTGAATTCACCTATACAAAATTTAGCTGCTTTAATAAAATTAGTTACTCTGATGTTGTTACTGACTCGGTAGTAAAAGGAAAATTAGTCTACTATGCACAACCATTTCCAAGAAGAACTATTGTTTTTATAATCTATTCATTATTAATTGTTGGAGCAATTTTAAGTGATAAATTTAAAGCCCCTTTAGGCCAAACCAAAGATGTCTTATTCAATTTATCCATATTAAAAAAAATGTCTACCGGACTGTCAGTTTTATTTTTAATTCTTACTTCCTTCATGTTTTTATACAATAAAATTCCACAAATTGATAGTGATGTTGCATATTTAAGTTCTAATTATCTTACTATTGCAAAACCTAAGCAGTTGTATACTGATTCTCTAACTGTTCCCCTGTTTGATAACAAATGTAAATATTCTCCTGAGAATGCAATAAAAGCACTTGAAAGAAATGGTTTTAAAAAAGGTAATATAAAAATTAAAGCTTACCAAGAAAAAGGTATTCTTAATCCTAAAGCTATTAGTTATTTAAATTTTAAGTGTTGGGATAGAATAGTAGGTTCTACCTACTCACAGGGGACCAAGCTAAAAAGTAATGATCAAATCAATTTATATTACAATCCTTATCCAAAAGGACTTCTATGGAGTATTAGTTTTTTAATACTTTTTCTGAGCTTTAGGATTAAAGATTTTATTTATAAGTCAGAATCTAAATTTAGAATACCGCAATATATTCCAAATTTTTTAATAAATAATTTCCATATTTTTCTTCTAATCGTTACTTTATATCAATTTTTTACATTTAATTTTTACATAAAAGAATATTATTTGGCATTTGGAAACAACATTTTAAATTTACTTACTATTTTTTTGGTGCCCTTCATAACATACAAAATAATATCTTCAAAAAAAGATAAAAAATATTTGCTTCTTGTTTCAATTATTTTAATTGTCTCAAGTTACTCATATTTATTTAGTAAAGGACTTTCAATAAATGAAATATTCACTGATGTAGACGTTTATCAATCACAACTACCAATTTCTACTTTGCAATTTGAGCAAGTTAAAGAGTACGGTGAAATGTTTACATGGAATTCGAATCTTGGAAGCGGCTACCAACTGGCAGGGCAATATGCATCAGACTCATTAATCAGACAATTGATTTTTCAAATTTCACCTAATTTCAACTTTGCTACAAATCTCTACTTTTTATTTCATGTATCTTTAGGAATGTTCTTTATTGCACTGTTTATGAGAGAAATTGGTTTTTCTTATTACTCATCTGTAATTGGTGCATTTGTGTTTTTCACGAGTAATCAGATTATTACTTGGGTAACTTTTTTGCACTATCCAGCTTTTATATTAAGTTTTTCAATGATAATGTACGGAATAATTATTTCGAAAAAAACCTCTAAATTATCTTCCCTGTTTATAATTTTTGGCTTTTATATTTCTGCTACGGGTGCACATTTACAAAATTTAGTTTTTTTATTTATTTATTTAATAGGATTTCTTATATTAGCTTATTTCTTCGTAGAATTGAGAGACAAAATTTCATACAAATTTATTTCTTTTTCAATTTTAATTTCAGGTATATTGAGCCTTTATTTTATAATGCCGTTTTTTGAATTATTAAATAACCTTGGCGACAGGGTAGGTTCTGATAACGCAGATTACTTTATCTCTGATGACTTAGTAAATTTTGTAAATAATAGGATTTTACTTGATTCAGGTAATGTGATTTCATTTTATTCTATAAATACCCAATTATTTATTTCAACAGTTATTATCTTTATATTTTTATCACTCAAAACTAAAAATAAAACAATAGAAAAGTTTTCTATATGTAGCTTTATTATTATTTACTTTTTTAGTACAAATAATCCATTACAAAACTTTATTGTGGAAAACGTACCAGGCTTGTCATTAGTATCAAACTGGCAAAGAACAGCTCCCTTTTTAATTTTTTCAGTTGTTTTGTATTTGATTTCTAAACTAGATGAATTTGTTTTAATTCAAGATAAAAAGTCTGTCTACTTTGTAATTCTTTTTTCAATAATTTTTAGCTCAATAACTCGTATAAATGCTTTTTATAACATTGATATAAATGGGTTAAGATCATCAAATCTATATTCTCATACTGAACAGTTAAGAGACTTCAGTAAAAATTTTAACTTATCTGGAGATAATTCGAGGATTATGTCAATTTGTAATTTTAACGAACATTTACATATAACTCCGGACTCAAGTTTAATAATTAATAACGATTTATTTTGGACTGGACTTTATGAAAGTTTTCCAAATATAAATTACACTTCTAAATTTAAGACTATTTCTGATACTCCTCCAGGAATTGCAGGTGGAAGATATTACACCCATGTTCGAGGTGATGAGTTCTACCCTGAAAACCTCGATAACCTCAATGTTGAATTTATTGTCGCCAGAAAAGAGGGGTGTGAATTTGATAAGAATGGTTTTATTAAGATAAAAGATTTTGATAATTACGAAATATATCAAAAATTATCACATGTACCAATTATTAATTTAGGAATAAAAAACGATGAATATTTAATTCCAGATGAAATTAATAGAAAAAATCCTGAGTTAATTGAAATAAATATTAAAAATTTTGAGGAAGATGGATATCTATATTTTAATGAAATTTACTCAGCTTATTGGAATGTATATATAAATTCAAAAAAAGCTGAACTAATCAATAATGATGGTTTTATGTCAGTGAAAATTAACAAAGGTAATAGTCAAGTAATTTTTATCTTTGATAATAGAGATTTAAATCTAAATATTAAGTCTTTAAATAAATTTCTAACTAATGATTAAACAAAGGTATATCAACAAAGTACTAATTTTTTTATTTCTACTAATTAACCTTTTCCAACTTCAAAAGTCAAATATCGAGAAAATCAATACATGGTGTTTTGGTTTTTGCGGTTCCTATATGCAAAATTTAACTTACCTAATATCTCTAACTATAATTTTTTCGTTTTTAATTTACTTGTTTATTCAATACGTAAAAAATTCAAACTTTATATGGCTACTTTTAATTCCAATAATTTACCCAATATTTCCAAGTAAAGGTAACGAAGATCGAGAATTGGGTTTAGCTTTTATGCAGTCAAATGACATGGGCTTTCAGCTTCCTTGGAATGGAAATATCTTTACGGAGCAGTACCTTTATAATTTGATTTTTAAAAATCTTGCCCTACTTTTTGAAAATTATAACAATTTTGTATATTTTTCAAGATTTTTAATTGGTATAACATTTATTTATTCAATAAGTAAAATATTTAAAAATTTTGAAAAACTTAATGTTGTTTTTAGTATTTATCTAGCTAACATTTTTGCACTGTCTTTTGGTGGAGAATATTTACTTCTAGGTGCCTCTCCTAGAACACTGGCATACTCATTTGGATTTTTGACTATTTATTTATATAAAAAGAAAAGTAAATGGTATTTACTATGCTCAATATTTACTGGATTGTTTCACTTACATGTATATTATTTAATGATTTTACCCTTTTTATTTTTTCATTCACTTTTCAAAAAAAACTATAAAACAACCTTTATGAATATAATTGCAGCTGGCTCATTGCTGACTTTTTTTGTTACTGATATATTTAACTTACAATCAAGATCTAGCTTTATCAGCAATGCTTTACTTAAGAATACAAATGGAGTTTATATCAGTAGAGTTATAGCAGAAGAGGTTATTCCTTTCCATGTAAGGCCGTTTAATTTTGATAATCTAAATAATTTTATCGGAATTAATGATTTTTGGAATATAGGTTTTATTAATTTTGGAATAATTCTTTTAATTTACATCTATACATTCAAAAGTCAACGTTATGACTATTCATTAATTATCAATTTAAATCTAATAATTATATTTCTAGCTTTATTGATTTCTTACATTGATATAAATGGTTTATTTATTATTTTGTATTTATTTAAACCAGCTGTCTTTTTATCATTGTTTTTATTCGTTTGTATTAAGTTTAAAATCAATATTCCAACAATTGCCCTAGTTTTTTCTTTAATATTTACAAATTGGTTTTTTGAATTCTCTTCAAGCTATTTGGAGACAGAAGCAGAAAATAATAAATATTACATAATTGAAGAAAATATAGATAGCAGTTTTATTGTTGCAATAGATAACGAATTACGGCCGAAATTCTCATCATTATTCATACAGCAAAATATTGAAGAATATTTTATAGGAAATAATTTAATGGATGAGAAAGAAGTTACATTACGAGAAAAATTAAATTTCAATGAAAATTCATTTTGTGAGGAATTAAATTCTGAGAAAAAATATCTAGTGATTAGCCCTGTACAGCTTGATTGCAAAGAATATTACATAATCACGATAAATACAAATTATGGAAATTTAGGCATACAGGGTGATCCATTTGTAAAATATTATGATTACGACCCTAGCTGGCCAGTAGATTGTAAAAGCAATTGTATAAGGTTTTACTCAAACAATTAGTCGGAACTTTGTATAACTCCTATTTTTCTCAAACCTTCTGATGCCTCTGGAAAAGTTGTTTTAACATCTTCTTGAGTTTTGAACCAGTCTGTATATTTCTTTATACCATCTTCTATTGAGTATTTTGGTTCCCATTTATATTCTTTTAATTTTGAAGAGTCATGTATAAAATGCCTTGAATCACCATATCTAAACTCTTCTGAAATTTTAGGTTTAACATTACTGTTTAATTCTTTGCACAATGAAGATGCGAGATCAATTACTTTCGTAGGATTTCCTGTCCCCACATTAAAGGGCTGTTGAGAGTCTAAATTGCTTTCAAGTAATGTAACATTAGCATCTGCTACATCTTCTACAAATATAAAATCTCTTGTCTGATTACCATCTTCAAATATTAAAGGACTTAAATTGTTTACAATCATGGATGAAAATATTGAAAAGACTCCAGTGTATGGGTTGTATACTGATTGTCTTGGTCCATACGTAACTGCATACCTCAAAGCAGCTACCGGAATGCCGTATGTTTTGCCAAACGCTAAACCTATCATTTCTTCAAAATATTTACTTAAAGCATATGGCGAGACTCCATATGGCTCAAGATTTTCAGAAAAAGGAACCGGCTTTGCTTCTTCTCCGGAGGATGGACAAATGACTTCCCATTTTTTTTTCTTTAGTTGTTCAACTGAACGAGGTTCAGGATGAAAATTACCTAATTCTTTGGAGTTATAAAGACCTTCTCCAAAAATAGCTTGTGATGATGCCATTACAAATTTATTAATTTCTATGTTTTCTTCACGAATAACCTCAAAAATTTTTGCAGTACCTGAAGTATTCACATCAAAGTAATAAGAAATTGAGTTTGTAAATCCTCCAAATGCTGCTTGATGAGAAATAGAGTCAACACCTTCTTTTAATGCCTTTTTAACATCGTCATAATTATTTACATCACCCTCAATAAAATTTGCTTCTTTAGGTATCCAGTCAGGCTTGCCATTAGGGTGAGTTTGTGAATCAAGATTGTCTAAAATTACTACTTCATGCCCCTTCTCAAGAAGTTTATCAACTATATGTGATCCTATTAATCCAGCACCACCAGTAACAAGACATTTCATTATTGTTTTCTTTCGTAAGCTTTGTTATAACTAAAATTATAAAAAGATTCATGATTTAAACTATCACCAAAATATATATCTAACCAAGCTTGGAATGACATTATTGACCAAAATTTTCTTGCAACCGAATAATCTTCACTGAAAATTTTACTTTTTAAATTTTCAATATACTCAGTATTAAATATTCCATAATCATTAATTTTTTGTTCAGATAATAATTGGTTTATAAATTTTTTATTACTTTTCTCATTCCAATGTTCAACCGGTGGAATGAAACCGACTTTTGGATTTTTCATAACATTTGCTGGAACGATGTCCTCTATTGCATTTTTAAGTAATAATTTTCCATTATCTTTTGAGAATTTAATTTCTGGGTCTATTCCAATTACATAATTTACTAAATCAATATCTAAAAATGGAACCCTTGACTCTAGAGAATTTGCCATCGAGAGCTTGTCTTCGACTACTAATAAACCTTGTAAAAATGTGTTGAATTCAAATGCAAAAATTGTTGATAGAGCATTAGATTGCTTAGATTGATTTATTTCAATCTCGTAACTTTCTCTAGCTAAATAGTTGTTTACAAAATTTGAATTCTGTGTAAATGCTTTTTTGGTTTCATGTGATGAAATTACTCTACACCACCATTCAAAATGCTTATCTTTGTCAATTCTATTATTAGATACAAAGCCATATCGCCATGGATAACCTCCAAATAACTCATCACTTCCTACACCTGATAGAACAACTTTAAAGTGCTGACTAGTTGCATTGGATATAATTAAATTTTGATATGAGTAGCCCATTTTTGGCTCATCCAAATGAAAAATTGTTTTGTATAAAGTATCTGACAACGAAGGTTTCTTTAATAAATAAATAAAATGTTCAATACCTAGCTCTTGTGAAGTAGTTTGAGCAAGCTCTTTTTCATCTAAGCCAAATTCAGGATTTGACTGATTGTTTTCATAACCACAGGTGATAGCTGCAAATTTTTGATCTGTTTGGTTAGCTAGGCTAGTGATAGTGCTGGTGTCAATACCCGAACTCAGATAGGTGCCTATAGGTACATCAGAAATTAATTGTCTATTTACTGCTGTTCTTAATCTATCAATTAAATCATCCTCTGAATATTGATTTTCAAGATTCTGGTCAGAGTATCTCCAATATGTAATTTTGTCTAACGTGTTGTCGTTAATGATAAAGATTGAACCTTTGGGCATTAATGTTATATTTTTAAATAAGGTTTTTGTCCCAAAGATATTTTGGAAAGTAAGATAATCATATACTGACTCATAGTTAATTTCTTTTATGATAGAGCCAAAACTTAATAAAGATTTAATTTCACTTGAAAATGCAAATAGATTCGAATCTTCATAAATATAAAGTGGCTTAACCCCCACTTGATCTCTAATTAAAATTATTTGATCTTTTTTATTGTCGTAGATGCAGATTGCAAACATTCCATTTAATTTTTTTACAAAATCAA
>CEPB01112069.1_pt1 | contig 18638 bp, 16 predicted proteins | sample 530611 | NCBI WGS metagenome assembly CEPB01 (sample SAMEA2620672, study PRJEB7988) | marine metagenome | isolation source: saline water (ENVO:00002010), including
GTTGGCAGACTTTACTGCGTTAGACTTCAGCGCAACCGAATACCTGCAAACAACCCATGTTCCAGCCGAAGGAGGAGACGGAACAAATGTTGGAGATTCAAATACATGGGTGACAGCGTCTAAGTATATCGACACTGATAACGACAGGCATGAGATAATTTCTGCTTTATATTATTACCCTGCGTATGGTCGCTCTCTGTATGTTGAAGGAGACACATATCGCTTTGATGTAGGGGGTGGCGGCGGCACTTCAGATTATGATACTTTGAATAGCACGGTTTCTGCTAGCACCAGTAGCATTGATGTAAACATCGCTTCTTATATGCCCGCCGAGTCAGGCAATGAGATTCAAATGAAGGTGAATGGATCCGATAGGTCGCCAGCGAGTTCTTCACACAACGTAAATTCGTTTGGTTATGGCCACTTCCATATTGGATATTGCAACTACCCTTACTTCACAACTGACCAGTGGGACGGGCAAATTTATGAGGTAGTCTGCTGGGAGAACACCGCAGCTTTTGCTGCATCAAGTGCAACTGCCGGAACTGTTTGGAGCGATCTGCAAACCTACTACGGACTGTAATGGCTAAATACTTAAAGTTTAGAACGAAGAAGGGAGCCGAGAAGCGCAGTAAGGCGCTTTGGGGTGGGAAAAAAGACGCTGTTACCCAGCATCTCTACACTTTTATAGAAAGTAGAAAGACAACAGGAGGTAGTTTTCTAATCGTCCCAGATGACGGAGGAGAGCTGACCTCTGAAGAGAAAAACAAATTGGAAGGGCTCTCAGAGTTCAAAGAATGGATGGAGAAATATATAGCTCCCAAATAACTTACCGGGATAGACCCGACCTAGACTGAGGCCACTTTAAATGTTATACACTGCTTATGATCGTATTGCCTGATCCATCTGCGACTCTGTATGAGCTTGTTCAAGGTCAAGATCATGTAATAAATGTTTCTGTCTTAGACGCTAATGGGGACGCTCCCAATTTGTCTGCATATGCTGCTAACTTTACTCTTTATGAAAAATTAGGAGGAGGGCAACTATTGTATCTTGTGAGCACTGGATCAGCATATAATGATGCTTCGGCTAGCATTGTTTTACAAAATCCTTCGGCTCCTACTTGGATTAACGTGCAGATCAAGTTTGATAAAGATGATACTGGCGTATTATCTACAAGCAGAAGAAGAAATAATGTTTTGCTTTATGGTGACCTAAAGGTGCTTGATGGAGTAAAGCCCGTTTATGGCAAACAATTAAAGTTTTCCTTTAGGCAAACCTTGCAAGGTTCATAAGTGGCTCGGACCTTTGTCAAATGGGGCTTTAAGTTCCCTGCTGGAATAAGCGAACTAGAGATCTGGTTGTGGCGATATGCCCATGACAAGAGACCTGTCGATCAAGGTGGTCCTGACTTAGAAGACTTGTGGGAGGCATTCCGTCATTGCGTTGACATACTGTGGAATTGCAAGGGGTCAACCAGGCGCGTTATCTGGAATGCCTGGACTGAGAAGATGCTCAAAGCAATGGTGGAGCATAGATATGTAGGGTTGGCAGGTTGCGCGTCCTCTGGAAAGTCTGATGCTGCTGCTGTCTTTTCGCTAGTAGAGTGGCTGGCAGCGCCTACTGAAACGCTTTGTCTAATTACCTCTACGACTATTGATGGGGCAAAGAAGCGGGTCTGGAAGAGCGTGACCGAGCTATGGAATTCCCTAGAGGCTAGATGGAAACATGAAGGGAAGTCACTTCCTGGAAAGATGCTCGCAAGTGGAAATAATGCTCAGATCAAAGGTATAGACATTAACGGCCAATTCTCCGCTGCTCTAGGGGTGTGTATCGTTGCCGCTGACACCAGTGCGGACCAGGCTGCTTCTAAGAAACTAAAGGGTCTGAAGGCTCCAGCAGAAGGTCGCGGTAGATTGCGCCTGATTGCCGATGAGATGCCCGACCTTGGTCGAAGTGTCTATGTGGCGGCTGTGGGAAACCTTAACGCGAACCCTGACTTCAAATGCATAGCCTTAGGCAACCCTCGTTTGAAGATGGACCCATTTGGGGAGTTCTGCACCCCTAAGGCGACTGGAGGATATCGAAGCATCACAGTGCTAGACGAGGAATGGGAAACAAACCTGGGGGTATGCATTCGTTTTGATGCCGTAAATAGCCCCAGAATGACTGAAGAAGACGGAGACAGGAAGTATCCTTGGATGCCAGATAGAAATTATATCAATCAAATTAAAGGTCAGTTTACCGAGGAAAGCGCGGAATGGTGGAGCCAGGTTAAAGGGATGTGGCCTCCTGATGGAATGAGTAACTCTATTTGGAGTGAAGGAGAGCTACAGGCTGCAAAGGCCGCACCAGAAGGTTTTGAATGGGACAATCCAACTAGCGTTAAAAGAATTTCAGGATTGGATATCCCTTATACCTCTGGTGGAGATAGGGCAATTTACATTTGGGGGGAATGCGGTCTCTATAAACAAAAGAGAACTCTTTTGATACTGGGATTCAAAATCCTTTCTGAAGGCATTACTGAGGAAACTATTTCCGGTTTAAAGGATGAGGACACGGGGGAGTCTATGACTTCGAACCTTATTTTAATTAACCAATTTAAAGCACTTAACCAAGAGCTAGATATTAGTCCTAGATATACAGGAATAGACACGACTTCTGGCGGCAAAATCTTTGGAGACTGGGTTACCAGTGCCTGGAAACCAGGATGTCGCTATATAAACTTTGGAGGTAAACCCGTAGAACGAATTACGGCTTTTGATGAGGATGAAAAGCAATACGGGAATAGGGTTGCTCAATTGTGGTGCCAGCCCAAACCATTAGTGCGAGAAGGACAAGTATTAGGTATTCCAAGAGAAGTTGTGATGGAATTGTGTCAACGCAAGTTCTCTGACAAGCAAACTTCTGGTAAGGTTTATATTGAGAAAAAAGATGACATGAAGAAAAGAACTGGTCAGAGTCCAGATCTTGCTGATGCTTTCTGTATCCTTATTGAAGTAGCAATTCTTAATAATTTGCTGGACATAGAGGAGGTAAAGAAGGTTGAAAAGGAAGAGCTAAACAATTGGAGACGATTTGTTTTAGGCGATTATAACCCATTATCCGGTGATCACGTTCTAGGCAATCCTTCTCCCAAACGACTCCCATTCAAAAAGACGACATTAAGATAAGTATGAATACTCTAATTCTAGTTACTCAGAATAACCTCGAAGAAATTACTGCTTTTGCCAAAGAACTGGGAGAGCGACAGAAGCTATCTAATTCAGGAAAGCTTCTTATTACTGGCGGTTATTACCTTGATGATAACCAGCTAAGAGAAATTGGAAGACCGCTAGGGGGATGCTATGAAGTGACAGAACTTACAAAGGTTCAGGTTAGTCCCGATCAAGATGGAGATACTCAGCTAGCAACCATGCTCGCTACCTTTATCATGCAACGATACACTACTGTTCCTGGGCCCTGGCTTGTAGTTGATTCCAGATTTGAGATCAATAGGGATAACCCTATATCCTTAATGGAAAAGCTACACAATGAGTCGCAACAAGAAAACTCTGGTCGTGCAACAACCACTGGAGGAGGGAGAGTTCCTGTAGGGCCTGTTGTAATTGGAGCAGAGGCTCAACGATTGAGCACCTTGAGAACTGTTTCAGGTGAGCCATGGAGAGGAAGAGGTCGTTGGGTATTTAATGTCTGTTCCTGGAATCAAATTTCAGCTGAAGACTATCCTTTTAGGGTTCCTGCTATTGAAGCTTCAGATGAAGCCAAGTCAGGAAGTCAAGACAAGGGCATCTCTCCAGGAGTTACGAAAGTGGTAGAGGTTACTGAAAACGCTTCAACTAGTGACCTTCCTATTTCGAATTATGTCCCTCAAAAACAAGAACCTACAAAACAATATGATGGGTTTATGGAGGTGGAGCCGGGTGATGACGACACTCCAATGACTACTGAGAAAATGGTTGAAAAAATGGCTTTAGGAGATGACGAGGTGCTAACGGTCGATGATTCTCTTACCATTAAAGAGTCAGATGGTGAAGTGAGCCGAACTCCTGTTGAGCCTAAAAAAGAAATAGATAATTCCCATATTCCTAAACCATTTGTTCCTATTGAGCCAGATACTTATGAAACCGCTTCTAAGGAGGTCCTAATAGAGCAAGTTCACAAAAGAAGCGGTAAAAAGCCTCATCCAAGGACTGGCATTCCTAAGCTTATTGCCTCATTGCGAGAACTAGACTTAAGCAAAATTCAAGAGTAATATCCGCTCATGGCTAAACCTAATAGTTCTCTTGTCCAAGATTCTATAGCGACTTTAGAGTCTCTGGATGAAAATATGGAACCCTTGGAGGAGAGGGTTAAGTCTCCTGCTGCATTGAGGACTATCCATGAGTCTTTTAAGCATAATGACAGAGATAGTGCCGAGGGTCGGGCAATGGTTCAGGAATTGGTAGATTTCGTTCCACCCTATGATCCTCAAGAGCTTAAGAGCAGAGGACAGGCTGATAGGTTTAATGTTAATTTCGGTCTTGTTTCCTCTATTGTTAACGAAGCAGTAGGATCATATCTGGATATTTTTGCCAATCCTCCTTCTCTTCTTAAGATCAAATTAGACTCTACGGTTGGGGATGAAGAAAAAAGCCAATGGGAGTCAATTATGTCCGAAGAATTTACGGACATGATTAAGTCCTGGGATGCAGCTACTCCTCTTATTTTGCTTCTAGACAATATCTTGGTCACTCATGGGATAGCTATTCCTTGGTTTGAGGACTCAAATAATATTGCCTTTCAAGTTGGAGGAATGGAGGACTTCAATTTTGATGATGATGCGGTAGCAATAGCCTCCCATATTGAAGCAACAACAGTCGAAAGACGAATGTCTGCATCAAAGCTGTTTTCCAAAATTGATGGGAAAAAGGTGACCGAGGATGGATACACCTCTGAAGGCTGGAATGTTAAAGCAATCAAAGAGCTTATTAGAAGCGCATCTTCTGGAATCAATGAAGATGAGCCATTTAATTTTGAAGAAGCTCATAGAGAGTGGAAAGGGAACCGGATTACAGGAGGGAAAAATCTTCCTGCTGTAGATATGGTATGGGGTTTTATTCGTGAAATGGACGGAACCTATTCTGTTTATGCTGCTGCCGATCAATGGAAGCAGCAGTCTGCTGGAGAAAGGTTTTTCAAAGGAGAAGACGAGCCTTGGGTATTTAGGTCAAGACATAGATATAGGGATGCAAACCAAGCTTTTCAGATCTTTCCCTTCGGAGTAGGAAACAAAAACCATATCCATACGATTCGTGGACTTGGATACTTTCTTTATGAAGCTGGTCAGGCCGACAATGTGATCAAGTGTAAAGGTCTTGATTCTGTTCGAATGAGAGCCTCAGAGGTGTATCAACCTAATGGTGGAGTCGAATCCGAAAAGGATATGCAAATCCTTGATACTGGTCCAATGATGATTGTTCCTCAGACATTGAGGGCTGTTGCGGCACCGCAAGGAAATCCTCTTGATAAGACGTTTGGAGTTGGCCAGGAGATAACGAGAGAGGTAATGGATCGTCATAGCGGAGGGCTGGCTTCATCACAGGGGATTTTGCGAAATCCTGCGGCAAGAAGGAACGAGTTGCAAGTAGCTGCTGAACTAGATCATTTGGGCAAATTGCTGAGTTTTGCAATTAACCTTTATTACCCTTCTTGGGAGAAGTTTCTTAGAGAACTAGCCAGGAGGGCGTTTACCCAAACGCAGACCGATTTGGAAACAATCGATCTGGTTCGGAATATGAAGAAGCGGTGTGAGGATAGAGAGGTTCCTCGGGATATGTTTTCAAAAATTGATTTCACTCAGTGTAAAGCTACGAGGGTTATGGGAGCTGGTTCTAGGGGGACACGAATGCTTACCTTCTCACAAATGTCCGAGCTATTCCCTGAAATGGATCCTGATGGGAGAGAGAAGTTTACTTTCGACTGGAGCACGGAAATGGTGGGTTATGATAAATCTATAGATTATTTTGGGAAACCAGGAGAGCGAAGAGGCCATGAGGCAATTGAAATTGCGCGGCTTGAAAATGGTCGCCTTAGTGAAGGAGATTATGTTGAGGTCACTCCAGGCCAAAACAACATGGTTCATTTGCAGGTTCATATTCAAGAGGGCCTAGAGCCTGCTCTTGCATTGGTTGAAGAAGGCCAGTTGCCTTATCAAGAGTTTGTAGTAGAGAATGTTACTCTATTTGAGCATGCAGTAGAACACCTGGAAGCAACAACGGTCCATGAATCTATTGTTCCTCAACTAAACGCATTGCGTCAACGCATCCAGCAGATTGGTGAAGTTATTGAGAATGGTCTTCGGGAGATTAATGCTGAACGTCGTCGTGAAGGCGAGCCTCCAATGGAGCCAGGTCAGGAACAAGAAATGACTGAGCAAGATCAACAGGCCCAAGCAGCGCAACAGGAGCTAGTAAGAAAGCAAGAAGAGGCGAATATTCAGCTTCAGGCTAAAATGGCAGAGGCTCAAGCTAAGCTAGAAATGATGGCTCAGCAATCAGAGGCTAAGATAGCCCTTATGACTAAAGAAGGAATGGCTAAGATAGCCCTTAAAGATGCTGAAACGGCAGCCAAGATCAAAAGGTCTTCAATTATAGAATCTGCTAAACAATGACGCCTTTAAGCGAAACTGAACGGAATGAATTAAACCAATTCGTTCGCACCAGGCTATACGAAAGACTTAAGTTTCATGTTCTTAAAAACTTAAGAATCAATGTGCTTGGTAGCAATAGATCTGCTGATCAAACAGCTTTGGACCTGGCTTTAAAGGAAGGCGTTAGTGTGGCTTTTGATGAAATAGAAGCCTATGCAGAGCCTGACGCTACACACCTATCTCCCATACAACCTAGACAAATCGACAAACGAAACACACTGACTAATGAGTAGTAATCTAATTAATCCCGACTATTCTCCGCTTCGTGCTGCGGAAGAAGATGGAAGTTCATCTGGCGGCTCAGAAGAGGGCATGGGTCTTGTGGCAGGACTAGAGGCATTTATTGAAGAGAATCCAGATGCTCCTATTGACGATTCTTCTTCAGAGGCTGAAAGCCTAGCGACAGAAGAAGCCCCTCCTAAGGCGGAAAGTTCGGATGAGTCTTCTCTAGAAATTGATGAGGATAATTTTGGCCTTCCCACTCTAGGGAAAGAAACCGAAAGCGCAGAGCTACCTGATAAGGAGGAAGTTGATACTTCGTTTGATGAAGCTGCTTTTGATCAAGAAACCGATCAAGAAGTTAAAGGATTGGATCCTGGGAAGGGAGAAGCCTGGAAAAAACTTAAAGAAGAACTTAAGTCGTATAAGAAGGGGGAGATCCAGTTGCCAGAACTACAGAAGAAGATGACTGCTCTTGAAAAAGAGAATGAAAGTCTTAGGCAAACTGCTGATGAGGTTGAGGCCATCAAAGCAAGAATGCAGTCTGTTACTTCTCGCAATGCAGAGCTTCTTTTGGAAGAAAGCGAAGAGTATCAAGAGCAAGTGGTCCGTCCACATAATACCATTTCTTCTACTATTGCCGCTCTTGCAGATGCAAAAGGTGTAACAGAAGATGAAATTTGGTCGGTAATTAGGGAAAGCGACCCAGCTAAAAGGATCTCTAGGCTTGACGAACTAGAAAGAGAAATTGGAGCGCGCAATGCTTTAGTTGTTCAAAACATGGCAACAGATATGAGAGTGATTGCGGCTAAGGATCAGGAAATGAGAGAGAACGCTGATAAAATTGTAGATCAGGCTAGGTCTGCTCAAGCGAGAGCAGATGAAGAGCAAATGGCTACAAAGTCTGCGGATTTCAAAACCTCTACAAATCAGGCATTTGAGCTACATGCATCGAAGATCCCTGGGTTTGTTGACGAGAGTGGAACGCTTACGGATATTGGTAGGTCAGCTAGGGCTAATACATCTATTGTAGATTTAAGCTCTCTTAGTTCGGGTGATTTGGCATACATGGCGTTTGCGACTGAAGCCCTCCCTCAATCTTTGAGGCAAATCAGAAGTCTTGAAAAAGAAAATAGGGATTTGCGTGTAGCTGCTGGCGACAAGTCATCAGACATCCTTCCGGGAGGAACACGAAAGAAGACTGTCGATGATGATGTCGATTCCGATACTGGAAGACCAATGGGATTGCTCGACCATATGGCAAAACAGACCTTCGACTCCGCTCTTTAAGTTGAGTTGACGCAACTGTTCATCCGTGCTAGTGTTACATTAAACACTGAGAGCGCGAGTTTAAGAGCCGGTCAAGAAATTGGCCGGTTTCTTTTATGTTGACGCAACTCATAAGGTTAGGTAAATTTTACATGCTCCCCAACGGTGGCTGGGGTTCTAAACAAAAAAGTCACTAGCCCGCTCGGGGCTCGCCCGTTCTAACCATAGGAGCATCGCTTGCGGTGCTATAACCGACACGAAAATTTCGCCAGGTTTCGACCTGGCAACCTTCCATATAATATCATGGCTGTTGCAAGTATTACAAATTATCTAGCGAAGGAGAGCGGGCGTCTGACCTATGACATTTATCAGCGCACTCTCTACTCTTCGCCGTGGCTCGCTCTTCCTAAAAAGGTCGCTTGGCCTCAGGAAATGGGCGAGAAAGTATCGAACGTGATGTTCGAGCGTCCTCGTATTTCCTCCTCGGGAGATTGGTCTGCCCTTACCTTTAACTCTGCTAGCAATTCCTGCATTCCCAATGCAGATGAAGTTGTTTTCCAGACTAACCTGCGCGAGATGCAGCTTTACCATAAGGCTGTTCACTCGCCTCGTTTCTGTGTTAACGACCTTCTCTTCACTGGTGCAAGGCAGCAGCAGATGGCTAATGTTGTTAAGGCTCTCCAAGAGCAGGTCCGGTTCCACTGGATCGAGCGTCATCGTGACGAGTTCGCCAACTGGTCCAACAAGGTTATTGCTGAGCCTGGTCTCGACACTAATACCGAGTCCGTCTCTACCTTCCCGACCACTCAGGCAACTTCTTACCTTACCAACGGGCTTCTCGAATACTACTACGAGACTCTCATTCTTGAGCAGGGCGGGCAGCACCAGCTCTCAACTCAGAATGGTCGTCCTATCTTTGGCCTTATCACCGACCAGGTGAGCAGCCGTCGCCTTACCAGGGCTGATGATGCAATCCGCGAAGACTGGAGGAACTCCAGCAAGCGCGATTCTCTTCTTGAGCCTCTGGGTGTGAGCCATACCTACAACGGGTTTGTTCACATGATCGACGACATGCCTCCTCGTTATACCTACGCTGGCGGTGTTTACACCAAGGTCGAGCCTTATCTCTGGGATGCAGGCACTTCTCAAATGAAGGTTAATCCAGCTTGGCGCACCGCTGACTATCAGGATTCCTACATTTATGTAGCAAATGCCCTTCAATTCCGGGTTCCTTCTACCGTAACTGGTGTTGGCAAAGCTAAGTTCAACCCACAAAACTACATGGGTGACTTCCGCTGGCTCAACGTCCAGAACGACACCCCCGACACTGTGGGCTACAACCCCGATGGAACGATTGGTCGTTTCCGCGGAGTCCTCATGACGGCTTCTGAGGGTATCAATCCTCATGTGTTGTTCACCATCCGTCACAAGGTTTGCCCAGCAGATCTTGGACTGGCTGACTGCCTGGGTTCTTAATCTAGGGGTTACGTCTAAACCTTAAGATGGTCCCCTTCTTAGTTTCGGCTGGGAAGGGGGCCTTTCTTTAGACACTCTATCTTATTATGAAGAGAGAACAGAGACTCGGCCTTGTCCGAGAAATATTGATGTCAGGTGGAGCTGCGTTGATTGCTTTTGGGGTAATCAGGGAAAGCTTTGACCTTGTTCCTGCTATTGGTGCCATTATGGCAGTTATTTCCCTGATCTGGGTATTCCGCGCAAAAGACAGCACCCCAAAGGTAATTGTCTCTTTGATTCGGAAAGCCTTTTCAGCAGCAGGCGGTGCTCTTGTAGCTTATGGATGTCTTAATCCTGAGCAAAGCGAGGCTATTGGTGGATTGGTATTCGCTATAATTTCGCTTCTTAGCAGTGCCGCTTCGAATGGAGACAAGCCATCACCAACAGGTCTACCAGCTTTGATTGGTCTATTGGCTGCTCTTTCCTTGTTGTCGCTTCCATCCTGCTCTGTGGGATTGGACCCCACGACAGGAATGCCTGTTATTAAGCCAGATACAGAAACAATTATTATCTTGTCTGACAAAGCAGCCGGTCGTCTTAACGAGGAGATTGCAGATAGAATCGAAATTTCTGGAGACAAGTAGAATTGATCAATGCTTCCGAATTCCACGCCAAATGCCTCCAAGGAGATTATTGTCCAGGCATTAATAGATCAGGGGCTTTGGCGTGATGATCGGATCACTAGGCTCAGTGTTGTAGGTGTCCGAGGCTATTACAACAATAGCATGGGCGCGAAGAATGTTAACGACCGAGGAATTTACGACGATGGGATATTCGTTATTAGTCCAGACACCTTCACCTCCTTCAACGGAAACACTGACCCCTCAGTTCGATACAAAACTGGAAGAGCTATGCTTCGTGCTCCTCAAAGGGTTGTTTATAAACCAGGTTATCACGGATATGGAAGAAGGTCAGGACATCCAGCATTTCGCCAAGAAAACGACGTTGTGGTCCGCAGAGATGGTGGAGTGGGTAACGGGACTCCCATCGGAGACGGTTATTTCAAGGATTCCCGCGAATCAAGATTTTGGATCAACCTGCACCGCGGAGGTCGCGCTTCTACCTCCTCTGCCGGATGTCAAACCGTCCCCCCAAATCAGTGGCCTGCATTCTACGCTTTGGTTCGGTTACAATTAGATCGATTTAACGGAGGGAGGGACGAGACCTTTTCTTATTTTCTTTTGGAAGGGCCGGTGACGTAAGCCGCCACTTTAATGTTAGTTGCTAGTCTTACTCGAAAATGTCCGTCCTTCATCGTAAAATAGAATTCATGGATCCTACCGATTCAGAAAGCAAAGAAGTCTTAGGGAAAGTGGCTCTTTTCGCTTCTGTTGTAATGCTAAGCTGTTTGGCTTCGTGCGCTAGAATGCTTAATGATAATAAGGATGAGCCTATTACAGTTAAGGTGCTTTTGACTTATTTGGCTGGTGGAGTAACCGCTGGCATCATCATAGCCCTTCTTGCTTATAGATTTTACGGTCCTAGCTACTTCCTTATTGGCTTATCTGGTGTAGCAGGATTTGGCTCAGTGCAAATTCTGAGCATGTTAACAATTCTTGTCGAAGTCCTGGTCAGAAAAGTCAGTAAGATTATTGGCGTCTCTAAGCCCTCGGACAACGATGAGTCCTCATAGGTGTTGTTGTGTGTTTCTCCTCCCATCGGTTTCGGCTTTCGTTATCGGTGGGAGGAGTGCAATATTGAGTTAACGCAATGGCTGTAGCAAACGACAAGACCCCATTTTGGACTTATCCGCGAACCTCGCTGGATGATGGGATTTGCTACCACCTCAGGGATCAGAGAAAAGCCAAGCACGCAGATATTGAGATCTTAGAAGAGCATCCTTTGGCAAAAAGTGATCCGACTTTCGAGAACATGGTTTTTGTTCATCGGGAGCCAGCTGATCAAGAGGGCATTCTGGTAAGAGATTGGTATGTGCCTAAAACGCTCGTAGATGACCTTCTAAGCGTCTCCACGACAGGAGCGGGTGCAAGGTCACGTTTGATATACCCTGTTGGCACAGAGCCTCCTGAGGGCGATTCCAGGATTGATCTGCTAGGGCACTGTCGTGGAGAGATGACATTTGATGTCGCAGCGGTCGATTATCCTACTATTAGCTATGAACCAGCAGGCACAACTCAACCGGCACATTTAATCAGCTTAACAAGAACTGCTGGAGTTAGCCAATTTACTCAAGATGAGGTTTATATTGATCTTACCGAATTGCATGCAAATACGGTTATTAAAAAATATGTAGACGGAGTTGCTACAGATGAGTTTACAACCGGCGTCCATAAAATTGTAAGACACGTAAGTTCAGGAGTTATTCATGTTGAAGTTCCCGCTCAAGCCACTACTGGGGGCAATTCTCTAGGTGGCAATGGATGGAAAGGTCGAGCTTATACAGCAAAGTATATTCTAGAGGGCACTAGCGACTCAGAAGATGCACCAGGGATCCTTGGAGGTAAATTCCTTGTAAGAAACTTTAATTACAAATTAGGAGATCCCAGCATCACTAAGCAAAGAGATGAGACATTAGGGATAAAAGTCGTTACCGAGCGTCGCGCTGTTCCGTTAACTTGGTCTTATCAATGGGCTACTGGGTATCCTACTAAATCCGATTCTACATGCACTACTTCGGAAACTTATGCTCCTGTAAGCGAATTAGTTGCTCAGCAAACTAAACAGTTAACTGAAGGCCCACCAGATAACAAAGTTCAGCAATTGGAGTGGTATGGATACGAAACGGTATCAATCCCAAAGATTGTTAAAGGAGGAAACCTTTTATGGGCATACGCATGGGCCAATAAAAATGGATATGTAGCTTACGATGATGATATCGGTCTAGAAATTACGACCGGAGGAGGGGGAGGGGTTAAATGCCCGTCAAAATACAAACGATACATAGTAGCAATTAATAACGGGACTGAGCTTTCTACCTTAATAGGAGGAACGAATATCGTTTCTGATGGACAAACCCTTACTGCTCCGTCTGGATTTGGAGGGCATCTTTATAATCCTAGCTCTACGACTTACACTATAGCTTTTATGTCCTGGATGGCATATGCCGGGAAAAACGTATGGGCTAAATCCAGAGTTAGAACCTGGAGCTTAACTGGTAGCTTGGTGTTAAATAATGCCAGCATTCAGGTTCAGACTAATAGTCACGTAATAGGAACGCCTAGCATTGATCCCTTGGATATAGATGGCACAACTCTTAGTCCGAGATCTGAGGACCAAACCGCTTTTGATGATGATTATTGGACTCCTTATAACGTAAGGGTCCAAAGGGGAAGATGGTGTTATTGGATAGTAGATTTTGTTTGGGTTAAATATCCTGATAAAACAACTTTTTTTGTTTAAGATATGGCTGATTCTGAATTTCCAGATCCTCCAACGCCACCAGTTGGCGAGGAAGAAAGTGACCGCAGGTTTTTTGTGGACATGAGAGAAGGAGCTGTCCCCGTTGATGAGGCAGGACCATCTAACTTTACTGAAATAGTTCCTCTTGCTGAAGAGCCTATTATTGCGTCTCCTCCTGATGAACGATGGGATCCTAGTGTGGGAGAAGCAATGGGCTTTCCTTTGATAAAAGCCTGCATCATGGATGATATTAACGGGGAAGAAGAATTTACTACTCAAATAGGAAGAATCTATTGGAGGCTTGAGGATGAATTAGGAAGCGGTTCAGGAGGTTCTGGAGCACAAGATTGTGATCCATGCAAAGGAGAAACAATAGGAGACAATTGTTTTGCTCCTCTATCTCATACTCATTAGCAATGATTGAGTTAGGGGATTTTTTTGAAAAGATCTACATTATCTCTCTTGAAAGAGGTGTTGAAAAACGCAAACGCTTATTGCGTCAACTCAATGAAATAGGGGTTTATAATGCTGAGATCTTTGATGCCGTTGATGGGGCGGAAGTTGGGGCTCCAGAATATTGGTCTTCAGGCGATGGCGGCTGGGGTTGCCTTTTGTCCCATGCAGATTTGGTAAGAAGGGCTATTAAGGAAGGCTTGTCTAATTACTTAGTATTTGAAGACGATGCTATCCTTGATCCCCGATTTGAAAGCTCATTTGATTCGTTTGCTCGAAATGTCCCTAAAAATTGGGACCAGCTCTATCTTGGGGGGCAACATATGCAAGACCCTTACGACCTTGGTAACGGGGTGTTTCGCGCTGGAAATATCAATCGGACTCATTGTTATGCTTTGGCGCGAAAAAATTTCTCTCAATTCCATAGCTGGGTAATGGATCATTCCTGGCATGGTCGTTATAGACACAAACATATTGACCACCATTTAGGGGTCGCGCATAGTAAGCAGCTCTGGAATACCTATGCGCCTTATAGATGGCTTTCAGGGCAAGGAAGCGCGTATTCAGATATAGCCTATATTGACTTATTAGATCGGTGGTGGGACTACTCAGATGGGGACATCCATACATTTTTGCCATTTGTCATCATTGAAAATGACGGGTGTTTTGCCCATGTCCGAGGAAGACACAACCGAGGCCAAATTAAAAAAAGGAAAGGAGAGGTAGCTATGCATTTATGGCCAGGAAGTCCTCTTGCCCCGAATAATCTTTCTTCATTAGCTGAATATAGAGCTAGGAAGCTCTTAAGTATTATGCCCAGGACTCTTAATATTATAGCTAAAGGGGCGTATGAGCGACGACGTTTGCCTTGTATTTACGGGGCTCCCGATAGCATAGAAATGGTAAAGAGGTCTTGGGCGGGAGGAACAGTAAAGCTATCTCGTCTAGGAAAAACGGGAGAGGAAATTAGGAGTCGATTAGAATACATGTGCGATTACCCATATAATGGTTTGTTGAATATGGAAGCTCGGGCTAAACTCCCTACAGGGAACGGGGATTGCTCTTGAGTCAACGCAAATAACCCTGTAATTTAGGGAGGTGAGCCATAATCCTACTCGTCTCGAAATCAAAACAGCCGTTGAGGATGAATTGTCTCTCAACCTGGATGTCGATGTAGCTATTCAAGAACTTCAGGATAGGGCATATCAAGCGGGCCTCATCCCTGATAGCAGGGAAGAACTTGAAATAGACTTAACTAATACGACAACAGGCAATGTAAGAAAGGCAACCTGGGAGGAATATGAGTGCATTATTGTAGCATTTCCCACTTACGACTCTCTCTTAAAGGTAAGAGATAACAAGAAGCCCTATTCAGATGAGTCATGGTCTGTAGTCGATGTGGACATGGAGCATCAACAGCCAGGTTCTACTAGGGAACATTTTGTAGATCATAATGTTCAACTTATTGATGCTAGTCATTGGAGGGTCTATCAATTGCCAGAATCCCTAAAGGATTCAACTGACAAGATCAGAGGTCTTTTCAGGGTTAAGTCTCCAATTATTACAGCAGATACCAGCCAACTTCCCTTTAAGAGTATCTATACTGCTAAGATAGGCTTAATGGCTATTGGTTACGAAAATGAAGGGGATCCTAGAGCTGAATCTACTTGGCAGTTGTTTTACCGGGAAATGGGAATGAATCAGAGAAGATCTGATGGAGTTAAAGAGCGACACATAAAATTTGATTTCGGCTTGCGTCATAAGCCTACTAACTTTGGATAACCATGGCTGATACACGAAAGAACCCTTATAGGGCTGGCGTTACTGGAAGGGGCAGCGAGATTGATCAAAAATATGTTGATCAAGGCAAAGGGGCATTAGGTCGAACTATTTACACCTCTAGGATTCCTGCGGAGCCGGAACCAGGAGCCCCTCCTCCACCAAATGAATTTGGAGCAGCTAAAACATTCCGAACGCGTGATGAGGAACGTCGTGCGATTAACAAAGAGATGCATGATCGCAGAGGCCATGATAGGGCAATGCGGCTTCTTTATCGGAAAGCAGTAAGGGAAGGGCAAGTAGGAGTTGCGGCAAGTCTTGCTAAACTAGGAGTAACTGGAAGGACTGGAGCCCACTTGCGTCAACATGGAGACGACCTGGTTGAAGCCGGAAGAGCGATAGATCAAAGAAAGGTTTTCTTCCAAAATAAAGCGGCTAATGAAGGCGCTCCTAATCAAGAACAACTGGCACTAGAAAGAGAGCTTGATGCTGCGGGTATTAATACAGATGCCAAGAGGGAGGCGTTCTTTAGAATGCATCCTGATGCTAAAACCGCTGGGGACAGAAGGGCTCTTCTCGGAGATCTTCAAGATGAATTAAAAGCTGCTCAGAAAGGTTCAGAAGAGGACATTAAAGTGACCACTGCTAGTGGCGATGCGGGTGGGGGAAGTGCTGGGTCAAGCACTTCAGCGGAGGTGGAAGAAGAGGAAGAACCAGGCAGGCCTCCAATAAAACGACAGGAAAAAAGAAAAGCGATGGCTGATATAGCCGCTCGTCATGCCGAAGCACAAGGAGGGGAAAAAAAGGAAGGTGTTGCTAAAGGTGCTGAAGCCGCTGTTGAAGGTGCTAAAGCCGCTGCTAAAGGTGTTGCAGATAAAGCTGCTAAAGCTGCTGCCCGTGAGGTTCGAAAAGAGATAGCAGAGGAAGAGGGACAGCGTGGTCCAGAGGGGCCGCGTGGTAAAGAAGGCCGAAGAACTACATTCCGGGAGAAGATGGAACAGGGAGCACTTTTTAGTGGTGGGATGGCTGAGGCCTTGGCGAAGGATGCAGATGCTGAAGAATTAGAAGAGGCCCTTAAGGATAGGACCCCAGAACAAATTGCTGAGATAGTTAATAAACTTGATGCTGCGAAAACTCCTACAGAAAAAATTAAAATCCTTCAACAAGCAGGTTTGCATAAATTTAAAGAACTGACGGCAGAAGAGAAGGTCGAGATAATGCGTCATATTGCCGGGCCGGGCTCGGATGATCCTGGAATTACAGTCCCTTTGCTTCCTGAAGGCGCACCAGATACTCTTAATACTCCACCCGCTGTAGATGCGCCACCTGCCCCTCCTGAGGATGCCCCCTCTACAAGAGATTACGCGGATATGATGCGTCACGCGATAGGGACTATCTCAGACGTAAACGAGCGTAATGAGGTAATGCGGGAAATCAGGGATTCCATGGTTAAGCAAGGGCTTACCAGCCCCGAAAAGTTTAATCGGATCGGTCGCCAGATGTTGAGAGACGCTGAAGGTAAAGAGGCTACAGACAGGGACAGAGGGCTTGGGACAACTGGAAGCGGACAGTTCCGTCAGCCTTATAGGATGCCGAAGTTCAGAAAGGGCAAGGAACCAGAGAGGGAAGAGGACCCAGACATCGCACCCACCTACGCCACCGACACACCGGAAGCGCGACAATTGCAACACGCAGCGAGGGTTTCAGAAGAACAGAAAGAGAGGATTGCGGCTCTTAATAATCAGCCGTTCCGCCCATTTACTGCCGAGGCTTGGCAAACTCCGAGAGAAGATCCCCGTCGTAGGCATGGCAACCTTAGAGACCAGGATAATTGGGCTAATAATCTCCGAAAGGGATCTCCTCAAGGGTTGAGTCAGGAAACGATGCCTGCTTTCTTGGCAGCTAAAGAAGAGGTTAAAAGGGCAACCCGTATGGGAGCGATGGGAACCCGATATGGAGCCCAGTATCTTGCAGATCTTAGGCGCGTCTACGGAGACTATGATGCATATTCAAAAGCCGACCTTAAGAACCCGCCTCCAGCGCCACCCTCAGGTGAGGAAATAAGAGCAAATCCAAACGTCCTAAATGAATGGATTAACGTCATCACAGAGTGGACTGGAGAAGATGATGGCAGCATTGTTCGAAAAGAGATTAAAGCTGCGGATAAGAAAATGGAGGAAACATTAGCGGCTAGACGAGCGAAGATTGACCAGGCGAAAGCAGATGCCGCAACGATGCGACGAGATTCTGCTGCCGCTAAGGAGGTCAGGGAATCGTTGCGGAAAATGGGGTTATCTAACTAAAAGGAAGATTTTAGAATAATTACTTAAAAAGAGATGGCTGATCCAAGGAATATTTCAATGCAGTTTACAGATGCCGAAAGGGCATTAAACGAGAGGGTGGAGAGCTTTATTTTTGCTCCGAAGTTTAACCCTAGTCACTTGGCTTCGTCTGCTGAAACGTATGAGACTGTGAAGAAGGACTTAGAGGGACAGACCCTTCTTGCTGCTAGTCTTAAGGAAAAGCAGGAGTTGGCCTTTAAGGCAGGGCAGCGGAAAAATCTGCATGATATGTCAGTTAAAAATGACGCGCATGCTCTTGAGGCAGAGCAATATGCTACGGATATAGCAAGGCTATATGCTGAAGGAAAAACAGATGAAGAGATTAAAAACATTCAGTTCCAGAAAAACCCTCATTACGTCCTTAATCCTTTGATTAAGGAAATGCACAAATGGACTGATCCTAATATTGAAGATCAAAACGATACGAGGGTAAGAGAGCTTAGTGATCTGGCCAAAGAATACTCTACTAGAAGCCAATATCAAAAAGGATTTACATCATGGGGAACCTACGAAAAGGCAGCTGATACAATAGACTTCTTAGAAAACCAAAAGGATTCAGCTCATTCTGAGGCAGAGATTGCAAAAATTCAGAAGCGAATAGAGCTAACAATGCGAAAGGACGCTTTTCGAGGAGCAATGGAGAATTCCTTTGTCTATAACGTAAATCATCCTAACTGGTCTAAAAGACAGCCAGGTGCTGCTCCTCGCCCGTTTAGCGAAGTCACTGCTGATATTGACGAACAAACTCCTGGCAGATTAATAAAGTCATTCGGTCGCTTTGGAATAACTATCGAAGACGATCAGTTATTGGCATCACATGTATTGCAGGTTGGGGGAGCATCGGCTGGATTCCTTGAAGATCCTTATTCACTTCAACAACTAGCAATAGAGGAACTGCAATCAGAGGGAGAACATTTCGACCCTGTCATTACTCCAAGCAGGGCAGATATTGCAAATAAGAGGGCAGTGATAAATACTAAAATGAGATCTCTTTTAAATGAGATTAATGT
>CEPB01061863.1_pt1 | contig 18634 bp, 17 predicted proteins | sample 530611 | NCBI WGS metagenome assembly CEPB01 (sample SAMEA2620672, study PRJEB7988) | marine metagenome | isolation source: saline water (ENVO:00002010), including
AAAAAAGGTCTAGGTCATATGGATTCAGAAATAGAAATCGAGTCTATTCGTGATAAGTCATCTGTAGGAAAACATGAAGTTATTTTTAGATTGAAAAATGAAGAATTTTCAGTTTCTCATAATGCTCTGAATAGAGATATCTTTGGTCAAGGAATTTCACTTGCTAGCTATATTATGGGTAAAGAACCCGGTATTTACTCCATGACAAGCTTGCTAGAAGATTTTTAGAACGAGCCCTTTATTCTTATTTCTCAATATGTTCTAATTCGCTTTCTGTTTTTTACAGACATAAATACACACTCGATTGGATAGAGTATTAGGGTGCTGATATTGCTCAATATCAGTTTAATGCTTAGCCACGAGGAGGAATAACCCAGCCGTAAGGCTATAAAAAAGGAGCAATTTATGGATATTTCCATAGAACAAATGTTAAAGGCCGGTGTACATTTTGGCCATCAAACAAAATTTTGGAATCCCAAAATGCAGCCATATATTTTTGGCGATAGAAAAAAAGTTCATATTATCAACCTAGAAAAAACTTTAGAGTGTCTAGAGCCAACCATTGGATTTTGTAAAAAACTTGCTGCATCTAATAATAGAATTCTTTTTGTAGGCACTAAAAGAGCTGCTAGAAGAGTCATAAAAGAGGAAGCTGAAAGGTGCAATATGCCTTACATCAACCATAGGTGGCTAGGCGGTATGTTAACTAACTATAAAACAGTAAGGTCGTCTATTAGGAGGTTGGAGATTCTCAATTCACAGGAAGAGGAAGGAAAATTTGAAGATCTTACCAAAAAAGAAGTTTTAGGTATTAAAAGAGAAATGGAAAAGCTTGAACGTTCCATTGGAGGTATAAAAAACATTGGCGGTCTTCCAGAAGCTTTATTTGTTGTTGATGTTGAGAATGAAAAAATTGCTGTGGCTGAAGCAAAAAAAATGGGAATACCAATAATTGGAATTGTCGACACAAATTCAAATCCAGATGACATCGATTATGTTATCCCTGGAAATGATGACGCCATAAGATCTATATCTCTTATATCGAGAATAATATCAAATGCTTGTTTGGAGGGCTTTGAAACATCTGGTGGAACAAGACAAAGCAAAGATGGTCCAATTGTTGTTAAAAAATCTACTCCAAGTGATGAAGACACTTCTGAATCTAGCGAGGATGAAAAATCTTTAGAAACTAAAGAAGAGATTAAGGAGGATTAAATGACAATTAAAGCTGCAGATGTAAAAAATCTTAGAGAAAAAACCGGCTTAGGAATGATGGAGTGTAAAAAAGCTCTCGAAGAAGCAGGGGGGGATCTTGAAGAAGCAATTACAAATTTAAGAAAAAATAGTGTTTTAAAAGCAGAAAAGAAATCTTCAAGGACTGCCGTAGAAGGAATAATTCTTTCAAAAAAAATAGATTCAGAAACCCTTTTCGTAGAAGTCAATTGCGAGACAGATTTTGTAGCTAAAGATGAAAGCTTTCTAGAGTTTTGCCAACAAACCCTTGAATTTGCTTGTGATAATAAGTCCTCGGATAACATCTTTGAAAAAGTAAGCAACGGTATGGAAGAGCAAAGAATGTCTTTGGTTCAAAAAATTGGAGAAAACATAGTCTTAAGAAAAGTAGTAAAACTTTCAGGCAATATCTCTGAATTTTATATTCATTCAAATAAAAAGATTGCCTCAGGGGTGTCTTTAAAAAATGGAAGTGAAGAAATAGCTAAGGAAATAGCAATGCACGTTGCGGCATCCAACCCGTTGGTATTATCTCCTGAACATTTAGGGGAGGATTACATTCAAAAAGAGAGAGAAATATTTAAATCTCAAGTTGAGCAAGAGAACAAACCGCCTGAAATCCTTGAAAAGATGATTGAAGGCAAACTAAATAAACAGCTTTCAGATGTCAGCTTATTGAAGCAGCCTTTTGTTAAAGACCCTTCAATTACAATTGAAAATTATCTATCTCAAGCAGATGCAGAAATAGAATCTTTTGTAAGACTTGAGGTTGGTGAAGGCATTGAGGTCGAAAAAAAGGATTTTGCTGAAGAGGTCAAATCTCAATTGGAAACCTAGAAAATGCCAGCATTTAAGAGAGTTCTTCTCAAATTAAGCGGAGAATGGTTTTCTGGCATAAATGAAAAAGGTTTTGATAAATCAACTTTTGAAAAAGTAGTTGAAACTGTTAAAGATACTTCTGAAACTCAATTGGCTATTGTTTTAGGTGGCGGAAATATTTTCAGAGGAAAAGAATTAAATACACTTAACATTGACCAAGTATCTGCCGATTACATTGGAATGCTTTCTACAATTATGAATGGGATAGCATTGTCAAACTTTCTTCAAAACCAAGGTTGTGAAAATTCTCTATTTTCTTCCTTTGCAATAGGAAATTTTGTAAATGCCTATAGCGCAGAAGAAGCAAAGAAATCGTTAAACGAGGGAAAAACAGTCCTTCTAGTAGGGGGATTAGGAAATCCTTTATTTACCACAGACTCAACTGCAAGTGTTAGAGCTGTTGAATTAAATGCAGACATTATGCTTAAAGCAACAAATGTGGACGGTGTGTTTTCAAAAGATCCTAAAATAAATCCTTCTGCTAAAAAATATGATGCATTATCTTTTGATGAAGCAATAAATAAAAATCTTAAAGTGATGGATCAAACTTCCTTATGTTTTTGTAGAGATTCTGGGCTTAACGTGAGAGTATTTGACGCAGATAAAGAGAATGCTTTGATTTCAGCAATTAAAGGAAACGATATAGGAACATTGGTACATAATTAAATGATTAGTGAAACCGAATTAGAAACCAAAGAGCAAATGGAAAAAACAATAATTTCTTTGGAAAAGAAATTACAAAGAATTAGAACTGGTAGAGCCAATCCATCGATATTAGAATCAGTTGAAGTAGATTACTACGGCTCGAATACTCCGATAAGTCAAATGAGCAACATTTCCGTTGAAGATGCTAGGACCTTGTCAATTGTTCCTTGGGAAAAAGATCAGGTTCAAAATATTGAAAAAGCTATTCAATCATCTGACATAGGACTTCAACCTGCAACCTCTGGAGATGTTATTCGAGTAATAATTCCAGAATTAACCGAAGAAACAAGAAGAGACCTTATAAAATTAGCCAAGTCTGAGGCAGAAAACTCCAAAGTCGCAATTAGAAATCAAAGAAGAGATGCCAATGCTCTTCTCAAAGAGTTTTTAAATGAGAAAGAAATTTCTCAAGATGATTTAAGGCGTGGAGAAGAATTAATTCAAAAAATTACTGATGATTTTATCAACAAGATAGATTCCCTTTTAGAAAAAAAGGAAAAAGATCTCTTAGAAATATAGAATGAATTCAGACCTAAACCATGTGGCAATCATCATGGATGGTAATACTAGATGGGCAACTAAAAGAGATTTACCATCTAAAAAAGGACATAAAGAAGGAGTAAAAAAAGCAAGAGAGGCAGTAGAATTTGCTTTAGAAAATAATATTCCCTATTTAACCTTATTTGCTTTCAGTACAGAAAATTGGCTCAGAGACGAAATTGAAGTAAAAGATTTAATCTCTATATTTTTTGAGGCCTTAGATGAACAAACCCCAGAGCTAATAGATGAGCAAGTAAAACTAAATTTTATTGGAGATATCTCAAGGTTTAATAAAAGATTGATAAATAAAATAGATAAATCTTCAAAGGCAACTGAAACACTTAATCCCAAGCTTAATTTGATAATTGCTGTTAGTTATGGAGGTAAATGGGACATCGTGAACGCAGTAAATAAAAGTAATTCAAAAAGTAATCGGAAGAAAAAATTTACTGAAAAGGACTTAGAAGAAAACTTAGAAACTTCAAACTTTCCAAATCCAGATCTGATAATAAGAACTGGAGGAGAAAAAAGATTGAGTAATTTCTATTTGTGGCAATCATCATATTCTGAACTTTATTTTTCTAATAGACTTTGGCCTGACTTTACAAAAAAAGATTTAAAGAAAGCCATCGGTGACTTCTTCAATAGAAAGCGTAAGTTTGGTGTTGAGACGGGGTAACCATAGACATGAAAAGAGTTATTACAGGACTTTCACTAGGGCTTGCGGCTCTATGTTTTGTTTTTCTAGCAACAGACTTTATATTTCAACTTGGTTTATATGGCATCTTAATAATTTCATCCATCGAACTATTAAGACAAAAAAATAAAAATAATATTTTTGTTTGGATAATTTTGGCTGTGATTTTAGTGAATATTTTACTTGTGAAAACCATCACTGAAGATTTTTCACGAAGTTTCTTTTTTACAGTTCTACTAATTTCCGTCTTAACAGATGTCTTGGCTTTAGTTTTTGGAAAATTGATTGGGCAAATCAAAATTGTTCCTTCTATTAGTCCAAATAAAACTCTGGAGGGCTTTATTTCAGGACTATTCTTACCAGCAATATTATTAATAACTCTGTCTTTTTTTGTTTTGGAAAAAGGTATATTAAATTCTGATACTTTCTCACAATATTTATATCTTGATTCTTTGATTTTTGAATGGGGCTATTTTTCTAGTTTCATCATCATAGCTTTATGTTCACTTGCAAGTATTTTTGGTGATTTAGTGGCGAGTAAAGCCAAGAGGTTAATGAATGTTAAAGATTTTAGTAATTTATTACCTGGTCATGGTGGGATTCTTGATAGAGTTGATAGTCACCTTTTTTGTATTCCCATTTTTATCTCTTTAAATATTTTTTTATGATGCAAAAAATTATAGTTCTTGGTTCAACAGGCTCTGTTGGTAAATCATCTTTGGAAGTCATAGAACAAAATAAAAAATATGTTGCAAAATGCCTAGTAGCTTCAAAAAACTCCAATCTCATAAATCAACAATCTAAAATTCACAAACAAGCAAAAATATATTTAGAAAATCCTAAAAAAACAAACTTACTTTCTAAGCCTCTAATTAATAAAGACAAACTTTATGATTTAATTTCTAGCTCTCAAACAGATACTGTGATTGCGGCAATTTCGGGGTCTTCTGGCCTAGAGTTAATTCATCATTCTATAAAGTCTGGAAAAAAAGTATTAATTGCAAATAAAGAACCTTTAGTAATGGCAGGAGAATTCTTAATGAATGAGGCAAAGAAAAATAATGCCTTAATTATCCCAATAGATTCTGAACATTGCTCTGTACATCAAAGTATCAGAAACATAGATAAAAAAGACATTTCTAAGGTAACCATTACATGTTCAGGAGGTCCTTTTTATTCTCTTCCAAAAAATAAATTCAAGGAAATAACTTTAAACCAAGCCCTAAAACATCCAATTTGGAAAATGGGAAAAAAAATTACAATTGATTCTTCAACTTTAATGAATAAAGCTCTTGAGATTATTGAAGCAAGATATTTATTTGATTTAAGCCCGGATAAAATAGAAACAATCATTCATCCAGAAGGTCTAATCCATTCTTTTGTTGAGTTGATAGACGGTACAATCTTAGCTTCTATGGCAAGTCCAGATATGAAGATACCAATTTCTTATGGTCTAGGGTACCCTGATACGGTAGATAATAATTTTCCTAAAATAAACCTTCAAAAGCTGAAACAACTTACCATAGAGAAAGTAGATTGCTCAAAATTTCCATCCATAGACTATGCATATTTTGCAATGAACTCTGGTAAGGGAATGCCCATTGTTTTGAATGCTGCAAATGAAGTTGCAGTTGATCAATTCTTAAAGAAAAAAATTAGTTTTTTGGAAATCTTTACGATTATCTCTTCTGTATTAAATTATGCTGAAAAAAATAATATGAAGTTAACTTCTGTATCATTAGAATCTATCTTAGATTTTAATAATGAAGCTAATAGAATTGCTTCAAGCTTAATAAAAAATTAATTTCATGACTTTCCTTACATATTTATTTTCTTTTTTAGTTCTTATAAGCATCATAGTTTTTATTCACGAGCTTGGCCATTTCAGCTTTGCAAGAATTTTTGGCGTAAGGGTTTTGGATTTTTCTATTGGCTTTGGAAAGTCCTTAAAAACTTGGAAAACTAAATCTAATACACATTTCAATCTCAGAATCCTTCCAGTGGGAGGATTTGTTAAGATGAAAGGCGAAGAGATTTCAGATGTAGAGAAAGCTGATGATTCTTTCAACTCAAAGGAATACTATCAAAAACTTTTAATCACTCTAGGAGGACCACTATTTAACTTCATTCTTGCAATATTTATTTTTCTTATTTTAAATTTATACGGGGTATTTAAAATCACTCCACTTATTGGAGATGTTTTGCCTAACTCTCAAGCAGAAAAGGCAGGCTTATTAAAGGGAGACTTAATTCTTAAAATAGATTCTTCTGAAATATCCTCATACTCAGATTCTCAGATAGAGTTGTCAAAAAGATTAGGAAATACTGGAAGTATTATTTTTTTAGTATCAAGAAATGACAGGATTTTAGAGTATTCAATAAATATAAATTCTTGGTTAAGCAATGAAGAGCCATCTAATCTTTTATCATCTCTTGGAATTGTCCCTCCATTAGAACCTGTAGTCGGGAATATTTTACCTTTAAGCCCTGCCGAAAAAGGCGGTATTGAAATAGGCGATAGAATTCTCGAAATAAATGGACAACCAGTAGATTACTGGGGAGATATCAAGGATGAGATAAATTATTCTCAAGGCGAAGAACTTTTAATCTCAGTATCTCGTAACCAGGAAGAAGTTCTTTTGAAAATTAAGCCAAAGTTATCTGAAAAAGATTTTACTTGGCAAGTTGGAATTGCATCATCTTATCTCATTAGTCAAAAGACAAGAAAATTAGTTAATTATAGCTTTATTGAATCTCTGCAAAATTCTGTAACACAGACTTATAGCGTAATAGAAAATTCATTATTATTTTTTAAAAAAATTATTTTCGGCCAAGTATCTGCGAAAAACCTTGGAGGTCCTGTGATGATAGGTCAGTATGCTGGAGAGTCAGTTATTTATGGAGGCTTGTATTCTTTTGTCTACCTAATAGCCTTTATTAGTATCAGTCTAGGTATAGTTAACCTTTTACCTCTGCCTATTCTAGATGGCGGACAAGCTTTGATTTTAACTATAGAAAAAATTATAGGAAGAAATTTACCGGAAAAATTATTAGACTTTTTTTATAGAATAGGAACTTTTATGCTTTTATTTCTTTTTATATTCGTTTTCTACAATGATATCTTTAGGATCATCAATTAGATAATTACCATGCATAAATTATTTTTAATTATCACTCTATTTTCAGCATCTTTGATTTCTCAAAATGAAGATTCCTGGTTAATTGATGATATTCGAATTTCAGGCTTACAAAGGGTTTCAGCTGGAAGTGTATTTGCAGTCATGCCTGTTGGACTTGGTGATTTAGTAAACAGAGACCTTCTAAAAGAAATTACTTTATCTATTTTTGAAACTGAAAAATTTGATGACGTAAAGTTAGGAAGAGACGGCAATGCTTTGCTTATTGATTTAAAAGAAAGACCTACAATCGATGAGATTTTCATTGAAGGAAATAAGCAAATTAAATCAGATGCCCTTTTGGATGGGTTGAAAAAATCAGGTATTTTTGAAGGCGCTCTTTATAAAAGGTCTGTATTCGAAAGTTTAAGCGTAGAGCTAGAAAGACAATATTCTTCTCAAGGTAAATATTCTGCCTCTGTAGAAGTAAAAACCGATGAACTTCCTAAAAATAGAATAAAACTATCTATTTTGATTGAAGAAGGAAGCTCCTCAACTTTAAGAAAAATAAATATAATTGGAAACAACTTTTTTTCTAATCAAGACATTCTTGATGAGTTTAAGTTACGAGAAAAAGATTGGCTGTCTGTATTTAGGAGGGGTTCAAATTACTCAAGAGAAAATTTAAAAGGAGATCTAGAAACTCTTGAATCAATGTATAAAAACAATGGTTATTTGAATTTTAAAGTAACAAATACCATGGTTTCTTTATCTAAAAGCAAAGAAGATTTGTTTATTACTATCTCAATTGATGAAGGTGACGTATACAGGGTTAGCGACGTAAAACTTGCTGGTGATTTAGAGGACAAAGAACTTTTTATAAGAAGCTTAATCAATATTCCTGTTAATGAGATTTATATTGAAGGCTTTTTAAAAGCGACTGAAGACCGAATTGTAAATTTATTGGAAAACCTTGGGTATATGAACGCTGAGGTGTCAACTTCTAAAGATGTTGATGAAAAACAAAAACAGGTATCTTTAACTTTATTTGTTGATCCAGGACAAAGAGCAATGGTAAATCGCATTTCTTTCGAAGGAAATGAAAGAACTCATGATGTAGTGCTTCGAAGAGAAATGCGTCAAATGGAAAAAAGCTGGATTTCGAACAATCTTCTTGATACTTCAAAATTGAGACTGAATAGGTTGGGTTTTTTTAAAAGTGTGGATTATGAAAAAAAATCTGTTCCGGGCTCTCCTGATGAAGTTGATGTAATTTTTAAAGTTGAGGAGCAGTACTCTGGGTCGATAGGAGGATCTTTAGGATATGGCGCTTATGGATTCAGTTTGGGAGCAAACTATTCAGAAAAGAATGCATTTGGTACAGGAAACTCTGTTTCTGTAGGAATAAATTATAGTGAGTGGAGGCAAGATTTATCATTTGATTTTTTTGATCCTTATTTCACTATAGATGGAATTGGACTTGGATACGGCGCCTATTTAAGAAAAACAGATTATGGAAATTTTAATATTGCCGCATACAATACAGATTCTTACGGGGGTAGCGTCAGATTTCAACTCCCCATCAGCGAAATAGAATCATTATCGCTATCATTAGCTTTAGATAATACGCAATTAGCAACAAATTTTTATAGCTCAAGACAATTGCAAGATTTCTATAACTCAGAAGGCTCTGAATTTACTACTTACAGTGCATCAGTAAGTTGGGCTAGATTTAGTCTAGATAGAGGTTTGTTTCCTACAAACGGTTCTAGCAATACAATATCTCTGTCTTTAACTCTTCCTGGAAGCAATTTAAATTATGGAAGATTTACTCATGAATTTAAGATTTTCAGACCTTTACCACAGAGGTTAATATTTGGATACAGATCAAGAATTGGAATTTTGTTTGCTTATGAGGATACAGAAACTGCTCCACCTTATCAGCATTTTTATGCAGGAGGTATGAGGTCAGTCAGGGGATTTAGACAAAACTATCTTGGTCCAAAAGCAGTTTATGATTCAGGTTATAACCCAAGATATCAAAGACCTGTAGGAGGTCCTTACAGTCTTGCCGGAGGATTTGACCTTATCATTCCCTTAGACTTTGTTCCTGATCCAAGATCTGTCAGAGGTTCTGTATTTTTAGATTATGGAAATGTTTTTAGTGATGGCTGTAGATCTTATGAAGTTAATTGTTATGAATTTGATTTATCAGAGCTTAGATATTCTTTAGGCGTTGGAGTTACATGGATTACCGCTTTAGGTCCTTTATCTTTTGCTATCTCTCAGGTTTTCAACGATACTCCCGATGACAGGACAGAAACATTTCAGTTTGAAATTGGTACTCAATTTTAAAAAAAATAAGAATTTTTTCTATCAAAAGGGTAAACTTCAATACCTTTTTTAATTAAAATAGCTATTTGTAAGGGGTTTTATATGAAAAGCATAAAAAAATTATTAGTTTTTATTTCTCTATCTTTTTTTACTGGTTCAGTTTTCGTTTCAGAAGGAATTGCTGTAATTGATTACAATGCGATTTTCCTAGGGACTGATCTAGCAAGAGAGCGTATCGATGATTTGAGAGATTCTCCCGATTACAAAGAACTTACAGACGAGGCACAATCAAAGGATAGTGAAAGAATTAAGCTAGCTGAGAAATTAAATAAAGACGAATCAACCTTGTCCGATTCTGAAAAAGAAGAAATGTTAAAGAAAATCCAAACTTTGTATCAGAGCATACAACTCCTTTCTCAGCAAATCCAAGCCAAAGAACAAGAAGTTACTCAAAAACTTCAAGCTGATCAAGCAGAAGTGGTTCAAAAGGTAGTAAATGAGCTTATCAAAGCTAAAAAAATTAAAATGCTTTTAAATTCTCAAGCATTGCTTGCTTTTGATAGATCAGATGAAAAAATAAATCTTACCCCGGAAGTTGTTGATCTTATAAATAAAGAACAGAAAAAATAATATAGTTTGTCAAAAAAGACTTATAAGCTATCAGAAATTTCAGACTTTCTCGGCGGTCAGTTAGAAGGAGACCCTTCAAAATCTATCACTGATATCGGCACATTGTCAGAGGCTCATGAAAGCTCAATTTCTTTTATTTATAGTAAGAAATTCCTAAATGATCTTAAAAGCACAGCCGCAGCTGCGGTTTTGTTATCTGAAGAATACAAAGAACATTGTGGCACAGATTTCATCCTAGTTTCTAATCCTCATGAAGCTTATGCAAAGTTAACTCAACTTTTTTCAGGAAATATAAGGGAAAAAATATCAACCCAAAATCATATAGACTCATTTTTAAAATTGGATGTTCAAATTGGAAATAATGTATTTATAGGAAAAAATGTAACGATTGAAGATGGAGTTATTATTAATCATGGCTGTTATATCGGAGATGATGTTTTCATTGGGTCCAAGAGCTATCTCCACCCCAATGTATGCCTCTATCATTCTACAAAGTTAGGCAGTGGGAATATTATTCATGCAAACTCTGTGATTGGTTCTGATGGCTTAGGTTTTGCAAAAAATCAAAGCTCTTGGGAAAAGATCGAACACCTTGGTTTTGTTGAAGTTAAAGATGATGTCGAAATCGGCGCTTCTTGCACTATTGATAGGGCATCATTGGGATCTACTGTTTTAAATAATGGGGTTAAACTCGATAATCAAGTTCATATCGCCCATAATTGCATCATTGGGAAAAACACTATTATTGGAGCTAAGACAGCTATTGCAGGTTCCACAGAAATTGGAGAAGATTGCCTCATTGGAGGAGGTTGCGGAATAGTTGATAATATAAAAATAGCAAATCAAGTTAGAGTTAATCCAATGACTTATGTGACTAAATCAATTAATAAATCCGGTATATATTCTGGTGGAGCCGTTGTTTTAGAACATTCTAAATGGTTAAAACACATTACAATTCAAAAAAAACAATTTGATGATTGATATAGAAAAAATAAAGACTTTGCTGCCTCATAGATATCCTTTTCTTCTAGTAGATAGAGTTGAGGAACTAGAAGAGCATAAATATATAAAAGCTTATAAAAATATCACTAATAGCGAACCTTATTTTGTAGGTCATTTTCCTAATAGGTCAGTAATGCCTGGAGTTTTAATCTTGGAGGCTTTAGCTCAAGCTTCTGGTGTTTTGGGCTTTGTTTCAATGAATAAAACTCCTGAAGAAGGTTCTATGTACTATTTTGTAGGAGCAGATAAATTACGTTTTAAAAACCCAGTTATTCCAGGAGATAAACTTACTTTGGAATCAACAAAAATTTCTGAAAAGGCAGGTATTTGGAAATTTGATTGCAAGGCTTCGGTTGGGGACAAATTTATTTGTTCAGCAATTGTTCTCTGTGCTGATCGCCCTAAATGATTCATTCTACGGCTCAAATTGATTCATCGGCAGAAATAGATGAAGGTGTATCTATAGGTCCTTTTACCGTGATTGGACCAAATGTAAAAATTCATTCAGGAACGGTTATTGAAGGCAACGCGTTTATTCATAAGAATACTTTGATAGGTAAAAACAACCTTATTTTTCCTTTTGCCAGCATAGGTGGAGATCCACAAGACTTAAAGTATAAAGGGGAAGAAACATATCTCGAAATTGGAGACCATAATGAAATCAGAGAAGGATCCACTATAAACAGAGGAACTGTTCAAGAAGAGGGAAAAACAATCATTGGTAACAACAACTTACTCATGGCTTATACCCATGTTGCTCATGATTGTATTTTAGAAGACGATATTGTAATGACAAATAATTCTGGAGTAGCCGGAGTTGTCAATGTTGGAAAAGGAGCCAGGCTTAGTGGTTTCACTTTAGTGCATCAATTTTGCAAGATAGGAAGTTTTAGTTTTAGTGCTTTAGGAACAATCATTACAAAAGATGTACCTGCTTATGTAAGAGTGAGTGGTAATCCTGCAATACCTAGAGGACTAAATACTGTGGGTATTCAAAGGCAAGGGTTATCCAAGGAAGCCAGTGAAGCTTTAAAAGAGTCTTATAAAATTCTGTATCTTAGAAAAAATAAATTGGAAGATGCAAAAAAAGAAATAATCTCTAGATTTAAAGAAATCCAAGAGATGAATCTTTTTATAGAAAGTATTTCCAACACTGAAAGAAGTATTGTTCGTTAAAGGTATATATTTTGAAAATCGCAGTATGTGCAGGAGAGGAATCTGGCGACGCTCTCGGTCATGAACTCCTTATTGACCTAAAAAAAAATAATAATGACATCGAGTTTATTGGCGTCGGAGGTTCGCTGATGGAAAGTGCAGGTTTAAAAAGTTTTTTTCCTATTGGAAATATTTCTTATATGGGCTTAATCGATCCATTACTGAACTTAAAAAAAATTCTAAACGTAAGAAAAGATTTTATAAATTTCTTAAAAACAGAAAATCCGGATGTATTTATTGGGATAGATAGTCCTTCTTTTAACAGTGGAATTTGCAAAGCATTGAGAAAAGAAACAAATATTAAAACGGTGCAGTATGTGTGTCCCCAGTTCTGGGCATGGCGTTATGGAAGAGTTCATAGATTCAATTCTCTATATCACAAAATCTTTTCATTATTTCCTTTTGAGTCGAAGCTTTTAAAAAAACATAATGTTAATTTTTCATATGTGGGTCATCCTTTAGCTAAAAATTTACCTAGTAATTATGATGAAATTATTCTGAAAAAAGATTTAAATATTCCGTCAGATAAGGAAGTTATAGCCATTTTACCCGGCAGCAGAAAGTCAGAAATTAAACATCATGATAAGCCTCTAGCAGATTTTATAAACAAATATAAAAAAGATAATCCTAATTCCGAAATTATTTTGGCTTTAAATAAAGAATCTGATCTTAGTGGAGAGTTAAGAAAATTATCAAAGACCATTAGAGTAATTTTTAATACTACTCAAAAGGTTTTAGCCATATGTGATTTAGCCGTAATAGCATCTGGCACGGCTACCTTAGAAGCTGCAATCTTGTCTAAACCAATGGTAGTAATATATAAAAGTAATTCTTTGAGTAACTTTATTCTCTCTAACTTTTTTTTAAAAACTGAATTTATATCTCTTCCAAACATTCTTTCCCAAACAAAAGTAGTTTTTGAATTGAGACAAAATCAAGTTTCAGGAAATGAAATTTATGAAAAGGTTAATCTCACTTATCAAAACAAGCAGAAGATCTCAGAAAAACTAAGCTCAATAAGAGATAGTTTATTGGTTTTAGATTCAAATAAGTTCTCAAAAGCCTTAAATGAAATACTTTCGAAATGAAACCCTATCTTGTTGGAGTAGATGAGGTAGGCAGGGGATGTTTATTCGGACCTGTTATTGCTGCAGCAGTTATTTTAGATAAATATCAAAACTTTGAACTGAAAGATTCAAAAAAACTTGCGGAGAAGAAAAGAATTCTTATCTCTAATCAGATACAAAAAAACGCAAAGAGAGTGTCAATAGGAGAAGCTTCTGTAGAAGAAATAGATATGCTGAATATCAAGGAGGCTAGCCTTCTGGCAATGAAAAGAGCAATTTTAGGTTTAAAAATTGAAAACATAGAGGTTCTTGTGGATGGGACAGAAACACCAAAAATTAATTATCCTTGCAAGGCAATTGTTAAAGCTGACGATAAAATTCCAGAGGTAATGGCCGCATCGATTGTTGCAAAAGTTTTTAGAGACGATCTAATGATTGCATTTAGCAAAAAATATCCTGATTTTTCTTTAGAAAAAAATAAAGGATATCCAACAAAAAAACACCTAAATATTCTAAAATCTTTAGGACCAACTAAATACCATAGAATGAGTTTTAAGCCAGTTTTAGATGCAAGATAAAAAATTTACCCACCTAAATATCCATACTGAATATTCTATAGTCGATAGCATAGTCAAAATTGACCATCTTTCTGAAAAAGCAAAACAATATAACTATGAAAGTTTGGCTATTACAGACGCAGCAAACCTTTTTGGCTTTTTAAAATTTTATAAAGCTTTTAGATCAAAAGGAATAAAGCCAATTGCTGGGGCAGAAATTAATCACGTCAGAGATAGTTCATCACACAAAGAACATGGTAATTTGACATTAATTGCCAAAAACCAATTAGGTTATAAAAATCTGATAAAGCTAATTTCAAAGTCTCAAATTTTAGGAAAGACATCAGGTATTCCCGTAATAGAAAGTGCATGGCTATCTGAGCATGCTGAAGGACTTATTGCTTTATCGGGAGGATTTAGAGGTCACATTGGAAAAGCTGTTTTAGATAATAATCATGATCTTTTTTTAAAAAGGATTAAGTACTTTCAAAAAATATTTGGAGAGGATTTCATCTTGGAAATATCAAGAATTAATAGACCTCAAGAAGATTTGTACAACGAGTATATTCTATCCCAAGCAGGAGAACTTGGATTACCGGTGGTTGCAACAAATGAAGTTAGGTTTATAAATAAAGAAGATTTTGAGGCTCATGAAACAAGAGTATGCATTCAAAATGGAGAAGTATTGAGTGATTCAAAAAGAAAGAGAAATTATTTTGAAAATCAGTTTTTTCTATCTCCCGAGGAAATGTATGAAAAATTTAAGGACATTCCAGAGGTACTTACGAATGCTTATGAATTATCAAGAAAATGCAATTTAGAAATAGAAACAGGTATTTATGTTTTACCTGACTTTGAAACGCCTTTTAATAAAACTGCTGCCGACCACTTGATTGAACTTTCCAAAAATAATCTTAAAGAAAAAATAAAAGATTTTCCTGAAGATGAGAAAGCTAAATATTCTGACAGGCTTGATTTTGAGTTAGATGTAATCTCTAAAATGGGTTACTCAGGATATTTTTTAGTTGTGTCTGATTTTGTCAATTGGGCTCAGGAAAACAATGTTCCAGTAGGTCCCGGAAGAGGATCAGGAGCAGCTTCTTTGGTTGCTTATTGCTTAGGTATAACAGGTATTGATCCTCTGAAATACGGCTTACTTTTTGAAAGATTTCTAAATCCAGATAGGATAAGCAACCCTGATTTTGATATAGATTTTTGCAAAGATGGAAGGGATAAAGTAATTGATTACGTTACTCAAAAATATGGAAAAGAAGCAGTAGCTCAAATATGTACCTTTGGAACTATGGCTGCAAGAGCTGTTGTAAGAGATGTTGCAAGGGCTCAAGGAAAGTCTTATGGCTTAGCAGATAGATTGGCAAAAATGATTCCTTTTTCACCTGACATGACCCTTGAAAAAGCTCTGGATAATAATGATTTAAAAAGAGTATTAAAAACCGATGAACAGGCGGAAGAAATATTTGATATGGCAAGAAAGCTAGAAGGAATTATAAGGAATGTTGGAAAACATGCCGCAGGGGTAGTCATAGCACCATCAGAAATAAATGATTTTTCTCCTCTTTATCTTGATGAGGCCACAAATACCTTAGCCACTCAATTTGATATGAAAGATATTGAGTCAGTTGGCTTGCAAAAATTTGATTTTTTGGGTTTAAGAACTTTGACAATTATTAAAGATGCTTTAGATCTTATCAACACAAAAAGAGAAAAGCTTAATTTAGAATCAATAGATTTAGACCAAATAGATCTTGAAGATAGAATGACATTTGATCTTTTGCAAAGTGGTCTTACGACAGGAGTATTTCAACTGGAATCTCGAGGCTTAAAAGAGTATCTAGTGAAAATAAAACCATCATCTTTTGAAGATATTATCTCAGTTGTTGCTTTATATAGACCAGGACCGTTAGATGCTGGAATGGTTGATACCTTTATTAATAGAAAGCACGGCTCAGAAAAAACAGACTATCTTGGAGATAAAGATATCGAAAAAGTATTAAAAAATACTTATGGCGTAATTGTTTACCAAGAACAAGTCATGCAATTAGCTCAAGAATATTCAGGCTTTTCTTTAGGCCAAGCAGATCTGCTTAGAAGAGCAATGGGTAAGAAAATTCCGGAAGAAATGGAAAGACAAAGACCTGAATTTATCAATGGAGCTTTGAAAAAAGGAAAAGTAGAAAGAGCGGCAGAAGGGTTGTTTGATCAAATCCAAACTTTTGCAGGATATGGCTTCAACAAAGCACATTCAGCAGGATATGGGCTTATAGCATTTCAAACAGCATGGCTTAAAGCTCATTATCCAGTAGAGTTTTTAAGTGCCGCTTTGTCCTCAGATTTGGATGATTCAGATAGAGTCAGATTACTTCTAGATGATTGTAAGAATTTTGAAATAGATATTCTTAAGCCTGATGTTAATAAAAGTCATCTAAACTTTGTTAATCAAGGCGATAATGAAATTTTATACGGTTTAGGAGCAGTGAAAGGTTTAGGTAAGGCTGCTATTGAGAATATTATCAGCGAACGACAACACAAACCTTTTGAAAATTTATATGATTTTTGCGCGAGGGTAGACCTAAGCAAAGTAGATAAAAGGGGTATTGAACCCCTAATCAAATCTGGCGCAATGGATTCCTTTAATTTATCTCGAAAAGAGATGTTGGAAAGTTTAGAAGATGCAATGAAGTATGCAAAACAAAACACTATGACTCAAGAAAGTGGGATTTCAGACTTGTTTGGCGGAATCAGTGAAAGCAATGATTTCATTCCTGTCAAAAAAGACAAGTACGATGATTTTGCCAATTCAAAATTTGAATTTTCAGCTCTTGGATTTTATTTAGAAACGCATCCGGTTAAAGAACATTACTGGGAATTGAAAAAACTCGGAACACATTCTATTGAAAATGTTAAAGAAGAAAGAGTAAATACGATATCGGGTGTTGTCATTCGTCAAAATAGAATTCAAACGCGCAGAGGACCTTTGGTGTTTGCTACTTTAGATGATGGAACAGATAGGATAGAGCTTGTCATCTCCTCAGAGGTTCTTGATAATTTTGAAGGAAATTTAAACCCTCAAAAAATCTATATTGCTAGTGGAGATGTTTCTTTCGAAAAGGATACACAAAAGAAAAATATTGGGTTGCAAAAGAAGATGAGAGTTACGGATCTGAAATCTCTTGAAGAGGCAAGGATAAGGTCAGTTACTAAATTAAAAATTAATATTGAAGCGCAAGAAAAAAAAGATGTTCTAGATATTGTTGAAAACCTAAAAGCAATAGCTTTAGAAGAAAATAATTCGCAAGGAAGCCAAATAGAAATGCAATATAACCTTAACTCAGGTATAGCAAATATCGAGTTAGATAAAGATTTTAGAATTCTTTTAAATGACGATAATATGGACAAACTTGTTGAAAATTGCGGTAAAGAAAATATTGATTTCCAATATCGTGCGAGATAAAAATGGCGTATACCTATTTAGAATTTGAGAAACCGATAAGCGAACTTGAAAATAAGATTGAATCTCTTAGAGATAACAAAGGAAATGATGAAAGCGTGCATCAAGAAATTTCTACTTTGAGTGACAAAATTGAAAACCTCACAAAAGAAATATACGGAGGTCTTTCCATTTGGCAAAAGGTCCAAGTAGCTCGCCATCCCCACAGACCTCACTTTTCTGACTATATAGAAAATATTTTTACCGATTTTGATGAGTTGCATGGCGATCGATTGTTTGGCGACGATCAAGCAATCATTGGCGGTTTAGCAAAGTTCAAGGGTAATCCGGTTGTAATCATTGGTCATGAAAAAGGTAAGTCTACTGAAGATAAAATATCTAGAAACTTTGGTATGTCTCAACCCGAAGGTTATCGGAAAGCTTCTAGATTAATGAAATTAGCTGAAGATTTCTCTTTGCCGATAATTACTTTTATAGATACACCGGGAGCTTATCCTGGGATAGAAAGCGAAGAACGCGGTATGAGTGAGGCGATTGCTAAAAATTTAAGCATTATGTCAGGTCTGAAAGTGCCAATTATTGTAATTATTACTGGCGAAGGCGGCTCAGGAGGAGCATTGGCTATTGGCGTAGGAGATCATATTTCTATGCTGAAATATTCAATTTACTCAGTAGCATCTCCAGAAGCTTGTGCATCAATTGTTTGGAGAGATAATTCAAAAGCTCAAGAAGCTGCTGAGGCAATGAAGCTAGATGCTGAAAATTTACTGGATTTTGGCTTGATCGATAACATAATTGATGAACCTTTGGGCGGCGCTCACAGAGATACGAAAAAAGCATCGTCCTTAATTGCCCAAGAAATTGACGACAACTTAAAGCGTCTTAAAGAAATTAATATCGATGAGCTTGTAGAAAAGAGATATCAAAAAATCATGTCTTATGGGTCAATTCAGAAGTGAATGGATTTTTCTGAATATCTCAAACCATACATAAATAAAAAAACTAAAGATTACTATGTTGCTTTAAGTGGCGGGGCAGATTCTCTTGTGCTTCTTAATGAATTAAAAAAGTTAAAAAAAGATAATAATTTCAATTTAATCGCTATTCATATAAATCATAATATTCAGAAAGATTCAAAAAAATGGAAAACTTTTTGTGAGGATATATGTAAAAAAAATGAAATCAAATTC
>CEPB01127123.1_pt1 | contig 18608 bp, 16 predicted proteins | sample 530611 | NCBI WGS metagenome assembly CEPB01 (sample SAMEA2620672, study PRJEB7988) | marine metagenome | isolation source: saline water (ENVO:00002010), including
TGTCAATTTGGATATGTTCCAACTTATACTGGTCCTGGACACGCTTCAATTTTCACAGGCACAACTCCTTCTATTCACGGTATAATTGCTAACAATTGGTATGATAAAAATTCTGGAGAATTTGTTTATTGTGCAGGAGATGGTAAGATGCATACAATTTGTAGTTGCGAACAAAAAGATGTAGTTTCTGAAGATGGAAAAATGTCTCCACATAATATGATGACAACTACTTTCTCAGATGAACTAAAACTATTTAATAGTGAAAGTAAAGCTATTGGAATATCTTTAAAAGATAGAGGTGCTATATTGCCTGTAGGACATTCAGCAAATGCATCATATTGGATAGACAGTGATGGGAAATGGATTAGTTCTTCATTTTATATGGAGCAACTACCCAGTTATGTACAAATAATAAATGATAGAAATGATGTTAATAAATACTTAAAAGGTAAGTGGGAAATGAAAAAAAAGTTTTCATATGACTTAGACTCCTTATATAATTTAAATGGAAATAGTGCAATTAAAAATACTCCCTATGGAAATAGTATAGTTAATGATTTAGCTGTTACAATATTAAAAAATGAAAAGTTAGGACAAGATAATAATACAGATGTATTAACAATTAGTTATTCCTCCACAGATTACATTGGCCATCAGTTTGGTCCTCATGCTCATGAGATTGAAGACACTTATTTAAAATTAGATATAGAATTAGCTAACTTACTTAGACAAATTGATGAAAAAATTGGTTTTGAGAATACTTTAGTCTTTATTACTGCTGATCATGGAGTTGTTTCAGAACCTAGTCAACTGTTAAAAAGAAATATTCCAGCAGGATATTTTGATAAAAACATTATGGTTCACGAACTTAAAGAACATTTAATGAACACCTATAATTGGCCTTCTAATATAAATGGTGCAAATGACTACATATCAAACTACTCAAACAATAATTTATATTTAAATCATGAATTTATTATAGAAAATCTAAATGTAAAGATTGAAGAAGTTAGAAAAGAATGTGCAAATTTTTTATTAAAATATAAATGGGTTAAAAATACATATACTTCAGACCAACTTCATGAAAATGAATATCAAAATTCATTTAATGCATTGATTCAAAAAGGATATAATCAAAAAAGATCAGGAGATGTAATTGTAAGTTTACAAACTGGTTGGCTTTCAGTTAACTGGCGTAAAGGAGGTACAACTCATGGGTCATGTTTTTCTTATGATACGCATGTCCCTCTCATTTTCTGGGGAGGAAACATTCCTAAAGGAAGAACTGATAGAAAAGTGTATATTCGAGATATAGCTCCAACTATTTCTACAATTTTGGGGATTTCATACCCCAATGGTTGTATCGGAAATCCTTTACCTGAAATAACACAATGAAAGAGATAATTTCATCTAATCATTCTATACTAATTGGAAAAGAGAGTCTTTTACATATAGATACATCTAAATATTCTAATGTAGCTATTTTAGTAGATGAAAATTCAAAAAAATTTTGTTTAGATAAACTACCAAAAATTAAAAACGCTATCACTATTGAACTGAATTCAGGTGAAAATTATAAAAATTTGTCCTCTTGTAATTTTATTTGGCAACAATTAGTTAAGCATGAATTTGATAGAAAATCTCTTATGCTCAATTTAGGAGGAGGATTTATTGGAGATATAGGAGGTTTTTGTGCGTCAACATATAAAAGAGGCATAGACTTTATTCATATTCCAACTACACTATTATCAATGGTTGATGCTTCAATTGGCGGAAAAACAGGAGTAAATTTTAATAATATAAAAAATTTAGTTGGTATTTTTAATAATCCTAAATCAATATTGATAAATCCAGAATTTTTAAAAACTTTAAATGATCAAGAACTCAAATCCGGATTTGCAGAAGTGGTAAAACATGCCTTAATTTATGATTTAAGTTTATGGAATCAAATTACCTCAACTAAATTTGAAGATTTTAACTGGGAAGGCATTATTGCACAATCAATTCAAATAAAAAATAAAATTATATTACAAGATCCACTTGAAAAAGGTGAACGGAAAAAGTTAAATTTTGGACATACATATGGTCATGCAATAGAAAGTTATTATATTGATCAAGGAATTCCTATTCTACATGGTGAAGCAATCTTTATTGGCATGATTTTAGAAACTGATATTTCTTTCTTATCTGAAAAGAAAAAAGATGAAATTAAAAATTTTATTATTAAAAATTTTAAGCTTCCACAAATTCCAAAAAAATCTGAACTAATTAAATATATGCGAAATGATAAAAAAAATAGTTCTAAAAAAATCAATTTTAGTCTATTGACTAATATCGGGGAAAGCAAAATAGATAATCTTTTTTTAGAACATGAATTATAAAATCTGGCATCCTTCTAAAATTATAAATTGCAAAATTAATCTACCATCTTCTAAAAGTATCTCAAACAGAGTATTAATAATTCAAGCATTATGTGATAACAATTTTACTATCAATAATCTTTCAAAATCTGAGGATACATTGGTTTTAAAAAAAGCACTTAATCAAGAAAAAGAAATCAATACTGGTCATGCAGGAACTTCTTTTAGGTTTTTAACTGCTTTTCTATCAACTTTAGAAAATAATGAGTATATATTAAATGGTAGTGATAAAATGAATAATAGACCTATTGGTGAATTAGTTAAGGCTCTTAAAAAAATAGGAGCAAATATTTCTTTTATAAATACAAAACATTTTCCTCCAATTAAAATAAAAGGAAAACAATTAGTTGGAGGTAAGGTAAATATTAATGGTGAAATAAGTTCCCAATTTATTTCTGCATTATTACTTATTGCACCTTCATTAAAAAATGGTCTTGAATTACACATTGATGGTAAATTAGTTTCAAAATCATATATTAAAATGACTTTAAGTGTAATGGAATTTTTTGGGATAAAAAGTGATTGGCAGAAAAATATTATTGCTATTAAACCTCAAAAATATATTGGAAAAGAATTTACTATAGAAAATGATTGGTCCGCCGCAACATTTTGGTTTCAAATTGCAACATTATCTAATTCTTGTAAAATTACTTTAAAGAACTTAAATGAAGAATCTATACAAGGAGATAAAATATCAAAAGATATTTTTTCAAAAATATCTCTAGATTACAAATTTAAAAATGGTGATCTAATATTACAAAAAAATAATAAACCAATTTCATTTCCTAAAACTATTAATTTAATCAATAATCCTGATATTTATCAATCATTGAAAACAACATTATATGCTTTAAATATTAAAACAAAATTTAAAGGAATTAATAACTTAATATACAAAGAGTCAAATAGAATTATTGATACAAATAATGAGTTAGAAAATCTTATAACAAAAAAAATAATTAACACACACCAAGATCATAGAATGGCTATGAGTTTTGCTCCCTTATGCCTTAAATATGGAGAAATTATTATTAAAAATTCTGATGTAGTCAAAAAATCTTATCCTAATTTTTGGAAAGATTTTAATTTAGCAGGTTTTAAAATAGTTCCTGTAACTGACTTAAACAATTAATCTCTCTCCATATTTGAGTGGAATGTTTAAAATTATTAGGATTAAAATAAACACCTCTAATACCTACTTTTGAAGCCCCTAAAATATCAGCTTCTAAATCATCACCGATCATTACACTCTCTTTAGAATTTGTTTTAGCTTTTTCTAAAGCATAAACAAAGATTTCAGGATTAGGTTTCTTAATTCCAATTTTTTCTGATGTTATAATACAATTAAAATATTGTTTTAAATTGCTATAATCTAACTTAATATGTTGTACCTCATCAAAACCATTAGTAATGATATGTAAATTATATTTTTTATTTAAATAAACTAAAGTGTCAATTGTATATGGAAATAAATTCTTTTTTAAAGGAGATTTCTTTATGTATTCATCACCCATTTTTGTAGCTAATATAGGATCATTAATAAAGTAATCTTTAAGTGTTATCAAAAACCTTTCATTTCTTAACTCTTCTTTAGTTATAATATTTTCTCTATATAATTTCCATAGTCGTTCATTATGAACTCTATATTTTCGAATAAATTCTTTTGGACAATCAACTCCAATTTTTAATAAATGAAACTTTTTAATTATATCTAATAGAGTTTGATTCGAATTTTTTTCAAAATCCCAAAGTGTTCTATCTAAATCAAAAAAAATATCCTTTATCATTTTAATATTTTATACCAAATGCTAAATCTCCAGCATCACCTAATCCAGGAACAATATAAGATTTATCATTCAATTGATTATCCACTGCCCCTAACCACAATTTACAATGTCTAAACTTGATATTTTTTTTCAAATAATCAACACCTTCTTTGCTAGCAATTGACGAAACTATATGAACAAAGCTAGGGGTGCCAATATCTAAAAGAGTATTTAATGCTAAAAGCATAGATGATCCGCTTGCAAGCATTGGATCGGATAAAATAATAATTTGATTATCAATTTTTGGAGATGCTAGATACTCTATCTTAACATCAATTTTTTTTTCATCGATATGATTTCTAGATGCAGAAATAAATGCACTTGGAGAATTGTCAAAATAATTTAATAACCCTTGGTGTAAAGGAATTCCTGCTCTTAATATTGTTGCTAGAATAGGCTGATTATTAAATAATTTCATTTCAGAAATTCCAAGAGGGGTTTTAATATTCTTTTTATAATATTTTAATTCTTTGCTAATTTCATACGCAAACACTTCTCCTATCCTTTCTAAGTTTCTTCTGAATCTCATTGAATCTTTCTGAATTTCCACATCTCTTAATTCACTAATGAAGTGATTAAAAATTGTATTATTTTCGCCAATTATGTTAGTTATCATTTAATAAATTTAAAAACCTTTTCAAACATAAATAAAAAAGGGATATCAAATTATGATTATCCCTTTTAAAATTAGAAGATATATTTAAGAATTACTTTAAAGCATTTACATGTTTAGTTAATTTTGATTTTAAATTAGATGCTTTGTTCTTATGAATAATATTTCTTTTGGATAACTTATCAAGCATTGCGGTAACCTTTAGCAATAATGAAGATGCATCTTTTTTCTTAGTGGTAGATTTTAAAACTTTAATTGCGTTTCTTGTAGTTTTATGTTGATACTTATTCAACGCTCTTCTGGTTTCAGATTGTCTGATTCGCTTTATTGCTGACTTATGATTTGCCATATTTATAATTTTTAGTACCCCGACGGGGAATCGAACCCCGGTTACCAGGATGAAAACCTGGCGTCCTAACCACTAGACGACCGGGGCCTGTCTATTTTTAAAATTTAGGATGCAAATTTAGACTTTTTTTCACTTTCTGCAAGGATTTACTCATTATTTGTCTCAAAAGAAAATTTATAACCCATTCTTTTTGATGTTTTTATCTTTTGATTATTATTCATATCTAATATTTGATGTACAGATACTTCTTGAATAGCTTTAAAAACAGGTACTTGTAGGTCAAAGTTTAAGGCATAAATAACTAATGTATCAACTATCTTGTTAATTTGTTCAATATCAATTTTTTTATTAACAAAATCATTAAATAAAAAGCCTAGTTGCTGATCTCCTTCTACAAAAAAATGTGAATCTTTATTTATAAAAATTCGAGCAATTAAATATCCTGAATCATGTAATCTATTATATTTTAATGAATCTGATAAAAAGTTATATACATGTATCACACCGCAAAAAGATCTTAGTGGATCTTTTTTAACATATTCTGACTTATGCATTGAATGTGTTTTAGGAAAATCAAATATATTAGAATGCATATGGAAAAGTAATGTTTCTCCAGAAAACTTAATTTGCGCTTCAAACTTTCCTTTTGAAGAGTAATCAATATTGATTGATTTATCTTTTACAGATATCTCTTTTGAGATCCTTTCAGACTTTTCTTTTAAAATTTTTTGAAAATTAATAAAAACAGATTGTGTTAATCTATATATCTCTTGCTTGACACCACCCTTTTCTTCCAGTAACTTTATAATTTCTTTTTCCATAACTAATACGCTTTTGCAAATAAAACTTTTTGAGTAGATTTTTTACCTGAAAATAAACACAGACCTTCTTCTTTTTTACTGTCCAAAGGAATACATCTAATTGTAGCCTTAGTTTCATTTTTAATTAATTGTTCAGTTTCTTTACTTCCATCCCAATGAGCATATACAAAACCTCCTGAAGAAATTAACTGGATAAATTCATGTTTAGAATTAGCATGAAAAGTCATTGATTTTCTAAAATTAAGAGCCTTTAAAAATAAATTTTCTTGAATCTCGTCCAACAGCGATGGTATTTTTTCTTCAATATTTTGTATTTTAAATAATTCTTTAGAAAGCGTATCTCTTCTTGCAACCTCTATTGTTTCATTTTCAAGATCTCTATTTCCAATAGCAAGTCTTAAAGGAACTCCTTTAAGTTCATATTCTGCGAATTTCCATCCTGGCTTGTGTGTATTTCTATCGTCGTACTTTACAGAAATTCCTTTTTTTTCTAATTTTTTATAAATTTTATTTACTACTAGAGAAATTTTTTCTAATTCTTCATCACTTTTGTAAATTGGAATTATAACAACTTGAAATGGTGCTAATTTTGGAGGTAAAACTAGACCATGATCATCTGAATGAGTCATAATTAACGCTCCCATTAATCTAGTAGAAACTCCCCATGAAGTTGCCCAAACATATTCTTGTTTACCTTCTTTATTAGAATATTTAACATCAAATGCTTTAGCAAAATTTTGTCCTAAAAAATGAGAGGTCCCTGCTTGTAGCGCCTTACCATCTTGCATAAGAGCTTCTATACAATATGTTTCTTCAGCTCCAGCAAAACGCTCATTTTCTGACTTTAATCCTTTAACTACTGGCATTGCCATAAAATTTTGTGCAAAATCTGAATAAACATTAATCATTTTTTCAGTTTCAACAATTGCTTCATTTTTAGTTGCATGAGCAGTATGACCCTCTTGCCATAAAAACTCTGCTGTTCTTAAAAACAACCTTGTACGCATTTCCCATCTAACTACATTAGCCCATTGATTAATTAGTATTGGGAGATCCCTATAAGACTGTATCCATTTTCTGTATGTATCCCATATAATTGTCTCAGATGTTGGACGTACAATCAATTCTTCTTCTAACTTTGCCTCATCATCAACTACAATGTTTTTTCCATCATCAGAATTTTTTAATCTATAATGTGTAACTACAGCACATTCCTTTGCAAATCCTTCAACATGAGCTGCTTCTTTATTTAAATATGATTTTGGTATAAATAATGGAAAATAAGCATTAACATGACCTGTTGCTTTAAACATTCTATCTAGTTCCGCTTGCATTTTTTCCCAAATCGCATAACCATATGGTTTGATCACCATACAACCACGTACTCCAGAATTTTCTGCTAAATCAGCACCTTGAACTATATCATTATACCATTGCGAATAATCTTGATCCTTAGATGTTATTTTTTTTGCCATTTAAACTAAATTATTATAATTTTGTTGTATTATTTTCGTTGAATATACAAAACTAATAAATATTACTTCTTCTACCCTAGATTAATTAAAAAATAGATTATGAATAAAATTATCAAAATTTTGCTAACAATTTTAATTATAACTTCATGTAATTATACTCAAAATATAACTTATAATGATCCGAATTATTTAAAAAGTGATGAGTTTATAAATTATGAAGAAATTAAATCTACAAAAGATACATACAGTCAAGAAAATAAAAATATTGATTCTTCAGAAATAACAATGAATGAATATGAAAATCATTATTATGATAGTTACTCTTCAAGAATTAGAAGATTTCACAGGCCAATGATCAGAAGTAATTATTTTGGAAGTATTTATAGTGATTATTTTTGGTATAATCATGATCCATTTTACTATGGAACAAATTTTTATTACTCTTACAACGACTTTTACTCTCCTTTTTATCCTTATTATAGTTACTATAATTATTTTTATACACCATATTATTATGGAAACTACTATTCATTTTATAGAAATAGAATAAATAATTACTCATATTTAAATGGCTATAACACCACTATTAAAACTAGTACAGGTCACAGAGGATCATTAACTTCTAAAAAAAATACTATTAAGAGAAATTTCTCTCAAAGTAGTAATTTACATAAAAATTCTAGATCAAATCACTTCAGAAAAAATGAAAATTCACCAAATACAAATAGATATCAGAATGTAAATAAAAATAATATAAAAAATAAACCCAATTCAAATAATAGATCAAATTCATTTAAGCAACGAAGTTCTAAGAAACAAAATCGATCCTATCAACGTTCAACAAATAAACAATCATCTTATTCAAATAAAGTAAATAGGTCATACAATAGAAGTAATAAAAATAGAACAATTAAGCCAAGATAAATTATATGAAAAGAAAATTATTAATCTCAATAAAAATAGTAGCACTTTCTTTAATAGTTAGTGCTCAAAACGAAATCGACGCTCTTAGATATTCTCAAAGTAACATTTTTGGAACAGCAAAGTTTTCTTCAATGAGTGGTGCTTATGGGGCATTGGGAGGTGATTTTTCTAGCTTAAGTTATAATCCAGCAGGTATTGGCTTTTATGAGTTTAATGAAATTTCATTTAGTCCTGTTTTTTATTACAATAATGTAACTTCTTACAGAAGTACAAGATTAGAAAATGATAAAATTGGAGGAAATATAGGAAGCTTTGGTATTATTTTTTCAATGCCCCAAACAAATGATTCAAAATTTAAAAGAATTAATATAGGTCTTGGAACTAATATGATTAATACATATGATCATAATATTAGAATTGAAGGAGAAAACAACACTTCTTCTATGACAGATAAAATTCTTGAACTTGCAAATGGCAATACTATTGATAATTTAAATCCACTAAATACAAGTTTAGCATTTTGGACAGATTTAATAGATTTACAAAATAATACTATTGATTCATCCTTAAATCCTCAATGGTACTTATATGATAATGGAAACTACATATCTCATATAAAAAACAATAGTAACAAACTTCAAACAAAAAACATTAGGTCATCTGGTAGTCAACATGAATTTATTGTATCTCTAGGAGGATCTCTAAATGAAAAAATATATTTAGGAGCTACAATTGGATTTCCGACACTTAATTACTATGAATTATCTGTTTATACAGAAGATGTTTTGGAAGATACTATTAATAATTTGGAAGGCTTTTCTCTAGAGGAGGAACTTTCTACGAACGGTGATGGTATTAATATTAAAGGAGGTGCTATAATTAGAATTTCTGAAAATTTTAAAATAGGAGCATCCCTTCATTCTCCTACATACTTTAATATCGAAGAAAGCTATACAAGTGCAATTAACACTTATTTTAGTTCAAATAATTATACTGAAATTTCTCCATCAAATTACTTTGAATATGAACTTATAACACCATGGAAAGGTGTTTTTAGTGCCTCAGCTATATTTAATAAATATATATTATTAAGTGCCGATTTGGAGATTGTCGACTATTCATTTACTAAACTAAACTCTGCATCTTATGATTTTAGATATGAAAATGAAGCAATCCAAAATTCTTACCAAAAAACAAATAATTTCAGAATTGGATCTGAAATTAACTTTGATGAAATTAAAATAAGAGCAGGTTATTCAAAGTATGGAAGTCCATACACAAATAATGATTTTTATCAAGAAGGTTATAGCTTTGGAATTGGATTAAATAGAAATAATTATTTTTTAGACATAGCATATACTCTATCTCAAAATAATGAAGAACATAAATTATACAGTGAAGAGTATATTAATCCTACTTTAATAATTAATACTAATCATAATATTTTATTAACTCTTGGAATTAGATATTAATTACTAATTGCTTTTAGTCTCAATCTAGCTTTTTGATGTATGCTTCTTTGAAAATCAAAATCTGAAAATTCTAAACATTTATTATAATATTTTTTAGCATTATTAATATTATTTTCATGCTCATAAATTAAGCCTATTTGTAATGCTGACATGGGAGAAAAATAAGCTCCAGCAATTTGACCAATATTGTAGGCATTTTGAAATTTTTTAATCACCTCATTACTGGGGTAATTTAATTTTGAAATAATTCTGGCATAACGATAACTATACTCAGATTTTTCTAATTGATTTTTTAGATCAGAATTATAATTTAATTTGTCAATTTCAACAAGTGCTCTTTTATAATAACCTCCATCATATAATAATCTTGCTTTAAGTAATATTGGATGTGTTATATATTCTTTTTCAGCTTCTTTTTCAGCTTTTCTATCTATCTCTAAATATAGTGAGCCATTTTTCCTAACCTTTAAAAAATTAGCCTTAACTTCTTTTTTTTCACTATTTAAATATGAAATCCAGGCTAATTTTTGATATGCAGATTTTTTATAACTTTTTCCTTTAAAATTAGATAAGTATCTCAAAAAATATTTTTTTGAATCAGTCAAGTTTAAGTCATTTAGTTTTGCAATAGCCAATAAGTAATCAAGATGTGGAAAGCTAAATGCTTTTAAATGAGGAGGTCTATTTTCTAATATATATATACATTGCTTATTGTTTCCTAATTTAACTGAAATTTTTGCGGCGGCAAAATTTAATAGAGGACTATATTTATATTTTTCTCCTATTAAATCCATACACTTTTGATAAAAAATAGAATCATTAATTAAATTTATATGCAAATAAGAGATTAAGAATATAACTTCATCATAATATAACTTAGATTGATCGTTATCTAAGATTGAATTAAAATAATTTAATCCTATTTCTTTATTGTTGTCTAAATTAAAGAACTTTAAAATCCAATTATATTCATTTGGAATATACGCTAAAGATGAATATATAATCCCAAGTCCTTTTTTATTTAAATTAAAATCAGGGTATATAGTTTCATTTCTTTTAAGCAATGAATATGCTTTTATAAAAGCAACAGCTGCTTTTTCGTAATCTTCAAACTTTAAATAAATAAATGACCATTGTAACAAAATTTCTGCTTGTGTATATAAATAATATTCAGAGTCTTTATTACATTTCTTTATTAAACTAACTCTTTTATTTTTTAAATGTTTTTTTTCTAAATAATATTTTTCATCATCACTTATTATAATTTTTAAAAAATCTATGTAATTTTCATATAAATAAAATAAACCATTAGAAGAGTTTTGATTTTTTTTTTCTATGTCAATTAATTTCTTTGCGGCCACAAAATCTAAATGCATAATATTCTTATAAATCAATTCTGTTCTTTCACTAACACCAAAAGAACAAAACACAAAATTGCTGTAAAATAAAAATATTAAAACTATTTTCTTCATAATAAAAAAAGGAAATCAAAACATGAATTCCCTTTTGTATAAAAATTATTTGTAAAAAATGATTATTTAACTTTTTCTGAAAAGATTGCTGAATCAACCATTATTCTTCCACAATGTTCACAAACAATAACTTTTTTATGCATTTGGATATCTAATTGTCGTTGAGGTGGTATCTGACTAAAACATCCTCCACATGCATCTCTCTCTACAGAAACAACTGCTAAACCGTTTGAAACTTTAGATCTAATACGTTTATATGCATTAAGTAATCTATCATCTATTAATTTTTCAGCCTTTTGAGATTTTTTGAGAAGTAACGCTTCTTCTTTTTCTGTTTCCTTAATAATTTCATTTAGTTCTTTCTGTTTTAATCCTAATTCATTGTTTTTTTCATCTATTTGCTCCTGACATGCGTTAATAATTTCTTGTTTATGAATAATGTTTGCTTCATTTTCTTTTTTCTTTTTTTCGGCAATTTGGATTTCTAAATTTTGATATTCTATTTCTTTAGTAAGTGAAGTATACTCTCTATTATTTTTAATATTTTTTAGTTGTTTTTCATATTTATTTATTGCATCATTTGCTAAAGAAATAGATTGGTTATTTCCAACAATATCTTCATTAATCTTTTCTAACTCAAGATTAAATTTATCTAATCTAGTATTTAAACCTGCAACAGAATCTTCTAAATCTTCTATTTCTAATGGCAACTCACCCCTTACAATTCTTATTTTGTCTATTTCACTATCTATAGTTTGTAATGAATGTAAAGCTTTTAATTTATCTTCTACTGAAATAGTAATTGTTTTTTTCTGCGTTTTTGCCATTTTAAAAATAATTTATTGGATTAGTATTTATTTTTGATAATTGGACCGCAAATTTAGTAAATTTTTTGGTAAGCATATCATAAATTAAATCCTTTGTGAATTGTTCACTCTCATAATGTCCAATATCAATAATAATTATTTTTTTATTTGCTAAAAAATAATCATGATATTTAAAATCTGATGAAATAAATACATCGGCATTTAAATCTATTGCCTTTTGAATTAAAAAACTACCACTTCCACCACATATTGCAACTTTTTTGATTTTATGCTTAACAATATTAGTATGCTTAATGTACTCAACACTTAGCTTATCCTTTATTAATTTTAAAAAACTATTAATATTCATAGAACTTTTAATACTACCAATAATTCCAGAACCTATTGATTTATTAAAATTACTAATCATGTAAGTTTGATAAGCAACTTCTTCATAAGGATGATTATTTTTTAACTCTTGAATTATATTAGTTTCTTTAAATGCTGGATATATCACCTCAATTCTTTCTTCTTCTTCAGTGTGTAAAAATTCAGCTTTACCAATATATGGTTTTGCATCTTTATTAGGTCTAAAAGAACCTTTTCCAGTAGAAGTAAAACTACATTGATCGTAATTTCCAACTGATCCAGCACCTGCAGAAAACAATGCTTTTTTTAATTTTTCTGATTTTGCTAATGGACAATAAACAACTAAATATTTTAAAGTGTCTTTTTTTGGCAACATTACATTACATGAACTTAAACCTAGAATACTTGCTATTTTTCCATTTACTCCATGTAAAATATTATCAAGATTAGTGTGTAAGGCATATATTGCAATATCATTTTTAATCGCTTTAATTATTATACGATCTGTATAACTAGTAACATTGATTTTTTTAATTGCATTAAAAATAATTGGATGATGCGATATTATAAGATTACTATTGGTTTTTATTGCTTCATCTAATACCTCTTCTGTACAATCTAACGATATTAAAACTCCTTTAATATCTAAATCTTTATCTCCTAAAATTAAACCTGAATTATCATATGACTCCTGATAAGTTAATGGCACTATATCTTCTAAATATTTTATTACTTCTTTAATTTTCATTTTTCAAAAATACAAAACTCTTTTGTTTCAAAAAGCTATCTTTGTATAATGCGTTTTATATTATATCCATTTTCATTAATTTACTTGGTGATAAGCAATATAAGAAATTATTTATTTGATTTAAATATTTTAAAATCAACATCATTCCCATACCCAATTATATGTGTAGGCAACTTATCTTTGGGTGGTACAGGTAAAACTCCTCATGTTGACTACTTAGTATCAATTTTAAAAGATAAGTACAAAATTGCTGTAATTAGTAGAGGATACGGCAGAAAAACAAATAAATTTTATTATGTACAAAAAAATTTTAACAGTAAACTAGTGGGTGATGAACCACTAATGCTTAAAAAAAAGTATCCAAACATAATAATTGCAGTAAACAACAAAAGAAAAGAAGCAATAAATAAAATCAAAATAGATTTTCCTGATGTTGAAGTTTTTTTAATGGATGATGGCTTTCAACATAGATGGGTAAAAGCTGGCTTAAACATTCTAATCACTTCATTTGATAAACCATTCTATAATGACCATATATTTCCATATGGAAATTTACGTGAAACTAAAAAAAATATAAAAAGAGCAAACATTATTGTTGTTTCTAAAATTCCAAAAGATGTTACAGTAGAAGAACAAAAGAAAGTAATTAATAAAATTAATGCTAAAAAGAATCAAGAAATATATTTTTCTCAAATTAAATACACAGGAATAAAATGTTTGAACACCTCTAATTTGATTAAAAAAAGCTTAAAAAATTACAACATTACACTTGTTACTGGATTAGCAAATTCAAATTCTATAAAAAATTATCTAAATCAGAATAATTGTAGCTTATTTAAACATTTAAAATATAAAGATCATCATGAGTATACACATGATGATTGTAAAAGAATATTAAACACATATAATAAAGATAATAGCATAAAAAAAGTTATTTTAACAACTGAGAAAGACAGTGTAAAACTAAGCAAGTTCATAGCTTATTTTGAAAATACTAATTTTTATGTTTTACAAATAAAAATTGATTTCATTAAAGAAGAAAAAATAAAACAAAAAATATTTGATTATGTTAAAAAAAATTAAAGAATCCTCAGAATTTTTAAAAAAGAAAATCAGTATCAAACCCAAATTTGGAATTATTTTAGGTACTGGATTAGGCAAGCTAGCTAATGAAATTAGTATATCAGAAGAATTTAAATATGAAAATATACCCCATTTTCCTAAGTCAACTGTTGAAGGACACAGTGGTAAGTTAATTTTTGGAAAAATTTGTGGAGTAGATATTGTTGCAATGCAAGGAAGATTTCATTATTACGAAGGTTACTCTTTGGATAAAATAACACTTCCTATTAGAGTAATGAAAATGTTAGGGATTGAAAAGTTAATTGTTTCAAATGCTAGTGGAGGTGTTAATCCTAAATTTGAAATTGGTGATATAATGATAATTAACGATCATATCAATCTAATACCCAATCCTCTAGTAGGGGAAAATATAGATGATCTTGGTCCAAGATTTCCTGATATGAGTGCGCCATATTGTGAAAAAATGATTAATTCAGTTGAACAAATTGCTAAACAAAATAAAATTAAATTACAAAAAGGAGTTTATGTAGGAGTAACTGGACCAACCTTAGAAACACCTGCTGAATACTTCTATTTTAGAAAAATAGGAGGAGATACAGTTGGCATGTCAACAGTACCAGAAGTAATTGTTGCAAGACATATGGATATTCCTTGCTTTGCTATATCCGTAATTACTGATCTAGGAGTTAAGGGGAAAATAAAAAAAGTTACTCATGAAGATGTTCAAAGAGTAGCTGAATTGACTGAGCCCAAATTAACTTTATTAATTAAAAATTTAATATTTAAATATAAATGAAAAAAGTAATTGTTTTTATATTTTTTGTCTTGGCACATAAATTGAATGTTGCTCAAAATCAATCAAATTTAGTTTTTAATTGGCAAGATTATTCTCTAACTGGATCTTGGATGTATAATAACGTGTATAATGAGTGCTGGGGTGTTGAAGTTAACGGAAGTGAAATTGCAATTATTGGATCTACAAGGGGAACACATTTTTTTGACATAACCAATCCAAATAATATTAGTGAAATTGCTTTTGTTATCGGTGGAGATACTGGAGGTGTTATTATACATAGAGATTATCATGATTTTCAAGGTTATTTATACGCGGTATGTGATGAAGGTAGTTCAAGCACACTTCAAATTATTGATTTATCTTCATTGCCAAACTCTGTTAATGTAATATATGATTCAAATAATTTATTTACTACCTCTCATAATATTTTTATTGATACTGCTACTGCTAAATTGTATGCATGTGCTTCAAATAATGCTATGGATATTTATAGCTTAGATGATCCAACAAATCCAACTTTAATATATGAATACAATAATGTGGGTCACGTTCATGATGCATACGTTAGGAACGACACTGCATTTCTTAACTGCGGTTATGAAGGATTAAAAATTGTAGATTTTAATGGTCTTAATAATCAAAACCCTTCCCCTCCGGTTGAACTAGCATCATTTAGTGGATATGTAGATGCTGGATATAATCACTCGGGATGGCTAAGTGATGATGGGAAAATTTATGCTATGCAAGATGAAAATCATGGTTATGATGTAAAGTTACTTGATGTAAGTGATTTAAATAATATTAGTGTAAAATCTCATTTTAATTCTGGAATTAACTCTCAGTCGATGGCACATAATGGTATAATTAAAGATTCCTTACTGTTCATTGCATACTATCATGATGGATTGAGAGTTTTTGATATCTCCGACCCTACAAGTCCAAGTCAAATTTCCTTTTATGAAACATATCTTTGTAATGATCACAGTTCATATAAAGGAGCGTGGGGTGTGTATCCGTATTTTGAATCAGGAAATATTATTGTATCTGACATGCAATCTGGTCTTTTTGTACTTAATAATATTATTCCAAGTTGGAATTGTATCAATGATGAATGTATAGATCCTGGAAACGGAACAGGAAATTATACTTCATTAAATGATTGTGAGATATTCTGTAATATTATTCCAAGTTGGAATTGTGTAAATGGAAAATGTATTGATCCAGGAAATGGAAATGGTATTTTTTCTTCACTAAATAATTGTCAAATAAATTGCATTAAAACAACTTGGAATTGCATAAGTGGGGAATGTGTTGAAAATTTTAACGGATTAGGTAATTATGCATCTCTAAATTGTTGTAAGTCTGAATGTTCAAATACCACTCATACGAATTATGATATGTCATCAATAAACATATTTCCGAATCCAGCACAAAATAATTTTAATATTGAAATAGAAAATAACAGTGTTTTTCAACTATTTGATATTTTTGGTAAAAAAATTCTAAATGTCAATTTAAAGAATGGTAAAAATCTAATAAACATTGAATATATCAAGTCTGGTATCTATTTATATAAACTTTTGGATAATAATGATTCGAATTATACAGTCGGTAAACTAATTAAACAATAATGTCTACAAATACAAAATATGAAGCTGTAATTGGATTAGAAATCCATACTCAATTAAAAACTAAAACAAAAGCCTATTCTGGAGATGAATATATTTTTGGAGCTAAACCAAATACTAAAACATCAATTATCACTTTAGGACATCCTGGAACTCTACCAAGAAGCAATAAAAAAGTTGTTGAATATGCAGTAAAATTTGGATTAGCAATTGGTGGAAAAATTAGAAAGATTAATCAATATGCTAGAAAAAATTATTTTTACCCTGACTTACCAAAAGGGTATCAGATTACACAGGATACAACTCCTATATGTAATGGTGGAAACATAATGATAAAAGATAAAAATGGGAAAAAGAAAAAGATTAATATCACACGACTACATATGGAGGAAGATGCAGGTAAAAATATTCATGATATTGATCCTTTTAACTCCTTAGTTGATTTAAATAGAGCTGGTGTACCATTAATTGAGTTAGTTACAGAACCAGAAATCAGTACAGCGGATGAAGCTTATCAATTTGTATCAGAAGTTAGGAAGTTAGTTAAATATTTAGATATTTCTAATGGTAATATGGAAGAAGGTAGTTTAAGATGTGATGCAAATATTTCAATAAGAAAAAAAGGAGACATAAAATTTGGCACTAAAGTTGAAATCAAAAATATGAACTCAATCAATAATATTAAAAGAGCTATAAATTTTGAAATTAAAAGACAAACAGATTTATTAATTAATAATCAAAAAATAAAGCATGAAACAAGATCTTATGATGCTGTCTCTAATATTACAATTTCTATGAGACATAAAGAAAAGGCTAATGATTATCGATATTTTCCAGAACCAGATCTACTTCCAATTAAAATTTCTAAAGAAGATATAGAACGTATAAAAAAGAATCTACCTCCGTTGCCAAACGAATTACAAAATAAATTCTTAAATAATTTTAAACTAAATGAATATGACACCAATGTTCTTATTGAAGATAAAAATATCGCACTATACTTTAATGAGCTGTGTGAATATACTAATAATTATAAACAAGCTGCAAATTTTATCAATGGAACAGTTAAGTCATATTTAAATGAAAATGCAATTTCAATTAAAAAATTAAACATTAATCCAAAAAGAATTTCTACGATCATTAATCTTATATCAAATGGAAAAATTAGTAACTCAATAGCATCTAACAAAATTTTTCCTAAAATGTTAAAAGATACAAAAACAGCCAATGAGATTGCTATAGAAAATAATTGGATTAAAGAAAATGATACAGATATTATTCATAATTATATACAACAAGCAATTTCTAAATATCCAGAAAAGAAAGTTGAATATCAAAATGGAAAAAAAGGCTTGTTAGGATTATTTATGGGAGAGGTAATGAAACTATCAAAAGGAAAAGCAGATCCGAAATTAGCAAACAAATTATTAATATTAGAATTAGAAAAATAAATTTGGAAAAAAATAAAATATATTTTGCTTCAGACTTTCACTTAGGTTCACCTAGTTTAAAAGAAAGTCACATTAGAGAAAAAATCATAGTTAAATGGCTTGACATGATTAAAATAGATGCTCATAGTATTTATTTGTTAGGCGATATTTTTGATTTTTGGTTTGAATATAAAAAAGTTGTTCCAAAAGGTTTTATTCGATTTTTAGGAAAATTATCAGAACTAAGTGATTTAGGAATAGAAGTTCATTTTTTTGTTGGCAATCATGATTTATGGGCAAAAAATTATTTAAATAAAGAAATTGGAATTAATATTCATCATAAAAATAAAATTATTAAACTACAAAATAAAAATAT
>CEPB01067712.1_pt1 | contig 18178 bp, 26 predicted proteins | sample 530611 | NCBI WGS metagenome assembly CEPB01 (sample SAMEA2620672, study PRJEB7988) | marine metagenome | isolation source: saline water (ENVO:00002010), including
TCCGCTGTCTATGGGGTGGGTTTCGGTAAACGCCGCTATTTGGCCTACTGCTTTAGCCGATGCAATTAGTGTGAAAGTGTATGGTGATGGGAACCAAATTGCTAACTATCAAATCTACAGCGGTGCAGCCGTTTCTGTAACGAAGACTGTTACCGTAGCCGCAGGTAAGTTTGTTATTGACGGAGTATCCCAAGACACTCTTACCTTGAAGGAAGGTTCAACGTACATTTTCGATCAAGCAGATTCGAGTAATGCAACTCATCCGTTGCGACTATCTACTACTTCAGACGGTACACATAATTCTGGTGCTTCTTACACGCAAGGCGTAACAATTGTTGGTACTCCGGGCCAGTCAGGGAGTTATACACAAATTGTTGTCCCGACAGGCGCACCGACACTGTACTATTATTGCGCTAACCACAGTGGTATGGGCGGAATCGCCAACACAAGCGCCTCTTCTCCCTACATCATGCGGAACGGATCGACTGACACTAATCTCTACGAACCTATCATGAGACTCCCTGCAACGGTAGCTCAAGAGTGGGAAGTCGAAGTTGAAACTAAGTATGAAGTGACAGAAACCTGTATTGCTCAATCTATCGATGAGATTAAAGCGACATGAGCAAGAATACCCGTACTTTAAATGCAACGACTGTTCCCGCATTACCGTCTGCGCCAAATAAAATTGACCCCGAACTTAAAAAGTTCCTTGATAAGATGGTCGAGGCTGTTGAGATTCGGTTAGGTAGACGCGGTGATACAAGAGATCGGGCGATCACACTGCGCGAATTAATTTCTAGCGGCCTTGCGAAAGAGCTTGCAGCAAACCCCTATGATCCTAATGCGATTGATTTTGGGGTTCCTTCAAGTGATAACCTTAATTTATCGCAAGCAGTTGGTAAACCAGAAAACTTACAAGCATCAGCAGCATTTTCGACTGCGTTAATCCAATGGGATTTGTGGAAACACCGCAATCATTTCCGAACACATATCTACAGAAATACGAGTGACATCAGAAGCACCGCTGTTTTTATAGGTACTTCAGATGGTCAGTTTTTTACAGATGAGGATGTGACTTCAGGAACGACTTATTATTACTGGGCGCGACACGAAAATACGCATGGGGACATGAGTGAGTGGAATGCAGAGAGTGGTACTTCAGCGACTGTTGCTCAAGATGTTTTGTATATTTTGAACCTACTGGCAGGTGCAATTGACAGTTCACACTTGGCTGCGTCACTTGCTACTGACGTAGGAAGAATTCCTGGTTGGCATACGCTGATTGGAAACTACAGCCCAAGCACTGTGAATTACAGATCACTTACCGATATTAATAGTCAGGTTACGACTACTGCGGGTAACTTCACAACTTTAAACACAACAGTCACAGGAGCAGGTGGACACTCTTCTAAAATTACTTCATTAGAAACTACGGTAAATAATCCGACAACTGGAGTAGTGGCAACCTCAAGTGCGCTTGACGTTCTTGAAACTAAAGTTGGTTATTCTTATTTGCCCAATTCAGGCAACAGGCTTTTCGATAACAGTGGTGCTATAAAAAGTTCGACAGATGCTACTGCTTACAACACAGCAAATGGGTATACGTCAGGCCATGCAAATTATGTCGCTTGGCAAGACGGTATGGGCGCAGCGCAAATGTCAACACGCATTCAGGTTGATGACGGCACAGGCACTTTTCATACGTTAGAACAACAAGCACAAACTATTCACGGAACAAACGGTTTATCTTCGCAGTATTCGGTGAAGATAAATGCTAATGGGCATGTTGCAGGTTTTGGTTTGGCTTCTAGTAGCCCAACAGCAGGTAATACAACTTCAGAATTTATTGTAGCCGCTGATAAATTTTCAATTGTCGATCCTGCGGGTGGAACAGGTGTTCCCGTGTTTACTACGGTTACATCTACCCAAGTAGTTAATGGAGTGACTGTACAACCGGGTGTATACATTGATGGGCTAAAAGTACAGGACGGTTCTATTACAAACGTCAAGCTCGGCAATGCTATAGTTGATGACGCTAAAATTTCCAGTGTTGACGCTGGCAAAATTAGTTCGGGTACAATGGATACAGGTCGATTGAATGTTGATGGTGCAACACTTGATTCTAATAATGCTGGCGCACTACAAGTTGCAAATTTAGGGATAACTAGCGCGAAGATTGGCAATGCGGAAGTCGGCACTTTAAAAATTCAGGATCAAGCAGTAGTTCATCCCTACGGTTTATCTGGAACTGGGGGAATCAGTGTTGCCTACAATGCTAGTAACACCGTGACTTCTTGGACTGCGATAGACAATGGTGGAGTCACAATGACTTTCAACCAAGTCGTTAACGGGGTTACTGGTTTGACTCCAAGTAAAGTCACGATTTTATTAATTAATAACTTTATCCATAGCAATGGCAGTAATGGAACCGTCGTATCACAAATATTACGCATTTATGACCCTGGTTCTGGTACTTGGCATGAAGAAGGTCATGTAGGCTACGGAGCGGTTCAGGACCAATCGCTTACGCTAACTTCGGGGGCAACAATAACGCCATCCGGTGCAGGTACAACTTCGGGTGGGGGGATTATCATTAGGGCGTATGCAAGACAATTGTATACGGGCCAACCTGTAACAACGGGGGCTGGTCAACTTATTGTGCTAGGGACTAAGAAATGAATAAGTTTTGGGTATTTTACGACCAATACGGATGGATCATAAAAAGCATGGAATGCCCTGAAGAAACGGCGCGATTAAATACACACGAAGGCGAAACTTTGTTGGAAGCTGAACAACAAGTTAATCCGCAGAATTTCTATGTGAAGGATGCGACAGTCGTGCAGAGAGAGCCTTTTCCTGACATAACTGTGAGTGAAAACCCCACTGTGAACAGTACGATTACCGTATCAAACGTGCCAGAGAACACAGAGGTAATTTGGCACGACGAAGTACGAACCAGGGAGACAGGTAGTTTTACTTTTACTACCGATGTCGCAGGGTCGTTTACTTTTTTGCTGACAGCGCCAGCTTATTATCCAAATCACAACAAGGTGGACATTGATGTCACATAGAACGATCACGACTGACCCAACAATTAGCAGAAGAAAGGCTTACGAGAAGTTGGAAGAAGAAGGCAGCGCTCAGAAAGCACTGTGGGCTGCGCTTGAACACATAAAAAACAATGGTATCGACATCGGAGAGATTGCTGATGCGATGCTGACTGAACGCACACAAATAAAAACAGCGAGGCCGAAATGACCCCTAAGAAGCTACAAACACAGTCGAAGTATAACGAGTTTGACCTTGACGGTGATGGAGTTGTTACTGACGAGGAGATAGCCAGATCGAAAGAAATGGTGGATTTGGAGTTGAGAGAGGAGAAGTCAGAAGCACAAAAGATGATGGCGTGGTTGGCAATACTGGTAATGATTGCTGTAACAGTTGTGTTATTTACGCCTTTTATACCAGACAGCCGAGTAAGTGCTTTGTCGGAACTGCTTGGTCTATTTTACTTTTCACTTTGCGGTATTGTAGGTACATACATGGGTGCGACGGCATTCATGCACAAACCTTCAAAATGACCAAATTTAGGGGGGCAGTAATTTACAACAGCGAAGGTGAGATTACTGACGTTGTTGCTGTTTCCTCTATACCGATAGCTGACATCTGCCAACAGCTATTGCCAGAAGGCTCTGAAGTAGTCTATCTGGATGAACATGCCAAGGAGATCGAGGACGAACTTGGCAACTGGCAAGTAACAAACGGATATGTGACTGAAAAATGATAGGGAGATTGACATGCACAAAGGTAAAAAATGCGTATTAAACGCGCCACCTGCCAAGTCTAAAAGCAAGAAAAAGAAGCGTAAGAAGGGTTACTAATGCGAGGTATCTACCATGATAGACATCGCACTAGCTGCCCAAGGTGCATTTAAAGCCTACGAGTTGCTGAAGAAGGGGATCGCTACTGGTCAGGAAATCGATCAGATGTCCGGTACTGTTCGAGCTTTTTTCAAGAGCAAGCACGAAGTTGAAAAAGGCATTGAAGAACAGGAGAAGAGCAAAGACCCCCTGGCAGGTTCTTCGTTGGAAGAAGCTGTTGAGTACGTGGAAGAACTTGAGGCAATTCGTCGAGCAGAGGAACGCATTAAGTGGATGTACATTAATGCGGGGAAATCAATGTTATGGTCCAAGATACGCAAGGAAGCAGAGCGTAGGGATAAAATGAAAGCCGCAGCTAAAATTGATGCTAAAAATAAAGCGCGGGAAGAAGACGCTTTTATGAAGGATTTAACCCTTATCTTTGGCATTTTGTTTGGTGGGATTATTGTCACTGGCGCAATCTTATTTGTTATACTTGCCTAGTATTTTGAGGTATTTAGTCACGTATTTTTGGTCCAAAATTGGTCTATTTAGACCAATAAAAATCCTTGATAAGTCTGACTAATACTAATAGAAAAAGTAAATAATTGAATTTAAAAGAGAAAATACTAAGTAATGCTGCTTAATACTGACCTAACTCTAGTGACTGTTAATCACTTGGTTCCTGGTTCGAGTCCAGGTTGGGCAGCCATTTCTGAGCTAAATTTCCTTTACAAAACAACAACTTCTAGTTAACCTTCTTTTTCCTTAATTTGGATAGTCTTTTGTAATTTTTACTTTAGACCAATTTTAGACCACTTAGGAAAGAGGAAGAATGGCAACTATAGGTCGCAATGGAAAAGCCTGGAGAGCGCGAATCCGTCGTGCAGGTTTCCCAGATTTACAAGCAAACTTTCCCACTAAGCAACAGGCAAAAATGTGGGCCAACAAAAAAGAATCTGAGATTGACCAAGCGAAAGTTTTTGGTAAAGAACAGCTTGAACTTCCTCCTAAACTACAGCGCAATGTCGAGCCAACAATAGATCAAGTAATCCTCAGTTACAGACAACTGCACACTAGCGGTAAGAAAGAAATGAACGACTCGAAGTTCAAAACGCTTGGGTTGTCGATGCGTGAATTGCGTGGGATTAAAGTTTCAGAGCTAACAACAGACACGATGTATGGTTATGCTGACGACAGGTTATCTCGTGTATCGGCAAGCACACTTAAAAAGCAGTGTTTGGCAATTGGTCAAGCGATACGTTGGTCTAGGAAAACAGTATATAGAAAGGTGATAAAACACGATCCTTGGCCTGATGTAATGGAATTTTTGACAGAGGAAGGAATGATAGGTCAGAGTGAGGAACGGGACAGGAGACTGTACAAAACGCCACCTGCTTTTGCCAAATTGCCAAAGAACTTCAAAGGCACTGAAGAGAATCTGTTGCTGAACACCTGCCTAAATACATGGGGTAAGTTGGACTGGATTTATTGGATGATAAGAATTGCTATTGCGAGTGCAATGAGAGAAGGGGAAATTCATCGTATGCAGTGGTCGTTAATTGACTTGGATAAGAATGTTCAGGTTATTAAAGCGCGGAAAGACCCAAAGCGACCTAAAGATCAACATGTACCTATTACACCAGAGTTGAAGAAAACATTATTAGAGTACAGACAGATATGCAGACCTGGGGACTATCTGTTTACTGAGATAGAAAAGACCGCAAGCATTGGGCAACGGTTTAAAAACCTAACAGACAGGCTTGGTTATCCAGCTAAAGAACTTACTTTTCATGATTTGCGGCATGAAGCCATAAGTAGATTGTTTGAAAGAAGGCCGCAGTTGAGTATCCCAGAAGTGGCATTATTTTCAGGGCATAAAACTTGGAGTCAATTAAAGCGGTACACGCATCTCCAAGCTGAAGACGTTGCTAAGAAGATGAAGTAGTTTTTACTTTACACGCGGCACTATGCTATGCAATTTAAAAGTGTCTACTTCTTCGTCATTTGCAGATAAATTACCTATGACCGTTAGAACATATTGAGCTACTAACGCGGTTGGAAACAGGTGCTTCCTTCGGTTTGGGTTTTCAATTGTTCCAACATCAACAGTTCCGTCGGCAATTTGTTTATAAACGGTATCGGGTTGCAACTTCATGACTTCTGCGTATTCGTGGACGGTCATGAAAGGCCCGTAACGGTTTAACATAATTTCTAGTGTTTTGTTTATAAAATCTAGTGAGTCCATCATTAGCCCTCCTTTATTATGATTAGTAATGATTAGCAAGGCTTATAATAGTACATCACAACTACAAAATTATTAGCATTTTGCAAGTCAATCTTTGACCTTTTTTGGTGCATTAGATGAATAACTTAACGAAAAGGTTAATTTGAAGGTCAGTGAGTGACTTATAACCAAAAGTTATATAAGTAATTGATAAATAAATACTAATAGTATTTATTTATGGCTAATTGTATTAAGAAATAAATTCAGGTTTTTTAATTTGTATTTTAGGTGCGGGGTGCTCTTTTAGTGCGTCTACTTTCCCTAAAATGTGTTCATAGTATCTTAGTTGGTAGCCGTTCATATCGATGGTTTTTTCTAACCAAGCTGCCATTTGTTGTAGCTCACCTTGAAATTTTAGACAATCAGAATGTATGTCACGAGTTTTACTTAGCATATATTCAGTGTCTTCGTGGTTTACCAAGTAATTCATCGTTGTACCTAATGCTGTTGCGATCCCTGCAACTTCGCTGAGTTTTGGTTCTTGGTGTCCATTAAAAATGCGTGTAACTAAACTTACTTGAAGACCTGAAGCCTCTGCAATTTCTTTGTAGTTTAACCTAAGTTTTGATTTTATTTTTTGTATACGATCTATAAACCTCGCGGTATCTTTATCCATTTTCTCCCCCTTGTTATTAATGCTATTCCATAGTTATACAAATAGAACTGCTCTTACTCGGTATATTTTTGCATTTTTAGCTTTTGGTACTTCGTCTTGCCTAAACATTTTTGCAGGTTTGTTACTTTGATATACCACTAACCAAACATTGGGCTTTAGTGGTGGAAAATTAGGGTCACAGTTTTTATCAACTACATAATTTTTTTCAGCAGGTGCGACAAGCAAGTTGATACCTGCATCCATTTTGGATGTTCCTATTTCTGGTTTACCAAATTTATTAGGTGCAATCGATTGATATTCAATCGGTTTATCTACATGGAAAATACCGCTTTCTAGTCCAGCGACATTAAATAGTTTTCTTTCTACCGTACTAGGTGCGCCTGAAGTATTGCCCAACACAGGCCAATACCCTTTTTGGGGGATGTCGCCTGGGTCTAAATTAGGGTCAATATCGTGCGGAGCTACGCCAAGAAAATTAGCCATTTTAACAACGGCTTGCGGGTTTAGTTCGGTTATACCATTCAGATATTGTGAAATTGCCCCTTGTGACCAATCTAGTTTTTTAGCTGCTTGACGTTGTGTAAATTTAAATTCGTGCGCTTTATCGTTCCAAATTTTTCTCAGGTTTTGCGCGGGTGAGTATTTTTTCATTTGGTTGGCCTTGTGTTACATCCGTAATTAGCCGAGCTAATGTATTAGTATCCGTTTGGTTTTTCAGATAATAAGCGGTACTAATATTTTTTGTCAACTTATTCAGGATTAAGCAGGATTTTTCAGCACCTATCACCAACCAAGTCGGGTGCTTCCACTGCTGCATTTGCGTAATCCATTGCTCTTGAAGAGGCGATAAGCCAGTTTTTATAATAGTTGTGGGACGTTTTGGGAGTTTTATGTATTTGTATTCAATGAACAGGATACCTGCGGGTCCAGCATACATAGCGTCGGGGACTCCTCCACTGTAGCGGTCTGCTATTTTCCACACATAAACTGATTTATCTAGTTTGCGGTGGACACTTTTAACGAACGAATGTTCATTCATTTAAAGTGCCAGATTTTTTGACCATGATCTCTGGCGGAATCACAAGGAGGAAGGCTGACAAAAGCCTCTGGTCAAGGTGGTGTTAGAATTCCTTGGTACTTGCGTACAATTCTTCTGCTACCTTATAGTGGTTTTCAGCAAGCCAACCTTTTGGACCTTCGGCATCAATGTTGTACCAACCATTCTCGCCTTTGGTGACATAGTTAGACTTGATCTCCCAAACACTGGCGAACCGATCACCTGCTAGAGCAGAGATTTTGGTGTTCCAGTTGTTAGAAGGAGTGATCTTAGACCCTGAAAAGTCCATGATATAAGGTGTAGGAAGCAAGTTATCGTCTGCATCAAATGCAAGAACAAGGTGTTTATGTGACTTAGAAACAGTCCAGTAAGGTATTTTCACACCGTCTTTTTCAAAGTCCTGTTGGTCTTGTGCAGCTACTGCTGCATTAGCATCTTCGGCTGTACTGAATTCACCGAGCTTTTGAGCAGAACCGCCTACTGCTCTATTCTTCCACACTACAAAGTTGAGTTGGAAGTTAACAGATACAACGCGGATAGATTGGCCCAGGCTTTTCTTTTGTACTGTATCAAGCCAGTCGCCTACCTCTGCACCTTCGACAAAATCAGGATGGTGCTTATCTACCTCGTTGGAGGCTTTTTGTAGTTGCTTTAAGCGTGGGATTTGTAACTCCCCGCCTACGTTTTCGTTACCCCTACCACTTTTGGTATCGATGTAGTCAGGAACAACAGACATGTCTGCGCTCATAACGACAGCGTTATTGTTTTTAGCGGGTGTAGTTGCTTGTTGCTTTGCCATAAGTATTACCTATTTAAGAGTTTTAAAAGTAAGGTTTTGTTTAGTGACAGGCTCAACGCCTGGTATTGCTTCATTGAGTTGCAATTCTTCGCGGTACGCTGTGGCTAACAGTTGCTTACGGAATAAACCAAAGTTTTGAGTTTCCAATACCCAGTTACACAACGCATCGAAATCTGTGATTTGTGGCAGCACATCTTCTTTAAGAGTGACAGAGAAGTTATCTGTAGCAGATCGGGTTTCTCCTTGGTCTTCCATTGTGTGCATAATTTTGTATTTAACTTCTTCAGCTTGCTTTTTAAGATCACTTACCACTGCGTTGGCTTGCTTTATTTCGTGCTGCAAATTGCCGTAGTCGTTGATAAGTTCACCTTTTGTTTTTACAACATTAAGTGCTGGTTGATTCATGATGCTTTTTTCACCTCGTGTAATTGATTAAGGACTGTTAATAGGTTTTCCATTCGACCTAGCTTCCCTTCTAACTTTTCATACACATCAGGTTCCCAAGTGTTTCGGGCTGCGATCTGAATGATCTGCGTCTTTTGTGTTTGACCAGCACGGTAAATCCGTCGGTTGAATTGTTGATAATGTTCAGCGTTGTATGTCGGAGAGGCCCAGATGACAGTGGTTGCTTTAGTCATCGTAAGGCCGTGACCTGCTGATTGGGGATGAGCAAAGACAACTTGTAGTTGCCCTGCTTGTAATCGCCCTACTATTTCGGTGCGTTTGACAGCAGGTGTTTCGCCATCAATAACGCCATAACTAATCTTTTCTTTTTCGCACTTGGCAACTAACGCCTCGCGTTCGTGTTTCCAGTTGAATGCCACAAGGCTATGTTTACGATTCTTAATAAGATCAATAACCATGTCGTAGCGTTCATCATGAATACCAGCAGATTCACCTTGCTGATCGTAGATAGCGCCTGTGCATAGCTGCAATAATTTTTTAACACGAGCACCTGCATGAATTGCATTGATTGTGCGTTTGCCTGTATATAGAACAGAATCTTCAGCAAGCTGGTTGTATTGATGCTGTATGGTTTTGGGTAGTGTTGTGTACATGCGATGTGTTGATTGTTCAGGCATGTCGATACACTGCTCAAGCTCGAACCGAATACTGATATCACCGATTGCTACTGCGACTGTTTCTTCGGCATCTTCTTTGTCTCGCCATTCAATACCGAAGCCGTTATGGATTGGAGTACACACTTGTTGGCGGAAAGTATAGAAGCGTCTACCTAGTCGTTCGCCACCGTCAACTAACATTGCTGGATGCCAAATGTCTGTTATTGAATTGCTATTGGGCGTACCAGACATAGCTACAACACGATCAAACCGATGTGAAATAGCTAGAGCAGCTTTACTACGTTGTGAGTTAGCATTCTTAAATGCAGTAAACTCGTCGATACAGAGCATAGTAAACTGGTCAAGTACATCAGGATTTTTTGCAAGCCACTTAACAGCATCGTGATTGGTAATTACTATGTTGCTGTTTTCTGAAAACGCAGCGGTACGGTTACGCGCATAAGCTACTGAGTAACTCAGGTTAGGAGTGAACTTCTGAATATCATCGCCCCAACTTGCCTGTAGGATGGATAACGGGGCTAGAACTAAAAGACTACCTTTAGTAGATAGCTGGTCAAAAGCGTCTAATACACTACGTGTTTTACCAGTACCAGGGTCGCTTGTTATTAGGCATTTAGTGTTATTTAGTATGAATTCAGTAGTTGTTGTTTGGTGTTTAAATGGTTTAAGTTTCATAAGTATATTAATAAGTTAGGTTTGTTAGATTAGTCCAGCTAATCACTAAAAGCAAGCATTTTATTAGTCTGACTAATCATTACTGGCAAGAAGTTTTCTTTCTATTTCAAAGGCTTCTGCCAGCATTTGTCGGAGTTCTGCCGCTTTTGCTCGATCTGGACAATTAAGGATTTTTATTTCTGATTTTTTGATTCTGTGGGTGCTCCAAAACATCGCTTGTTCAGGATCAGTTTTCAGTTCGTATTGCCATTCATTTCCATCTTCGTCTGTAATAAACATTCCGCTTTCCATTGCGTTCTCCTATAGTTTGATAGGTGCATATTTAAATTTATAAATACTTTGTCTTTCACAATAGGCTTGAATATCTAAATCAGGTCGGTTGTTAAGTCGTTGTGCAAATAAACTGCATTTATCATAAGTTTCAAAACATAAAGCACCGTCTTCGCAATTGGTTGCCATTGCTTGTCCACCTATTACTATGACAAGAACAAATGTAATCATTTAGTCGGTTTATATATTTTGCACGTTGGGCAGTACCAACCAACTACTTCAAATGTTTGTGGTACTACTTTTATGACAGTTTCTTCGTCACCGCCGCATTTACTGCAAGGACGAAGTTCTTTTCTTATTTTTCTGGTAGATGTGTTTTCCACATGAGACCTCGGTATGGGAATTCTTTGGTACGCACGTAGTGAAGTTTTTGGTGGTGCATTGTTCTTTTCATAATGAATAAAACAACTGAGACAAGTAAGCCACCGAACAGAGCAGCCATCATGCCAGCGTAAGTGCCAGCAAGACTTGCCATAAGTACAGCAGTGATAAGAATGTCGAACAAAATGTCGTAACCAATAACTTTACGCATACCTAGTTTGAAAGCGAGAAATAATAAACCCGCTGCCGCGATGACTCCTGCAAGTAACATGTATCTAACTCCTTTGTCTTTTGTGTTGGCGTGGTCGATTGATTTGGTCAACGCTAATTACTAATAGACCCATAACAGCTACAGATAATGCAGCTAGTAGAATTATCATAATTGCGTTACCTAGTTGTGCGATTGCAATAACAAACATTACAAATGCTGCAAAATAAATTAAGCCTTTCATGTGTCCTCCACTATTTTTCGTGCATGATTATTTAGATGAGCTTCTATTTGAGTTCTTATTTTTTTACCGAATTCAGTATCGTTTTTATTTTCTATACATAAGAGGAGTTCTTGGTGGGATACTTCATCTTCGATAGTGAATAGGGCTTCAAAAAACTCTTCTTTGTTATGCAATAGTTCTTCTGTTTTTTGTTGAATTTCATATTCGCGTTGTGGTTCGTTGGCGTACCAGTCGTCATAAAGCCTGTCTTGCTCAAGTTGATATTTATTTAGTGCTGCTGTGTTACCGTCAGGCATTACGTTTTGCATATTTACCTCCGAAAAAAAGAGCAGTTGCAGTAAAAACCACAACTGCTCAACGACTAAGGGTGGGAGAGAACACCCAGTCCAGGGGAATTATTCAATTCCATGTACGCATTGTGGTTCATCACCTTTCCTGTAGCTGCACCATCTGCAATTTTGTTTGGATGGTGTAGGGTCAAATTCTGTTGCTGTTGTCATTCTTATGGCTCGCTTGTAATAACCAGGGGCGAACACCATCGCATCGTTACGAGTGTAATTTTTAATCATGGTTTCACCCTTATCGAGATACCAAAGTTCTGTCTGGGCATATTGAAGATCGGGGTACTTGTAAAATGCACCTATGGCGTACAGCAGGGCTTGATGAGAATGAGGGATTTCGTTGCCGTCTTTACGTCCGGTCTTGTAGTCAATAACTCGTGCAGAAGTCTCATCTTCGAGTACCATTGCGTCGAGCTTAATTCTCCCCCACGTTTTGTCTTCGAGCCATCCAACAGGTTGCATGTCAAGATCGAAGCCCCACTCCCCCTCTAGCTCGACTTTACCTTCTTCATAAAGACTTCTTAGTTCTTCAAAGTCAGCTTTAAACTTTTGGAGGTTTTTAGGGACTTCTTCACCAAGGTCGCCTTTAACATAGTCTTCAGCTTCTAGGTGAATGGCAGAACCACGATCCGCAGCGGGGCTGCTGTCTTGAGGTATCTTTTTGACTTTCTCGATGTAGATTTGATAAGGGCAGGTCTCAAACTTTTTTAAAGTCGAGTATGACCACGCTCGTACTGGACCCAGTTTTTTGGGCCTGTCCGTGGCGATCTTTTTAGCATCGGGTCGTTCTTCCTGAAACATACTCATAATATTAGTCTAGCTAATATTGGGTCGTTCGTCGAACTTTTCATTGAGCAATTCTCCCATTTCCTTATTGATTTCCCATACCACAGGAACACCCCTGACAGGCTTGTTGTCGTGTGAAATACATCTTTGTTGGACATTAGCTTTGACTCCCAGAAATTCTTTTGCTTTTTTCCGAAACCCAGTAATGTTTAACCGTTTTGAAACTGGGTACTGATAAATGACATCAAATATAATTTGCAGAACATCAGGTTTAATCATAATTTCTTTGTTGCTGTACTTTGTAAACCAACCTCTAACGTATCGCTTGGATGTTTCTAAATTTGAAATCATATCGATGTCACTTGCGCGAGGAACGATATCAAACACTTGGAGAAAATATTCAATGTCTGCATCTTTGATGGCTTGAAAAAACTCTTCATAGTCATCCATCGCAAGCTGACGCATTTCCTCTTTAGATACGTTAACGATTGGAGTTCTAATAAATTTTTCAACGTATTCAAAATTAGATAAATAATTTGCAAAGTCTTGAAGCTCTGACTTTATATCTTCGAGGTTGTCTACTAACTTAGGATGGGCTTCAACAAGTTTGGTTTCTTGCCGAGGCGCAATGTTGTATCGTCGATCCCCCTCTTCTAACCGAATAGCATCTCGCTTGTTAGTTAAAAAGATAAAATTGGTATAGGACTTTTGTTCCCGCTGGTCGGTACGCATTTCTCGGATAGTGATTGTGTTTTCAGTGATTTGATTCTTGAGTTTTGCAGCCATCTTGTTTGCGCCTTGGTGTGCGGATGCCATGTGAAACTCGTCAACTACCAAGAACATTGCCCTGGTCATGAATCTGTTGAACTGCTCTTCAATATTTTCTAGGGCTTTCATGGGAACCTGCCCTTCGTCACCGAAGATTGGTCGCAGTATTCGATAGTAGAACTGACCTTTACCTGTGCCTTGAACTCCGGTCATGACCCAAGCGGTTCCGGTTTTTTCTTTTGTTTGGTAGATAAATGCTAACCAGTTAATGAAGCGTTCAAATTCGGGTTTGCCATTGCCAAGCATGTGATCGATGAGGGTATATATCTTTGGGCATTTCTTTTTAATTTTTATAGCTTCGCCAAACTTGAGAGGTTTAGCTGGAAGTGTATGATTTTGTTCATAAATTGAGCGTTGGTATTGATTTATCTGGTATGTATTTGTCTGTGGATCAAGAACAATACCTTCTTTTTGAGTGTCTGTAGGATCAAAAAACACATTACCTTCTGGCATGTAGCGTGGTGCAGGTGCTCCATGAGCATACATAAACGATTCCACGTTTTCTTTTTTGATTGGCACTAGATCAAAATGATTTAGAAACTGTCGTTCATCAGGATTGTAAATTCCACCCATGATTCGATCTGTGTTGTAGTCTCGAAAGACTACTGGGTACGAGTTTTTCTTTTCTTTGCTTTGGAATTTCTTGAAACGATCAAAAACACTTTGATAAAAATCGCTATCCATTTTTTCAATCTCAAAGATTGGTTCCCCCTTGAAGTTGTGCATAAAACGAGGGTCGGCAAGGTCAAACCAGTAGGCGTTGCTGTTACCATTATTGATATTGCAGCGCACTATGGTTCTCTCGATGACCTTGCCATCTTTCGTTGCTGATTCGATTTTAGTGATATCGACTACGTGGATGCTTCCCTTGTCTGGATTTTCTAAAATAGAATGTATCTGCCCGTGTACTGCACCTGATGTAATCTTTTCCCTGGACTGGTTGAGACCTGCTGTTTTTCTAAGTTCGTTTTTTATTTTTGTTTCTAATTGAAAGTTAGTCTGTGCATTAATTTTTGATGAGTTAATGAGTTTGGCTAGATCGAGCCTGTCTGATTTTTTGTTGACTAGAACAATGCGATCATCACTATTTGCAAATGGGTCTTTTTTGCTGTCATGAAAAACTGGTGGTGCAATAAATATTAGTTTTGAATTGTCAGCCACTGAGATATCAAGTGTGTGCTTTAAACTGTGTCCGTTAACTGACAATTCAATTTGCTCTTCGAATGTCGGTATTGTGTAGTTACAAAATTTGAGCCAGAGCTTTAAAGTCTTTGGTTCAACAGGTATGGTCAGCAACATAATAATGTGCAGAGATATTTGATTCTTTTTAAAACCTGTCGATGCACTAGCTTGTGCTATATATGATGTATTTTTAATTGCAGTTGGGAATAGATTAACAACCTGCTCTGCCATCTGCTTTACATCAGACCTTTTGTATTTCTTTTTGGTCACATATCCGGGGACTTCAAGACCATCGATATCCAGAACCATTGTGCTAGTGTATTCATGTCTTGCAATCTTCCCTGCCCTACTTTCATTTGAGAGAGGTTCATTTACGTGACCTTTCAATAGGCAATGGCCTTGATGAGCATGGTCTAAGATTGCTGTATGTGCGTCTGTTAGCGTCACAATTGTTTTGTTATGTGACGTAACATTTTTAATCATTGGATACGGTTGGAACTTGTCGTCTACGAATTCCTTTGCGAGACTTCTTTTACCTTCGCCATCTGACAGAAATGTGACCGATATAGGAGTAGTCATATCGGAGTCTCTATCGTGGAAAGTTAATTTTATAGATTTCTTCGCGGCTGATTTTTACATCCTTTTCAGCTTCGAAGGTGAGTACAACGCTGCCGTTGTCTTTGATTTTATTTAAGCGAACAACACATGATATCTCTCCCTGGTCGTTGTGGATGATAACTTTTTGGTCACAAAATCTTGTTAAGCTAAGTCTTCCCATTATTTGCTGTACCTGTCGGCATAGCCTCCTTCAACTGCAAGCGGTAAAGTGCTTGCCCAAGGTGGACGAACTTCCATCATCTTCGTGATGGTTTCCATTATGGTGTCTGGGTCTTGTTTTGGACCAACTGCAATAATCTCGTCATGCACGGTGAAAGCGACATTGAGATTGTTCAATTGGTTTATTTGCAGCAGCGCATCAGTAATGACGATCCGTGCAAGCGCCTGAATTATGTTTTCGACGAGCTTACCACCATAGATTTTGATTGGCTTACCATGCCGTTCGTATTCGTATTCACCATTGACGTTGCGTAAATTGGTGTAGTTCAGCGACATCCCGTTAGGAAGACGGATGCTGTTCTTTTCAATACACAATAAATCGTCAGGCCCGTAAGTATTTCCGTGATAGGCTTCGTTTATCATCCACGCAAGCATCTGATCTGCGACTTTCCACAGACGAGCAATCTTATAAAACTTGCTACGGTAATTAGAAACAACTGACATTGCTTCGCTGTCAGGCAATTCAACAACAGGACCACTCGATCCGCTAGACAGGGTAGCTTGGAACTTACGCCATCCCATGCCGTAACCGAGGCCGAGCACGGCTGTCTTACCAACAAATCGCTCAGTGGGATCGGTTTTCCCATTGATCTCGCGGCTATAAATAGTAGAAGCAAACGCTGCATACACATCCGTCCCGCTGGCAAATTGCTGTAAGAGGTCTTGTTCATCCGCAAGCCATGCCAGCATCCTGGCTTCGATGTTGCTGTAGTCAGCGACATAAACAAGATGCCCATCAGGGGCTGCAATACACTTTCGAAGTTCGCTGCCGCGAGGCATGTTCTGTAGATTAAGTCGGTCAACACCGCCAAACCTGCCAGTATGAGCCGCGTAATACTTCAGTGGTATATTAAGTTTGCGATCTGATCTTGCTGCTGCAAGCAAACGAGAGGCGCGGGTTTCTTTCAGCCGCGACTTAACTGTGAGCCTTGCATCCCAAATGCTTTTATATTGGGGATACATTTCTTGCATTTGAATAAACGCTGGATCAGATTTACCAAAGGCAAAGGTTTCTTTGTTAGTTTGCAGACTGGTCTTGGTAGGTGGCACGATGCCTAGTTCATCTTGCAGGTATTCAGCAAACTTAGGATTGCTGGCGAGAACAGCACGTTCAACGCCCGCAGCTTCAATCTTCTTTTCTTTATTGGCAATCTCATCGTTGAGCGATTGGATTAATCGTTCTCTATCTAGGACGAGACTGGGCTGACAAAACATGCGAGTTGTTGCGTCAATGAGATTAAGTTCAGATTGTGGAAATCCAGGCAACAGTTTGCTGTAGATTGCATAAGTTAAATCAACATCTTGAATGCAATACTTGGCAATTTCTTCTTCGATTTCTGGCGGTAGATCGACGATGCCCTTGGCTTTGACAAGTTCATCGCCCTTTCGCATTGACTCATCATCAAACAACCGCTTGGCAACTTCAGCCAGCTTTGCTGATGTATTGGGCGACAGACCACGAGCCATGCAAGCGGTATCGTAATAATAGTTAGGAAAAATATTGAATCGTTCAGCCAATATAGCTGCATCGAATAGTGCATTGTGACAAACGAGGTCTGCTTCTTGCCAATTGATAGCTGCCAAGCAGTCTTCTACTTCGTCATGGCTATACCATTCGGTGTCGTTGTTGTCGATCTTGATGCCTACGCCCCAAATCTTAAATTTATCGGAGCGTATGTATTCCATAGTAGTCAGTTTACTTAACTGATACTGCACATCGTAATAGGTTTCGAAATCAAGTGTTATCAGTGTCATTACTATTGTTATCCGTGAACAATTTATCGTGAAGTATTTTTTGAATAGCGATTGCTCGACTTTTTCTATGTGTTAGGTGCGGATTAACTGTGCTATATCCTTTAGGTACTTTTTTAATCACGCCACCTTTTGCTAAAAACTCAGCTATATCTTTTTTAATTTTTATTCTGACTTCATCTTTTTTCATAAATTTGGTGCTGCTTGTGGAACTACCAGTGCAGCAGACTGGACTGCATCAAACTATTAATGGGTACAAACTAGTTTGGTTCCATCCCATCGCAGGGCGGGGGGTCCGGTGGATTAAATTTATCATCAACAAGAATAGGAGGTGTTTCTCCGGCAATCATTTTTGCAGGGTCAAACCAAGTCCATTCATCAGAGTAATTTGTGTAATTTTTATCTAGCTGATTTGTCATGGATATGTGAATTGCAGAGAAATTATGATTTCTGGCTGAACGCATTAGATAACAGAAGTTGAAGCTGTATCCTTTATGAATAAGCCCTTCATAAACTTCAGCATCCCCTTCTGGAACAGTTACAAATAACTGAGTTCGTTCATTGTCAGATAACACGTTCAGTTCATTAGTGCTAATTAACAAATGCCAATCATTCGGTTTTAAATGATGGGTGTTGATTAACAAATGTTTACCGACAAAATTAGAACGGGATGTCTCCAAATTCTTCTTGTGCTCTCGCGTTTGCGGCTTCTGATTCTCTGGCTGCATAAACTTGACTATATAAGTTATTAAATTTTTCTTTTAAATCCTTGTATGCCTCTGCATGAGTTTGTTTGAACCACAAAAATACATACTCTTCGAAATCAGATCGAAGAGGGTCTAAATGTTTGGCTCGATTTTCTTTAGAGGCAGAAAGGAATTCATTAATATCCATTGTGTGTTACTCCGTATAGGATAATATTAGTTGGACTAATCAAGCAGGTCAACAAAAATTTGATTAGTTGGGCTAATCA
>CEPB01106205.1_pt1 | contig 18130 bp, 11 predicted proteins | sample 530611 | NCBI WGS metagenome assembly CEPB01 (sample SAMEA2620672, study PRJEB7988) | marine metagenome | isolation source: saline water (ENVO:00002010), including
CATTTAAATCATTTTGCGCTTGCTGTAAGTCCTGCTCAGCTTGACGAAGCGCCTGAGCGCGAGCTACAGCCGCAGGTAAATTTGCAGGTACTGTACCATTAACATCTTGCAATTCTTGTAAAAGCTGTCGTCTTCCAGCACGCAAGGCAGCCAATTCTATTTGCTCTTGGTTGTTCAATGGCTGATTAGGGGCATTTAACTGAGCTTGTGCCGCTGCCGCTGCTGCTACCGCCGCTGCCTCACGCTGCTGTGCCGCTTGCAAATCTAAACGCGCTTGTGCTTCTGCCGCTACCGCCGCTGCCGCTGCTGCTGCCGCTTGTTGAGCCGCTTGTGCTTGACGTGCCACATCACCGCGTAGTTGATTTGCTGCCGCAACATGTGCGGCAACTGCCGGGTCTGGTTGAGCAGGTGGATTACCATTTACTGCTGCTGCTAACTGTTGTAAGCGCGCCCGTTCTGCCGCTTCTGCTTGTTGTGCTTGTTGTGCAGCTTGCCTTGCCGCTTGTAAATCTACACGCGCTTGTGCTGCTGCCGCAACTGCTGGCACTGGATTAGCAGGCACTTGTTGACCATTTAACACGTCTTCCACCTCTTGCAGATGAGCTTGTGCCGCTGCCACAGCAGCCTGGTTTCCACCCCCTGCTTGTGCTTGTTGCATTTGCTGAACATAATTAAGAGCATTTCCACTACTTAAAAACCGGATAAAATCACCTTTTTGGAGCATTAACCCCATATTGCGAGCAACGACAGGGATATACGCTGGTGGAATTTGTTGCGCAGGTACAACTTTTGCATTGTGATTACGAATGTAAGCCTCCGCTTGCTCAATTGTTGGCTTACCAGCAGACACTGATACGGCTAAAAAAGCTGTTGTAGCCAATACGCTAAGTTTAAATTTGTTAAACATATTTATTTCCCTTAATCTTTTAAAATTTTTATTTTAGCTAAATTTTTAAATTACAGTTTATAACTTAGAGTCATCATCAAACGTGTTTGTTTTGGCTTAACTTTAATGATTGTGTCTTCACCACGGTCATCCTCAAAATCGTGCTTCACATTTTGAAAGCGACGGTGGCTGAAATCAATAGATCCTATCCAATCTTCAGAGAATTGGTGAACAAAACCAAAACCCACATCAACACCGAAAACCTTTTCACGGCGCTTTAGTAACTGGTTATCAAGAGCCCCCGGCACACCACCCCTTGGATGGTTAGCAATACGGCTGTGGGAACTGAACTGAGCAAAGACCGGCCCTGCGCGCAGGTATGCCGCTGTTGCTGGAGCAAAACGCCAACCAAACTTTTGAATTAAAGCAACGGCAAAATCTTGACGGTATTTCGTTTGCACATCAGTTGCATTAACCACACCATTAACCACATTTACACGTGAATTTTTCTTAGACCATGTCTGTGGCCCGGTCATTTCAGCTTCCAAAGACATAAATGTGTTTGGGAACACGCGCATGTAACCAGCAACAATCCCACCAACAGGCGTTGTTTTTTCTAACTTACGTGTTGCATCCATGTTCACAACACCATTGTTATCTGTTACTTCTAGGTTTTCCTTACCACTGTCGCGGATCACACCCCCTGTCAAACCCAAATAAAATCCATCTGTCAGACCTTCGGTTGAGGTGTAAACAGTGTTGCTCTTTTGATCAGCGATATTTTTCATGGCACCGCAATTACATTGAACAGTTTCTGCTACTGCAAGATTAGCACTTAGCGCTAGAACAGAAGTTAAAATTTTAAATTTGGACATGGATATACTCATATTATTTTGCTGCAAATTATCAGATATTAATTTTTAGTCAATATTAATTAGGGGAGTGTTTAGACAATATTTGTTTTTTTAAGAACTATTTTTAATGATTCTAATATTGTGGGAAATTTTTTATTAAGCTTATGGCAATAAAAAAGGAGCCCGAGGGCTCCTTTCGTTTACAGGGAAAATGAAAGACTTGTGTTTGTTAAGCCTTTGCAGATTCTTTTTCTTTGGCTTCATTGGCTTTCTTAAACTCAATGCTAAGCTTACCAATAGCATAGAACCAAACCACCATGATGGCAATCACAAAGATAAACAAGTATGGCGCGATTACATCGTATGGGTTCAAGGCTGATCCAGCAATGGTTGCAATCATCAAACTTTGAATCAACGCACCACCAGATTTACCCAAACGGCCACCAACCACATCAACGGCTGCCTTACCTTTAGATTTCAATTCATCAGAAAGTGGGATGTACGACATCTCTTTGGTTGCATCAAACAATGAGTACTTGGTTGATTTACTGAATACTTGGAAGAACAATCCAACATATACAGACAACATGAGTGGTGAGGCACCAAGCAATGTGTAGAGCCAAGTAAGAAGGTCTTCCGCCAAAATCGTGGTGAAGAAGATCGCCCCGGTTGTAACAATCATGATTGGTGTCAAGATTGCCGCAACAAACCAACCCCAAACACGGACAATGTTTTGACCGATCAACATAAAGATAATGGTCACAAATGCGTTTAGTACAGCGAACTGACCAAAGAAGCTTGATTTTGCTGCTTTGTCAGGGAAGAAAGAACTTACGCGTGATTTCCAGCTTACCTCAATTAGATTCACAGAAACACCATATCCAACCACCAAGATCAAGATCAACATTAGGTACTTAGAAGACAGAATCAATTTCATGCTGTCACCCAATGACATTTTTTCTTTTTTCTTCTTCGGTTTCACATCAGCTGGATCGTACAAACGAGGATCAGACATCACAGATGTATTGGTAAAGCGGTACAGGTACATAAAGACAAACGCGAACAAAATCACTGGAATCAGGTTCATCAACGTGTGAACATCCCCGGCGTTGTAACCAGAGATAACGATGGCTTCAGACAATGGTTTTGTCCATTGCATCACCCCACCAGCAAGCATACCACCAAAATTACCGATCAAACCAAACATCGCATAGTAACGTGTTGCTTCACTTACCCGCGTAATTTGGTTAGCAAACTGCCAGAAAAGAAGAGAAACAACAACACTGCCCCACAATTCAGCCATGGCGTAGTAAAGGGCATAGAACCATTTACCAAAGGTAATCACAACCCAGTAGAGTGGTGGAACAACCTGACCAACAGAGCGCAACGTTTCCATGTCTGCCATGAGGTAATCTCTAAATGGGTACAGAAGGAAACCCCATACTGATAGGAACACTACAAAGATCATCGTACAGGTGTAGAATAGCTTCTGACGCGATAAAGAGTTGCTCATTTTTGAGTAAAGAACAAAAAATAACGTTGCCAATGGCAATGTAATCAGAAGTTTACAAATGTTAATCGCCGCGGCATCACCCATTTCAGAAAGGACGATCGCATCTTTACTGTTCCGCAAAACAGTGTAGTTGTATAGCGCGCAAAACATCATAAGCGCCATGGGTAAAAACTTCTTTACCTCAAAGCTATGGATAGGCCAGAAAATACCTCTCAGGCCGGAAAACTGTGGTTTTGTTTTAGTCACTGACATTTAGCAAACTCCTTTGTTGTCAATTCAGAAGCTTACCCTTTATCATATTTAGAAAATAAATCAAGGGCAATCTACAAGGAATATTAACAATCTATTGACACTGCACTTTATAATTCTTAGAAGCCACACCTTTAAAATAAAACTCCAAGCCCATCATTGCCACATGGCGGCTTAAGGCTGGGTTTCCCGAAAAGTGGCTATTGGCGCCGTTCCGGGTTAGCCACTCAGCCAATGTTTTAGCCGTCATATCAATGCGTGTCTGGTTAAGCAAGCCCCGCCCTTTTTCAGCCTGCCGAAGTTGCCACAAGCTATAGTGCAAAACCACCAATAATTTTTTCATGAATAATTGCTGGTGTTCCCGGCACGTTACACGTCCCTCAAAATAAACGTCCAGCATTTTTTGATCTTGCGCGGGACTTAAAGCAAAAAAAACACTTACCGCTGCCAAATCATCAAACGCATCGCCCGTGCTGGAATCTCCCCAATCAATCAGTTTTATTCCACGCGCGGTTTGTAAAACATGGCTTTGCTGCAGATCGCCATGAATCATCACCATCGGCTCTGGCTGCAAGTTTTCAACCACCAACTTCACCGACCGTCTTAACGCTTTTAAATCAACCACAGTTGACTTGATCTTTTGCAGTTCATCAATCCGACGCACAACCCGATCTTCAATTCGGGTAACACGTGGATAAAGGCGCTGATCGGCTGGCACTGCATGTACTTTTTTCAAAAGCTTCGTTAACGATTCTAAATCCTGATCAGATAAAGGAATCGATAATGTCTCCCCCTCTAACCACGGCCAAATCAAAAACCCAGCCTCGGGATCATCAATTGAAATTTCCGGCCCGAATCCAAGCGCTCCTGCTAAGCTTGCTCGATAGACGCCGCGCTTATTGGCATAAGCTGTTCGGCCAAACAGCCGCAACCCCCTTTCTTTTGAGCTGCATTTGATGTGATAAACCTGATCAGGTTTTTGACTTCTCGGTCGATAGACGCACGCACCAATATCCTTCTTACCAATAGCCTCTCTCAATTTTGAAGATACTTTTTTGGGTAATGTCGGCAATAACCTATTCAATGGCTGGTCAGCCAACACGCCTGGCGCAACCAACGCCTCAGACTGCATACAAAGCCCAACAAACAGAACCAATATCAGCCGATAGATACCCCCCATCAAAGAAGCAGCAACCGACCTATTCCAAAGTCCGGGCCACTTCTTCAATTTCAGAGCACTCAATAAAGTCACCTTCGCGCAGATCATTATAGTTTTCAAACGCCATCCCACATTCATATGATTGCTTCACTTCTTTAACTTCATCTTTAAAGCGTTTTAACGTTTTCAGCTTGCCCTCATGAATCACAACGTTATCACGAAGCAAGCGAACTTTTGATCCACGCTTGACAACGCCTTCTGTCACATAACAACCCGCAATGGTTCCCAGCTTAGAAATTTTAAAGATCTGTTTAATTTCGGCTTTCCCAATAAACTTCTCTTGCTTGATTGGTGAGAGCATACCACTTAGAACCGCTTTCACATCATCGATCAAATCATAAATGATCGAGTAATAACGAATCTCCACCCCTTCACGTTCAGCCATGTCCCGCGCCAGCGCATTGGCCCGCACATTAAACCCAACGATCAACGCATTTGAAGCATTGGCCAAAGTTACATCCGATTCGGTAATTTCTCCCACGCTCATGTGAGCTACTTTTACTTCAACAGTTTCAGAGTTAATTTTGGTCAGCGCCCCCGCAATGGCTTCTGATGACCCATGCGCATCTGATTTAATGATCACACTTAAAACTGTTTTGTCACCTTCTTTAGAGGGTCCAAACAAGTTGTCTTTTTTCAATTTATCTTGCTTGGCTGCTTCTTTTTCTTTTTGGCGCTTCAAACGGAACTCAGCCACTTCTTTCGTGCGTGCTTCATCCTCCAACACCAGGAATGAATCCCCTGCAACCGGCACTCCATTAAAACCAATAATCTCAACGGGCTCTGCAGGAATCGCCGTTTTAATCTGTTCACCCTTATCATTAACCATGGCACGCACCCGGCCATACTGGGCGCCACACACGAAAGTGTCCCCAATCTTCAACGTTCCTTTTTGAATCAAAACCGTTGCAACTGGTCCACGACCCCGATCCAACCGCGATTCAATGACAATTCCCATCGCTGTCCGATCAACCGGCGCTTTCAGATCAAGCAATTCAGATTGCAAGAGGATTGCTTCAACCAGCCCATCTAAATTCATTTTTTCTTTTGCTGATACTTCAACCGCTAAAATATCCCCACTCAGGTCTTCCACAACCAATTCGTATTGCAACAGCTCATTCTTAACCCGCATGGCATCTGCCTCGGGCTTGTCCATTTTATTGATCGCAACAATAATGGGGACTTTAGCAGCTTTAGCATGATTAATTGCCTCAACTGTTTGGTCTTTAATGCCATCGTCTGCTGCAACCACCAAAACCACAATATCCGTTGCTTGCGCTCCACGGGCCCGCATTTCCGTAAAGGCGGCATGGCCAGGTGTGTCAATAAATGTGATTTTACGCCCATCTTTCGATTGAATCTGATACGCCCCGATATGCTGGGTAATTCCCCCTGCTTCACCACTCACCACATTTGTTGAACGCATCACATCAAGAAGCGATGTTTTACCATGGTCCACGTGGCCCATAATGGTTACAACGGGCGGACGGTCCACAAATTCGCTGCCTTTATCTTCTAAAGCTTCAGCTTCCAACAGTTCACGTTCCAAATCATCATTGGAAACCCGTTTAACTGTATGCCCCAATTCAGTTGCCACCAACTCAGCTGTATCAACATCCAACACCTGGGTAATGGTCGCCATTGTTCCCATACCCATCAGGGTTTTAATCACATCAGCTGCTCGCTCAGCCATCCGGTTGGCAAGCTCTTGCACGGTAATGGTTTCTGGAATTGTCACCTGACGCGAAATTTTTTGCGCTGGCTCGCCGGAGTCCATCATCTTCTTTTTTTCTTTTTCCCGTGCCCGCATCAAGGATGCCTTACTCCGCATCCGCACATCATCATTGGTGTTTAAGGCTTGAGAAACCGTCAATTTACCCGAACGCCTTGGCGCTTCACGGCGGGTTACAACTTTACGGTCGTCTTTACGCGGCTGGCTTAAAGCCGCCTTACCTGATTTTTTCGGGCCGCCCCCACCTGCAACATCATCATCAAAACGGGGTTGTGGGGCATGTCGACGACCAACAGACGACTCAGGCTTTTTTTCTTTCTCTACAGCTGCGGCAGCTGCTTCAGCAGCTTTACGTTCCGCTTCTTCAACAGCACGCTTCTTTTCTTCGAGTTGGCGCTGCGCTGCTTCCAACTCTTCAATTTCGTCTTGTTTTTGCCTGTCTTGCTGGTGCTGCTGGCCAAGTGTCGTAACTTGATCCTGCAGCGCTTTTAAGCGATCTTGTAAAGAAACAGAGGTTTCTTCTTCTGTAGAATGCGCATTTGATACATCATTCTCAATAGGCGCTTCTGGACGCTTAAGGGTTGATTGATCAATTTGCATGCCCCGCATGCGTGATCCTGATGACCGCGCATCAGAGGCAGTCGTAGATTTCAAACTGCCACGTCGCGGTGATTTAGACTTCTTAACCTCAATGATGGTTTTATTGCCAGATGATCCCGCGCCGACTGAATCAATTTTCAGTTTTTTAGAGAGGGTTAGCGGTTTTTTGGTATCATCTGTCATCGTTAAATCTTTCTCTAAATTGCCCACACTTTAAACGAATCACCACAAAAAAAACAAGCAGTGTTTTTACGCTTTTGTATCGGCCTCATCCTTTTCAACAGAAGCTTCTGTTGCATCGTCATCAAACCAGTGTGCACGCGCTTGCATAATGATATCATTGGCGACATCCAGCGAGATATTATCTTCGCCAAACATTTCCACCAATTCATCACCCGCCAAGTCAGCTAAATCATCCAGTGTGCGACAATTGTTTTCAGCCAGTACCATAAGCAATTCCGGCGTCAAAGGTTCAAACTCACTAAGGGATTTATCCACGCCCATCTCGGCAACTTTTTTCTTAATTTCTTGATGGCGTTTTTCAACAGCGGCTTGAGCACGTTTTTGCAGTTCTGTTGCTAAGCCCTCTTCAAATCCTTCTATTTCAAGCATTTCTTCAAGGTCACAGAAGGCAATCGCATCGAGTGTATCAAACCCTTCAGAAATCAATAAGTGTGCAATCACCTCGTCAATTCCTAATTCGTTAATAAGATCTGTTGAAACTTGCTTAAATTCATCGTTACGTTTTTGCGTATCATCAGATTCCGACATGACGCTAACTTCAAGCCCCGTCAGCAAGCTTGCCAAGCGAACGTTCTGTCCGCGCCGGCCAATGGCAATACTTAAGTTATCGTCCGGCACAACCACTTGAACCCGGCGGGATTCTTCATCATATACCACACGGGAAATGTCAGCCGGCGCCAGTGCACTAATCACAAAACTGGGGACATCCGCTGTCCATGGCACAATGTCCACACGCTCACCTTGCAGCTCATTCACCACGGCTTGCACACGGCTTCCACGCACACCCACACACGATCCCACGGGGTCAATGGTTTGGTCATTGGTCCGTACAGCAATTTTCGCGCGGCTGCCTGGATCCCGCGCAACAGATAAAATTTCGATCACACCTTCATAAACCTCAGGCACTTCTTGTGTAAACAATTTGGCCATAAATTGTGGATGTGACCTTGAAAGAAAGATCTGTGGCCCACGCGTATCGCGCACAACCTCCAGAATGTAAGCCCGCACGCGGTCACCGGGGCGCAACACCTCACGGGGGATGGCCTCGTCACGGCGCAGCACACATTCGTTCCGGTTCACATCAATAATGTAATTCCCATATTCAACCCGTTTAACAATTCCGCTGATGATCTCACCAACTTTGTCTTTAAACTCTTCGTACTGACGCTCTTTTTCAGCTTCTTTAACGCGGTAATTAACAATTTGCCGCGCTGTTTGCGCTGCCATCCGCCCAAAAGAAACCGGGGGCAAAACATCGGTTAAGTACTGGCCAACCGTTGCCTCGGGCTGTTCTTCTTTTGCCGCTGCCAAGGAAATTTGTTTGTTTTCATCCTCAACCTCTTCCACCACTTCACGGTAACGTTTGATGGTAATTTCACCGGTTTTGCGATCAATGGTCACACGAATATCATGGTCCATACCGTACTTGTTCAAAGCAATTTTCTGAATTGCTTCTTCCATTGCTTGAATGACTGTTTCGCGGTCAATCAACTTCTCGCGGGCAACAACATCAGCAACTTGTAAAATTTCGTTATGGACAGTAACCATTTCTATTTCCTCTTAAGTTTAATTTTAATGCCATACGCCACATACACAAAAGGGGGATCTAAAATCCCCCACTTCAATGAAGTAGCAACAATTTCAACCGTAGTATATCCAGCCCCTCTCAGATTTCAAGAAGAAAAACCACGCTTTTCAAACATCGACAAATAAAGCTTTTTTCAGAGAGAATATTAAGAAAAAAAACCAGCGCAAAGCTGGCTTTATTCACACCTTCTTTGTAACAAAACCTCCGAGAGTGTTGAGCCATCTCCAATTTCTGGAAGCTTATCTTCCATCAAAACCCTTAAGAAGTTATCATCACCAACTTTTCTAGAAACTGAAGTCCCCACCATTAAACTTTCAAAAAACTTGGCAAAATACTCTTCTAAAAAACCTGGCTCACAATAGGATCTGTAGCATCTTGCAAAAAGGAGATGTGGTTCTTCTCCTTTATCTTCCATCAGTCGCTCATAATTTCTTCTTAACAACCCTTGCATATTTTCCCTTGTCCACAATGAGACCTTTTTTGCCATAAACGCTCCATAGCGTTCATTGGGCGCAAATATTTCTCCAACTACCTCAGCACACTTTTCAACAAAATCAGCCAAAGAACCTTCTTTTTGTTGCTCACTCGCCTCTCGTAAATCCTGAACACTAACTTGAACAGAATAATTTGGTGCGGTCATATTTTTTTCAAAATCTTCCGATGATAAAAGAACACCCTTATCATTTCGTGGATTACAAACTTCACCCAGATAGTGAATTTGACCTCCATTTTTAAGCCTAACCGTTACTTGCTCTACGATTACTCCTCTATTACGCTGCAAAAACTCTTTATAAGGCTCATAATCCTCGACTGAAAATCTCAAAGGACTTAAACATAAATAAGCAATATTCATAAAAGCTCCTGGCGCAGCGATACTTCCAACAATATCCCTAAATTTTTCTATTGTCTCCTCAGGCATAAAATGTAAAAGGTTACGTACCACAATAAGGTCAAATTCAGCACCCTCTTTTGCCAATTTTTTTAGAACTTTAAGAAAATCTCCCTTAACAAATCGCGTTTTCCCAAGCTTTAAAGATTTTAGATTTTTATTGTAATAGTCGATAGCTTCTTGTAAAGCAGGCCGGCTTAAATCATTAAGCACAACCTCTTCTGCACCAGCCAATAAAAATAAAAAAGAATGAACTCCAAAAGCACCGCCCAATTCTAAAACTTTTGCACCTTCGGCTTTTTCCAGCATTGCATGCAAAGTTTGAAAGGTATAGTTAAAATGCACGCCGTAAGTAACCTCACCGTCTTGAGCAACATTTTGCGCACGTTTTTTTTTCATAATCTCCAAAATATCACGAGCTGCTGGCTTTCTGTCTTCTGTGAAAAATTTTTCAACAAGCATATCTTCCGTAAAACCAGCAGACACTAAACTTTCAATACTGGATGAAAGAGTGGGCGCGGGCACTGCTGCTCCACCTGCACAACCATCGGGTTCTTCTCCCCCCAGGACAGCAAAAACATTAGAAGTCATTAAAGTAATTAAAAGTAAGTATAGGCAAGGTTTCATTTTTATTAACTTTTTTATTTTTATATTCAGATAAAAAGTGCAAGTCAAATAAAAAAGCTTTGTCCAAAACACTCAGAACAATAAAACTTCAAAATAATATTATGTAACAAAATATAAAGCAAACAAAGCATCCACACGGGGAAATCGAGCTAATACACACAATTTAAATCCAAATCACCTAATATGTGACAAGCCTAATCAGCTTTAATTCAAATTTTTGTGTACCTATAAAGCAACTCTATATTTCTAACCCTCATGACAACAACCCGGTAAAAATACGGGTATGGATCCCGACAAAATAGCACCCCCTGAACAACTTACAAAAAACGCCTCACACATAAAAAAACTCCCTTCAAACAAATTGTTGAAGGGAGCAAGTGTTTTAAAAAGTTAATCAATAGCTTTTATTGATTTGTTGCAGCTTTTTCCTCAAAAGCTTTATAGAGGCTATGATAAAGGCTTTCTCGACCATTATCTCTACCATGCTTATGAAGTTCTTTTATCCATCTAGCGTCCTTATTTTCTTCCTGCATAATCAAATCACAAATGCTATTAACAGCGTAGTTGAAATCATCTGTGTGAGGAATTCTCAAAGACTCTGAATCAGTATCAATGCCAATCTTTTCAGAAGCAAGTTTTAAAACAGCGCTCAACCGAGGTCTCAGAGCTATAGTTATGATTTTCACCTCACCTGGCTGTGTTGTCAAAACTCTACCTTCTCCCTCTTGTTGATCCAAACCAACAGCTGCGCTTGCTGCTGCAGCATGCGCCGACTGAAGCTCTCTGCTCTGAGCAGACCCTCTAGTGAGCCGCTCTAGATGGGCCAAACGAGCTTCTCTTTCTGACAGATGTCCACCACCTAATCGCTGCGACCCTACTTTTGGAGCTGGAATAAACCATTTTATTGTTTTATCAGGTTGACGAGGCTCCGCCATTCTTTCCAAAAGAGCACTACCAGCTGCCTGAGCTGCAACCGTAGCCGCTGCTGCAGCAGGTTGAGCAGCTTGGTCAGCCTCCATTTGTCGCTCAACTTCTGCACGCATTGCTTTAATGTCTTTTAAAGTTTTTGCAAATTGTTCTTGTCTTTCCGGGGTGATAGCAGAATCATTCTCTCCCGCCGCTGCCAGCACGACACCTTCTCTCGGTGGAAAGGATCTTCTGCGTGAATCCATTGGAGGCGTTCCGGGTAAATCATATCCCTCAGCTGCCGAAGCACCAGCCGCCGGAGCAGCCGCACTATCCTGGCCCACAAAAGATTCTTCTATAATGTCTCTAACCCAATCAACACAAGCTGCTTGATCTGTTTCAAAAGACTTTTTTAAAATTTTATAAGTATCATCAGAACCTGGATATTTATCTATGGAAACTCTCTGAAACTCATTTGCCAAAAAATAGTTAGCTAGGAGCTCAATGGAAGATTCATATTTTTCATGACCTGAATTTTGAAGACTCTTTCTACTTATAGCGCCCTCTTCTATCATGCAATTAATGAATGCTACACCTGCATCTTCCTGTGTCATTATGGGCTTAACAGTACGGCTATTAATTGCATACAGGTCACCTTCTGTCAATGCAGCAGGTGTAGCCGCAGCTGCAGCTGTCCCTACAACTTCTGCAAGTGATACCTTTAGAGCTTCTTCCAGGCCTTCATCTCCTGCAGCAGCACCATAACTAGATGCAGCTGGTGTAGCCGCAGCTGCAGCCGGAGCCGCAGCCCCCACAGCACCTGAACGTGATAAATTCACAGTTTCTTCAATTTGTAGGCGTAATGCCAAATCCCAGTCACCTTCTTCACCAGCTTTATTTCCTACAGGATCTATATCAGCTGAAAATAAATTAAATGCCGTAACGCTCATAAGCATGGCTGTGATTGAGGTTAATTTTCTCATTTGAATACCTTTTCTATTTATTGCTAATACTTAGTTAATGGTGTTAAAAAAATCAAGTTTCAAACATTAAATAATTACAAACTATTTGTTTTTCCTTGTTTTTTACATGAAGGCTTTTTTCAGCCTCTTGAATAATTTCCCGCCCTTTATATAGGGCAAAAAATAGGGCGAAAAATAGGATAAAAAACCAGTCATTGCGAGAAGCAGCGCGACTGTGGCAATCTCCTACAACAACATGAGAATCTCCTCACCAGCGCCACATTTATTTCAAATGCGGCCATTCCCTTTTACTTTTAGTGCTTTTATCGCGGCCATATCCTCGATCCATTTGTATGGCATGCTTCAACCTTCCTTCTGACATAAGAAAAGGGCTGTTTTTAATCATTTCTTGATACTCGGTACTCTTTTCAACACGCGCTTTTAATGCGTCTAGGGTTATATTTTTGCCTTTTTCCGTTTTGTATTCGTCACACAATTTTTTTAACAAGGCCCACATTTTATTTAATTTATTCTGACGGTCTGTTCGTCCGGCTTGATATTTTTCACTGGATAGAAAAAATCCATTGTGAACTCTCAATTTATATTTTGCGCCCTTGTTTTTATTAATGATTTTAACAGCTTCTATATTTGTTATATACTCACCCGTTTCTTTATAAACTTGATCAATTGTTGAAAAAATTTCAGCAATAACCTGTTGTTTTTTATGGTCACGATCATCTTGCGTTTCAATAAATTTTCTTAATTGACCTTGGTCTAATTTGTCTACTATCCATTTAATACGTTTAAACAGAGATTCATTTGTTAGAGAGGAGACGTCAACCTTACAAAAAAACAAAGATTTATTCTCACGCAGATATACGGATAGCCTATTTACAAGCTTATGAAGTGACATTTTCTTTTTCTTATTGTCTTTCCATATCTGTTCCATCGCTATCCATAGCTGCTTGATGTTTTCACCCTCATGCGCATCATCAAACAAACCAGGCTGGCGTTTAGTCTTTTTGGCTTCTAGGCTTTCTTTATCTGGATCTCCTTCATCAAGAGCTGATCCAGCAGAACGCCTTTTTGCTGTTTCTTTTTTACGCATGTCAGAGTTCATAGCAGCAGCCCCAGAAGCTGTCGCGCCTGCAGCAGCTGCCGCCGCACCATCTCCGTCACCGCTAAGATTAGCTTGCCCAAAAGCAGGCGGCACATCGCCATCACTGCTATCCCCCTCATCTGATTCGTCTGACTCACTAGAGGACTGATCCTCATCCGTTTCCATACCACCACCGGGGCTCATGGCAGGGCTTGCCTGCCCACTGTCCCCGTCAGCGTCACTATCACCACTCTCATCTGCATCAGAATCCGCTGCTTCAACTCCGCCTGCTTGGCCATCTTCTGGCATACCGCTAACAGCTGCTTGAACTTGTTGTGCCAAATCTCCATATCCGCGCTCACGCGCTTCTTTAGATCTGGCTTTTGTTACATCTCTCACGCCTACAGGGCTTAGGCTATCTTGGTCTTCTTGTTCCTCGTGTTCTTCTTGGTCATCTTCCCCATCATCTGCAGCGCCCTGCACCATTGCTTCAGCAAAATCTCCTTGCCCTGCGTGTTGTTGCAAAAAATTAACCAGTTGAGGTGGCGCATGCTCAACGTGCTCCACCTCCTTATACTGTTCAAAAAGAACCTTCTTTTGCTCTGCTGCTACTTCATCAGAAATACCATCTGGCCGATGCCCCCAATGCAATAAAACCGCTTTGATCAAGGGAATTATCTTAGACCGCGAGTACTTCTCTTGAAGAACAGTTACCAACTTCCATGCATTTTGTTTTTCAAAACCAGTTGGCTCCAAACCATAGGCATTCATCTCAGCCACGTTATAAACATAGCTTTTAAGTAAATTGGGAAAGAGCCGTTTATCTGCATTATTCAACACCTGCAAACCATTCATTTCTTCTATTTGCTCCCAAATTAAAGCACGAATATTGCGTGCGAAGATAATAAAAGATTGGCCCAAGATAATATCCTCACCAGCGGGATAAAATCGCATCATCGACAACATGTTGGACACACTCACTAAAGCTGAGTTTATTTTATGTCTGCGCACATCTTCTGAATCATGGTTACCCAAACCAATATAATATTCATCCGTCAAGCGACGCTTTAGTAAATTAAACACGGCTTGCATCGCTGCTATATTATGATCATTTACATCACCTAATCCAGGCACACGATCAGCGGCTCTAAGGGAACACATTGCAATAAATCTTTTGAACGCCTTTGCAGCCTCTGAACGATCTACGGGGTTTTCTGGATGAAATTTATTTTCATACGCTTGCACCAGCCCTGGACCATGTTCTTTATCCAGTAAATCCTGGCCTCTAATAACAGGTAAAACAGCCTTTATAGATGGCGTTAATTGAAAAGCAACCAGCAAACAAGCAATAATTTTTTTCATAAGTTTAAACTAATTTTTCTTTGATATGGATACAAATGAATATTTTTCAACACGGCGTTAAAAAAACGTGTGATTAAAAACCAGCCATTGCGAGGCGGCGCGTAACTCCAACGTGGCAATTTCTTACCCCAAAAACAGTCATTGCGAGGCGGAGCGCACCTCCAACGTGGCAATCTCTCTTGCCACAAAAAACTCCGTCATCATGAGGAGTCCAGCGGCCGACGTGACTCTCCAACTGAAAGACCCCAAAAAAGACCAAAAGCTGTCTCTGCCTAATGGATTAACTGCAGAAGACTTTGATTTTGTTGAAGCTTTACGTAAAATATATCCCAGACCATCCATGGCTGAAACTTTAGATTTGGCAAGGCTCACAGCATGCTGAGTTGACTTTAACATAGAAACGTGTCAAATTTTCATATGATAAATTAACCAGGGAATATAACATGTCACACAATCCTTTTTCAGCTCATCGCGTTGTTTTTGGCGCTTTTTTTGATAGTTTTCGTAATATCGGCACCAGCATTCGTTTAAGCTTAGCACCGCTGGCACTTATCATTGCAATGGCCTTAACCGTTGCCCATGTAACAGACAGCAGCTTGGCCGTATGGGCATTCATGATCCCCCTCCTTTTCATCATGTACTTTACGTTTCCAATCACATCTATTCACTTTGCCAATAATGGTGAAACTGGCAATAATATTACAGGTCACACCACCAAAGGAATTGGTCGTTATTTCCTGGCACTGTTAGGATATATTCTTATTGCAGTTCTGGCTCTGGGCGTTGTTGCTGCATTTGATTTTTTGCTAGCAAAACTATCACTTAATCCAAATTCTTTTTTATGGTCACTTATCGCAAACATTTTTACTTTTTACGTTATGATGCGAATAGCTCCAATCCAATGCTTCGCTATTATCTCTAATACATCCTCAATTAAGTACACCCTGCGCCACACCCGCCATCGCGTTTGGTTTATTTTCCGTAGTCAGATTTTTGGTGTGCTTTGTGTGCTTTTATTAATGGCACTTATTGTTTTGCCATCAATCATAACGCTTAGGTCTGTTATTTCTGCTGATTTCTGGGCCACTCTATCCGTTCAACCAGGTCAACCCGTCATGCTACATGAGCAAATTAACATGGCCATGTCAGTTTTATCTCGTGACATCATGATGAATGCATCACAATTTTTACTTATTGCTAACGTACTTTGGGTTGTTCTTATGTACATGTTTATGTTGTTTACAGCTTTGATGATCAACACCCGCATTGCCCAGGTTCTAAAAGACAACCCGTCGCAAAAATAAATCAATAAAGGCCGCCGGCTTTGGTGGCTGGCGGTTATATTCAAAAATGAAGTGAGTTAAACATGACGAAAAGCGCTCAAACCACTCCCCAAACAACCTTTGGTATTTTCTGGGCCAGCCTGTTTTCACCTCTCACTCATTTTATAACGTTTTTGCGTTTCTGCTCTGTGCCTATTTTTTATCAGCTGGTTTTTGGTGTTGCCATGGGGTTCGTTGCACCATATGTGCCAGCCTTTCTATACTTCTTCATACTTATGCTTGGCCAAGCTTTCCTGTTCTTATTCTTTGATACATTATTTGATGTTTCTGTCAGCCGTTTGTGTGATGGCCAGGCAAAGGGCACAGGCATCTCAAAGCTTTCGTTTTATGGCTGTGGTTGGCGTACATTTTTTGTCAACGTTAAGCTGATTCTTATTTTTCTGCCTGCCTTCATATTGTTAGCTGCTTTTGTTTTGCACAGCTTGGGATCTTTCCATCAGCCTGTATCGGCAGCTGTTCAACAATACTTTTATGATGCCTCAGTCATGCCGCCAACTTTGCGCGCCCTGGTTGAACGCACACTTATTAATCTTGGCGTTGCCGTATTTTTTATTATGGCGATTGCGCTTTATTTTTACAGCCGTTTCAGCGTTGCCGAGCCTGCGGCAGCCCTTGGCGAGAACCCTCACCTAAGCACTGCATGGCACACAACCCATGCTAACAAAACCTTACTCTACAAAATTCATTGGCTATTATTTCCTCTTTACATCCTGGTTTCCTGGTCTGGAGAAATCACAAAACCCACACCTTTACCAACAACCAATAACGCCAAACAACCAATTCAAGTTGCCGCATCAGAGACAGTCGAAACGACAGCAAACGGACAATCTAGTGCTTTTTCTATAGAATATAAAATGCCAAAAAACTATGATTTAAATGGCGCCTCAAAAACAACACCAGCACAAACCACTTCGGTCAAAAGCCTTTTTAGCCGCGGCGCGTTAATGAATTTATTATTGGGCGGCGCTTCACTATTGATTGGCTATCTATTTTCTTTCATTTCCGGCTTTGCTGTAACGCTTGGGTACCGGAAACTGTCACCACGGAAGAAATAAGGTTAACAATCAATCATTCTCTGAAGAGTGTTTACATCTCACCCGTCATTAGGCGGGTGTCTCATGCCTTTACCAGTCATTGCGAAGCGGAGCGCAGCCCAAAACCCGTCATTCTGAGCGGATTTTTAATCCGCGTGAGAATCTGATTTCGCCCAATCGTCATCATGAGGAGCTACCTTGTAGCGACGTGATGATCTCTTTCTATTTCACTTAGATCCTCACGCTCTCTTCCCTCGCTCAGGATGACCGGTAAAAGGGGAAGCGTCATCATGAGGAGGCGTTCACGCCGACGTGATGATCTCATCTGCCTTTAACAAGACCCTCGCGTCAAAATTGCATTTCTCCTCAGGGTGACGGGTAAATAGAAACCCATCATTCTGAGCGGATTTTTAAATCCGCGTGAGAATCTCCCTTAAAGCTTACTAAATAGCAGCTGGTCTTAGCAGCCCCCTGTAACATTCTCCAAAAAGCTCCATCAAGCTTTCCAACTGATCAGCTGGTACATAAACCCTTTGCAAATTTGTAAAAAAATATTGTGGAAACATTATAAATCTTTCTGATACTGACAAACTTAAGTATAGAATTTGTAGGAATTTAGTCTCATCCAATAAACGAACCCCAACATGCGTCAATGCTGGCGCATATAGGTGCAGGACTTGTAGGGAGTAATTCATACTCAAAAATGCATTCCCAACACTCGTCAATGCTGGTACATAGAGATGCATAGTTTGTAGATCGCGGGGGCCACTCAGGACATTATGCCCACAACGCGTTAATGCTGGCATATATAGATGCAAAGTTTGCAGATTGAGGTTGCTAGAAAAGAAATAATCCCCAATTGTTTGCACGCTCTCATCAGCATTGGTTAGTACCAAGTTACGCAGACGATTGGGGAGATCTGCTCTGCCCCGCATGGTAAACACTGGGCCCGCAGCATCAATATCTATAACAACTGTTGGTTGTGGACCCTCAGCATTTTCTGGCAATAAGCGATTGATATCAT